>Ga0209515_10000086_pt1 | contig 166704 bp, 188 predicted proteins | sample Subgroupgradi54m_FD_187454 | JGI IMG/M metagenome (GOLD analysis project Ga0209515, IMG submission 187454) | Subsurface groundwater microbial communities from S. Glens Falls, New York, USA - GMW60B uncontaminated upgradient, 5.4 m (SPAdes)... ...
GAGGATGGTGTCGATGAGTTCTTCGCGGGATTTTTCGCTGAATTGTAGGATGCCGTCTTTCACATCTGTAATGACGGCAATTTGTTGGATATTTTGAGCAGATTACTTCAGAAGGCTAAACAATTACGATTTCTCTAGACGGGACGGGAACAAAATCCATACTATATTGACAATACTCATTCTATGCATTATACTTATCTTTGGTGAAGGAGGGTTTTGACCGATGAGGGAAATCAACGCTCTTGATTTGCGCAAACGTTTTGGCGAGGTGATGGATGAGGTCCGTTATCGCAAGGAACCCTGTGTTGTGAAAAAAAACGGCCGGCCTATCATTGTCCTGATCGATATAGATGCTTTCAGGGCTTCGCAGGACAATCTGCAGGATGAGGCCTTTATCGAGGAATACAGCGAAGAGCGGGTCAAAGAGTTTTTAGCCGAAGATAAACTCGATAAAGCCACCCTCCAAGCCGCCCGGAAAAAAGCCCATTCGTGACCCGCGTTTTTCTTGACGCAAATGTTTATTTTGCTGGGGTTGTGTCTGAAGATGGCGCATCGGCGTTTATTTTGCATCTTGCCAAGCGAAAAAAAATAGTCATTTTTGCCAGTAAGCTGGTTTTGCGCGAGGCAGATCGCAATCTTCGGAAGAAAACATCGTCGCCCATTGCCAAATCTTTCCGCCGATTCCTTCGGGATACAAAAATCAAAGTTGCGCCCGCCCCTGGTGAAGAAACGTTGCAAGAATATGAATCTTTCATTCATCCCAAAGATGTGCCGGTCCTTGCTTTTGCCATAGAATCAAAAGTAGATTTTTTTATTACTCTGGACAAGAAACATTTTTTCGTGCCGGCGATTATCTCCAAGGTCAAAAAAATAAGAATCATCACCCCCGGCGATTTTATCCGCGATTTTTATCTTAAAGGAAAAGTCTGATCAAGGGCTTTGAGAATTTAATAGCGATTTGCCCTCGTTAGAGCTACAATCTTTCTTCCGCTATGCAAACACGACATTCGCGTCACCATTTTAGATTTAAATTGACGGCGCTGGCCGTTCTTTTTTCCCTTGCAGCATTCGGCTGCGCCAGCACAGGTCCGCACGTTACGAAGGCCGAGAGAAAAGCGAAAGAGGCGGATTTTAACCGGAAATTTATCCAAGCCTCGGAGCGCATGGTGCCGAAGGTTTACCGCGTGGGATACCGGCTGGTTTCTTCGCATGTGCCTGATCTCGGAGCCGAAAAACCAAAGTTCGGATTCATAGGCGTCGGTGTGGATGATCTCAAAGACGATATCCGCAAAGTATTGGGCATTGATAAATCGGTGAAGGGCGTGCTGGTGCGGGGCACCTATCCCGGCAGCAAGGCGGAAGGGCTGGATATCCGGCCGGGCGATGTGATCCAGAAACTTGACGAAAAAAAAGTGAAAAATTTGGGTTCCTATTTTAAGGCCGTGCGCAAGGCGCGGTCATCCACGGTTAAAGCCGGGATTTGGCGGAAGGGAAGCCAGATTGAAATGGAGCTTCCGGTAGAAAAGGTTTACTACAATGCCCAGTTTTTTCTGTCGCCCACGCCTGATTTGGATGCCAATGCCGCCTTTTCCAAAATAAACATCGGGATCGGCGCCTTAAGGTATTGCCACAATGACGATGAGCTGGCTGTGATCATGGGCCACGAGCTTGCGCACACCACGTTGAAGCACTCGCTCAAGCATTTGGGTATAGGCGTTTCCTCGGCGCTGGCCTACGGCGCTGTGGCGGGATTGATTGATTCCGTCACGATCGGCGGCGTGGGAAGCGCGCTTTTGAATCCTGTTCAGGAAGCTCAAAGCGCGGCGATTTCGAGGCGTTACGAAAGGGAAGCGGATTATTTCGGCATGCAGCATGCGTTTCATGCGGGATTTAATGTGGAAAATGGGTCCAAAGTATTCAGCCGGCTGGCCATGGACACGCCAAGCTTCAGTCTGTTGGCCTATACTTTTGCGAGTCACCCTAAAAGCTCCGAGCGTTTCCTCCGGCTGGAAAAAATTATTGAGGAGTTTAAGACGAAATATCCCGAAAAATGGCAGCAGCAGAAAAATCCTGAGTGGGAGATTGTCATTCCCGTCGGATCCGGTGAGACGCTTGATGAGGCGCTCAACCGGCTGATTGAGTCGGAGAAGTTAAACGTTATGACCAATGGAAAAGATATGGCCACCCCTGCCAGTCAGGATAAATCTCCAGCATCTGGATATCCGGTACCCAAAACGTCGTGATATCGGTTACTCCCGCGACCAGGCGCATCAGGGTGTGAGCCCCGCCCATGGACATGGCTTCTCCGACGGATTCCGTTTTACTTTCGCCAAAAGGGCGGAGGAAAATTTCAGTCCAGCCCAGCGCGATATTGGTGACGCCGCGGACGATGCGGTAGGGAATGCGCGCGGCATAGGAGATTTCCTCGTCGTCCGCGTACAGGGAGGAGGCCGGAAGCGCGAGGGATAATGATAGGGCCAGGGCGGCGATCAGCACTTTCCGTTTCATGGGATGATTATACATGAACAAGGTAATGAACGGTTCACGGTTCGATTCAAATCACGATTTTAACTTTTCGAGGCGGGAGAGAAAGAAATCGGCAGACCATAGCTTGAGGGTGTCGAGCTGGTTTGATTTAACATAGCGGGCTACGTCGTTTTTGGCGGCTTCCCAATCCATTGAGCGGATTTTTTTCTCCATCTGCTCAAGATACCATTTCATGGTTACCTTCAATCCCTGACCTTTCCACGGCCCCTGCTGGTTGATGGCCGAAGAGAGAAATTCAAAATTAATCAAAATTTTCCGGCTTGTGTACCAGATAAAATCATACCAGTCCCTGCCCTTGACATATTCTCTGCAGAGAAGGGCGTGATTTTTTCCGGCGAAAAGGGTGGGAAGATCCTGCGTAACCACCGCAAAAGGAAAGGGGAAATCGAGAAATTTGCTTTCGGAGAGGCCTCCCTGGGGAGGGTTTGTGTCGACTTCAATCTTAATATTGATTTTGCGCAGGCTCCTGTTTACTTTGAGGTGTTTTAGCGTCACCACTTTGGCAATGGAACCATCTTTGATGAATTCCTTCTTTACGGCCAAGTCTGCGCCTGACCGGTCCGTTGCTTCCAGCTGATAGCCGTAAGCTTCGCATTCGCGGCGCAGATTTTTTAAGTATGAATCAAGTTTAAAATCCGGAGAAGGCGCCTGCAGAATAAAGTCGAGATCTTCCGAAAATCTTTCGAGGCTGTAGACAACGCGCAGGCAAGTGCCGCCCTGAAAAGCGGCGATTTTGAAAAAATCGCATCGGGCCAGCCCGGCCAAAATAATTTCCTGCGTAATTTCCCGCAGGGCATTTTCCTCTTCCTGAGCGGATTGACACTGAAAAGCGTCTAACCTTTCCTGAATGATTTTCACTGTCATTTCGCGGCAAGCTCCTTTTTTATTTTATCCACAAATTCGGCGATCCGCTTACTCTTGTAACTTTCCCCCAGTTCATGAAGAAGCTGCGGGCCAGACCGTACCAAAGATTCCTTTTCGATCCGCAGGTCTTTTGAAATATCCTCCAGTTTTCGCCATTCTTTTTTATAGGCGTAGGCATAATCGAGCAAAGCTTTCCAGGGGCTTGCCATCAGATAAATGCTTTCGGAAGTTTTGACTCGTTCGATTCCGGAATATAAAGGCCGGGCTGGAATATGCGTAAAGGAAAATTCCCCTAGGGGCGTACGGAATTCTTTGGAGCGGGCAGAGCAAGCGCTTGTGACTGTGTAAACCGCTTCCGGGATCCAGCCATGATAAGATAGGGCGGATTCGAGGCTGATATATGAAGGCCCATAAATTTTTTGCGCCAGCTCAAAAAGATTGATTCCCCGGCGCTGAAATTTTTTGCCGATAATATAAAGACCTCGCCGGATGTGAATTAAATCGCCCTTTGCAATGGCCCTTTTGATGATTCCATAGAGAGAGTCAGCGCCGCCGGGAATAAGCGACTTTAAGGTGTCATTTGTCAGAATTTCCGAAGGAACTTTTTCGAGAATAGTTTCGATTAGTTTATTCATTTTTATGCTCTTTACTGTCAAATAGAGACAGTTACAATCATATTTAATGGAAAACCCACAAGGAATTATATATTATTTGGATAAAACTGTCAAATTATGACTGTTTTATACACAAATTTTGAATAAAGTGGGAGCATGCCTCTGATTTTTTCACAATGACGGATTTGAGAAAGAGAGATAAAATTATTAGATGATAGCTCGCAATCCAGCCATTGATTTTTGTTTCGGCGTTCTATTAGCGCTTTTTTTTCTTGAAAGAATTGTTTCCACTTTTATCCGGCCCACCGCCCTTTCGACCGGAAAAATTTATCAGAAAAGCGTTTTTTTTGTATTGTTTTCCACTTATCTTCTCATTGTGATTCTATCCGTCATCCATTATCGCCGAATTCGATATTTGGATATGGCCCTTTCCGGCTTGGGATTTTCTTTTTTGGCGCTTGCAATTATTTTGAGGACCCTCGCCGTTAAAAATCTCGGCCCTTATTGGAGCCCTTTTGTGGAAATCAAAAAAGGGCACAAGTTGATCACGACGGGGATTTACAAGTATATGCGCCACCCCTACTATATTTCCGTTGTCCTCGAGCTTTCCGGCATCGCCCTGATTTGCAATGCCCATGGCGCGTTGATGCTTGTGATTCTGGTTCAACTGCCGCTCCTGCTCACCCGCGCCATTCTTGAAGAGCACACACTGCGTGCGGTGCCCGCCAAATTTTTCCGTTGAATCGCCTTCGGGGGCATGGTATCCTATTTTCCTAAATAGACCTTAAAATACTTAATAAGCCTTATCAATGCCTCAAGGGGGAGAATGTGAAAACACAGTCAGCAGAGCGTACTCGGACAATAGCTTCTATTATTTCAAATGACGAATTTCTCACCACCAAGGAGCTGATGCGGCTCTTGAAGGTCAAGCACAAGCAAACAATTTATAAACTGGTCGGTGACGGAATGCCAGCCATTAGCGTGGGGAAGAATTACAGGTTTATAAAGCATGAAGTGATCCAATTCTTGAAAGAAGCATCTCAAATGAAAGGATATAAAAAATAATTTTATTTCCATGGCTAAAAAAATACTTTTAATAGACGACGAAGAATTAGTTGTGAAATCTTTGAGTCGGCTTCTCAGCCGGCAAGGTTATGATGTCATTATCTGCCACAATGGCGAAGATGCTATTAAAAAGGCGGAGAATGAAAATATTGATTTGATCGTATGCGACGTGCGGATGCCGGTTATATCCGGTATCGAGACCATTAAGAGAATCCGCGAAGCTTATAAGGTTCAAAAAAAGAAACCGGTTAAGGAAATTTTAATTACAGGATATGCCGACGAGGCGTTAAGCAAAGAAGCGGAAGATCTTCGAGTGTCCGAATACATATACAAGCCGTTTGATTTAAGAGACTTTATTGCATGCATTGAGCGGGCCGTTGGAAAAGCATGAAATATTTCGCCTATTCTCAGAAAGAATTTATTTATAAGTATGTGGTGATGCTGAGCGACATTGATCAATTTAAGCACATGAGCTTTGCCAATTATCTGAAATTAATGTTTCTAGCGACGGATGCGTTAATGGTGGGAATTCCCAATTGCCGCGAACTGATTCAGCGCTACCGCTTAAAAACTTATCAGACCAATATGCAGTTTAAAAACCAGACAGTATTTGGCGACAGCATTCTTATCAAAGTAAACGCCTCTAATCTCATAGAAGACCGTTTTAACCTGATATTCACCTATGTTATTGAAGAAACAGCAGCGCTTATTGCGCTGGGAAAACAACGGCTGGGTTTTGTTGTCGATAATCAATCAGTTCCTATCCCTAACGGGATTGAGGACTTGCTTGAACCTATTACAGTCGATGAAGAAAACTTATTATACAAATATTAAATTTCAATGATGACGAGCAACCCGATTGATAAGAATAAAGCTGGTTTTTTTATACTGGGGAGCCTTTGCATTTTTTTTAAGCACACAGATTTATATGGTTATGTACATCCATATAATTTTCTAGAATGGACCAGCTATGTGCGAGAAGCCTTTTTCCAGGAAACCGTAGCAAATTTTACAGAGGTACTTCGCCGTCCTGTCAAAATGATGACGGTGAGAATTTCCTCCTCATTGCTTCAGGACTCTGAATTTGGCGACCAGATTGAGGCAAGACTTAGTGTTGATAAAATTAAAAAGGTCAGTTTTGATATGATTGTGCGTTTTTATAATGTATCAAAAGGTACGTTAGTATGCATGACGCGCCATACTGTGGTCTTTGTCGATACTGAAGCAGAGGGTTTTGCGCCCATTCCTTCTGAAATGGCCGATGTTATCATTCATTATAGGGAAAGTACTGCGTCATAACCGATCTATTGAAATTCTAAATTCAGGGACAAAAAAGATGAATTTAATCATGATAGCGGTCAGTTTATTTTTTCTATGGACGATTTTTGATCGTCTAAGGCGTACCTTTAAAGAAGAGGCATTTAAAACTGCCGGTGTATCGCTAAAAGAGAAATCGAACAGCATCCTTATGATCATTGCGTATGTTGGGATTGCTGTGGACGGTTTCATTTTCTTTTTTATGAACCGGCAGCGTTTATCACTATTATCCATGATTGCTGGTGCATGCCTGTATCTGACGGCTCGCTATTTGCGGAATGCCGCTATTAGGTCATTAGGAGCCCAATGGAATGTGTATATTTCGGCTAAGCCTATTTCTAGGATTGTAAAGTTGGGTCCTTTTAAGTATAGCCGTCATCCTTATTATATTGCCACTATTTTTGAGCTCATTGCCTATGGCCTCCTGTTTGCTTCCTTGCGCACGGTTTTATTCGCGGTCCTGATTTTTTTCCCCTTAATGGTTCTGCGCATCAAACTAGAAGAGCGAAACTTAATTGAAAAGTTCCAAGGAACATATGAGGACTATAAAAGAGAGGTTTGGTGGTTTTTTTCGATACCAAAGTTTTTGGCAGATATTGGTCCGATGCAAGATTTGCCGCAGATAGTCAGTATAGTGCGTCGATTTGGTTTTCATCAGCTTCACAAGATCCGCTTTATGAGCGATTCTGTGGTTCGCTATTCGAGAGGCTATGCCATTTCGCGTATTTCTGGAGCAATGATAGAAATTGGTATGATCGAAGAGCTATTGGACAAAGGACATGTAGATATCTTGAAATTTGGACGAGAGAACAATTTTGATGTTGAGACACTAAAGATTCTTAGTGATTACTTTTCTGTAGTTGGCATTTTTGATAAAAGTCATTTTGATTATCGGTTAACGTCCTACGGCAAAGAGCTTTTCGACGTGTCCAGGGGAATCTTCACTTTACTGTATGCTTACATGCCAGTGTTTGAGGCCTTGCCTGCTATTATCCATAAGGACAAAAAGTACGGAGTCGATATCTTTAGGAAGAGTGATTTTGTGGGAAAGGGTAGCAATGAGCTTGCGGAGTTATTACCATTCCCTTACGCAAGGGATATTCTTAAACGGCACAAGGTAAATAAAATTCTTGATATCGGTTGCGGTGCAGGGGAATTTTTGATCAATTCTTGTCGGGATAATGGATTTTATGGTTATGGAGTTGACATTTCTCCTGAAGTTATAGCCATTGCTAGTCAAAATGCCCAGGCTAAAGGAGTTGATTCCAAAGCCAAGTTTGCGGTTGGCGATTTGTGCGCTGTTCACGAGTTACATAAAGAATTCAAAAAGGTGGACGCTTTAGTCTTAATGTTTGTACTCCATGAATTTTTGAAAGATAGCGACCGCAAAGTGGTTACTATCTTAAGTCAAATCAGAGAAAATTTTCCGAAGTCATTCATTCTCATTTGCGAAATTGTCCGTTGGAATATCCAAAAGCTAACGGAACATCCGATATCTTTAGCAGAACACCACCTCTTTCACAATCTCTCGAAGCAGGGGCTCGCAAACATAGAGCAGTGGAGATCGATTTTTCGAGAGGCTGGATTCATTTGTGCGGAAGAGAGAAGATTTGATCGTGCTGGCCAAGCATATTTTCTTTTGAAAGCCAACCTCAATACATGACGCCTATTCAACATTTTCACATTTCTGCGTTGCTGACCTCTGTATTCAATGTTTTACTCGTCGCCTTTGTCATCGGCCGTGCGCCTCATGTAGTTGTCAAGAGACGTTTCGTTTGGTATGGGGCTGCGATTGTCTTTTGGAGTTTCTTTTTGTGGCTCTTTTCTTCCGTTAATGATGAAGGTAAATCGTACTTATTTTGCCAATTGCTTCATGTTGGCGCTATATTCATTCCCTGTTTTTTTCTTCACTTTATCCTTATCTATTTAAGACGCCAAGGAAAGTTAGAATATTTTATTCTGGGTTTTTGTTATGTTGTAAGTTCTTTCTTTTTAGGTTTAGATTTATTCTTCCCCAAGTTTTTTATCTCCGAAGTGGTCCCCAAGCTTGGCTTCCCGTATTTTATGAATCCTGGTGTCACGTATCACTATTGGGTGGCTATCTTTTTCCTCATTGTTATTTACGGACATATCATCTTATTCCAAGGGGTTCGATCAGCTAGCGGAAGAACACGAAAGCAAAGAGAATTTTTTCTCATGGGAAATATATTGGGGTATTTAGGGGGTATAGGTATTTTTTGCCCAGTATACAATTTTACTCGGTTCCCATATCCTTACGGCGCTTATGGTGTTGCTTTGTTTAGTGCGGTTACCGTTTATACTATTTTGAAGTTTCGCTTTATTGGAATTGAAGTTCTCGTCAAAAAGACCCTTGTTTTTACTGGTCTTTTTAGTATGGTGATGGCGGTTGTAGGAATCGTGAGTGGCGTTGCACAGAGCTATTTGGGCCATTTTTTTTCAATGGGCCCTAATGTTTCGATGGCATTAAGTGCTGTTATCGCTATCCTGTTGTATGATCCCGTAAGAAAAGCTTTGGTGGATATAACCGATAAATATCTTTTCCAGAAAAAAAAGAATATTAAAATCATTCTCAATCAACTGGCGGGAAATATTATCATGATTTTGGATATTACTCAGGTGGCGGATAAGATTCTTTCGACGCTGCGGGAATCACTCCGGCTGGAATCGGGGGCGATTATTCTGATTGACGAAAAGGACAAGGGTTATGAGGTTTTGAAGGCGTTCAATACGGCCGCTCGAGCGACGAAATATGATGAGGGAGATGCTTTGATGCAATATCTTGCTGAAACGAAAAGGATTATTAATCTTGAGAATGCGGAGGAGAGGAACCATCTCCCGGCTGTGATCCTAGAGCGGCTCGATGAATTTAAGGCCGTGCTTTGTATCCCTCTCTTCATTTATAATAAGCTGATCGGTGTGCTAGTGTTGGGGAAGAAGAAGTCGGATGAGGAGTATACGCAGGAAGAGCTGGATTATCTGCCGACGGTGACGAGCCAGGTGTCGATTGCGCTCAGCAATGCGCGGCTTTATGAGATTTTGAAGAAGAGCCAGGTTGATTTTGCCCAGCAGGCCAAAATGGCGGCCATCGGCACGCTTTCGGCCGGCATCAGCCATGAGATCAAGAATCCGCTTAACCATATGCGCCTGGCCGTGGGCATGCTGCGTCTCAACAAACGGCTGGGTGTTTACAACGGGTTTACGAAGGATCAGTTTGAGAGCGAGGTATTTACTGCCCTGGAAAAGATTGATACGAATATCACGCGCGCGACCGAGGTGATTGAGCGGCTCTCGAGTTTTGCAAAAAAGCCCAAGGAGCTCAAAATGGATCCGGTGGGCCTTGAAAAAGCTCTTGAAAATGCCTTCCGGCTTCTCGATCACGAACTTGAGCATTACGGCATCGCGGTGAAAAAAAATTACGCATCGAATCTGCCATTGGTTTACGCGGACCCGCACGCGATTGAAGACGTTTTTTTGAATCTTCTGGTGAACGCCCGGCATGCGATCAAGGAAAAGGGGACCATCACGGTGGGAACTCAGCGCCGCGGCAATGAGGTGGAGGTGACGATTCGCGATACAGGCTGCGGGATCCCGCCGGAAAATCTTGAGAAAATTTTTGATCCGTTTTTTACTACCAAAGACACGACGCGGAACTCTGATGCCGAATCCGTGAAAGGGACCGGGCTCGGGCTTTTTATTGTCCGCGAACTTATCAAGAAGCTTGGCGGATGGATTGACGTAGAAAGCGAAGTGGGGAAAGGGACCTGTTTCCATATTGTCTTTCCCGCGCTTCGGGAGGAGATTGCCAAAGGTGCCTGAGCCCGAGAAGAAAGTCAGCAAAGTGCTTTTGATTGATGATGAAGCGGATGTGGTGGATTTTTTCAAGCAGGCGTTCAGCCGTTTTCCGCACGTGCAATTTTTCACAGCTGTGAGGGCCAGGCAAGGCTTCGAAATCGCAAAGACGGAAAAGCCGGATGTGCTTCTGGTGGATCTCAAGATGCCTGAAATGGGCGGGGAGGAGATTTTAACTAAGCTCAAGCCCCTGCTTCCTGATACGAAATTTGTCGTCATGACGGGCTGGGATGACGATCATACCAAGGAAAGGATTTTGCGTGAAATTGGCGTGGCTGCTTATTTTGAAAAGCCGGTTGATCTTATGCAGGTGATAACCAAGGTGTTTGAACTGATCATGGTGAGGTGAACGATGGAAGATAAAAAAGGCCGCGGAACAATTCTGATCGTGGACGATGAGCCGGATGTGGTGTTTTTTATCAGCAAGGTGTGCCAGCCGCAGGGTTATCACACCATCACGGCTTCAAGCGGGCTTGAGGCGCTGAAGTATCTGGAACAGCTTAAAGGTAAGATCGATGTGATCCTGTTGGATCTGAGAATGCCCGGCATGGGCGGGATTGAGGTGCTGAAATCCATCCGCAAGAATTACGGCGACCTTCCGGTGATTATCGTGACCGCGCTGAGCGAGAAAAAGAAGGAATGTGAGGAGATCGGCATTGACGCTTTTGTCGCCAAGCCGTATAGTTTGGAGGAGCTTTACAAGCATATCACGGTTGTGATCGGACAAAGGGAGGAGGAAAAAGGGCTTCAGCCCGTGCCCGAGGGATCCATCCCCTGGGCCAAGGTGCTGATTGTGGATGATGAGCCGGAGGTGTGTGAAATTCTTTCGGATTCTCTGCTGGAGGATGCCATGAATGCGCGGTATGAAGTGAGGTCTGCGTTGAGCGGGGACGAGGCGCTCCGGATTGCAAATGAGTTTGAGCCGGATATAGCGATTGTGGATATCAAGATGCAGCACATGTGGGGCGATGAGCTGATCGAGAAATTCAAGGCCGGGGCCGCATATTGCCCCAAGGATTTTATTATTTTCACGGCCGCGGATTTGCCGGAGTATCGCGAAAAGGCGAAAAAGGCCGGCTATAAATACCTAACCAAACCCGCCAAGATCGACGAACTTTTCGAAGTCCTCAGAAAAATCTGCGTCCGCCATAATCTCTTAGCCAAAGCCGGTGGCTAGAAGCCGTATTGCCGGCCTTTTGACTATTTGTATTTTTTTAACCGGGTGCGCCCGGCATGATCCTTTGCTTTTCCATAATGAAGAAGGGAATTACCTTGCCCTTCCGGCCGCAAGCGTGACCGGAAACCAGGCGCAGATTCTCGCGGACCAGTACGGGGCCGTGATTAAACAAGATTCCCGCCAAAAAATCACCCAAGATATCGAAGCCCTCCTGGCCTCTGAAAAATCCTGGGTAATCGTTATCACGCCCGCGAACCGGGATTTTATGACCGGGATTTTCGGAAAAATTCCAGCGCCTTCAGGGATTCCTTCCGCGACGGTTCAGGTTTACGGAGAGAGCACTCCGGAATTGGAAAAAGAAATGGCGCGTCTTGGCCTGGAAAGATCAGTGAATCGGAGGCCGGGTGACGATAAATAGCCGGGCCTCAATCGAATCCACATTTCTGAATTTGTGGGGAATCCCGCCGTCAAAGTAAGCCGATTCGTTGGAGTGCAGCCGCCGGATTTTGTTGCCGTAGGTGATCTCCAGCGTGCCGGATTCGAGAAAAATGCAAATCATGGCATTGTCCCTGAATTTCCATTTTTTCAATTCCTTGAAGGGTTTGATGGTCATCAGCCCCATAAAGAAGTCGCGGCTGCTTGTTCCCGGCGGGCTGAGTGATTGAATCGAGAAGCCGTGCTGGCTGTATTCAATGAAGCCGCGCTGCCCGAACCCGCAGATAAAAAACGAGCCCGGCCATTCGCCCATGGCGCGGGTCGCAAGCTCCGCAAAGGAAATGCCCAGGGCCTCTGCGATTTTCACCAGTTTGTCCGAGGAGGGGTCCTGCACGCGCTGGGCCAGAATGTTGAAAATATGTTTATCGTTCAGGCCTGATTTTTTGGCCAGCGTTTGAATCGTAACTTCGTGGCCCTGGGCTTTTTTCTCTTCGAGAAGGGATTTGATGGCCATTCCCCAGCGCGGCGTCTTCTTTCTTGGGAAATCTTTTTGATGCTCCGATAAATCTTGTCCGATTTCGTCGTACATCCGTTTCCTGCATCCTTTCGGATAGTTTTTTAAATAAACGATTCAGTTTGCCTGCTTTTCCTCAAGCTTACCCGCCGTTTGCTGGTTTTGCAAATTGACTATTTACTACATTAAACAAACCCTTTCTCCAAGCCTTGACCCCCTTGCAGGCATCAGGTACATAGTCATTATGATTATCAAAACCATCTCAGGCAAGAGGCCGGAAAGAATGGAAAACCTTGAACCGCTTTTCTGGGCTTACTTCAACAACAAGATGATGATTCTTCTCATGATGATCGAGAATCCAATCCTTGCCAAAAGCGTTCTTTCGGTGGAAAAGCAAAAAATATTTCTTCACGATTTGTATCATCATTTTCTGCCCTCAAAGACGGAGAGAAAATATCATCGCGCCTTTCAATGGCTTCATCTGTTTCTTGACCGCTATCCGGATGTGACTTCCCGGCTGATTCAGCGGGCCATCCGCATGATTGCGATTATTTATGAGGGGTTTGGGCTTAAGCTTGAGAAGAGCATTGAATCGATGCGTATTGAAAAAGAGCATTTAAATTCAAGTGAGGAAGGAGAGGTGGGATGCTGAGAAAAACTAAATCACGGTGGCTGATGGTCCGGTCAGCCAAGAATCCAAGGGCGTTTTGCCTCTGGGCCGGTATGAAGTGGAAAGACCGCGTACGGGCGGTTGAGAAGCAGCTTGGAGGAACGCTTGACGTTTGCTGCTGAAAGGCGGAATGAATATGCGCGAACTCGAACATAATGTGGTCAGCATTCTTTATTCTCTCAAAGGCATGATTGAATCCCACCTTGAGCTTGCGCGGGATGGCGCCGGGGACCAAAAGGAGCTGGTTTCGCAGCATGCGGAGGAGGTTTTGCGCCGTGCCTACTCACAGGCGGATCAGGCATTGCAGATCACGAAACGGCTGGGAAAGATTTTTGATCCACCCGAGACTTTTCCCCAAAAAGATTTTAAGGTTTGTCTTCATAGTACGTGGGAAGATGTTCTCAAAACGCTCAAGCAGGAGAACGGCATGGAAGGCATGGAAATTCTCTGCCGTATCCCACAAAATTTCCCGTGGATCCGCTGCGACAAGCAGGATTTTAAAGAGATTCTCTACAACCTGGCGTTGAACGCGGTTCAGGCCATGGCGGAAAATGGAAAACTTGTGATCCGCGCCCAGCTCGCTTTTTCGGTAAAAGAAGAACCCTTTGCTGTTATCACTCTGGCGGATACGGGCCGGGGAATTCCCGGGGAAAAGTTACCGCATCTTTTTGAACCGTTTTTTACCACCAAGGATTCCGGCCAGGGAAACGGCCTGGGGCTTTATCTTGTAAAATTGCTTGCAGCGCGAAACGGCGGAAGGATTTCAGTTTCCAGTTTTGAAGGATGCGGCTCGACCTTTATCCTCGAATTTCCCGTTGCCGGTCACTTGAAATAAGTTTTCCGGTAAAAGCGTAATTCCTCAATCGATTCCCGGATGTCATCCATAGCGCGGTGCCGGTCTTTTTTCTCCGGCGATTCCCTGGTTTTCGGATACCAGCGGTCAATCACGCTCCGGATCGAGCTCACGTCCACCAGCCGGTAATGAAGGTAGGCATGAATTTTGGGCATGTATTTGATCAGAAACCGCCGGTCATGATGCACGGAGTTTCCGCAAAGGACCGCTTTCTGGGGCAGGGCGTATTTTTTGATAAATTCGAGCGTCTTTTTTTCGGCTTTCCGGACTGTTGTTTTGGATTTTTGGACCTCTTCAAAAAGCCCTGATTTTTTGTGGTGCTTCTCGTTCCAGTCGTCCATTTTTTTAAGCAAACGGGCGGGCTGGTGAATCACGAGATTCGGGCCCTCCTCAAGGATATTCAGATCCCCGTCCGTGACGATGGTGGCAATCTCGATAATGCGCTCCTTCTCCGGGTCAAGGCCCGTCATTTCCAAATCCATCCAGACCATGTTGTTTTTGTGTTTTGAGACCGTCATCACACGCCTGAATCAACCACGCTCTTCCGGCTGCGGACGGCTGGAAGATACATTTTTTCGATGTACTCGGTGAGCATGCGGTTGGTGTTGAAATAGGAGGTGATGGAGTAAATGGATTCCTTCATCATGGCGACCCATCCTTTCGAATAGGGAATCGTGGAGCCGGAGACTGTGGACTCCGCATGATGGGTGCGGTCAAAGTAAAGGGGAAGAATGGTGTTTTCCAGAAGGTTGAACAGTTCGTCCCGGTCCTGAGCCGCTGAATCCACCGTGCCTTTTCCAAAAAGCCAGCCGTTTTTTCCGTGCTGGACTCCCTCCGGTACCCAGCCGTCCGCGATCGACAAGTTTAAAACGCCGTTCATGCCCGCCTTCATCCCGCTTGTGCCGCTTGCTTCGTGAGGGCGGATGGGATTGTTGAGCCAGACATCCACGCCGGCTTCAAGATACCGGGCAATGTCAATGTCGTAATTTTCAATGTAAACGATCTGGCCTCTGAACTTTTTTTCCTGAGCGCGTTTTTCAAGCCGGCGTGCGACGTCCGTGATTTGCCGGATGCGTTCGTAGCCCGCATGATGATTGGGATGCGGCTTTCCGGCAAAAAGGATGTGCATGGGTTTGCCGTATTTTTTGTAAACATTTTCAAGCAGCGTGAAAAGGCGTTCCTCGTCATCCATGATAAAGGTGGCGCGTTTGTAATCCGCAAGACGGCGCGCAAAGCCGAGCATAAAAGAGTCGGTATCGAGAAGGTTCTGCGTGCCTTCGTGAATGGCGTCGGGATCCAGCCGGCCGCGGAGAAGCTGGTAGGCAAAGCGGTCACGCACTTTGCTGATGAATTTATTTTTGAATTCAAGATGAAGAAGCCAGATATTTTCGTCCTCGATTTCGCGGACTTTTTCCAGGCCGCCTTGGTTTTCAATGAGCTGGCGAAGCAGCGGCTTTTGCCAATAGGGAACGTGGACTGAATTGGTGATGGAATCGATGGGAACGTCCACATAAGACCACATCTGGCGGCACACCTCGCCGTGCAGGCGGCTCACGCCGTTGCGGAATACACCGGAAAGAAGCAGGGAAAGTTTGGTCATGTCAAAGCGGTCCTCGTGGCTCCGCGCGCAATTGAAAATAATATCCCGCTCAGCCGGGGCAAGGAAGCTGTCCAAATACGGCTGAAGATAATCGCGGACCATCCATTCTTCAAAACGTTCGTTGCCCTCGGCCACGGGCGTATGCGTGGTGAATCCGATGATTTCTGCAGCGCGTTTTTGGGCTTCGGCAAATGCGAGCGAATATTTCTGCATGAGAATCCGGATCACCTCAAGGGCCGCAAAAGCCACATGGCCTTCATTAAGATGATAAGCGGCTGGGGCGTAGCCCGCACCTTCCAGGGCCTTAACGCCGCCGATACCGAGCAGGAGCTCCTGCTCCAGACGGCGCTTTCTTTCTTCTTCGTAATGTTTTTGCGAGGCATAGAGCCGCTTCGTGATGTGGCGGTCATGCACCTGATTGTCGTGAAGGTCGGAATCAAGAAGCAGGAGGTCCACCCTTCCGACGCGCGCGCGCCAGACCCGGGCTTTTACCAGCCGGCCCTGCATCGGCATTTCCACAATCAATTCTTTGTCTGTGCGCACGTCTTTGACCGCTTCCAGGGGAAGAAAATCGCGCACCAGCTTGTGCGGCGGCACAATGGCGTCGTAAAGAACCCGCATGGAGCCGTCTATATCGATTTGTTGCTCGTAATGCCCCTGGGTGTAAAAAAGCCCCACACCCACCATCTTGAGCCCGACATCGCTGGCGCCTCGCAGATGATCCCCTGAAAGGATGCCGAGCCCGCCCGAGTACATGGGAATAATGTCAATGCCGTATTCCATGGAAAAATAGGCCACGGTCTTGTTTATAAGCTCCGGGTAGCGTTGGGAGACAAGGGTTTCCACGGGATGCATGTAAGATTTGTATTCGCTTTCGACCTTTTTGAAAAGGTTCAGGAAGTTTTTGTCAGCCAGCAACTCGGCCATGCGGCGGTGATAGAGGGGCGTGTTATCGGCCTGGACTTCAAGAAACCGGTAGAGGTTGCGGCGGAAAAGGCCCCACATGTAAGGGCTGATGCTGCGGAAGAGAATATGCGTATCGTAACTCCATTCAACCCAGAGATTGGAGACGACTTTAATCAACGTCCGGTCAATATCTATCATGATGAAGGACGTAGAATACCAAAAAATTATTCAAAAAGCATCTTTTATTCACGAAGAAGACTGCGACCCGTCGGGGAGCAGCTTCTTCGCCCCGCCGTGTCGCGGCGGGGCCCATCGAGCAGATTCGAAAAGTGGAGATCCAAATAGTGGTTGACTTGGAATGGCCCGTGGATGAAAATCGGGACTTGGTTATGGTTCGCCTTACCGTTATTTTTACGCTCCTTTTTCTCCTGATTTCCGGCCCGGTTTCGGCGGGTGGAAATCCGGCAGACTCCTTTGTGCGCTTTCTTAAGACCAAGGATTATGCGCGGGCTTATGGGCTTTTGTCTCCGGCATTAAAATTCCAGTTCAGTCAGGAGAAATTCGAGGAGGAACAAAAAGAGGCGGAAAAGAAATTTGCGGAGCAGTTTGGCACGCCGGAGATTTTCCACGCGGAGGAGCTTGTCCTGAAGGAAGTCGAGAAGCAGAAGTCCGTGGTGGAGCAGATGCAGCTTGGGGATGTGGACCTTGGCAAATTCATGTTTTGGAACTGGTGGAAGTCCGGCGGGCCGAAACGCTATTTTTATCAATTTGTTTTTGGCGAAACGGGAAAAATTGTTTTTGGGGTGGATATCAAGGATGGCGCGGTTGTGAATTATGAATTTTTGCCCCGTCTTCAGGCCGCGCTTTCTTCGAAAAATCCGGACATTGCCGTCAAAAAAACACGTGTAATCGCTTGAACATGGCGTTTCTGAATTTCGCCTGGGTGCAGGTTGCGGTGCTGGGGCTGGCCGCATGGACCATCGGCTACGGACTGGCCGGCGCAAGATGGCGTTTTGAGCATCCGGCTCTCCGGGCCGTTTCTTTCGCCTCTCTTGGGCTAGCAATTGTTTCATTCTCGGTTTTTATCCTGTTCCTGCTTCACGCCGTCTCGCCAATTGATCTTGGAATTTTTTCCAAAGGTCTTGTCCTGCTCGCGGTTCCCGGTCTGGCTGCACTTTTGTGGAACTTGTTTAAGCCATCAAGAAACAAACAACCGGTCACATTTTTTGAAGGGCTTATTCTTTTTATTTTTTTCATGTATGCCGGATGGATGATTCTGGGCGCCGCGCTTCCGGCCTCGGACCGCGATGAGATCATCTATCATCTTGAAGTCCCCCGGCAAATGCTCCGCGCCGGCGGTACGGTGCTGTTCCGCGACAACATTTATGGATATTTCCCCCAGTTTGGGGAAATGCTTTTTCTCCTCGCGGGCGGAACGTCGGGAGAATGGGCGGCCAAACTTTCGCATGTCTTGTTTGGACTGCTTCTTGGGCTTGCGATTTACGGCTTTAGCCGGAAATATCTTTCACGGATTTACGCCATGCTGTCTGCCGCGCTTTTTCTCACCATTCCTTCCGTGATGGTCATCATGCCGTGGGCTTATGTGGATTTGACTTATTCCCTTTACGCTTTTTTGGCCTTGGCCGCGGTGGTTGAATATTTCGGATCAGGGCAGGGGAAATGGGCTTTGTTTGCCGGTGTGATGGCAGGATGCGCGTCTGCGGTGAAATTTACGGGATGTCAGTTTACGATGCTTGTCGCGTGTTTGATTTTTGCGGAGCACGTCGTCTCACGCCGCAAGGGATTACCGCTAGCCGCCGTTTTTTTTGTCGCGGGTGCCGTGCCTTTTGCAGTGCCTTACATTTGGCGCAACTGGCATGAAACAGGATGGCCTTTTTTTCCTTTCAAACTGGAAGGCTTTGAACTCCACGACATTTTTAATTGGGATTCTGACCGTGCCCGGCTGTACCTCAAATGGCTTTCCTCTTACGGCACGCTGCTCGGAGAAGAGGCCTGGTGGCATACCCTCCTTGCGCCTGTGCTGGTATTTGTCACGGCCCGCTTCAATTCCTATTTATTTTATGAAGGCGTGATCGGGCCGGTTTTTCTTTTAACGCCTTTTTTACTTTTTAAAAAAGAAAAGCCACAGCCGGTTAAATGGCTAGTATTTTTTTCCCTTTTGTTTCTTTATTATTGGGCCCTCACCACCAAACAGGTGCGCTTTCTCCTGCCCGTTCTTCCGGTGATAAGTTTTCTTCTGGCTTACGGGCTTTCTCTAACGCGCTTCCGCCTGGTGATGAATGCCGTTGTTTTGGGGCTGATGACCGCAAGCTGTGTCATGGGAGTGCGGGAGGTGCTGCGGCTTTATCCGATTCCGTATTGGCTGGGGCTTGAAACGCGGGATCAGTACCTTGCCCGGCAGGTGGAGGGGTATCGCGCCTATCAGTCTGCCAATCGCTGGCTGGGGCCGGAGGACAGGGCGTATCTCATCAATATGAAAAATTACGTCTATTATCTTAATTGCCGCTGGCGGGCGGATTTCATTTTTGAGCGCTTTCAGCTCGACCGGTTTATGGAAAAAAATCCGGATCCCGGTGAGGTGCTGGAATTTTTTAAATCGCGCGGAATCACGCATCTCTTGGTCAACGAATCGTTCATCGCTTCTGAAAAATGGGGCTTGCCCGGGCCTCAGCTTAAGATTTTCAAGGAATTTTTATCCCAACATGCCGCGCCTCTGATGCGGGACAGGAATTACGCGCTCTACCAGCTTAAATCTGCTGGGAAGTCATCCTGACCCTGAGCGTAGCGAAGGGGAAGGATCTTAGATCCTAGATTCTTCGCTTCGCTCAGAATGACCGTGTCTTCGGTAAAAACTTTTTTTACTTCTTCAGGAGCTGCGTACCATTGTCAGGAAGCGGGATATCGACGGGAATCAGGAACGTGGCCGCGTGGATTGCTCCGCCTGCGGTTTGCCCGATAGCCGTGATCAGTCCTGTTACCGGGCAGTATTTGCCCTTCTTGGACCACGGGCACTCAGCGGGTTTAAAGAGACCGTACCATCCGAACAAAACGTTTTCCATGCCAAAGGCAAATTTTGCCGCGGCTTTTTCCTGATAAGTCTTCTTTTCCGTCCAGGGGCTCGCGGCCAACGCCACGGCAGGAAGAAGCATCAGGACCAAAACCGCTGTGAACCATTTTAGTGATTTTTTTATGAGTGTTTCCCTCCTTGAGATCGGATTGATCATTCCAAACAGCGTATTGTGTCTATATTATCGGCGTGCTACTATAAATTCTAAACTGCGGAGGTGGACACCATGATGCGCACAGCCAATCCGGCGCTTAACAGCAAGACGTTTGAGCATACGGTTGTTTCAGGTGAAGAACGGATGACCATCCAGGGCACGGTGAATAAAACTGCCATCTGCCTTGGGCTTTTGTTTGTCACCGCATCCTGGACCTGGGGCAAGGTCATGGCCGGCGGGTTCATTCCTGTAGCCGTGTGGCTGGCGCTTCTCGGCGCTTTTATCGTAGGGATTGTGGCCTGTTTCAAAAAAGAATGGGCGCCGGTCGCGGCCCCGCTTTATGCTTTGTTGGAAGGCGTGTCTGTGGGCCTCTTGTCCGCTTTGTTTGAGCAGAAATTTTCCGGCATCGTGATCCAGGCCGTTTCCCTGACTTTCGGAACCCTGGCCGCGCTTCTGATTGCCTACAAGTCCGGCATGATCAAGCCCTCCGAGAATTTCAAACTCGGCGTTTTTGCGGCCACGGGTGGGATTGCGATTCTTTACCTGATAGACATGGCGCTTATGTTTTTCAAAATCCGCATCCCCTTTATTCATGAAAGCGGTATTTTGGGCATTGGGTTCAGCGCTTTTGTGGTGGTGGTCGCGGCGCTTAATCTGGTGCTGGATTTTGATTTTATCGAAAGCGGCGCCGCCCAGGGTGCGCCCAAGTACATGGAATGGTACGGCGCGTTCGGGCTTATGGTGACGCTCGTTTGGCTTTACTTTGAGATTCTGCGCCTTCTCGGTAAAATGAGGGAAAGGCGTTGAATGATTTCTTCCGCGGATATCAAATCCTTTGCCCGGCAATCGGGCTTTGATGCGGTTGGCATCGTTCCGGCATCTCCTCTTCCTGAAGCCGAGGCCAAGTTTCAAAATTGGATTGAGGCCGGGTTTCACGGGGGCATGAAATATCTGGAAGACTATGCTTCCAGGAAAAAAGAGCTTGAGCGCGAGATTCCCGGAGCGAAAAGCATTATTGTTTTGGGCGTGAATTATTTCACCGCCGGCAGTGCCGCGGAAGAAAAACCGGATTCGGCTGCGGCTTTGACAGGCCGCGTGGCGCGCTACGCCTGGGGCAAGGATTATCACATCGTGGTCCGCGAGCGGCTGCAGGCCGTGGAGGATTTTATCCGGACCAGAGTTCCTCGGGTCCAATGCCTGAGCTGCGTGGACACCCGGCCTGTTTTTGAAAGAGGATACGCCGAGCAAGCCGGACTCGGATTCCGGGGCAAACACACCAATCTTTTAAGCCGGGAATTCGGGCCCTGGCTTTTTTTGTCGGAAATTATCACGGACCTTGAACTTTCTCCTGATTCGCCCCGCGACCATGGAAGCTGCGGCACTTGTACGGACTGCATCGACATTTGTCCCACGCAAGCCATTGTTGCGCCCGGCAAAATCAATGCGCGGAAATGCATTGCCTATCTTACGATTGAACACAAGGGTGTCATTCCGCGTGAAATCCGGCCTTTGATGGGAGATTGGGTTTTTGGCTGCGACGCCTGTCTGAACACTTGCCCGTTCACTCATTTTTCCAAAGAAACAACGTGGAAGGAATTGAAACCCGAGTCAGGTGCTGGCCGTTCGCTTGATTTAATAGCGCTTTTTGAGATCAAGACCAATGGCGAGTATGAAGCGCGGTTCCGCGGAACGCCGTTACTCCGCGCCACGCGCAAAATGATGATCCGGAATGCCGCGATTGTTTTGGGAAATAGGAAAGATGAAAGCGCCGTACCCGTTCTTGCCCGTGCGCTGAAAGAAGAAGTCGCGCTGGTGCGGCTGCATGCCGCCTGGGCACTCGGCCGCATCGGCGGTCATCAAGTTATCAAGGCCCTTCAAGATCAATTGTTAAGCGAAACAGACTTGGAAGTACGTCAAGAAATAGACGACGCTTTGACTTGTGTCTGCCCGGTTGATTCCGCTCAGACAGCCACCTAAAAGCATTGATTTAAAAAAAGGAGTTTCGGTGGCTGAATTCGCTTCATCAATCCGGGCAGACACAAGGAGAGACTATCTACTGTAAGCGAGGTAATTGAACGGGCCTTCCCAGAGAATGACTTCCTGAATCTTGGATTTTCCGAGAAGTTTTTTCTTGTTCAGATTATCGTAAAACCATTTGGCAATATTTTCCGAGGAGGGGTTGATTTTGTCAAAAGGCTGGACTTCATTGATATAGTGGTAATCGAATTTTTTGGCAAGTTCTTGCAGCGCTTTTTTGACCTTCACATAATCCACGCTGATGTCTTCCTTATCGAGTTTATTTGACTGGACTTTTACCTCCACCTTCCAGCTGTGGCCGTGCAGCGGCTCGGGCGCGCCGTAATATTCGCGCAGATTATGGGCGGCCTCAAAACGGGCCTCAACGCGGATAACGAATTTCTCCATGAATCAGCTCCTCGAGCTTTTTTTCTTCCGAGACCGGCCTTTGGCAGGTCTGGCCCTGGCATACGTAAGCATGGGCCTCATCTGTCTCTTTGCTGCTTGCGGCTATAGCGCGAATGGCGGGATCAACAGCTGGATCCGCATGGGCGGAATCAACCATTTTGACAATTTTATAAGGATAAAAGGTGGTCAACGCGGTTTCGCGTAATTTTTCAGCCATTTTTTTATTTCCGCCAGCGATGACAATTTTTAGAGGGCCCTTTAAGTGAAAATCCAAAGCCAGCGCATAGGTGGCTGCATAAAAACCCAGGTGCTCCGCCTGCGGCGCAAGAGCCCGGAGCGCGGTCTCCGCTTTTTCGAGATACTCTTTTTTTCCTGTAAGAAAATAAAGTTTTTCAAGCACGAACACGGCCACGGCATTGCCGCTCGGATTGGGCGAGTCCTGAATGGATTTCTGACGGATGGCGAGTTTGCCCACGGCATTTTCCGGTTCGCCAATATCAAAGAATCCTCCGGACTCCGTGTCCCAGAATTTCTGAATGGAAAAATCCGTGACCTTTTGAGCTGTTTCCAGATATTTGGAGTTGCCTGAAATTTCGTAAGCTGAGATCAGGGCCAGCGCCATTTGAACCTGGTCATCCAGGAAACCGGGAATGCGGGGACTGCCTGCCCAGGCATGATAGAAGCAATTTTTTTCATCAAAGGCATTTTTAAGCAGGAAATCAATCGTTTTTAAGGCAAAGTCCCGGGCATGAGGATCGCCGAGTCCCTTCCACGCCTCCAGATAGGCCTGAATCATCATGCCGTTCCAGCTTGCGTAAATAGTGCGGTCAATAGCGGGTGTCGGCCTTTTTTTGCGCGCCTCAAGCATTTTGGATTTAATCGCGTTCAGTCGCGGAGGCACGGTCTCTTCCGCGACAAAAAGAACATTTTTTGCCGGGTTGTGATGCATTTCACCCTCGGTTCCGATATCGTAATAGGCGCCGGCGATTTTGGCCTCTTCTGCGGTCAGCACGAACCCTGCCTCTTCTGCGGTCCAGGTAAAATAGTCTCCGTCGTCATCCAGATTGATGTCCGCGTCCTGGCTGGTGAAAAATCCGCCGTTTTTTTGATCGGAAAGGTCCCGGTTCACGAATTCCATAATTCCCAAAGCGATTTCCTTGAAGAATGGATTGCCGGTGAGTTGGAAGGCGTGGACATAATTTTTAAGAAGCTCGGAGTTGTCGTAGAGCATTTTTTCAAAATGCGGCACGATCCAGTCGGCATCCGTCGAATAGCGGTGAAATCCTCCGCCAAGCTGATCATAAACGCCGCCTTTGGCCATGCGGGTGAGGGTGTGGCGGATGATTTCCGCAAGCTCCTCATCGCCGGTGAATGCCGCTTGATTGATGGCAAGCTCGATGGCGCCCGTGTGGGGAAACTTTGGCGCATTTCCGAAACCGCCCCTTCCCTTGTCAAAGTGATTCTTCATGGCCGCGAGGACACTTTCAACCAAATGCTCCGGAATGGCGCGGCCGGCTTCCTGCTTTTCCATGTTTTCTTTGAGCGCCTGATGGAGCCGTTTTGATTCCTCATGGATAGACGCCCTTTTTTCCCGGTAGATTTCTGAAATTCTTCGAAGCAGGGTTTTGAAGCCGGGTCTTCCGTGCCCGTCTTCGGGCGGGAAATAAGTTCCGCCGTAAAAAAGATTGCCGTCCGGCGTGAGAAAAGCGGTGAGAGGCCAGCCGCCCTGGCCGGACACGGCGCTTACGGCCATCTGGTATCGCGCGTCGATATCAGGCCGCTCGTCGCGGTCGACTTTGACCGCAATGAAATTTTCGTTAATCAGCTCCGCGATTTCCGGATTTTCATAGCTCTCACGGTCGATCACGTGGCACCAGTGGCACCAGACCGCGCCGATATCAAGAATGACCGGGCGATCCAACTCCTGCGCCTTTTGAAAGGCCTCCTCGCGCCACGGATACCAATGCACCGGCTGGTGCGCGGCACTTTTTAAATAAGGACTCGTCTCGTTTGCGAGGCGGTTTTCCGCTTCTGTGGTCATGGCTATTCCTTGAAGGGTGAAGACAAAGGATGCAGCGAAAATAATTTTTCGGGCCACCCTTTGCATGCCGAACATTGTAGTACATTCCCTAAAACGAAGCTACGGTAACTTTTAATTGCCGGGAAAAGTGGGCAGGTCTATAATCAACTTTATGAATAAGGCTGCGGAACTTAAAAAAATTTTCGGGGAAATGGCGTTTTGCCGAGATGAATCCTGGCATTCACCAGGCGGACGCGCCATCCGGGAAGTCGTTTTTGGTTTTAATGACGGCATGGTTTCCACGGTCGGGTTTGTGGTGGGCGTGGCTGCGGCGCTTTCTAATCCCAAAATTGTTCTGATCACCGGTCTCGCCGAAGTCATGGCCGGCAGTTTTTCCATGTTTTTCGGTTCCTATCTTTCCACCAAAAATCAGCGCGAATTTTTTGAACAGGAGATTGAGCGCGAGAAGTATGAGATCCGCGAAATGCCGGAGCGCGAAAAAGAGGAGATCCGAAAAATTTATGCGGCCAAAGGGTTTAAGGGCGCCGATCTTGAAATGGTGGTGCGCCACATCACTTCGGATAACAGCGTCTGGTTGAAGTGCATGATGGAAGAGGAGCTGGGCCTTATTTTTGAAAGCATGGACAATTCCCTCAAAGTTGGCCTGATGACAGGGCTTTCTTTTGTGGTGGGAGGACTCGTGCCGTTGATTCCTTATATGTATGCGGCTTCTTCCGCTGCGCTTGCTCAATGCATCGGCCTTTCAGCAATCAGTCTTTTTGTCGTGGGTATTGTGAAAACTTTTTTGACAAAAAAGCATTGGTTCAAAAGCGGGCTGGAGAGTTTAGTGATCGGGCTGCTGGCCACGGGCGCGGGCCTTGCTTTCGGAAAAATCGCTTCCCATTTCACGGGGTTTCAAGCCGCTTTTTAACATGGCCCAGTGTCCCTTCTATCCCGAAGACCCTGCCGGGGATTTGAAATGTGACTACCTGATGGGCAAGGACCCTGTTTTTAAATCCGGTTACGTCAAGGAATTCTGCAAAGGCCGTTTCAAGGATTGCGTTTATTATTTTCATTTGAGCAAATGGCTGGAAAAAATCGAGGACGCCATGCGGGAGGATGAGGAAGATGAATGAAACGGTCAGTCCGTACTATTTAAGTTTGAAGTTGACGGAGATTCCATCACGGACGGGTAAAATGGTCTGGAAAAAATCCTTATCGCTGGCGACAAGCTGGTTGAATTTTTTAATGCCTTCCGTGGCGGCATCGCCCTTCTTGTCCAGCACGCGGCCCCACCACAGTGTGTTATCCGCCACGAGCAAGCCGCCGGGTTTGACTTTCTTTTTTGCCTTTTCATAGGCGGCCGGATAGCTATCTTTTTCAATATCGATAAAAACGATATCAAACATTTCCCGTGTCGTATCGATGAGCTCAAGCGCATTACCCACCAGAAACCGCACCTTATTCATCTGCCGGCCTTTGCGCAGAAACTCCTGCGCCAGCTTGGAATTGACGGCCGAGGTGTCGGTGTGGTAAATGAAGCCGGAGTGCGGAAGGGCCATGGCGAACCAGTAAGTGGAGTACCCAAAGCCCGAGCCCATTTCAAAAATACTGTTGGCATGGGTCATTCTTGCGAGCTGGTATAGAAGTCTTCCGGCCATGGATCCCACGATGGGAAAGTCCTTGCGCACCGCAAGTGCTTCCATTTCTTTGAGCACGGGATCTTTGGTGGGATAGAGGGCTTGAATGTATTCTTCGATTTTTTTATGGACGATTTCCATGTTGGGTTGGGATTGTATCTCAGAAACCGGCGTGTTTCAATCTTTACATTGAACGTATAATTAATCAAAAGATCGGAGGTGCGTGATGAAAGCAGTGATTTTCAGGCGTCACGGCGGGCCGGAAGAGCTGGAGTGGGCTGAGGTGCCGGAGCCGTGTCTTGAGCCGGAGGAAGTTTTGATCAAGGTCAGGGCCTGCTCTCTGAATCATCTGGATATCTGGGAAAGGCAGGGCCTGCCGGGAATTCCGGTCCCGCTTCCGCATATTTCCGGATCGGATATCGCAGGCGAGGTGGCAAAAACCGGCGGCCGCGTCAAAGGAATCCGCGATGGGGAGCGGGTGATCGCGAGTCCCGGCGCTTCCTGCGGCAATTGCGAATTCTGCCGCAAGGATTTTGACAGTCTCTGCGCTTCTTATTTCATCCTGGGATTGCAAGTGAATGGCGGTTACGCCGAATATGTCAAGGTCCCGGGCCGTTCCGTGATTCCCGTGTCTGACAAATTGTCTTGGGCGGAATGGGCCGCGGTTCCTCTTGTATTTCTAACGGCCTGGCACATGCTTGTGACTCGCGCCCGCCTTCAAAAAGGTGAAACCGTACTCATTCACGCGGCCGGAAGCGGGATCGGCAGCGCGGCCATTCAAGTCGCAAAATTTTTGGGAGGAAGGGTGATCACCACCGCCTCTTCCAGCGAGAAGCTGGAAAAAGCACGCAGCCTGGGCGCGGATGATCCCATCAATTATAAAACACACGATTTCACGGAGCGGGTGCTTGAGATCACGCAGGGCCGCGGTGTGGATGTGGTGTTTGAGCATATCGGCCCGGACACCTGGGCCGGCAGTGTCCGCTCGCTGGCCAAGGGCGGACGGCTTGTCACTTGCGGCGCCACAAGCGGGCGAGAGGTGAATCTTGATCTGAGATTTCTTTTTGCCAAGCAACTTTCGTTTCTCGGTTCGTACATGGGAGGAAAAAGAGAACTGGATGAAGTTTTGAAGCATGTGGCAGAAGGAAAGTTCAAGCCGGTGGTGGATTCCACATTTCCGCTCCAAAATGCGCGCCAGGCCCAGGAGCGAATGCTGGGCCGCGAACAATTCGGAAAGATTGTACTTGTAAATGCGTAACTTTATATATTTAATTAGGTTATATTAAAATAACCCCGATTTTTTCATTCGTTTTCCAAATTTAATCTTTTAATTAAACTCCTATTCTTTTTTAATCTTCTTTATTTTTTAAATAGTTTGAAAAAGTTTAAACTATCGGGTAACCTTTGTTTATAGCTTTACAATTTAAGAAAGGAGAAAATCAGGAATGCTAGCCAAAGCAATGACACTGGTAGGGTTTGGAACGCCGGGAGTTCTTCTGTCCGTACTCACAACATGGTGGCAGTGGGGCTTCAGATACACTGTGTTCACCCTTTTCTTTGTTTATACGGTCATTTATTTCATGTACTGGTTCTTCACCGATTTTTGGGACAATATGTAACCACATTTTATTGTGTTGCGTTGCCCTCCGAAATCCGTATAATATCCCTCCAGACAATTACATTAAGTCTAATCATCACAAGTTGTTAGGGTTTTAATCGCATATTTAATCTCTCCACAAATTTTAATCTTCGGGAGTTTTAATCAGCATGAATCGTAAAGCCGTGGTTTTACTTTCCGGTGGATTGGACAGCACCCTTGTGATCCGGATTCTGCAGGAGCAGAATATCGAGATTGAAGCTGTGAATTTCAGAACGGCCTTTGGATGTTGCAAGGATGATGCGCTGGAAATGTCCCGCCAGTTTGGCGTCAAGGTCACCCTGGTTTCCGTAGACGATGATTATTTCAAATTGATCGAAAAACCAAAATACGGCTGGGGCAAGGGAATTAATCCCTGCGTGGATTGCCGCATTTACATGTTCCGCCTGGCTAAAAAATTTATGGAAGTATCGGGAGCCTCGTTTGTGGCCTCCGGCGAAGTGGTGGGCCAACGGCCCATGTCGCAGCAAATGCGCCAGCTGAGAATTATTGAAGCAGAGAGCGGGCTCAAGGATATTCTCCTTAGGCCGCTTTCAGCCAAGCTTCTTGATCCGACCCTGCCCGAACGGCTGGGAATTGTGGACCGGGAAAAATTGTACGGCATCAACGGGCGGTCCCGGAAGGAATTGCTTGAGCTGGCGCAAAAATACGGGATTGAGAATCCTCCCACTCCGTCGAACGGCTGCCTTCTCACGGAACCGGATTTTGCGGTCAAGGTCCGGGATTTGTTCGAGCATACGCCGGATTATGAGCGTTGGCATTTTGAAACACTCAAGGTGGGCCGTCATTTCCGCTTGTCCGATGATACGAAGGTGATTTTGGGCCGGGATCAGGAAGAGAATAAGCGGCTTGAAATGTTGAACCATAAAAATTCGGTTTTATTGATTCCTTTTAATTTCAAGGGGCCCTCCGCGTTGGTGATCGGGGGTTGTGACGAAATTTGGGAGCAGAAGGCCTGCTCCATGATTTTACGTTACATCAAGCCCGGCCGGGAGTTCTTCATTCCGGAGTTTGAGAGAGTTCAGAACGGAGTGCGCGAAAAAATTACATTCAACGAGACCTTGATTTCCGAACAGGAGCTTACGGCGCTCAAGGTTTAAATTTTAAACAAAGAGAGAAGATGATGAATGCCATTATCAAAAAAATTGCCAAACTGATTGAATCCGAAGAAGACGAAATTAAATGCGCCGCCATCCGCGTGCTGGGAGAACTCGGCATCAAGGAAAGGGCCGTCCTGAAACTCCTGGGCGAAAAACTTTCAACCGAATCCGAGACGGTTAAACTCACCATCCTCGACTCCTTTATCCGCAATCCGCAGACTGTGGCGTTGAGCTATCTTTTGCCGCTCCTCAAGCTTGACGGGAATGTGCGGCGTAAAGCCATTCATGCCATCGGCGCGATCGGACCCAAGGCCATTTCCATTTTGGAAAAGGAATTCAAAACCACGACGCTCCAGGAAAAGAAACTTTTTATTGATATCCTGAGCACCATCCGCAGCAAGGCCACGATTGATTTTCTGGTGGGATCGCTCGTGGGCGGGGATATCGAGCTTCTCAAATATATCTGCTTCGCGCTCCGGAACCAGCTTGAAAAAATGGCGCGTCCCGAAAAACTTTATCTTCTGGAAAAGGTGAACAAGTTTCTTTCGCTGGAGGCGGTGAAGAAGAATGATGAAATGACCACTTCGGGAATTATCCTGCTTGGATATATCGCGGAGCCGCAGGTCAAGAAGGCGCTTCTCAAATTTCTCGACAAGAAGCGAGCTTTTTACGTGAGAAAAAATGCGCTGCTTTCCCTTTCCCGCGTCAATCTTGCGGGAGCAGGGCATGAAGACGTGGCACAGGCGGTTTTCCCGCTTCTTGACGATCCGGATTTTCCCAATGTGGTGCGGAACGCGCTCACGATTCTCGAGAAAATTCAGGTGCCAAAGCGTTTCACTACACAATTTCCGAAACTTCTTGAAGCCACGCGGCATCCGGCCGTGAAGCGTTTCCTGCTCACGCGCCTGGCGCAGGTTGGCAATGTGCAGACCATTAAACTGCTGATCACGCATCTGGATTCCAACGACCCCATGGTGCGCGATGCGGCCGCCGAATCGCTTGGAAAGCTGTCCCGTGCGGTTCCGGACCTGCTTAAAAAGCTCGATTCCACCCGCGAACTTGACAAGGGCGAGAAAATCGCACTCATTCTCAGAAATCATAAGGAGCTTTTCAAGTCCGAGCGCTGCCGGAAGATTTATTTCAAGCTGGACCGCACCCTGGCAAAGCGTGATGAACAGGTCAAAATTTACGCGCTTCTTTTAAAACACGTGAATCCCGACTTTTTCTATGCCGAGACCTTGAAGCGCGCCAAGCAGCTTAAACGCGCCAAAAAATTTGAAGCGTCGAAAAAGTATCTGGATCTGCTTGCCAGCGGCCTTTTTTATACAGATTCGGTGCGCTATGAAATGGCCGGTGTGCTTCTCAAGCTTTCCAAGAAAGATTTAAATCTTCAGAGCCGCAACGAGGATCCGGCCCTGAATCTTTTTTCCGTGCTGGCCCGGGTCAACCTGAGCAATCTGGTGAAACAGGTAAAAGCGGACCGGCTTCTCGATTACAATGATTTATATTATATGGGTTTTCATTTTTCAGAACGTTTGTTTGAGCAGAAGACCTTTGGCATCGAGGTTCTCAAGTATCTTCTGAAAAAATTTCCGCGCGCAAAAGTCAAAACAGCGGCCAAGAAAAAACTCCAGCTCGCGGGGCCCGTGTCTTCGCCTAAGGATTTCCTCGGAACTTCACAGCCCGCGCCTTCGTTTGCAGGTGCTCATCGCGGATAAAGAAGCACTACGCTAACCGGTTTATTTTCAATAAGTTATATGGGAAAATACTTAGCAATATCAATCACTTCCTAATTTGCTTTTTCAATTTTTAGCAGGTATAGTTATTTATGGCAAACCCGTCGAAAGGCGGGGACGCAAAACTAGAGAGCCTAAACCCGATGAGGGCATGGCAGTCAGGTGCCGTATTCACCGTTACCCTCCCTGCCTTTGCTTACGGTGAGTATGCAAAACTGATGGTTGCGCATCGGCCGAGGAACTGATGTGCGGGCCTCAGTGGTTATCATAGCCCCTGGTATTCAGGGGCTTTTTTTTTGGAAAATTCAGCCGTTACAATGTTGAGATGAAACACCGGACAGGGCTCCTTTACAGTGAAGCCTACACGCGGCATTTGACAGGGCCTACCCATCCTGAAAGGCCGGAACGGATTCGCCATGTGTATGAACACTTGAAAAAGCAGGCATGGTTCGAAAAGTTATCGCTGACTTGTCCGAACCGGCCTCCTTTGGCGGATCTTGAATGGATTCATGCCGTTCATACGCCGGCTTATACGGAGCGCGTCAAAAATGCCTGCCTGGCCGGCCATCCAACTATTGATTCTCTGGACACGGAAATTTCCCATGATTCCTATGAAACCGCGTGCCTTGCCGCAGGCGGAGTGCTTTCCCTGATTGACAAGGTGATGTCAAACGAGGTGGCCAATGGTTTCAGTCTGATCCGGCCGCCCGGACACCATGCGGAAAAAGAAATTGCTCTTGGATTTTGCCTTTTCAATCATGCGGCCATTGCCGCGCGATATCTCCAGAAAAAACACGGGTTGGGGCGCATTCTTATCGTGGATTGGGACGTGCATCACGGCAACGGCACGCAGAATATTTTTTATGAGGACCCTTCCGTGTTTTATTTCAGCGTTCACCAGTTTCCTTATTATCCGGGCACCGGATCCGCGGAAGAGCAGGGAAAAGACCGCGGGGTTGGTGCGACGCTCAATGTGCCGCTCAAGGCTGGATGCGGGGATGCGGAGTACCGCGAAGTCTTTGAAAAAGTGTTTTATCCCCGGGCCTCGGAATTTGAGCCGGATTTTGTGCTGATTTCCGCGGGTTTTGATGCGCACCAGAATGACCCGCTCGGGCACATGAACGTGACCGCCGCCGGTTACGAAGGGATGACGGACGTGGTGAAAGCCGTGGCCCGGGAAAGCGCACAGGGAAGAATTGTTTCCCTGCTTGAGGGCGGCTATGATCTCGACGCGCTGGCCGAGTCGGTCGGAAAACATATGGAGACGCTTTTGAATCCCGACATTCTATTCCAGCCTCCTGCCAAAAGAAGAAGGAAAAAAGAAAAGAAATTCTGAGGATCTGCTCAGGGCTTCCGTTTTAAACTCAAAGGTTTCCTTTGTTGAGGAAAAAGGTTATATTCCGATATGCGAGTCGGTGACATTGTCGAGTTGACCATTCATTCGTTGGCTTATGGCGGCGAAGGCATTGCGCGCAAGGGCGGGCTGGTTTTTTTTGTGGAGAATGCCTTGAGAGGGGAGCAGGTGCAGGCCAAGGTCAGGTCCATACGGAAAAATTTTGTGCGCGCCGAAACCTTGAAGATTATTCAGCCCTCGCCGGACAGGGTCGAGCCGCTTTGCCCTTATTTCGGCACCTGCGGGGGATGCGCTTTCCAGCATCTTGCGTATGAAAAGCAACTGATCGAAAAGCGGCACATGGTTCAGGATGCCCTTGAGCATCTTGGCAGGTTCAGAAATTTGGAGGTGGAGGCGGTGGTTCCTTCCCCTAAACCGTACAATTACCGCAATCACCTCACCTTCAATACCGAGGAACGGAGCAGGGCATTTGGGTTCGGTTTTGTGGCCAAAGATAACCACACGCTGATCGACGTGGACCATTGCCCCATTGCCGACACGCGGATTAATTTTATCATCCCGTCGATGCGGGAGCGGATTAATAAACTTCCCCGGAATCAAAAAAGCCGGCTAGAAAAAATCATTGTGCGCGTGGGGTCGGAAGGAAAAGCAAAATATCAATTTGTCCAGAAAGGCGTTTATGCGGAGAGCCATGAAAACTCCTTTGTGACCTGGGTGGAAGGAATTCCGCTTTATTTTTCCATGGAGGCGTTTTTTCAGACCAATTATTTTATTCTTCCCCACATGATCCATCTTATTAAAGAGATGCTGCGGCCTGCGGGCCATGAAATGCTGCTTGATCTTTACGCCGGCGTCGGATTTTTCAGCGTGCTTCTCGCAAAACACTATCAATCGGTGCTAGGGATTGAAGAAGGCCGTCAGGCGGTGCGGGACGCGCGATACAATCTTGAAACCAACAAGATCGGGAATGTCCGGATGCAGAGCGGCAAGGTCGAATCCGTGCTCCGTGAAGTCCGCTCAAAACTCAAGCCGCCCATTCATGTGATCCTGGATCCTCCGCGCATTGGCGCGGTCCTGCCCGTGATTGATTTTTTATGTTATATCCCGATTGAGCGGCTGGTGTATGTGTCCTGCGAGCCGAGTATTTTGGCCAGGGATATCAGACAGCTATCGCGGGCCCTGAAGATTAAAAGGATTGTCCCCCTGGATATGTTTCCTCAGACGAAACATATCGAGACCTTGGTGCTGATGGAGCATCACTGAGTTGTGGTTTTTGTCACGCGGCTAAGAAAAAAGAATCCGAGCGCCACGGAGATAAGTTGGCTGGCAACGGCTATCCTGAAATCAAAAACATCGGCGAAAAATGAAAGTGTCGTGCTTCCGATCGCCGAAACTTTGGTGGTGAATCCGTAAAGCCCGAAAAATTCACCGATTCTTTCCGGAGGTGACAATTCGAGCACTCCTTTGCGTCCCGCCGTCCAGATACCGGCTGCCGAATATCCGCCAAGGGCCAGAATAAAAACGCGAAGCCAGGCAAAGGAGTGGCTTAGGGCAGCGGCTGTCAGCAGGGCCACGAGCGATGCGGCTGATGAAAGCAGAACCGTTTTATATCCCAGCCGGTCCGTCATTTTGCCGGCAATGATTCCAAAAATAAAAGCCGAAAAATTCAAGGCAAGAAGAGTTCCGATCAACTTGTCCTGAGGAAGGGAAAAGGTTTTGGAAAGAAAAACTGAGAGCCAGAGAATCAGGGCATTCAGCACATCCAGCAGGAAAAAATTTCCCAGCAAAAAATTAAGCATGGGCGGGTTTCCGCACAGCGTTTTTAGACTTTCCTTTAAACGAATCCGCGTTCCGGAAGAGGGTGGCCGTTCAGGAACCCAGGCAAAAAGCGGAAGCGAGAAAATGAAGAAGAGGATTCCGGCCAGCAGAAAAACCCATTTTCTTCCCCAATGCGCATCCGCCATGTGGGCCAAAGGAAGCGCAAAGAGAACGCCAAGGTAGCCGAGCGCTGTGCCGAGTCCGGAGATAAAACCTTGGCGTTCAGGAGGCGCAACCACAGGAAGCAGGGAGTTATAGAAAACCAGGGAGGAATGATAAAGTAGATTGGCGGCGATAAAAGCGGCGAGCAGGCCGGAGGCGGTGGGGAGAAAAGAAAGCGAGGCAGTGGTCAAAACGCACAAAACGGTCGATAAAAAAAGATAAAATTTGGTTTTTCCCGTGCGGTCAGTGAGGGATCCAAGCGGCGGAACAATAAAACCGGATAGAACCATGGAAATCGTTGCGGCTAGGCCGAGCGGGGTGTTATGTCCGGTTAGCGTGTTCAGGTAAAGGGGAAGATAAACCGTGACCACGATGGCCGAATAAATCGTATTGGCAAAGTCGTAAAAAGCCCAGCTCATGGCCCGGCCGGAGGAAAATATTTTCGCAGTCATAAAAATTCATCATACGGGTATCCAGTGAAAAGAAAAGAATTATTTCTCAGCGCTTTATCGGGGATTTTGCTGGCACTGACCGTTGAACCCTTTCAATTGAAATGGCTGGCGTGGGTAGGCCTTGTGCCCCTTCTGTTATCGCTGGAAGGGGTCTCATTTTTAAGAGGATTTTCCCTCGGAGTGATCACAGGCGCCATTTACTTTTCTGCGCTTCTCAGCTGGATTCCTTATTACAATCCCGTGATTTTCTTTTTGGCCGTGCCCTGCATGCTTCTTTTTTCCGGTTTGTTCGCGGGATGCACGGCCCTTGTCTATCGCCGCTTGTCGCATCCCTTGATTCGGGCCTTCGCGCCGGCGTTATTCTGGACAGGGCTGGAATATGTTTACGGATTAACACCGCTTGGTTCCGTAGCCTCCCATCTTGAAGTGATTCAAAATTTGCCGCTGCTACAAATTGTTTCACTCTCAGGATGTGCGCCAATCATTTTTGCGTTCCTTTCAATCAATGCACTGCTGGCTTCCTGCGTGAGGGGTCGTGACAAAATATCATTCACTCTACTGATTTTCACGGTTGCCGGAATCGTGATGGGGTGGAACTTGGGACGTGCACATTTGACAAATGAATATTCCGGAACATTCAAAGCGGCATGCATTCAGCCCAATTTCCCGATCAGCGACGCATGGCGGCCTTTGCATCAGGAGGAGATTCTCGAAACCTACCGCGTCATGGCGCTTGAAGCTGCCAAAAAAGGCGCGCGGTTGATTGTTTTTCCGCAGTACGCGCTTCCGGCGGATGTTTACCATGCGCCGGAGCCTATTTCAAAAATCGCCCAGGCCTGTCAGGCCTATTTGGTTTTGGGAACGTATGTGGAGAATCAAGAGCGAAATGGGAAATACAATATTGCGCTGATTTTTTCACCGGACGGAAAGATCATCGGCGAATATCGCGCTGTCCGGCCTCCGCCTTTCCGGAGAATCGGGCAAATCCGCGGCACCCAATATTCCGTGATCGAAACGCCGCTGGCGCGGCTCGGGATACTTCTTTGCTACGATGATGTGGAGCCCAAAGTGGCCAGGGAATTGGTGCGGAACGGCGCCCAACTTCTGATCGAGTTGACCAATAACGGGCATTTCGGAAAATCGAAATTGCTTTCCCTCCATTTTACCAAAGACATTCTGCGCGCGGCAGAAACCCGGCGCTTTGTCCTGCGTTCGGCCGCCACCGGAATTTCCGCAGCCATGGATCCCCACGGCCGTGTGCTGGCGCGAACGCAAAAAGAAAAGCGGCAAATGATTTTTGCTGAAGTCGCACCTCTTAATTCGCAGACATTTTTTGTGAAACATGGGGATATTTTTACGCCTTTGGCGGCTTTGGCAGCGGGGCTGATGCTCGTTGCGGCTTTACGCTCTCCTTCGGCTAGGGTATAATCGCCTTCATCCGGAAACTAACTTTATGATAAGCCGATCAAAATTTTCAAATTCAGCCGTATTGCGCGAGAAATTTTTAGAGCTGGGGTATGCTTATTGGCAGCCGCGCGTCCTTCATGCCGCATTTGGGCTGGGGATTTTTCAGGCGCTGGGCCGGCGGGTATTCACGGTCCATGCTTTGGCTCGCCGTGTGAAGGCAAATACGAGGGGCTTGGAGCTTCTTTTGAATGCCCTGGCCGCGATAGGGCTTTTAAAAAAGAAAGGGAGTAAATTCAGCAATTCAGCCGCGGTACTTTCATTATGCCTTCCGGGAAAAGAAACCCATATCGGGGATTTTGTGAAACTTCAGAATTTGAGCTGGGAAGGGTGGAGCCATTTGGAAGAGGCCGTCCGCACGGGAAAGCCCTTCCGGAGACCGCCTTTTTTGGGGAATGAGAAACAAGAGGTCCAGGATTTTATTTTGGCTATGCACAATACGGCTCTGGGCCATGCCCGGAATTTGGCGAAAAAAATTCCTCTTCGCGGAAGGAAACATTTCCTTGATGTGGGCGGAGGCTCGGGCGCTTTTTCAGTTTATTTTCTCAAAGCCAATCCCCGTCTCAAGGCCACGGTTTTTGATTTGCCGGGGACTATTCCTTTTACACGCCAGATTACGGCAACCTACGGCCTCAAGGGCCGCCTTGCGTTTCAAAAGGGTGATTTTATGCGGGATAAAATCAAGGGGCGCTATGATGTTGCATTTATTTCGCACATCATTCACGGCCTGGGAGAAAAAGAGAACCGGATTTTGATGCGAAAAATTTACAACGCTTTGGAACCGGGAGGCGAAATTCTTATCCAGGACTTTTTTTTAAATGAAAATTTGACCGGGCCGTTATTTCCCGCGCTTTTTTCCCTCAATATGCTGCTTCACACGCCTGAGGGACGCAGTTACTCGTTTACCGAAGCGGAAGCATGGCTTCGCGCGGCCGGGTTTTCAAAAATAAGCCGTCTGTCGTATGTTTTTCCGAGATCTATCCGCGTTCTGAGGGGAATGAAAGCTTGAAAGTCGAGCTTGTTGTTTTTGACCTGGACGGTACACTGGTGGATTCAAGAGAGGATATTGCTCAGGCCGTCAATCATGTGCTCGGCCTCTTTAACCTGCCCGCGCTGCCGGACCATGAGATTGCCGCTTATGTGGGGCGCGGGGTTTCTAGTCTGGTGCGGTCGGTGCTGGGAGAGGGGCAGCAGCATCTTTATAAAAAGGCTATGCCACTTTTCAAGGCTTATTATGCGGAACATCTTCTGGATCACACCGTGCTTTATCCGGGGGTGAGAGAATTGCTGGAGTCTCTGAAAAATTTCCGGAAAGCTGTGATCACCAACAAACCCACGGAATATTCAGTCAAGATTCTTGAGGGTTTAGGAGTGGCCCGGTTTTTTGAGACGGTTCTAGGCGGAGACAAGGTTCCAGCGAAAAAGCCGGCGCCGGATGCGCTTATTACGCTGGCAGGGCAGTCGGGTGTAGCGCTCGAAAAGGTGCTCATGATCGGCGACAGCACCATGGATATTGAAGCCGGCAAGAATGCGGGCACGAGGACTTGCGCCATGACCTACGGTTTTGGCCGGAGGGAAGATCTCGTCCGGGCCCGGCCGGATTATATTCTTGACAGCATCACGGAGGTTAAGGTTATACTTGAGAAAAGGAGCTAGTCATGTTCTCATTTTGGAAGAAAAAAAAGGACGATTATCCGAAAGAGATCGGCCGGAATGATCCTTGTCCTTGCGGGAGCGGGAAGAAATACAAAAAATGCTGCATGGAAAAGATCGAAAAGAAACGGATCCCTAAGACCCCCAATCCCGCGCAAGGCGGCTATTAAAAAAATATTATTTTTCAAGGAGGACTTTCGATGAGAAAAATAGCGGTGTGGATTGTGTTCTTTTTTGTTCTGTCGATGTCGGATGTGGCTTCAGCGAATCACATGGAAGGCCACCCTATCGGGGGGCATGGGAAGTCTCTCGAGGGCGCGGCTTATATGGAATTGTGGTCGCTGATCCGATTTTCCAAGGATCTTAAATTAACGGATGAACAACTGCAGACTCTGAAAGACAAAAAATTTGAACTCCGGCGCCAGGACATCCAGCTGGATTCGCAGATTGCATTGGTGTCGCTCGATATCAAAAGACAGCTTGCGGGCGACGTCCCCAATCAAACCCAGCTTGAGGCCTTGATCGATAACAAGACCGAGTTAAATAGGACGCTGGATAAAGCCTTTGCGAAAGCGATTGTAGATGCGCAAAGCTTGCTGACTCCGGAGCAGCGGGCAAAATTTAAAGAATTGGTGTGGCAGGGATGTTTCGGGAGCGCGCGCCCCTTTCACCGCGCAGGGAAGCATCATCACAAGGGAAAATAAGCGGGTTTAGACTTTCCGGATTTCTTTGGCGAAATCGTCCATCCGTACGTACTGGTCCACGTAGCGGTACATTTCATCGGGAAAGCTGTTTTCAAAGCAGGCAATGCTGACACTTTTGCCCAGACTTTGGACCGCCTCGATGGCGTTCACGTAATCCTGATCGCCGCTCACGATCATGGCCACATCAAAGGCCGCACGCATGCCCAGCATGAGGAAGTCGGTGACCAAAGCCACATCCACGCCCTTTTCTTTGTTTTTCTGGCGTAGTTTGTTGGTAACCTTGATGCCGTGCCGCTGGAGTTGGGAATGCAGGGTGAGCATTTTTTGATGCCAGAACTGCTCGGTTTTGGAGCGAATGTCCTGCGGCTGGGCTGTTGAGGAATAAAAGTAGGTGCGGATCAGGTCGTAGCCGCGGGAAAGACGTTTGATCAATTTGAAAATGTCGACCTCATAATCGGGGTCGTTGATTTTTTCCGCATGGCGGGCCGTACCGCCGGATAAATTAGAAGCGTCGATGAAAATAACCAGTTTTTTCAGCATGCTAATTTATATTATCCTACGGCATAAACACGGCATACTTTATGGCTAACAAAAAAAAATTTGAATTCAAATCAGGGTTTGTTTCCATCATGGGCAAGCCCAATGTGGGCAAGTCCACGCTTTTGAACCAGCTTTTGGGGAAAAAGTTGGCGCCGGTCTCGAGAAAACCCCAAACTACACGCCAGGTCATTCACGGCATACGGACGGACGAAAATTCACAAATGGTTTTCCTGGATACGCCCGGTCTCCACCGGCCCAAGGACCCGCTTGGAAAAATCATGGTAGCCAGCGCGAGAAAGGTATTGGGCGAGGCCGATCTTGTTTTTTTTCTGATCGAGCCCCGAATGCCGGGTGAGGAGGATGAGGAAATTCTTAAAGAGATCAAGAATTTTCAGGGCCCGGTGATTCTTACAGTCAATAAGGTGGATCAGCTTGGGGACAAGCAGGAAATGCTGCCGGTGATGGATTGGTATCAAAAGCAATTTGCATTCCGGGAGATTATTCCCATCTCCGCGCTCCACGGCATTCAATGTGATCTCCTGCTGGAGAAGGCAAAAGGGCACTTGCCCGCCGGACCGCAGTATTTTCCCGCCGACATGGTGACGGACCAGCCCGTGACTGAAGTCGTGAAAGAATTTATCCGCGAAAAGGTCATCCGCTTCACGGGCGATGAGCTTCCCTATGTGACAGCCGTGATGGTCGAGGAGATGAAAGCGAGGCCTGACGGCCTTTTGATGATTCGCGCCACCGTGGTGGTGGATAAGGAATCGCAAAAGGGTATTTTGATCGGCAAAGGGGGGGCAAAAATGAAGCAAATTGGCCAGGCTGCGCGGCAGGATCTGGAGCGTTTTTTTAACAAGAAGATTTATCTGGACCTCTGGGTCAAAGTCATGGAAGGCTGGAAAAAAGACCCGGCGCGGTTGAAACGTCTGGGCTACGAATGATTTTGTGGTATAATTCCTCCCTCGCAATCCCCATGAAAAAAATAACCATTTTAGTTGCCGCGATTCTTTGGACCTGTGCCCGTCCGCTTTACGCGATTGATGTGCTGGATGTTTTCAAATTTCACCGCGACACGGAAGTGAAGTTGCAGGACAATGTTTCTTTTTATGACCCGGGCCAGTCGCACGGTGTGGTGAGCCCGTTCACGGCCTATATCGGTCAAATGGTGTCCCGGCTTGCTTCCGTCAAGACACTTGCGGATATTCCCGAAATACAGACCCCGACCTTGAATCCCGGAGAGATAATCGTTGAATATGTTGATCCTAAGAAATATGCCGGAATCCAGGATGAGGTGGTTCGCCGGAATTATGTCGGCGTCAGGGAGTTTTTTGTCGTGAATCGGAACATTGAAGATGTTTTTCGGATGGCCACGGATTACGATCATCTGGCCTTGCTGCTCCCCGGCATGGAACAATCCAAAATCATCGACCGCCGGGCCAACCGTGTGGACGTGGAAAACTGGCGTAAAACCGACGCCTCTATTTTTGGCAAGCGGAAGAGTTATTATTTAACGGCCAATATTTTTTGGCCGTCCGAGGACCCGAATAAAAGAATCATCAAATCCCAACTCCTGCGCGGCGAAAAGAAAAAATCAAAATATCAGCTAAGCCTCTATATGGACTGCATCTGGTATTTTGAAAGCTGCGGAGAACAGTGCACTAAGATTCTTTATATTGGTTTTTCTCTTCTGAGCCTGGATTATCAGCGGACTCCCCCTTTTTTTCCTTTTATCTCCAGGGAGGTCCGGAAGCAGGTCGTGGAGGGCGTGGTTGAAGGTGGGACCCGCTCCTCGCTGGCCACGATCGTGAAGTGGTGGGACCCGCGATTCAGGGACCGGCCCATCTCCAGTTTTTCGCCCGGCGACAAGAAAGCCATTGCCGAAGAAGTCGAAACGCGTCTTAAAAAACTCAAAGAAGAGGGCCGCATCCGTATCGATTGGGACAAAGTATTTGATTAGCGGCGTCCTCGCGGGTTTTGCATGAAAAGGTGAACTTCCATGCAGCTTGCCTGTTTGCGTTGCGGACGCATCCATCATCCGCCTTTTGCCGGCGGCAAATCCCTGAAATGCCCCTGCGGCGAAAAAATCGATCTTGAAGAATTTTTGGCCTTTCAAAAAATCATCGAGGATATCGAAGACAAACAGAAGTTCGACGAAATCCAGAAGGCCGCGGACGAAATTTCCTCAAAAATCATAAGCGGCGAATTTTCCAAGATTGATTTTGAAATCGCCAAGGAAAAATTACGCGACATGTGTTCGGAATACTTTCCCGAGCGCATGTATCTTTTTTATATCATCTATGAGAGCCGGTTCAAACGCCTTTGGGAGCAATTCCGGGGCGGTGAGGGCGCGGGTCTTTAGCGGGGAAGAGATGTCAGAGCGAGCGAAACTGATTTTTGCCAATGCCAAAGGCGAGATTTTCGACCATCCATTTCTTGAAATGATGGGCTCGGAAGGCGACACCGTGACCGAGGTGCCGGCCGGGGATCTTGTGCCGATTCCGGAGGGAACCAAGCTTTTCACCATGCCGGGCCGTTTGCCTGTGGGCTGGGATCCTACGGCCTGCCGTAAAGTGGTGCTGGACCGTGTGGAATGGCAGGGGGAGAGTTTTGTTCCCCAGGCCGTGAGCGGATTCCTGCCGCCGGGATTTGCGCGTACTTTTCTTCCGGCCACGGCCATGGCGAATGATGCGCCGAGGTTGCCGCTCTGGGCCTATGCAGCGCTGGGCTGGAAGGGCGGAAAGTTTTATGGTGCCGGCGTGAGAGTGGATGAGACGCCGCATTGGGATCCCGAAAATTACGATGACCGGACTCTTCAGCCGCTGGTTAAAAAACGTTTGGCGGATTCGGAAAATCGCCTTTTGCATCATTTGGAGCGGTGCGCCATGGAATATCATTGCCTTGCGGCCAAAAATTTATTTTACGGCCGCTGGGAATGCCCTCTCCCTGTTTCTCCGGTTTGCAACGCAGACTGTGTGGGTTGCATTTCCCTGCAGACTGACGGCAAGGTTCCAGCGTCGCATGAGCGGCTGAATTTTCTTCCAGCGGCTGGAGAAATTTTGGAAATCGCCGTGCCGCACCTGGAGAGCGCGGAGGAGGCGGTGGTGAGTTTTGGCCAGGGATGCGAGGGAGAGCCCCTGCTTCAGGCCGAGCTGATTGAGGAAGTTATTCTGGAAATCCGGCGCCAGACCAAAAGGGGTGTCATCCACATCAATACTAACGGTTCCAGGCCGGAGCTGGTTGAAAAACTCTGCCGCGCTGGCCTGGACAGCATGCGCACCAGCATGAATTCCGCCCAGACAAATTATTATCAGGCTTACTACCGCCCCAAGGACTATACGTTGGCCGAGGTTGAAAAGTCTGTAAAAATTGCAAGTGATTATAGTGTATTTACTTCCGTCAATCTTTTAACCTTTCCTGGTTTCACGGATCGGCGGCAGGAGCAGGACAGTTTCCTGGAGTTTGTAAAAGCAACCAGGCTTTGCATGGTGCAGTGGAAAAATCTTAATATCGATCCGGACCTTTACCGGAAGTTGATCGGGCCCGCAACGGAGTCCGTGATGGGAATTCGGCGCGCTATCGGGGAAGTCCGGGAGAGATTCCCCGGGCTTTTGACCGGCTATTTTAACCGGCCCAATCATGTGATTGAAAGCGTCCGCCAGACCAGGCTGTGAGGCCTGATTTTGCGGATTTTTTTGCCGCTTTACGCTTGACTTTGAGTGTTTTCTGTGTAAAATTAGGCCATTCAAATGCTTCATGCAATATTCAATCACGTTATAGTGAAAATTGATCCAACCAGTAGTAAAAAAAATAATCGTCTAGAGAGGGGGAGTGTTTCATGAATTGCAAAGACGGAATCAAAGCAATGATCGTGTTGGTAGTAGTCACTTTTCTCATGACCGGATGTGCCGGCAGTAAAAAGACCAAACAGGAAATGAATCTTCTGAAAACGCAGGTCGGAGGTCTTACGACAGAAGTGAGCCGTATTTCAGAGGACAGCAAGTTCACGCAGGAAGCTCTCAAGGAGCAGGAAGACAAACGCGCTCAGCTTGAGGAGCAGATTTCCGGCCTGCAGGGCAAAATGGGCGGAAAAGCAGCTGGCGGTGTCAGTACCGCAGCCGGTGTTTATCGCACTCCCTCAGGATTTGAACTCAGAGCCACGCAATTGCAGTCTGCGCTTAAGAATGCCGGTTATTATGAAGGCGGTGTTGACGGCAAGGTTGGTACTGGCACGATTGATGCCATTCGTCGTTTTCAGGCCGACAATGGTCTTGATGCGGACGGGGTTTGCGGCCGGAAAACCTGGTCCAAGCTTAAAAGTTTTGCCGAAGGTCCTGCCGTAAAGTAAATTTTTCATTTTTGGTTTTTGATGGATAAAAAGGAGAGGTAGTTGGCTACCTCTCCTTTTTTTATGCGTGCCCCATGATGAAGGATCCCCTTTTAGAGGAAAAAAAGAAGAGAAATCTTCTCGTCTCGATATGGGAGGGAATCTTTGCTTCCATCACGACCGGATGCGGCGAGACCTATGTGCCTCCGTTTGCCATTGCGCTCGGCGCCGGCAATCTACAAATAGGACTCCTGACCTCTCTTCCTATCTTGATTGCTTCCCTGGTCCAGCTGAAAACGCCTGACGTTGTTCATGCGTTTCGCTCGCGAAAACGTCTTATCAATGTCTTTATTTCTTTCCAGATTTTGATGTGGATTCCCGTTCTTTGCATCCCGTTCTTTTTTTCTTCAGGGAAGAAAATCGCGCTTTTGATTCTTTTTTATACGCTTTACATGGCATCAGGCTCCTTCACGGCACCTGCCTGGGGCTCGCTCATGTCGGATTCTGTTTCCGAGGAGAAACGGGGAAAATATTTTGGAAAAAGAGGGAAAATTGTCGGCGTTGTGACAGTGATCAGCAGTTTTGCCGCAGGATTTATCCTGCATGTCTTTTCTTCCAAGGTGCTGACGGGCTTTGCCTTGATTTTTGCGCTGGCGGCTTTGGCCCGGACGGGTTCTAATTATTTCATGAGCCGACTTTATGAGCCGGAGCATGAGGCTTCCCGGGAGCATCATTTCAGCTTCTGGGATTTTTTGCGCCGGCTTCCTGCCAGCAATTTTGCCAGGTACGTTTTTTTTATCGGTTTTTTCCAATTGTCGGCCTATATGGCAGGGCCTTATTTTGCAGTCCTGATGCTGCGGGATTTCGGATTTTCCTATCTGACTTATTCGTTTCTCATCACCACGGCTTCCGTTTCCAGTTTGCTGGGGCTCACGTATTGGGGCCGTCATGCCGATGAATTTGGCAATGCGCGCTTGTTTAAAATATCAGGCGTTCTCATTACCTTTCTGCCGCTCTTGTGGATTATTTCACATAAGGTTTGGTATCTTTTTATCGTTCAGCTGATCGCGGGATATTTATGGGGCGGTTTTAATCTTTGCACTGCCAACTTTATTTATGACGTAGCCATTCCCCAGAAAAGGGTGTATTGCATTTCCTATTTCAATGTCGTGAACGGCATGGGCATTTTCATTGGAACGGTTTTGGGCGGGTATTTTTCTACGCATCTTGCGCCATTTTTCGGCTACCGGATTTTTTCGGTCCTTTTGATTTCCTCTCTTTGCCGAATGATTGCGGCCTGGTTTCTTCTGCCGCGCGTCAGGGAGGTGCGGCATGTCAAGGCCATCACGAAAAGGGACCTTTTTTTCCGCATCGCCGGCTTTAACTTTTCACCAGCAACGGGCGCGCGATTATGATCCCGGCTCTTGTCATATTCTCGCTGACATACGCCCTGATTTCGCTTCAGAAAATCAAAGGGCTTCATCTGGACCGGCCTTCGGGTGCCCTGATCGGCGCGGTACTCATGGTGCTTTTCAAGGTGGTGGGACTTGAGGAGGCCTACAGGCTGGTGGATTACAACACGCTGGTCCTTTTGCTGGGCATGATGATCTTGATTGGTTATCTGGAGCTTGCGCGTTTTTTTGACTGGCTTTCCTTCCGCCTTCTGCTTCATTCGCACCGGCCTCTCGGGCTTTTGTGGGGCTTGATTTTTACGAGCGGTTTTCTTTCTGCCTTTTTTGTCAATGACACCATTTGCCTGGTGATGACGCCGCTTATCGTCAAAACTTTGAAACGCGCGCGCATCAATCCCGTGCCTTTTCTGATGGCGCTGTGCACCTCCGCCAATATCGGAAGCGCTATGACCGTGACCGGCAATCCTCAGAATATGATCATTGGCGTCCAGTCCGGCTGGCGGTATCACGAATTTTTCTTCCACATGTTTCCTATCGCTCTCATCAGCCTGGTTTTCAACGGATTGATTATTTATCTTTTCTATCAAAAGGATTTCAGAGAAAGAACCGGTCCGGGCCATTTTTACATGGAGGAACCCGAACTTGACCGCTGGCTTGTTTTCAAATCACTTGCGATTCTTGCCGGTGTTTTGGCCTCCTTTGTGGCCACAAAAAATCTTCCTCTCACGGCCATTACCGCAGGCGCCTTGATCATTCTTGCCGCGAGGAAAAAGCCGGAGCTTGTGTTTGAGAAGATCGACTGGACCTTGCTCCTTTTTTTCACGGGCCTTTTTGTGGTGATCGGCGCGGTAGCAAAGAGCGGGCTGGCCCAAATATTTTTTGAAAAACTCTCGCCTTTTTTGAATGGCGGGACCCTCAGTCAGATTGCAAACTTTAGCTTGTTTTCCGCCGCGGTTTCGAATCTGGTGTCGAATGTGCCTTTTGTGCTGCTGGCTGCGCACTGGATTCCGAATTTTGCCCATCCCCGGTTGATGTGGCTGGTATTGGCCATGTCCAGCACGTTTGCAGGTAACTTGACAATCATGGGTTCTGTCGCCAATATGATTGTCATGGAATTGTCAAAAGAAGACGCTCCTGTGGGATTTTTTGAATTTTTTAAAGTGGGATTTTCCGTTACCGCGGTTTCGCTTGTCGTAGGTGTCAGTTTCTTAAGTCTTTATGCGTTTTGGGGCTGGTGAATAGAAGGGTTTTTATTTTATGAACCGTAAAGTGTATCTTTTTGCCTTACTGCTGACTCTTATCGCTGCGGCTTCCATTTCCGCCAAGGTTTTTTACGGCGGGCATGCGGTTTCCCAGGAATACAGTCGGCATTTGTGGCGGATTAATATCACGATGCGCATCAAGGGGAAGGGATCCCGCGCCAAGGTACGGCTCACCTTGCCCAAAAATACCGAAAGACAGACCATTTATAACGAGCACTTTGAAAATGATGAAATGGTTTTTTATGTGCGCGAGAGACCTGACACGAATCGCATCGGTTTCTGGAGATCCGAGCTTCTCGAGAGTTCCAAGACACTCCAATATACTTTTTCTGCGCAGCTTAAAAGCCTGGTTTATGATCTCCCCCAGAACCTTGAACTCGTGGCAGATCCTTTTAAGACGTTTCCGGTTGATTTTCACCGCTGGCTTGAACCTTCCGAATTCATCCAGTCCAAGGATCGCAGCATTAAGCGGCATTTTAAAAAGGTCATCGGCCGTGAGAGAAAAACAGCGGTTGTCATCCGGAAAATTTTTGATTTTGTGAGGGGCGAGGTTCATTATAAAACGGAGCGCCGTAGCAAGGATGCCAAGGAAACTTTAAAAAAACTGGTGGCGAATTGCGGCGGTCAGGCCCGGCTTTTTTGCGCACTCTCGCGTGCGGCCGGGATTCCCTCCCGGCTTGCGGGAGGGATTATTCTCACCGCGGGAGTCAAGAATATTACCCATGTTTGGGTTGAGAATTATGTCGGAGGGAGATGGATCCCCTTTGATGTGGTGAACAACCATTATGCGTTGATTCCGAACCATTATCTCGAACTTTACCGGGGGGATTATTATCTGTTTAAATACGTGGGACTTTCCAAGTTTGAATATTTTTTCTTAATCGATGTTGAAAATATGCCGCCCGTGGACAACCGCTGGTCGCTTTACGCCCTTCCCATCCATTTTCAGGCCTTTGCCAAGGTACTTTTGCTGATTCCTGTGGGGGCGTTTGTGGTAGCATTTTTCCGGAGTGTAGTCGGCGTTCCCACCTATGGCACCTTCGGGCCTATCCTGCTTGCCCTGGCTTTTCAGGAAATTTCCATAGGGGTAGGCTTTTTTTTCCTTTCGGCAGTGGTGTTCACCGGCTGGACCCTCAGAAAAATCCTCGACCATTTAAAAATCCTCGTAATTCCAAGATTGGCTATTATCCTGACCATGGTCGTGATTTCAGTGCTGGTCATGATGGTGGTTGGATCCTACTTTGGCCAGAAAAATATTCTTTATATTTCGCTCTTTCCCATGATCATTATCACCTGGACTATCGAAAGATTTTCGGTGACGCAAATCGAAGATGGCACGCCGGTTGCTTTTCAAACCAGCCTGGGGACCATGGCCGTGGCGGCAGCAGCTTACTATGTGATGCGGATCCATGCCGTGCGGATTTATCTTTTTGCGTTCCCCGAAATCCTTTTGATGATCATGGCCGTGCTTCTGATTCTCGGCCGGTACACGGGCATCCGTATTTTCGAATTGTGGCGCTTTCGCGAGTTTAACCGGCTGAAAGGCAAGACATCCTTATGATTTGTTTCAACCCGCGCAAAAAATACGGCCTTCTCGGCATGAATCAGCGGAATGGCTGGTACACGCTGATCAAAAACCCGAGGAAACTTTACCCTCTGGTGGATGACAAGCTCAAGACCAAGCAGCTTCTCGAGGCGAATCAGCTGCCTTCGCCGGAGCTCTATTTTTCGATCAATTTTAATTTTGAATTGAAGTTTATGCGCGAGATTAAATTCCTAAAGGAATTTGTGATTAAACCAGCGCGGGGAGCTGAAGGCCGCGGCATTCTTGTGCTGGTGGACAAAGTAGGGAACAAGTGGAAAAAAGCCGGCGGCGCGCTTCTTTCGATGGAAGATATTGAATATCATGTGTCCAATGTTCTGGCCGGGTTGTATTCCCTGGGAGGGCTTGATGATCAGGCTTTTATCGAGTATCGTGTGAGGAGCCATGTGATTTTCAGACCCGTTGCGTTTCAGGGCGTGCCTGACATCCGCGTCATCATGTACCGCGGTGTGCCGCTGATGTGTATGCTGCGTTTGCCCACCAAGGAATCGGATGGAAGAGCCAATCTGCATCAGGGCGCGGTGGGCACGGGGCTCGACATGCTTGAGGGCGTTACCTTGGGCGGGGTTCATCATTCCTTGCTGATTGACAAACATCCGGACACGCAGATGCCTATTGCCGGGATTCGCATCCCCTTTTGGAAAAATATTCTTGAAACCGCGGTGAAAACTTTTGATGTTTTTAAATTGGGCTATATCGGAATCGATTTTGTCATTGATCAGATTCTTGGCCCGCTGATTCTTGAATTAAACGCCCGGCCCGGCCTGAGCATCCAGCTTGCCAACCGGGAAGGGCTTTTACCGCGTCTTCAAATCGTGGACAGCTTCGGGCCGGGAATCGAAGAGCTGCCGTGGAAGAAGCGGCTTGAAATCTCGCGGGAAATGTTGCATAAAGTAAAAGGATGAAAGGAAGGTGAAACCATGAAAAAATTATTGAGGATGGCCATGGCGGCTCTGGTTGCGGGGATGGTCCCATGCGTGCTTTTGGCCGCAGAGGCGCCGCCGGCCGTTGTTACGGGAAAAGTTGTCCTGATCAAAACCGGAACCAATCAGGTGCTGGTGGCTTATAAAAGGCCGGGCGCGTTTGTGGAAACCATCTCCACGTTTAAAATTGACGAGAAGACCCAGCTTAAGAATTTTGGGGCGCTTCCGGAGCTCAAGCTCAACGATACCGTCACGGTAAACTATCTTGAGTCTGAGACCGGTAATTTCATGGCTCAGCAGATTGAGAAAGCCAAACAGGAAGGGGGAACCGTATGAGCATGCCAGGACCTTTTGAATTTCTAGTCATTTTTTTTGTCGTGCTTCTGCTTTTTGGGGCCAAGCGACTGCCTGAAATCGGAAGTTCGCTGGGCAAGAGTCTCCGTGAATTTAAAAAGGCGTTTCAGGGGCTTGATTCCGAAGAAGAAAAAAAAGATAAACCGAAAAATCAGGGATGAATTTTCTGCGTGACAGGCAGATTTGTGATCTCCTGAATTTTTTTGGCCACGGCCCATAGCCCTTCACGGCGGCGGCTCTCAAGTAGCGTGATTTTTTTCCCCGAGCCTTCTTCAATCATCAAGCTGTAAAGTCCCTTTCGATCTTTTCTTTTCGCAAGGCATATTTCTTTGGCCGCCTCAAACGGGATTTCCTGTTTCTCAACAGGAATCAGAAAAAAACTTTTCGCAAGAAAAGCACGGTTAGACTCTCCGTCAAAAAAATAGCGGAAGTGAAAGCCCAGACTGAGAACGCAGGCGGCCACGAGCCCGGCCGGGACAATGTAAAGAGCATTTGCCAGCCATGTCCCCTTCCGCAAAGTGTCCACGGCGAGGTGCGCCAGAAAAGAAAGCTTGGAATAAAATAATGCCCCGCCGCCGAGCCGTAATTTAATCTCAAAATCGAGAACCAGCAGACAGGCAAGGAGCAGCATAAAATCAAAGGCCCTCCACAGGGAGGAGAGGGTGATCAAAACGCCTTGCCGGTCTGATTTTTGAACGGAAAAGTTATCCATGGGGCTAGGACATGGTATACGGTTTGATTTTTTTAAAATGCAATGCCTGGTCAATCGCCTGGCGCAGGTCATCGGGCTTGATGCCGTAAAAAATTTTTCCCCGGTCGGCCAGTGAAATGGTTCCTGTTTCTTCCGAGACTACCAGGCAGAGGGCGTCGGTTTCCTCACTCATGCCGATGGCGGCGCGGTGGCGCGTGCCGAGCTTTTTCTTGAGCTGAGCGCTCTGCGTGAGGGGAAAAATGGCCGAGCAGGAAATAATCCTTTCGTAAGAAAGGATGACTCCGCCGTCATGAAGATAAGTCGGGGGCATGAAAACCGTGAGCAGGAGTTCATGGCGTATCCGCGCGTCAATGACCACGCTTTTTTCGATAAACGGGAGAAGATCGTCGTTTCTCCGGATGGCCATGAGCGCCCCTGTCTTACTCGCGGCAAGAGTCGAGCAGGCCTTGACGATTTCATCCAGCGGCCCGTTTTTTTCAAGAAATTTGTTTTCGGGATTTTTTCTCTGATATTTGACAATCGTACGGCCGATTTCCGGTTCAAAGGCAAGCAGCCCGCCTACCGCCAGCAGGGCATAGTGATAAATCAGGAGGCCTCGTCCATGACCGGCAAGAAGGCGCGGAACTTCGGTCAGATAGAGAACGGCGAGCAGGCCCAGGAATGAAAATGTGAGCCATTGACGGTGCGTCTGGAAATAAAAAAAAAGGCGGTAGATGATAAAAATAAGCCAGAGAAATTCCAGCAATGGTTTGAGATAGGGAAGCGTTTCCATAGTTTTCTATGATATAATCCCACCGCCATGGCGGATGATCAAGCAATTTCGATTCACAATCTTACCAAATACTACCGCGGCAATTTTTTGGCCCTGAAAAATATCAGTTTTGACATCAAAGAGGGCGAATTTTTCGGGTTTATCGGGCCGAACGGTGCGGGGAAGACGACCACGATCAATATCCTCACCGGGCTGGCTAATTTTAATCAGGGCAGCGTCAGGGTGTTTGGCCATGATGTGGTGTCGGAGTACCGCGAAACGCGCAGGATGATTGGCTTGGTGCCGCAGGAGTTTAATTTCGATCCTTACCTTTCCATCGAGCAGCTTCTGGTTTATGAGGGCGGCTATTTCGGCATTCCGAAAAAAACATGCCGGGACAGGGCCAAGGCCCTGCTGGAAGAATTCGGGCTTTATGAAAAGCGTGATCAGGATTACCGCCGCCTCTCGGGAGGGATGAAGCGGCGCCTTTTGATTGCGCGCGCCCTGATCCATGATCCGAAGATTCTGATTCTGGATGAACCGACTGCCGGGATGGATCTTGAGCTTCGCCACCGGCTTTGGCAGTCTTTCCGCGACATGAATGCGCGCGGCCGGACGATTTTTTTGACCACCCATTATATTGAAGAGGCGGAAAAACTTTGCACCCGGATCGGCGTGATTCACAAAGGCGAAATTGCGGCCCTAAACCAGAAGGACACCCTGATCCGCGAGACGAGCGGCCACTGGGTGGTGATCAAACTGCACGAACCGCTGAAGGATTTGCCGCCCGAGATGGCTCGGATGGGAGTGGTTTCGACGCAGGAAGGGAAGTCGCTTAAATTCAGGGAAGACAGCCGGACTTTAAGCGAAACGCTCAAGGAAATTTACCGGCTTGGGTTGAGCGTGGAACGTTTGGATGTGCGAAAAGCCACGCTGGAAGATACCTTCATTAAATTAACGGGATTGAAGGAAATCATGGAGAGCGATCCGGCAGGGGAGGGTGGGAATGGAGAAGTATAGCCGTATCGAGGGCTTTAAGGCCCTGGTGGGGCGGGAGATTCAGCGTTTCTTGAGCGTATTCGGCCAGACTATCCTTCCGCCGGTGGTGTCTTCCTTCTTATACATTTTTATTTTCGGTTTTTCCATCGGCCGCAGTTTGCAACAGGTGGGGGGCGTGTCCTATCTGGAATTCCTCATTCCGGGATTGATCATGATGTATTTGATCGAGGGTTCTTACGGCAATACGTCCTCCTCGCTTTTTGTCTCCCGCTGGGCCGGCCATATTCAGGAAATTCTGGTTACTCCCCTGTCCTATCTGGAAATGGTCCTGGCGTTTTTAATCGGCGGGCTTGTCCGCAGCATTCTCACCGGGCTGGGCGTGTATCTGGTGTCATTGATTTTTATCCGCTTCCCGATTTATAATCCCTGGATCGTGCTCTATTTTTTGATTTTTGTTTCGCTCGGGTTTTCTTCCGTGGGTATTCTGGTGGGGCTGATTTCCGAGGAATTTGAGCATATTTCCATGTGGACGACTTTTGTGGTGGAGCCCCTTATTTTTTTTGGCGGGGTTTTCCATTCCCTCAGCATGGTGCCGCATCTCTTAAAGGTGATCACGGTCCTGAACCCCATTTTTTACATGGTGAACGGACTCCGTTACGGCATGATTGGTGTCACCGATGCGAATGTTTTTTTATGCATGGGCATCGTATTCAGCTTTTTTACCACTCTTTTCATTTTTTCAGTGTATCTCTTCAAAAAGGGATATAAACTCAGAGCATGACGAGGATGCAATCATATGATTCAATCTTTTATTCACAGCGGCAGCAAGCAATACCAAGCCAACTTCATGCCCGAACTCAACTGGAAACGATGAAGAAAAAGAAATATTTTTGATGAACCCCCGGGCTCCTGCGAAAGTCCCCCTCCGTGATTTTAATGAGGAAGAATTAAAAAAAGAAATCGCGGCTCTAGGCGAAAAACCCTATCGCGCCTCCCAGCTTGGCGGCTGGCTTTATAAAAAGGCGGCCCTTGCCTTTGAGGAAATGACCAACCTGCCGCAGGATTTCACGGATAAACTCCGGGCGCGTTACACGGCCAATTCCCTCGCGCTGGTCTCAAAACAGATTTCAGCCGAGGACCATTCTGTGAAGTATCTTCTGAAGACTTGGGACGGGCGTTTTGTGGAAACAGTTCTGATTTTGCAGGGGACAAGGCGCACCCTCTGCCTTTCCACCCAGATCGGGTGTAAAATGGGTTGCCGTTTTTGCGCCAGTGGAATGGAAGGAATGGTGCGTCATCTTTCCGCGGGTGAGATCCTGGATCAAATTGCCTGGATGAAAAAAGACCAAAAGGCGAATCCCACCAATCTTGTGTACATGGGGATGGGAGAGCCGCTGGATAATTACGACCAGGTACTCAAGTCCATTCGCGCGGCCAATGCCGTATGGGGGTATGAAATCGGACAGAGGCGCATCACCGTGTCCACGGTCGGCGTGATCCCAGGAATCCGGAAACTGGCTTCGGAAAATCTGAACCAGATCAAACTTTCGTTTTCCCTTCATTCGCCGGACAACGAGATCCGGGAGCAATTAATTCCCTCCAACCGGAAATACAAGCTGGCGGAAATCGTCGGGGCCTTGAAGGAAGTCCGCGACAAGTTTAAGAGGGACATCACCATGGAGTATATCCTCCTGGAGGGGCTGACGGACCGGGACAAGGATGCCAAAGCGCTTATCGATCTTTGCCGCACACTCAAGGCCAAGGTGAATCTGATTCCTTATAACCGGATCGAAGATGCGGAGTTCAGGCGGCCTTCACCTGAAAGCATCCAGTCCTTTCAGCAGAAACTGGAAAAGGCCGGCATCCGTACCATGGTCCGATACAGCGCGGGCCAGGACATTGACGCGGCCTGCGGCCAGCTTCGTTTGCGTGAGGAACGGAAGACACGAACTAAGAATAGTTAATATGCCTTTTCCGGAGTTCGCGTGACAGTACCCTCCGGTAAGCCCGTCCATATAGGAAGTCAATTCATCAATCCGGAGCAGAAGGTCGAGGTATCCCTTCTCATCCTCCGGCTTCTTCAAATAGAGTTCCATCAGAAGCCGCCGTCTTTCAAAATACAGGCGCGTGATTTCGTTCACAATATCATTCCGGAGTTCCACCATGAGTTTTTCCCTGGAATCAATGGAGGCCTGGTTTGATCCCCAAACCAGGTCGCCTAACTTCCAGTCCAGATCAATAGCGTTTCCTTTTGAGTTGGAGTCGGGCCCAAGAATGAAGAGATCGAGCTGGTTTGTGCCGGCGCGGTCAAGATCGACGTTATTATGAACAGAAAAATCTTTGCCGAGCGAAAGATCGGGTACCAAGGCCTTGAGCCGTGAAGCCAGATGCCAGCGTTTGATTTTGCCGTTCCCAACATCCGCGTAACGGATGGCAGCGCGTTGAACCTCACCGGCTGTCGGTTCTCGTGCGATCAGTGCTCTCAGGTCCATGGCCCGATAAGGATGGGAAAATTCGCCTTCCGTGTTCCGGATTTCGGGATAAGGAGGAAGATCAATCGGCCATTTAAAAACATCATTGTCCGCAATGGCGTAGAGGACCTCTCCTTTGTCCGTGGGCACCAAGGCCAGCGATTTTGCCGAGGCCTTGACCAGGCCCTCGTAAATTTCGGTCCACCGGCTGCCGCTATTTTCCAGCCGGTAAATTCCTGCAGGCGTTGCGGCAAAGACCGTCCTGTCTTTTGCTGAAATTTCGATATCCGTGACCAGGATATTGCCCAGGCCGTTTCGTGTGAGAGGCCGCCAAGATTTTCCGATATCCCGGCTCGCAAACACCCCTTCTGGAGTGCCCAGAAAAATTTCCTCCGGATGAAAGGGGGAAATTTTGGCTGCGGAGATCGCAGGGGCCGCAGACGGTAAAATTTTGTCGTTTGTCGCTTCATTCGGTGTTGTGTCATCCTGGAAATTTTCCGTGGTGGATTGTCCCAGGTGAAAGGTTTTCCGGAAAGACCGCCCGTAATTATCACTCGCATAAAAATCTTGCGCTGTGACCGCGAACATCTGATTTTCATAAAGTGGATGCAGCAACACCGCGTGGATTTCATCGTGCGGGATGGCGCCGGTTTGTTTAAACCAGCTTTGGCCGCCGTCCATGCTGAGGTAAAGCCCTCTCGCCGTGCCGAGATAAAGAATCTCAGGGTCCCGCGGATGGCTGGAAAGACAGAGACTGTTGGTCCCTTTATTTTCAAGAGCCGAAAAAGTTTTTTGCCAATTTTTGCCGTTGTTTCTTGTTTCAAAAACCCCCTCGGTTGTCAGGACAAACAGTTGGTCCACGCCGCCGGGATACACGGCGTTAAGGCTTCCGAGTTTTCCCAGGCCGAAAATTTTTTCCCAGACATGGCCCTCCGGTTGGATAAGGTAGGCATTCTGGCCTGAGGTAAGAAAAAGAGAACTGCCTTTTGCACCGCCCTTGATTTTTTCAAGCGGCTGATCAAAAGGAATGCTCACTTTTTCCCACTGCGGCTGGGCCAGTGCGGGTCGTGTAAGCGCGGAAAAGAGGAAAAGCATCAAAAAACGAGCTAGATATTTTCTGAAAATTTTCATGGCATGAAGTGGCAAGCCGAGGAAGGCAGTAACGGGTAAAAGAGAGAATACAGTTAATTTTTATTATTGTCAAATAAAAAATGATTATTTTTCATTTTGCCGCCGAGTACTGCACAGACACCTTGGCATTTTGAGGATTCACGCTTTGTCTAATTTCGCCCAGGGCTTCGTGCCATACGATGAGGGTGTGATTCCCATCCGGCACATTCTGGAGTTTGAAAAAACCAGATTCGTCGGTCAAGGCGTAATAAGGATGGTCCTGGACAATGACTAGAGCATACATCCAGTGGTGAACGCCGCAGCGCAATGTGATGCGCCCGCCTTTTTCGAAAGTTTTTTTTAAAAGAGAGCCCTGGATGGGCATGGCTTGGTTAAAAAGCATATTGGCTTTTTCATCAAAGGCGCGGACATTATGAAGAAAAGGTTCGGAGTTTAAAATGGAAAGAGGCGCCCCGCGGGGAATCAAAAGAACGTGGGGAACGAATTCACAATGAGTTTGATCCAAAACAAAACTTTGATTTTGGACAGGCGGTGCAGTATCAGGAAAATCTCCTTCGAGTTTGACTACCGCATTGGCGACATACCCTTCGGGAGAAATTTGAAGCAGCGGGGAACTTTTGACCGAGCCGCAGTCGCCTTGTTGCTCTTTGGAAACGGTGATTTTTACCGGTTCCGGGAAGGGAGGCTCCAGCCTTACTTTTCCTTCAATATCGTAGGCCAGAAGCATGGCAGGCGATAAAAATACATAAAGCAGAATGAAAAGGAAAAATCGCTTCATTCTTTACTGCGCGTCTTCAATGTAAACCCACTCCATGAGATCGCCGGCTTTGAGATGCGACTTGTGGGGGCTGGCATTTTTGCCCGAGCCGTTGATCATGAGACGCCACCATCGGTTTTTGAGGGGATCCACGGAAATTCCGTCAATGCCTTTAACTTCTTCCGGATGACAGCATGTGGAGCCCTGCTCGACGGGAAAAATTTTCTTGAGAGCTTCCTTGGGGGAAGCGCCTTCAGGCACCGTAACTTTTTGCACCTTAGCCGGCTTGTGGGCCGGTCCAAAATCAATCCGGGCCGTGATCGAAATCATCCGCGGCGGCAGGAAAGAAGCGGGAAGCACGCTTCCCGTTGTGATTTGAGGCCCTGTGAGCAATAAGCTAAGCATAAGCAGCATATTCATAGGGGCTTTATTGTACTCACAAGACCTCTAAGATGCAATTCAAAGAGAAGCGGTTGCGGAATTACTATAACCTTGTATAATTTGCACTTATGGATATTCGCGATAGCTGGGAAAAAGCGCTTAAATTTACCGAGATTATCAGGGCGCGGATTCAGCCCCTTTTAACCTTTGAACCCACCCACATGCCTTATATTTTTCTCGCTGAATCCTCTTTGAATTACGGCGATACCGTGGTGCGGAAAGGGGAGATTGTGCTTGAGAAGCCTTCCATTATTCTTCCGGAAAATCTCCCGCAGTTTCAAGGCTTTGAATTCGAGAAGTATTCCGCCATTGAGCAGGATATGCTGACCAGCTTTTTTCTGGTCAGAGGGATCCGTTTCCCTTCGCTGAAATACCAAAATAAAACCGATTCTCTAGATATGTTTGAGGGAAAATTGAAAGCAGCGATTGAGCACTACTCCCACAGGCTTCAGCGGGAGGAAAACACCGCCACCGGACTGGTCGTCGGCCCCGAGGATTGCTGGCAGTTTTCCGTCATGATGTTTATTTGCAGCCAGGTGGTGAAGCAGGCGGATGGAGACATAAAAAAACTTCTGGATCATTACAAAAGGAAAAGTTCGGAATGATCACAGCTGCCGGAGAGCTGCATTTTGAGGGGATTAAACAATTTTTTTATGGCCTGACCCCGGCTTCGGTTGCGTTATTTGTTCTTCCGTTTGTCCTGCTTCTGGGATGCCTTGCCATTCTGCCTCTCGTTGTGCCTTGTTTTTGGGAAAAAAATAAAAACAAGGCTATCGTCTCGCTGGGACTTGGTTTGCCTGTGGCTGGGTTCTTTTTATATCAGGACTGGCATACATTGGCGAACACGCTTCTTGATTATGCGGCGTTTATCGCTCTTTTGAGCTCTCTTTTTATTATTTCCGGAGGAATTTATATCCGCGGCTCTTTTGCCGGCCTCCCGGCGGTGAATGCCCTTTTTCTTCTTACCGGAGCCCTTCTTGCTAATTTCATCGGCACCACGGGCGCGAGCATGCTGATGATACGCCCGCTTCTGCGCGCTAACAAGGCCCGGCATCACAAATCCCACATCGTGATTTTTTTTATTTTTGTGGTCTCAAACTGCGCCGGCCTTCTCACGCCCCTCGGGGATCCTCCGCTTTTTCTCGGGTTTCTCAAAGGAATCGATTTTGCCTGGACGCTTCGGCTCTGGCGCGAGTGGCTTCTCGTGAACGGAATCCTTTTGGCAGTCTTTTTCTTCCTGGACAATTACTGGTTCCATCGCGAGCATCTTGAAATTAAAAACATGCTGATTCATAAAAAGGAGTTAGTGTCCGAGCGGTTCGGGATTGAAGGGGTTCATAATTTTGCATTTCTTGCCGGAGTGGTTCTCCTGATTTTTGTGAGCGGTTATGCGATTTATCCCATGGGGGGGCGCCTCATCCTGGGAGAGCCTTTCGGTGCGGTGATGTCCAAAGTTTTTCAAATCATCGGCATGGCCATGATCGCGCTCCTTTCATTCAAGGTCACGGCTAAAGCCACGCATGAGAAGAATCACTTCAGTTTCGGCCCTATCCTTGAAGTGGCCGTGCTCTTTGCCGGCATTTTCATGGCCATGGTGCCCGCGCTTTTGATTCTTGAGACGCAGGGTTCCAAACTGGGAGTGAATCAAACCTGGCAGTTTTACTGGATGTCGGGCGCGCTTTCGAGTTTCCTTGACAATGCGCCGACGTATCTCACCTTCACGAGTCTGGCCAAAGGGGTTTTGGGACTGGGCGGTGAAGGCTTGAAAATCCTCATGCAGCATCCGCAGGGCGCCTTGTATCTTGCGGCCATTTCCTGCGGCTCGGTGATGATGGGTGCCAACACCTATATCGGAAACGGCCCCAATTTTATGGTCAAGGCCATTGCCGAAGACGCCAAGGTGAAAATGCCGAGTTTTTTCGGCTACATGGCTTGGTCAGGAGCCATCCTGATTCCCATTTTCATTGCCGTCACTTTCATTTTCTTCCGGCAGGCGTAAATCACACTCCCGATTTACAGGCCACGGGCAGGTGGCGGCGGAACGAAGTGGAGCCGTCCCTTGACTCCGATTTGCGGGTAAAAATTTAGGAATGAAATCCCTTCAATGCCGATGCTTGTGGTGAGTATCCGGTAAATGAGGATGGGAATGGTTTTGGGCTTCGTGTCTGTGAAAATGTTCGTGAGGTTCTTGCCCTTCGGTCCCATCATGAGCGTGTTGATGATGCTCGTCATGGATGTGCAAATGGCTATGAGCCTGCGGTTCATGAGTGTGTTGATGTTCATGATGCTCGTTATAAAGAACAAGTAAACCGGTCAGAAAGAAAATACCGGCAAGCCAGTGCATCATAGGGGGCCGTTCACCCAGAAAACCCACAGCGCCGATCATTCCGATAAAGGGGCCGCTTGCAAAATAGGCACTGGTTCGCGCAGCTCCGATTTTGCGAAGCGCATAAACAAAAAGGACCAAACTAAGTCCATAACTGAACGCGCCTATAGCAAGGGTCCCTGCTATAGCCGGGATGTGATGGGATGTTTGCTTTAATAAGCAGGCAAGTAAGATATTGAACCCTCCCGCGAAAAACCCTTTTATTCCAGCAAGTAAAGAGGGCGGTATATCTTCGATATCTCGGGTAAGGTTGTTATCAATACCCCAAAAGACGCATGCTGCAACAATGAAAAGAGCAGACATCGAAAGTGAAAAAGAAAATTTTCCACTAACGCTGATGATAAATGCACCCATGAGAACGAGAAACTTGCCGATCCAAACTCTTTTGCCGACGTGTTCATGAAAGATCAACCAGGCAATAAGCGTGGTTGCTACCGTTTCCAAATTAAGGAGGGCTGATACTTGAAACGCCAAGGAGTGCCGAATGCCGTAGATAAGGCATATCGGTGCGAGAATTCCTCCAGAAATAATAGCTCCTGTCAATTTCGATTTTTGATGACTTGGAAGTGTGATTAAATTTTTAAAGACCGGCTCGCCTTGGAACAATCGAAACAAAAGGAGGCCGAGACCTGATCCCAGATAAAGAAGTCCTGCCGTAAGCACCGGCGGCATCTCTCTCACCATCAATTTTAAGAGGACCGGCGAGATCCCAAATAAAAAAGCGGATAGAAGTGCAAGGATAGGGCCTGAAAAAAATATCACAAGATTTTTCTTGCCGTGAAAATATTGCATTAATTTACGCGCGCTTATAAAGGTTCGTGATGTAGTCTGAGGCTTCTTTGACAGCGCCAATCATTTGAATCTGGCCATGCCCCATAATGACGACTCTCGTCGCAAGAGAAAAAGCTTCATCGCGATCATGGGTTACATACATCATGGTGGTGTTAAATTCTCCCTGCAGTTTTAGAATTTCCTTTCTGAGAGATAGGTTCAGTTCAAAATCAAGATTCGACAAAGGTTCGTCCATCAAAAGAATTTTGGGCTGCATGACTAAGGCTCGGGCAAGGGCGACTCTTTGCTTTTGACCTCCCGAAAGTTCTTTCGGATAGCTATTCTTGAACTGGATCATCTGCATCTTTTCGAGAATCTCATCGATTCGTTGGTGCACCACGTGCTTCGGAATCTTTTTAGCCTTCAACCCAAATGCCAGATTTTCGTAGACATTCATGTGGGGCCAAAGCGCCAAATCTTGAAAAACCATTCCCACTTGCCTGTCTTCCGGCTCCATAAGACATTTCCCGCTATCCGACACAATTTTATTCTCGATAAGAATCTTCCCTTCATCTGGTTGAATAAATCCTGCGACCATTCTGAGTAATGTCGTTTTACCACAACCGGAAGGACCTAAGACGACCAGCCTCTCCGCTCTTTCAACCATTAAAGAAACTCTCGAAATGGCCTTGATTCCATGGTAAGCCTTCGAAACGTTTTCGATTTTTAACATGATGATTTAAATCTAGATTTTTTGAAAATGATTCCCAAAGCACCCAGAGGCAAAAAAGCTATCCCCAACATAAGGAGACATAACGTAGCGATTGTTTCCTCGGGGCTATTGGCCATCAGCGTAAAGATCCGAACAGGGAGAGTATCGTGTCCGGGAGGATAAATCATCATTGTAACCCCGACGTCTTTTAAGCAGAAAAGGAATCCCACAAGCCAAGTTGTAATCAGACCCCGGTTGGCCATTGGGGCCACGATACCGGATAATCTCCGGAACCACCCCACTCCTGTGATCTGGGCTACCTCTTCCATCGAGTAAGGAATTTGGGCATAGGTTGCAGCCATCATTCTTTCACCCAAAGCTGCATATTGAGCCGCATAACCCAGGATAATAACCGCAGCTGAAGAATAAATGAAGTTTGTGGTAGGATGATTCCACATCCCAATGAGTCCTATTCCAATCACTGTCCCCGGAAGTGCGAAAAGGAAAAAAGTAACGGAGTCAATAGCCCAGGCAAAACGAAAAACTTTGCGTTCCAAAAGATATCCGATAAAAAAGCCGAAAAAGGTGAGCAAAGTTGCCCCTATCGAGGCATACATTAAACTCCGAAAAATACTATCCATAGAATTTTTAAAAGTTTTTTGAAAGGTCGCAAGAGACGAGGATTTAATGATTAGACCGGCGAGAGGGACAATGACAAGAACTAAAGCGAAAATAATAACCAAAATCAAAATCCATGGTTTCCATTGATTTAATTCGATCGGTATCCTTGCCTCTTTCCCGATAGTTTCCATCAACTCAAAATTTTTCTTACGCAAGAAAAACCGTTCGATTATCACGATGAATAGGGTGATTATCCCCAGAGGAACGGCAGCTCCGATCGCGGCATCAAAGTTATAAAAAGCCGAAAACTGCGTGAATGCTTCCACGGGAAAGACGCTATAACGTAAAAAAGAAGGGACTCCGAATTCCCCGAGTGTCAGGGTGAAAACAAGAAGACCTGCAAGGAAAACTCCCGGACTTATTATGGGTAGAGAAATTTTCCTGAGAGTTAAAATCCAACCACTTGAAAGTCGGGCGGCTTCTTCCAGCCTGGGATCCACCAGCCCTAAGTAAGTCATGGTAAGGATCACCACTACTGGAAGGAGCACTGAAGTCATCACAAGAACAGCTCCTCTGAAACCAAAAAAAGAATGCAGCATGATTTCACTCACCTGCGTCCCTAATATTCTAGCCAAGAACCCTTGAGGGACCAGGGCGTAAAACCACCCAACAGCAATCATGTAGGAAGGAACGATAAAAGGGATTGTAAAAAGAAGCGTGAATAATCCTTTGAAGGGGAGATTTGTTTTTGAAAAAAGAATTCCCATAGGAACTCCTAAAAAAAGTGCCAGGACGGTCGTCACAACTGCAAAAGAAAGGCTATTCCACAACAGAATCCATGTCCGAGACGATTGAAAGAGAACGACATAGTTTCCAATGAAAAAATTTCCATGAGGAAATAGAGATTTAATGAGTAGAGTTAATACAGGAAGGAAACTTACGAGGATGAATATAAAGGCGATAAGAAGAAGAGTTGCTCTTTTTGCCATTCAGTGTCCGACCCATCCTTTCAGATAGGATTGAATTTCCTGGAGCTTTTTGGCAACCGCCTCGTAATCCACCTTCATGGAACGAATCTTTTCAATCTTTTTTACATCAGGGGGCGTTTGGACACCGGGATGCAAAGGAATCTGAGCGCAATCGGCAAAAGCGAGCTTTCTCTCAGTTTCAGGGGAAAGAAGATAATCAATGAGCCTTTGGGCATTTTCTGGATTTTTGCCTCCTTTAATCAAAATCGCGGCATTGGGTAAGATAAGACTTCCCAAACCGCCTTCTTCCTGGTCGGGATAAATTTGTTGAACTCCTTTTCCGCTTCTTACCGCATTGGTCGCATCATCGCTATCGACAAGAGCAAATAAAAATTGTTTATTAACAACAAGCGTTGTTGATTCCCCATTGCTGGTTGAGATTTTGACCCCGTTTTGTTTGAGCAGGCTCATGAAAGCCTTTGCTTTTTCATCGCCCCATACGGTAAAAAGTGCCGCAACCCAGGAAGTAGTAGTTCCAAACAGAGGATTGGCCATAACGGCCTTATTTTCCCACTTCTCATCGGTATAGTCACAAATGGAAGTAAACGCCGCTCTCTCTTGGTTTGCAACAAAAACTCTAACGCGAGCTGAAAAACCAGTCCAATATCCTTCCGGATCTTTGAACGGAGAGGGAATGTCTTTGGCATTGGGAGAAAAATAAGCCGCGGATATTCCTTTTTGCTTTAAGACAACGGCGCGGATCGGTTCATTCGCCCAATAAACATCCCCCTGAGGGTTGTTCTTTTCAGCAAGCAAACGGTTCATCACACCCGTACTTTTAGCTTCCTCGGTGTCATAAAGCGCTTTTACTTTGACGCCCGTTTCTTTCTCGAAATCCTTAAGGATAGGTTCGGAAAAGACTTGATCTTCGCTGACATAGACCACAACTTCATTCGTCCGAGCGTAGGTAGTGCTTACTGATGAAAAGACACAAGCTGTTGTAAAAAAGATTATTATCTTTAAATATTTCTTTGGCATTTTTCGAACTCCATCTTTTATTTAGTCTCTCCAAAGCTGAAATCATCGAATAGCGTCACGCTATCAGCCTTGGTCCAGACGCCAACGGCGCCGGATTCTTTAAACGTGCCGTCCGTGGCTTCGATGACGACCTTGCCGTCAAAGGTAACTTTGAACCGGTTGCCGGCAAAATCCACCCGCAACGCGTGCCATTGGTTGGAAGTGACTTTCATGTTGACATTTTTAAACGCGCGGCGGCTGCCTTTGACGGTATGATAAATCGTCACATTGTCCTCCAGCGCATTGGCGCGGGTGATGTAGTAGTTGTCGCCATCCTGCCAGCGCCAGATCAGGCCGCCTGCCTGGTCTTCATTGCCTGAAATCGGCCTAAATTTGACCTCGACGTATCCGTCTTTTAGCGAAACATCTTTTTTCACGCACCACGGGTATTTACCGTAGCCGGATTGCTTCAGTACGTTTGGCCCGCTCGGAGCGGTCGTATCGGCTTCCACCGACCACTTCGGCAAACCCTGGCCGGTCACTCCCCCAATCCAGCCATCGGGAAGCTGACCCACGGAAGCTTTGTCAAAATCAACGGTTGTGTTGGAATCAACTGACTGAGCAAAAGCTACTGTGGAAATAAAGCATATAGAAACAATCACAACGATTTGTTTCATTTTATTCTCCTATTATTAAACTTTGAGTTTAATCACTAACCCAATCAAGGCAGCCGTCAAAATAATCAAAGGCTCCGGCACCTTTTTCATTTTCCACAAAAGCCCAGCTGTAACTACAGCAAGCAAAGCCGTTGGAATATCGACAATGGATTTTCGGCCTAAGACAATAACTGCTCCAGTAATAGCGCCAATCGCTGCCGCTGTAACTCCGTTGACAAAGGATAACAATGCAGGCCTTTTGCCGTATTTTTTAAAGTAAGGAGCGGGAATGATGGTAAATAAATAGCAGGGCAAAAAAGTGCCGAAAGCCGCAACGCAAGCTCCTTTAAATCCAGCGACAAGATAGCCGATAAAACCTACGGTAATCACCACCGGGCCGGGTGTGATCATCGCCACGGCAACGGCGTCCAGGAACTGATGATCATTGAGCCAGTGATGTTCCTTGACGACTCCGCCATACAGGAAGGGCACAATGGCAAGGCCGCTGCCAAAAACAAAAGTTCCTGCTTTCGCAAAAAAAACGAAGATGGTCCAGAAAACATTAGGATTTGAAGCTACCGCTGTGCCGGTCGCGACGGGAAGCACGAAAAATGCCGAAAGCCGAGAAGGATTTGTTTTGACTTTAAAAGGTGGATTCTCGACAAACCAGACAAGAAAACCCGAAGCGAGAATCAAATAAATGTTTTCTGATTCTGTAATGGCTGTAAATGCTGCCAAGATAATATAAATTACCCAGAGTAATTTATTTTTTCCGATTGTTTTGACGGTTAATTTGTAAGCGCTGTAAGCAATAATCCCGATAACGCTTGCGCCCACTCCATAGAAGACCGCTTGCATCCAAGGGAGGCCTCCATAGATTTTATAAGCCCAGCCTAAAGCAACGACCATGAGAAAAGAAGGAAGGACAAAGGCTAAGCCGACGAGCGTTGCTCCGAGGATGTGATAATCCACATACCCAAGATAAATGGCGAGCTGCGCCGCCAAAGGGCCCGGAGCCAGTTGCGCCAACGTCAGACCTTCTTTATAATCTGCTTCTGAAATCCATTTTCTTTGCTCAACCAGATCCCGAAACATATATCCTACTAATGCGACAGGACCACCGAAGCCAATAGCTCCGAGTTTCAAGGCGTAAAGAACAAGATCCTTAAGAGAATAAGAAGGTTTTGTATCAGACATTATTTTTCCTGAGTATCCAACGCGGCTCTTACGCCTTTTGAAAGATCCGTTGTTGATCCGATACCCCAATAATGCAGGAAAATGATTCTCGGGGATTCCATCGTCATATGGTTGTGAATGGCCACGATATTAATTCCATTTGACCGGAGAGCTTTAAGCACGCCCTGGAGTTCGGATTCAAGCATGGCAAAATCGCCATCAACCACCGCTTGATCGTCACTTCCGGCAAACGCAGCCCAAGTATTCACGCCCATCGTATTTCCCATCTCCTGGCCAGCCATCGATGTGGATCGGCCAATGGTGACTTTATAAACGCCGTCTTTCAATTCACCTTTTGTGCCCAAAATGCTTTCGATTTTTTGAGGATCAAATGTTGATTTGGCGGGGTCGATCGCGATGTTTGCGTTTTCCTTGTTTGTGGGATTTTCTTCCTTGATCTTGGCGAAGACCTTTCCAACCGCCGTTGCCAATTTTTCTAAATCTCCTGTTCCGCCGATATGCATGAACATAACTTTAGGAGAGTCCCAAAAGAAATGGTTATGGAGAGCGGTAACTTCCAAGCCATTATCCATCGCGGCGCTCATGACAGGATTGACCTGATCTTCAAGAAGAACCATATCACCCATGACCATGGCGTGATCTCCAAGGTCCTTGAATGCCGCCCAAACGGTCAACCCCATAGGTGGGGAGATCTTGACTCCCCGTGATTCAGCATGAATGTCGTTGCGTGGGAAGCTGACTTTGAATACGTTTTCTTTCTGATCAAATTTTCCTTTTGCTCCTGTAAGTTGCTCAATTTTTTCCAAGGGATCCTGCGGAGTTTCTTGGGCAAAAGATAATGGAGCAACCACGAGCATTATTAAAAGCACAGCAAGTGAATGAGCTTGTTTCATAATATTTTCCTCCACAAAATACAAAGTTTATGATTGCGTCCGGCTTAAGGCGGCATAGAGGCCTTCAAACAAGGCGATACCGTGTTTCTCCAAGTCCTCATCCGCAAAACCCGCATGAATCCATCCTTTCAGGATGCTGGCAATGCCTTCGGTCTGAGAGTGAAAATATTTGGCGTCTCTCAAATCAATTTCGTGAATGATCTCGCCCATGACGCGTAGGGCCGGTTCCTCCAGGTGAAAAATCGTGAGCATAGTCTCAAAAGAGCAAAGATTCTGATAATGCCCGAACAGGTCGCCTTTGGTATCGAAGGGGACCTCATCCGGCCCAGGGGTGTTTGAATAGCGAATCTTTGCATTTTTATTGATAAAGCGCCTGATAAACCATGCGCAGCTTAACCGATCAACGTGTGGGCGCGGGCGTGTCACCCAGCGTTTATTTTTATAATCGTTGATTGACAACGACGGCAAAGCGACAACATCTGTCTTTGAAGGGGATAGTTTTTTTCCAAGTCTAGCGAGCCGCATAGCGACTTCTTTTCCATAAGAGGAATTAAAAAAATCCAGCTGTGCGATTTGATTGAATCGCTCTCTTATTTTTTCAAGATGCTGGTTTAATTTTCTTCCTTGTTCAGGAGAGACCTTTCTTATTTGTTTTTCAAATTCATCGATACTTTTGTGAATCTCATCGTAATCTTTTTGGCAAGCGCTGACAAAAGACTGCATAAGTTCAGAATCCGTGAGCCCCTCAAATTTTTCCACCCTCATGACTACTGCTTCTCCTCTGGCTTGCTGAACTTCCTGAGCTAGCCATTGGAAGGATTCTAGGCAGTCCTCACGATCCGGGAGAACATAAACACCGGATTTTGGTGCAACGGCACCAATCCGTCTTAACCGGCGCCAAAAAGCAACCCGGCTGCGTGAATCTGATTTTGATGGTAAAGAATATGAGAACACAATCCAATTCATGATACTTCCAATTGTAACAGTTATTACCGATTTAATACAAGGTTCATTTCAAAAAGGCTGGCGGTCCCCGCATAGGCGCCGAAATTCCTGTAAAAAATGCAAAGGCCTCGAAGAGAAGAAAGAATTTGATCCTCCGTAAGCGCTAGCGGTGTTTTAAAACGTCGATTTTTGGACAAAACTTTTCAACCGGGCAGCGGGAGCAGAAAGGCGATACGGGCTGGCAGATGTTCTGGCCGAAAGAGACCAGAAGGTCGTTGTAGGAAATCCAATATTTTTTGGCGAGAATTTTGTAAAGTGCGAATTCGGTTTCCTCCGGATTTTTAGTTTTGAGTAGCCCCCACCGGTTCGAGATTCTGTGCACATGCGTGTCCACGCAAATGCCGTGCTTGCGGAAAGCCATGGTGATGACAAGATTCGCGGTTTTCCGCCCCACGCCGTTTAACGTTATCAGTTCGTCAAGAGTTTCAGGCACTTTCCCGTCATACTTTTTAAGCAGCATCTGGCATAGCGCCAACACATTCCTTGCCTTGGTTCTGTAAAACCCGACGGGAAAAATTGTTTTTTCAATTTGACGGCTGGAGAGTTTCATTATTTGCTGAGGCGTGGCGGCCAGCTTAAAAAGGCGCCGAGAGGCGGCGAGGGTGGTTTCATCCTTGGTTCTGGCGCTCAGGACTGTGGACACCAGGATTTTAAAAGGGCTGTCCGTTTCCTTGGCGATTTGGGCAATCGTGGTGGTTGTCCACTTCTGGGCCGCTTTCCGTAGAATAGACAGGACTCGATCAATTTTGAATTGCGGTTTCATGAAATACCTATCTTACGAAAACCCGCCTGGATTGCAAGCCTGAAGGCGGTTTCTTGACAAGAATGGATTCTGTGTCATAATGAAATCCACTTTTTTTGTAAGGCATTTCCTATGAATCCGTTACCAACGATTGCCAGCGATTTTAAAGCCGTGTTTGAGCGGGATCCGGCAGCACGCACCGTGCTGGGACCTGTGGAGGTTATTCTTACCTATTCCGGGTTTCAGGCGCTTTGTGTGCACCGGTTGGCCCATTTTCTCCACAAATTTGGAATTCCGCTTTTGCCGCGGCTTCTTGCCCATCTCGCCCGGTTTCTTACGGGCGTGGAAATTCATCCCGGCGCTACCATCCAGCCCGGCTTTTTTATTGACCATGGAATGGGAGTTGTGATTGGTGAAACCACGGAAATCGGGAGAAATGTAACGATTTATCAAGGCGTGACGTTGGGAGGAACAGGGAAAGAGAAGGGGAAACGCCATCCCACCGTTGGAGACCATGTGGTTATCGGAGCGAATGCCACCGTGCTGGGAAATATCAAAATCGGCAATAATGTCAAAATAGGCGCCGGCTCCGTGGTGGTAACTTCAGTCCCGGATCATTGCACGGTAGTGGGAGTGCCGGCTGAGATTGTACGGATTGGCGGGGAAAAAGTCCCCACGGAGAGCCTGGACCATGGAGACCTTCCCGATCCGGTTAAGGAATTAAGAGATAGAATAGCCGTGCTGCAGCAGGAAATTGAGAGTCTAGATACCCATATGAAGGGCGTGGAGCAGGAATTTCATCAAAAAGGCAAAAAGTCGGGTCTATAATAACTTCAGTACCATTAAACTGCTTTTCTTGACCCCCTCTGAAATAGTCAAAATTTTTATCCCGTTTGTTCATAATAAGTTACAGCTTACTTATTTGACAAACATGGTAAATGATGCTATGGTTCATATGGTTTTGTCCGATAATATTGATGACTGATAAAACCAGAAAGAAGTCAGTAAATGATGAGAAAACGGCCTATTAACCTTATTGACCTTCATAACTTAAAAATTGGTCCCAACCGTGCTTTTACGGAAGGGGCAGAAAATGGTGGTCCCGCCTAAAGGGATGAAAGTGGCAGAAAATCGCCACAGAGGTCAATGAGGTAGGGGGTGAGTTCGATGAAATTTGATACGAATTTGATAACAGGGATATTCCTGGGAGCGCTCGTTGGGGTTATCTACACGAACGAGGTGTCACACTATCTGCCGTTCATTATTCTGGGCTCGGTAGTGATGTTGCTCAAACATCTGCAGAGAAGTTAACACTCTGCTGGATACCCCAGATACATCAAGAAGGGCTGCCGCATAAATGCCGGCGGCCCTTCTTTTTTAAAGCGCTTGACTCCTCTTTCCTCTACTAATACACTTACCAAATATTCAATGGATCTCATGAAAATTAGAACTTATTCGGATGGAGGGGCCCGGGGAAATCCGGGTCCAAGCGCCATTGGCGTGGTGGTTTGCAGCGCCGGGGCAAAAGAAGCACTTTTATTTGAGCATCAGGATGTGATTGGCGATGCCACTAACAACATTGCCGAATATTGCGCCCTGATCGCTGCGCTGGCTTTGGCCAAAGAACTGGGCGCGAATGAAGTTGAATCTTATCTGGACAGCGAGCTTGTGGTCCGGCAGCTTGGAGGAATTTACAAGGTAAAAACCAGTCATATCCGGCAGCTCATCACGGAGGTACGGCAAATGGAAAAGCAGTTCAAAAAAGTGAGTTATCATCATGTGCCGCGGACGCATGCGCGGCTTCAGCAGGCGGATAAGCTCGTTAACCAGGCCTTGGACGCGGCTCGATAACGAACAAAGTATTTCAAAGGATGAGATGTTTATGGAGACTAGACTTATGAAAGAAGTCCCGGCTCAAAAATTCGGAGAACAATTTGAAGCCCTGCGCGGTGAAATTATGGCGCGGCTGGAAAAAGTCTGCTCAAGCGGCCATTTCATTCTCGGGCCTGAGGTGAAACAGTTTGAAACGGATTTTGCCCACTGGCTCGGAGCCGGGTACGGCATTGGTGTGGCTTCAGGGTCGGATGCGCTGCTTCTGGCTTTAATGGCGCTCGGCATAGGGCGCGGCGATGAAGTGATCACAACGCCTTTTACCTATTTCGCCACTGGCGAATCCATCTTCAGGTCCGGCGCCACACCGGTTTTTGTGGATATTGATCCCGGCACTTACAATATAGATCCGCAGAAAATCGCAGAAAAAATCACACCGAGAACCAAAGTGATTCTTCCCGTGCATCTTTATGGCCAGCCTTGCCGCATGGATCAAATCTTGAACCTTGCAGCCAAGCACAAATTGAAAATCGTGGAAGATTGCGCGCAAGCCCACGGTTCCAAATTTAACGGCCGCACAATCGGCACATTCGGCGATTTTGGTTGTTTCAGTTTTTATCCCACCAAAAACCTCGGCGCCTACGGAGACGGCGGGTTTGTGGCTGCTTCGGATGAGACCTTGGCCAAGGAACTTTTTCTTCTCAGGGGGCACGGCGCGGTTAAAAAATACCATCACGAGAAAATGGGAATCAATTCCCGGCTGGATTCATTGCAGGCCGCGATCCTGAACGTGAAATTGAAACATCTGGCCCGCTGGCTTGAGATGCGCCGTGAAAAATCACACCGTTACAATCAGCTTTTGAAACAAGCCGGAATGGCCGAAGTGAAAATTCCGTACGAAGACCCGGAGGGCTTTCACACTTATCATCTCTATACGATTCGTGCGGAGAAACGGGACTACCTCTTAGATCATTTGGTGAAGCAAGGGATTGCCGCCGGTGTGTATTATCCCACGCCGCTTCATCTTGAAAAGCCGTTTGCCTATCTGGACGGCCGCAAGGGTGATTGCCCCGAGGCCGAGAAAGCGGCGCTTGAGACCTTGTCGTTGCCTCTTTATCCTGAATTGACCGACGAGGATCAGGATTATGTGGTCTCCAAGATTAAAGAGTTCTACCGGAGTTGACGTTACGAAGCGATTTTGATATTCTACGCGCGTGTTTTTGCCTTCCTAACATTTCACAATATTAAAGGATTGCGTGAAACAAACATTACAAAATAGCAGGGGCTGCGTGGTGTTTCTTGTCCTGCTTGTCTTTTCTTTTGTTTCTTTATCCAGCCCGCACGCTTTTGGCGCCTCCGAAGCTAAATTCTACACTTCCGGCAAAATCAATTTTTCCGTGGCCGCGGATTGGGAAGAGGCCCCGGTCTCATCCTCCATGCGTCAATTTCAATTCCGCATCCCCAAAGCCCAGGAAGATCCCGAGGACGGCGAACTGGCCGTTTTTTATTTCGGACCCGGGCAGGGCGGTAGCGTACAAGCCAATATTGAGCGGTGGCAGTCGCAGTTTAAGCCGGCGCAGGGCAGTGTGGAAGCGGGGTCCGGGATTTCCGTAAAAAATATCAACGGCTTAAAAGTGACGATAGCTTCCCTGGAGGGAAGTTATGAGGGTGCGATGGGCAGGCAGAGCGGATCGGGCAAAGACAATTACGCGCTTTTGGGCGCCATCGTGGAAGGGCCGGAAGGTATGGTGTTCTTCAAGATGACGGGGCCCAGGCAGACTGTTCAAAACGCCCGCGGTCAGTTTGACGCTTTGCTTCAAAGCTTTAAAGTTTAAGAATGAAAACCGACTCTGCTCCCAACGGGCAGCGGAAACTGTTCTTTGGACTCTTTGTTTTTCCCTTATTGATTGCGGTGGGAATGGCCATTCTCCTCTGTTCCGTGGTGCTTTTAACCAATGAGGAGGAAACGCCGGAGTCACTCATCGCAGCCATAAAAACAGGCGCGCCGAGCAAGCGGTGGCAAAAGGCCTTTGAGCTTTCCAATGAGCTGAACCGGCCGCAAGGGGAGATTCGCAATCAGGGCGTGATGCGGGAAATCATCCACATTCTGGGTGATCCGGCGCATTATGACGCCAAAACGCGCAGTTATATGGCCGTCGCGCTCAGCCATTTCCGGGATCCGGAAGCGATGGATTCCCTGGGGAAGGCGCTCAAGGATGAGAGCGAAGACGTGGAGCTTTACGCCATCTGGGCGCTGGGCGTGGTCGACGCCAAGACCTATGCCCCGGAGATTCTGGCATTTCTTCAAAGCCGGAATGACGAACTCCGCAAAACCGCCGTTTATGTTTTGGGAGTTTTGGGCGATAAAAAGACCATCGAACCCGTCAAACGGCTGCTTGAGGATACCACGGCCGATGTGCGCTGGAACGCGGCGCTGAGTTTGGCTCGGCTCGGCGATGAAACGGGCCGGGATGTGCTTTTAAAAATGACCGAACGCGGCGAGCTCGCTTCGCAGTATCAGTTAAACGAGGAACAAATTGAAAAGGTCATGGTCAACGCGGTGAAGGGGCTGGCGCTTATCGGCGGCGGTCAGGCTGGACAAATTCTGGAATCCCTTTCGCGTCACGATAAAAGTCTCAAGGTGAGACAGGCCGCGATTGAAGCGATTCAGTATCAAAAAGGACAGAAAAAAGCATTGACCATGGAGAATGTTTTAAAATGACAAATGGTGAAGGACTTTCCAATTCACAACCCGTAACGTCGAAACCCGCGGCGGCTGTGGCCGCTGCAGTGGCTGCGCCCAAACCCGGCGCTCCGCAATCTCCCGCCCGGCGCAAATTTCTTTCCTGGTTCGGTTTGGCCTGGGCTTCTTTTGCAGCCGCCACCATGGGGGCGCTGTCCCTGGTGGGGAGGTTCATGTTTCCGAATGTTCTTTTTGAGCCGCCGACTTCTTTCAAAGCCGGATTCCCGGATGACTATGAAATCGGGACCGTGGATTTGCGCTGGAAAGAAAAGTTTGGCGTGTTTATGGTGAGAACCGCGGAAGGTATTTACGCGCTGTCCGTTATTTGCACGCATCTGGGCTGCACGGTGAACTGGCTGGGCGGCGAAAACAAATTTAAATGTCCCTGCCATGGAAGCGGCTATTACCGGACGGGAATTAATTTTGAAGGGCCGACGCCGAGGCCGCTTGAACGGGTGGCGATTTCCCTGGCTGAAGACGGGCAGATTCTTATCGACAAGAGCAGGAAGTTTCAGCAGGAGAAGGGGCAGTGGAATGATCCCAGTTCCTTTCTCACGCTTTGATTGAGGAGTATTGAATCATGGCAGACCCCCAGAAACCCAAGTTTGATTTTAAAAAGTTCGTCACCGAGGGCCAAATCTGGAAATCCATGTTCCGGCATGGATACACAACTTCGGACCGCGACCGCGCGCTGACGGTTCTCACCAATGTCTTTTTTCATTTGCATCCGATCAAAGTGCGAAAGTCCGGAGCCCGATTCGGATTTACCTGGTGCGCAGGAGGGCTTTCCTTTTTTGTATTTTTGACGCTGGTGGTGAGCGGTATTCTTCTCATGTTCTATTACCGGCCCACGGTTGAGTATGCCTACAACGATATCGTAGCGCTGCGGGAGCATGTTCCGTTTGGCGTCATGCGCGAATTGCACCGCTGGGGCGCTCATGCCATGATCATCACGGTCTGGATTCATATGTTCCGCGTTTTTATGACCGGTTCCTACAAGCCGCCCCGCGAATTCAACTGGGTGGTGGGCGTGATTCTTCTCGTATTGACCATGCTTCTCAGTTTCACGGGCTATCTTCTTCCGTGGGATCAGCTGGCCATGTGGGCGATCACGGTCGGAAGCAACATGGCCCGTGCCACACCTTTTCTCGGCCATGAAGGCCCAGGCGCTGCGCTGCTTTCCATCGGCGATATTCAGCTTGTGACTGCGGGAAGTGACGTCCGCTTTGCACTGCTGGGCGGCCGTTTTGTCGGAGCCGGCGCGCTGCTCCGATTCTACATTCTGCACTGCGTGGCCATTCCCACGGTGGTGGTGATTCTTATGGCCGTTCATTTCTGGAGAATCCGCAAGGATGGAGGCATCAGCGGTCCGCTATGATCGAGACCATCAAGGAGCTGGTTAATTCCTTTTCCTCGCCGGTGACGATTTTCACTTCGGCCATTGCCCTCTTTATTCTTTTTGTGACTTTCCCAAGGCAAATGACTTCGCTTTGGATCACGCTTCCGATTCTTTTCATCGTGTTGGCTTTTTTTGCCGTGGGGCTCACGGACCCGCATTTTGTGAGCATTGTCACGGCCGCGGACAATGTCCCCATCGTGGCGCTTCTTTTTATCACCGGCTATTTCACCTGGTATGCCATGAAAAAAGCCTGTGATAATGATCGGCGCATGGAAAAAGGCGAGCCCACCCTGGAGAAAGTGGAGTCAGAGGACAAAGTTCTGGTTTTTCCTTACCTGATTTATATCGAATTCGTGGTGGCGCTTGTCTATGCTATCGGGCTTGTGGTATGGTCGATTTTGTTGAAAGCGCCTCTTGAGGAGCCGGCTAATCCCACGGTGGCGCCCAATCCCAGCAAAGCGCCGTGGTATTTTCTCGGGCTTCAGGAAATGCTGGTTTATTATGATCCCTGGATTGCAGGCGTGCTTTTTCCGACTCTCATTATTATCGGATTGTGTGCGATCCCGTACATTGACCGCGACACCTCCACCTCAGGCTTTTATTCCTTCAAGGCGCGCCGGCCTGTGATCACGGTTTTTCTTTTCGGATTCTGGGTTTTGTGGATTCTCCTGATTTTGACCGGAACTTTTTTGCGCGGCCCTAACTGGAATTTTTTCGGGCCCTTTGAAGTCTGGGATGTGCACAAGGTCGTCCCCCTTTTGAATGTTAACCTTTCGGAATTTATTTTTATCAAATGGCTGGGATGGGGCCTTCCCAAACAGTGGTTTCTCCGCGAGTTGCCGGGGATTGTTTTGATTCTTCTTTATTTGATGGTGCCGCCTGCGATTCTTGCCAAGACCCTTTTCAAGGAATACTACAAAAAACTGGGTCCCGCGCGTTACGGTATGATGGTTATGATTCTGCTTTTGATGCTCGCGCTTCCCATCAAGATGTATCTCCGCTGGGCTTTCAATCTTAAATACCTGGTGGCCATTCCGGAGTTCTTTTTTAATATCTAGCCATGGCTAAAGAACAGCCGACCCTTTACAGCATTCCCAAGACAACGATGTGGTTCGCCATCGTGAGCATTATCCTCTTGGTCTCCCTGGTGTGGATGGTCTGGGCGGACTATTCAAGGGAGTGGAAATCCTGGCAGCGGAAATTCATTCAGCTCAAAACCGAGATGGCTCAGGCCGAACTTGCGGCCGCGGATCAAAAAGTCGACAAGACCAAACTGGAAGATCTCAAAAAACAATACAGCGAAGCCCGGCAGGTGTTTGATCAGCACAAGGGGGAGTATAAAAAACTGGAAAAAGAAATTGCCAAGCTGGATATGGGAATCGGCAAGGTCCGCGGCCGGGTCCAGACGCTGAAACAATTTCAGGATTCCTCGAAGTATTTCTTTGAAGAATACCGCGAGCATGGGGACCACCGCGCTGCAGAGTATGAGCGGAAACTTGCCGAGATAGCGCCGCAAATGGAAAAAGGCAAGCTCGAACAGGAAGGGCTCGAAAAACAGCGGGACGAGAAGCAGAAAATTTTGGATACGCTTTCAGCCAAAACCAAGGCCCTTCAAAAGGACATTGATGCCGTGCTGGTTGAGAAAATGCGGGTGGAAAAAAAGCTCTCAAGCGTTAAGCCCACTCTGGCCAAAGAAATTCTCAATGCGCCTATGGTTGATTTTATCGCGCCCTCTCTCCGCATCCAGCAGGTGGTTCTTGAAGATCTCTACGATGATTATCATTTTACCAAGGTCCAGAAAGTGGACCGCTGCACCACCTGCCATCTCGGGATTGATCAGAAAGGTTTTGAGAATGCGTCCCAGCCCTTCCGGACCCATCCTAAACTGGAACTCTTCCTTTCGCCGACCTCGCCGCATCCTTTGGAAAAAGTGGGATGCACCGTGTGTCACGGCGGGAGCGGCCATTCGGTGAGTTTCATTGAATCGGCGCACACCCCGCACAGCGCGGACCAGCTCAAACAATGGGAAAACAAATATCATTGGCGCCGCATGGAAAAATGGGAAAGCAAGATGCTGCCCTTGAATCACACGGAGGCTTCCTGCGTGAAATGCCACAAAAATGTGGTGGAAGTGCCGCAGGCGGATACACTCAATCAAGGCAGGAAGCTCGCGGAGACTTACGGCTGTTTCGGATGCCACAAAGTGGAAGGATTCGAGAATCGCTGGAAAGTGGGACCCAGTCTCCTGAATGTCCAAAGCAAACTGGATAAAGAATGGATGACCCGCTGGCTCCAAAACCCCAAGGCCTTTCGTCCGTCAACTAAAATGCCGCAAATTTTTCATCTTGGAAATACCAGCTCTCCCCAAGACAAGGAAATGAATTACGCCGCGATTGAGGGCATTGTGACCTATCTTGCGAAAAATTCAGGGACGGTTGCTTTGGATAAACCTCCGGTAGAGGGAAATATTGAGAGCGGTGAAAAACTGGTGAAGGCAGTCGGATGCCTGGGCTGTCACACTGCGGGCGGAGTCAGCGCCAATAATTTTGGCCCCGAACTTTCGGGTCTGGGAAGCAAGGTCAAGCCGGAATGGCTGTATTCCTGGCTCAAGGATCCGAAGCATTATTCACCCAATACCCGCATGCCCAATCTTCGCTTGAGCGATCAGGAAGCGGCCGACATTGCCGCGTATCTTTTAAGCCAGCACAATGAGGCCCTTGAAAAGCAATCCATTCCTGCGGCTAAACCTGAGGTTGTGGATGGGATGGTGATGATCCAATTGCAGAAAACGCTGCGCCGTGTTGAGGCCGAGGCCGAGCTTGCTAAAATGAGTCCCGAAGGAAAACTTGAGTTTCTGGGCAAACAAACGATCGCGCATCAGGGGTGTTTTGCCTGCCACGATATCAAGGGTTTTGAAGATGCCAAACAAATCGCCACGGAACTTTCCGATCACGGCAGAAAAGATATCCATATGCTGGACTTCGGATTGATTCATTTGGATCACACGCGCGAGGCGTGGTTTTTCCAGAAGCTTAAGGAGCCGCGTATTTTTGATACCGGCAAGGAAAAACTTTATTATGAAAAGCTAAGAATGCCGCATTTTGGTTTTACGGATGAGCAGGCCGAGGCGCTGGTGACCTTTCTTTTGAGTTTAAACCGCGAATACATCCCGCTCCAGATGCAAAAACGCCTTAATTTGAAGGAAGAGCAGATTGAAACCGGGCGTCTTTTGGTTTCAAAGTTCAATTGCCAGGGCTGTCATACGCTGGATGGTAGGACGGGTTTGATCCGTGCTGTGATTAAGGATCCGGGTAGCGCGCCTCCAATTATAGAAGGCGAGGGAGCCAAGGTGCAGGAAAAGTGGCTGCATTCCTTCTTAAAGCAGCCCACGACCATCCGGCCATGGCTGACTTACCGCATGCCCACGTTTGGATTTAATGAAGATCAGGCCAAACAGCTGGTGCAGTATTTCACCCATCTCGCGCATCAGGAAGTTTCTTACAAAGGCCTTGAGCTTGCAGAAACAACGCCGGAGAAGATTGCAACCGGGAAAATGTTGTTTGAAAAATTTCAATGCATCAAATGTCATAAAGTGGACAAAACCAGTGCGGCCATGGGCGCTTCCTTCCTGGCCCCGGATTTAACCCTGACCAAGGACCGCCTTAAAACCGATTGGGTGGTGAAATGGTTGACTGATCCTCAGGCCCTGCAGGAAGGCACCATGATGCCCGGCTTCTTTCCTGATGGCCAATCGCCTCTGCCGGACGTTCTGGGCGGGGATGCCAAACAGCAGATGGAGGCCATCCGGGATTATCTTTTCCGATACGCCCCGCAACCGCAGCAACCGGCTGAAAATTCAAACACTTCCCAGCCTCAAATTCCTGTTGCAAAAGCAGAGCCGGTTTCGTAAAATGAATTTGTGCAAGTAAAAGGAGGAGAAAGAGCATGAAAAAGGATCATTTGATTGCGGTATTTATGATTATTTTATCAACGGTTTTGATTTCGTCCGCTTATGCCGCCACGGTTACCGGCAAGGTTGCGTTTGAAGGCACGGCGCCTGCGCCTGAGTCCTTGGCCATGGATGCGGATCCTAATTGTCAGATGATGCATCCGGATGGCGTCAATATGGATGATGTGGTGGTGAATTCGAACGGGACGCTGAAGAATGTTTTTATATACGTGAAAGAGGGACTTGGTAATCAGAACTTTGAAGCGCCCAAGGATCCGGTGGTGTTTGACCAGAAGGGTTGCCAATATCATCCCAGAATTCTCGGTGTTCAGGTCAACCAGCCGTTTGAAATTGTGAACAGCGACAGCACACTTCATAATGTTCATGCACTGCCCGGGAAAAGTGCCCAGTTTAATGTCGGAATGCCCATTCAGGGGATGAAGATCCGGAAAACTTTCACCACTCCCGAAGTGATGGTGAAGATCAAGTGTGAGGTGCATCCCTGGATGAACGCTTATGTGGGCGTGCTGAATCATCCTTTTTTCAGCGTTTCGGGGGATGATGGGAACTTTCAGATCAAGAATCTTCCGCCGGGGCAATATGTTCTCGAGGCCTGGCATGAAAAGTACGGCGCCGTGACTCAGCCGGTCACGATTGCGGCTGCTGACGAGACCAAGGACATCGCGTTTTCGTTCAAGGCTAGTTAATTCAAGCTGGCTCTTCTGCCGGCCCTCCTTTTATTTGAAGCAGGTCTGATGTGGCTTAACCGATTTTCCAGATTTCTCGCTTTTGCAACCTTCCTTTTGATTATTGCCGGAGGACTTGTGACTAGCACGGGCTCCGGCCTTTCTGTTCCTGACTGGCCGCTCTCCTATGGGCAATTCATGCCGCCGATGATAGGCGGCATTCGCTTTGAGCATTCTCACCGCCTGATTGCGGGTTCGGTAGGAATCATGACGCTGGTTTTGATGCTGTGGCTCTTTCGCGCGGAGAAACGGGTCTGGCTGAGGCGGCTGGGCATAGTGGCTTTTGGCGGCGTGGTTTTTCAGGCGATTCTTGGAGGGATTACGGTGATTTTTCTTTTGCCCACCTTTGTGTCAGTTTTTCATGCTTGTCTCGCGCAAACTTTTTTCTGTCTGATTGTGGCCATCGCGCTTTTCACATCACAGCTTTGGACAGATGCCATGCCGGTTGAGTCGGAACAGGCATCCCAGCTTCGCCGGCTTTTGCTTACGACGACAGCCCTGATTTACCTTCAGCTTATTCTAGGAGCCATTGTCCGCCACACCGCCGGCCGCGGGGTCGGACTTCATGTGTTGATGGCTTTTGTTGTTTTTATCCGCATTGTTTTAAGCGTGTCTTCCGTGATGAAATTGCCGGGGCATCCGCTTCAAACACCGGCTCTTTTCTGGGGCTTTCTCGCAATTATTCAGATATTTTTAGGCCTGGGCGCTTTGGCGATGCGGATCATGCTGGGCGAAAGCATGAGGCAGGGAACGGGCGCTGTTTTTTTTGCCACAGCCCATCAGGCCACCGGAGCGCTGATTCTTGCCACAGGCGTTTACCTCACGCTGCTTTCCTTCCGTCTCTTTAAAGAACCTGCTTCTCAACGAGGGATTTCTCTCAAGCCCGTGAAAGAGTGTTGTGTCCAGGACTGAATCTGTTTCTGCCTTTCCACTGTTTTTGAAAATCCGGAATAAAGCCGCGGTTTTTTCCACCTATCTGGAACTTACCAAGCCGCGTCTCACCCTGCTTGCCGTGATCACGGCCTTGCTGGGCTATTACCTCGGAGCAAGGGACGGCGTGAATTTCCTGCGTTTATGCAATGTTTTTTTCGGCGCTGTCATGGTGGGCGGCGGGGCCAATGTCCTGAACCAGTTTTTTGAAAGGGACACGGACGCCATGATGCGGAGAACCGAAGGAAGGCCGCTTCCGAGCGGCCGGCTCAACGAAGAGCAGGCTTTTAATTTGGGGCTTTTTTTATCCGTTTCGGGCGCCTTATGGTACGTGTTCTTGGTGAATGTGATTTCCGGGGTTATCGCTCTCGTCACGCTGGTGAGCTATCTTATTTTCTATACTCCGCTGAAGAAGAAAACCATGCTGGCGCTTTTTGTAGGAGCCATTCCCGGCGCGCTTCCGCCGGTGATGGGCTGGGTGGCCGCAACCGGTTCTTTATCCGTGGAGGCAGGGGTCCTTTTCGCGATTTTATTTTTCTGGCAGGTACCGCATTTTCTCGCCATTGGCTGGATGTGCCGGGAGGATTATCAAAGGGCGGGAATCCCGGTGATGTCAGCCGCGGATCCGGATGGCCGCAAAACCGCGCAGCGAATGGTTTTCTATTGCGCCATCCTTCTTGCCGTCAGTGTCTTGCCGTGGATCCTAGGACTTGCCGGCGGCTTTTACCTCGCTTCAGCGCTGATTTTGGGCGGCACTTTTTTAGGCATGGCGTTGATGGGAGCAAAGTGGGACAGAACCCGGTATGCAAGGCGTCTTTTCTTTGCCTCCATTATTTACCTGCCTCTTCTCATGATTTTCATGGCTTTGAACAAGAATTGATTCTTCCCATGCAGACCGTTGAAACTCACAAGCCGGCCGGACGACGTTTCATCCAATGGATGATCGGTGCTTTTTTAATTTTACCCGTGATCGGTGTTACAGCCGTGTTTCTCATGGGGCGGCCCATTTCGCCCAGGCAGGCGTCTCAACTTCTTCCGGTTTACGGCACCGCTGCTGATTTCACGCTGACCGAGCGAAGCGGATTAAAACTTTCACGCCAGGATTTTTTAAATTCCGTGTGGGTGGCGGATTTTGTTTTCACCCATTGCGCGGGGCAATGCCCGCTCATGACCATGGCCATGTCGCGGCTTCAAAAAACGCTTCCCCCGGGCGTGCGTCTCGCGTCTTTTTCCGTGGACCCTAAGAGGGATACGCCCGAAGCGCTCTCTCAATATGCGGACAATTACGGCGCGGAAAAGGGGAGATGGTTTTTTCTCACCGGCCCTTTTGAAGAAATCAGCCGCGTGGCCGCTAGTTTTTACATGAATCAGGGCGAGGACCCGAATATTCATAGCACGCGTTTCGTGCTTCTGGATCGACAGGCAAAAATCCGTGGATATTACGATCAGACCGATCCCAAGGCCATGGAAAAACTCGTGCAGGATGCGGCATCCTTACTCTCATGAGCTCTCCTGCCGGCGCTAATAAAAATAACGCAACCATTCTCTGGTGGATTGGCTGGATTGTCCTCACCATCGGTTCTTTTTTTGTGGCCTGTTATTTCTGGACTTGGTTTATCGCAGAACACATGGGAAGCATCAAGAATGAGGGAGTGACAGTCATGTGGGTCACGGCTGTTTTCGGAACCTGGATGGTGTTTCTCCTGCCTCTTATTATCGTGATGTACAACAAGGTGGACAAGGCGTATGAGGATTCCCGGATCAAACGGGAAGCGATGGAGCTCAAAAGGAAAGAAGCGCCGGGCGGGGCGGCAGGAGACCGCGTGCGGATGCAGTTTGTGGAAGAATCGCGGCGGCTTTTGAGGGATGAACTTAGGAAAAAGGTGAAGAAATTTTCCGAGACGATTAAGGGCGGAAATCTTGTGACCGCTGTTTTGCGGGACGGCCGCAGGTTTGAAAATGTTTTTGTCGCCCATCAAAAAGAAGTGCTCGGAATTTATGGTGTGGGAAAACTCCCTTTTGACATCCAGGAAATTGCGGATTTTGAGCCCGCGGATCTTGACCACCTGCCTATGTTCAGCCCCGGGCAATGGCTTCGCCTGGATGGAGGGGATGCGTAAAAAGTGGCCAGCGATTGGGAACTTCTGTCGGGTCTGATCAATTCCTCAAGTGAAGCGGCGCTAGCCACACTGGAAGATGGCTGGCCCCGGCCGCCTGCCGGGGCCAGCCTGAGCAAGCCGCAGGCGGCGGCCTGTCAAAGCTGGCCCTATGCCAGCGCAACGGGCTATATTGTCGAAAATGAAAGGCTGACGGTTGCTGTTTTTTTAAGCCGGCTTGCCCGTCATACGAAAAATATTTTAAAAAATCCGGCTGTCTCGCTTTTGGTGATGGAATCAAAGGCCAAGGCCCCTGTTCATGAAAAAATGCGGGCCACGCTCCGGGGGCAAGCATTTCCTGTTCAGGAGAAAGAAGTTTTTGGACGGTTGAAACTGGCCTACCTGGAAAAGTTCCCGAAGGCTGGAATTTTTTTTACGCTTCCGGATTTTGCTTTTTATCGGATAGAACCGCAGGAGATTCACTGGATTGCAGGATTCGGCAAGGCCTGCACCTTTGTCTTCAAGGATGGAAAGTGGCGGGAATGAGGCAGCTTGTTTACCAGGCGGGTCGTGCCTTTCAGCTGGCAGGCCTGATTGCGCTTCCTTCCGCCATCTGGGTTGCTCAGATCGGGCATAGTGAACGGGGTTGCATTGCCATTTTTATCAGCTCCGTAGCCGTTTTCTTCTTCGGATACCTCCTGGTTCATTTTTCCGCAAAATTATGATAGTATTTAACGCATGACTCAATACCTTTCGGAGGAATCCCTCAAAAAAACCCAGGAAATTCAGGCGCGCAGAGCCCAAAAATTGCCCCGCAAAAAGACACCGCTCAAGCTTGCGGTGATCGATCAGAGCGGATGCACAGGATGCGAGGCCTGTATTGTTTTCTGCCCCGTGGATTGCATTGAACTCGTGCCGGGCGTGGATCATGCCCAGTTTCAGCAGGTGGTGGAAGTGGATCTGGCCCGCTGCATTGGCTGTGCGTTGTGCGCCAAGCATTGCCCGTGGGATACCATTCCCATGCTTTCCTATGAAGAGGGCTTGAAAGAGGCGGCTTCTCTTACCCTGAAAAGCGTTTGCGGACAGAAAACGGTCCGCGATATCGAACCCCAGGCTTCCTGATTCCATGCCTTCCGAATCCAAAATTTCTCCGTGCGTGACCGGGCTTATTCAAATGGTCTGCTCGGAAAAACCCAAGGCCAATATGTCCAAGGCCGTGGAGAAAATCAAAGAAGCGGCCGGCCAGGGCGCGCAGATTATTTGCCTGCAGGAGCTTTTTCGCACCCCTTATTTTCCGCAAGTTGAAGATACCAGGAATTTTGACCTGGCTGAAACCATTCCCGGTCCGAGCACGGAAATCCTCTCAAAAGTCGCGCGTGCGGAAAAGGTGGTGATTGTGGCCTCGCTTTTTGAAAAAAGAGCGCAGGGGGTTTATCACAACACGGCCGCGGTGATTGACGCAGACGGGACTTTGCTCGGCAAGTACCGCAAAATGCATATTCCGGATGACCCGGGTTTTTATGAAAAATTTTACTTCACTCCCGGGGATCTCGGATTTCAGGTTTTCCAAACCCGTTTTGCCAAAATAGGTGTGCTGATTTGCTGGGACCAATGGTTTCCCGAGGCGGCCCGGCTTACGGCGCTCCAAGGCGCGCAGATTTTATTTTACCCTACCGCCATCGGCTGGAATGTGAAAGAAAAACCCGCCGTGGTCAAGAGCCAGCAGGCGGCCTGGGAAGTCATTCAACGCGGCCATGCGGTGGCCAACGGGATTTATGTGGCGGTGGTGAATCGCGTGGGGCAGGAGGGAGATCTTCAGTTCTGGGGAAATTCATTTGTGGCCGATCCTTTTGGCGGGCTGGTGTGCCGCGCCGGCGATGACCATGAAAAAATTCTTTTGGCCCAGTGTGATTTTTCGAAAATTGACGAAACCCGCGAAAACTGGCCCTTCCTGCGGGATCGCAGGATTGACGCCTATGGAGCCATCACCCAGCGTTTTCTGGACCAGAAAACCACAACCCCTGCCTGAACCATGAAGACTGTCAGCAAAGCAAATCAAAAAGTTCCTTCAGCTCTTGGCTATCGCCTGCCGGCTGAATGGGAAAAGCATGAAGCCACCTGGCTTTCCTGGCCCCACAATGCGGAAACCTGGCCGGCGCCGGCACAGCTGGCGAGGGTGGAAGAAACTTATATTCGCATGGCGGAGGTCTTGTCTCACGGCGAGAAAGTCCATATTCTGGTAGCTCACGAACGCGAGGAAGATACGGTCCGGAAAAAACTTTCAAAAGCCGGGGCCGAGATATCCCGTGTTATTTTTTTCAGAATCCCAACCGTGGATGTGTGGATGAGGGATTATGGCCCGATTTTTCTCGCCTCGCGTGAAGCAAAAAGTGGAAAGCCGGTTTTTACCCGCTGGATTTTTAATGCCTGGGGGAATAAGTACGAGCCGCTCAAGGCGGACAAGGCCGTTCCGGGTATTTTAAAAACCCTGCTCGCCGCCGAGGTGTTTGAGCCGGGCATTATTCTGGAAGGCGGATCCATTGATGTGAACGGCGAAGGCATGCTGCTCACCACGGAGCAATGTCTTTTGAATCCCAACCGCAATCCTCATTTGACCCGCGCGCAGATTGAGGATTATTTGCGGGATTATCTGGGCGTGAGCCGCATTCTCTGGCTCGGCGAAGGCATTGTGGGCGACGACACGGACGGGCACATCGATGATATCGCGCGTTTTGCGGCGCCGGACACGGTGATTTGCGCGGTGGAGCAAGAACCTTCCGACGCCAATTACCCTATTTTGCAGGAGAACCGGAAAAGGCTGGAAGAGGCGCGCGACCAGAATGGAAAAAAATTAAATTTGATTGAATTGCCCATGCCGGGCAAGGTGGAATGCGACGGAGAAAGGCTTCCGGCAAGTTACGCCAATTTTTATATCGGAAACAAAGCCGTGCTGGTTCCCATTTATCATCATGCCAATGACGATCGCGCTTTAAAGATTTTAGTAGAATGTTTTCCCGGCCGCAGCATCGTTGGAATTCCCTGTGAGGATTTGGTGTGTGGATTGGGAGCCATTCACTGCGTGACTCAACAGCAACCCAGGAGTGAGCCATGAAAAGAAGAATAAAAAGACGAAAGCGCAGGCCGGCCAGGCATTTGAAAATCTCTGACGAGCCCCGGCACATGAAATTTAAAATCCGGCCGATTATGGGAAGCGAGCAGGGCGAAGTGCTTCGTATCATCCGGTCGCATGATGAAACCGACGCCCATTACGCCAAGCGGTATTATGACGAATATTTTTATTCCAGGGCCCGCTCCAAAGATTGTGTGCTGGTGGCCGTGACGTCCAAAAACAAAGTCATCGGAGTGAGCGGTTATTTCCGCGACACCAAGGAGCCCAACGGTATTTACTGGCTCGCCTGGACGTATGTGATCCCTTCCTACCGGCGCTACGGTATCGGCAATGCCTTTATCCGCGCCGTGGAGAAGGAATTGCGCCGGCGGGGCGGCCGCAAGCTTTATCTCAACACAAGCAGCCACAGCATTTATAAGGGCGCCATCCGTTTTTATCTGGAACGGGGATTCAAGTGGGAGGGGTATTTGCGCGACTACTACCGCAAGGGTGAAGACCAGATGATCCTGGGAAAAAATATTTCGAGGCGATAATTCCCGTGAAGGGATCACTCGCCGCCAAAGCGCGCAAAATCCTTTTCATTCTAAAAAAAGAGTATCCTGATTCCCGGTGTTCCCTTCATTTTAAGTCGCCTTTCCAACTTCTCATTGCGACGATTCTTTCCGCCCAATGCACGGATGCGCGGGTGAACAAGGTGACGCAGCCGCTTTTTGAGAAATATCCCGCGCCCGGAAATTTTGCGCAGGCGGATCCGGCTGAAATCGAACAGGATATCCGTTCAACGGGGTTTTACAAGAACAAGGCGAAAAGCATTCAGGCCTGCGCAAAGGAGCTGGTGGAAAAATATAAGGGCGCGGTGCCGGATGATCTTGAGAAACTGGTGAAGCTGCGCGGGGTGGGGAGAAAGACTGCCAATGTGGTTTTGGGAACGGCCTTTGGCCGGCAGGCCGTGGTGGTGGATACTCATGTTACACGGATTTCCAACCGGCTGGGGTTGACCCAAGAGCAGGATCCGGTCAAAATCGAATTTGATTTGATGAAAGCGGTGCCCCGGGAGGATTGGACGAATCTCGCGCACCTTTTTATCGATCACGGAAGGGCGGTGTGCAAGGCGCCAAAGCCCCGCTGCGAGCTCTGCAAGCTGACAAAATACTGTGACTATTTTTCAAAATCAAAGCGGTAACATTGAAATGGGAAATCAAATTTGGATCAAATTAACAGTCATAATTCTTATCCTCCTCATGATGGGATGGATCGGGGTATCGGTTTTCCTGCCGCCGATGATGACCAAGCGGGTGGAGTCATGCGTGGCCAGGGAATGGCTGACGCCGCTTAATACGGGGAAAAGAAGCGACTGGAAGTCACTGCTTCTTTTCCGGAAGGGAAACTTTCTTGCCGACAGGCCGGCTTACACGCATTTGCAGTCGCATGTGCACACGGGCATTGACCTGCAGAATCGCAAAGGCGGCGGTCCCGGCGAACCGGTGTATGCTACGGCCAAGGGAAAGGTTTTTGATATCGCGCTCCAGGCGCAGGGAACGAGGGTAACGATCCAGCACCTTCTTGCGAATGGGGAGATTGTTTACACCAGTTACATCCATGTGGCGGGTGTGCTGGTCAAAAAAGGGCAATGGGTCGATAACCGGACGGTGATCGCAAGAAGGTTCAACCGGGACGAGTTGAAAAAATACGGAAGTTTTTACAATCATCTTCATTTTCAGGTGCATAAAAACAAATTTATTCCAGAGTACACGGTGCAAACCAAAACGATTTCCGAAGCGCAAGAAAGATTTTATGACCCGGAATTTATTTTCCATTCGCATCACGGCGATGAGCCGGCTGAATGGAAGGCATGGCTGAAAGACAAGAAGATGACCTTCTGGCATCTGGCCTCGATCCTTTGGTGACAGGGAAAACCATGGCGCTCAAGCTTGAGCTGGAAAAAGCCGAAAAAGAGTTGTTACGGAAAGCGGGGATTTTATCATGAATTTATGGCATGCTTTGATATTCGGCATGGTGGAAGGCGTTACGGAATTTCTTCCGGTTTCCTCCACAGGGCATCTTATGCTGGCGGCCCGGCTTCTCGGGTACTCCCAGACCGAATTTTTAAAGAGTTTTGAGATTGCCATCCAGTTGGGAGCTATTCTGGCTGTATTGGTTCTCTATTGGAGAAATTTTCCGTTTGATTTTAAAGTGTGGACAAAAATTGCCGCGGCTTTTGTCCCTACGGGAGTGATCGGGTTCGCGCTTCACAAAGTGGTGAAGCGATATCTTCTGCAAAGCCATGCCACGGTTTTATGGGCCCTGTTTCTCGGCGGTGTGTTTCTGATTCTCTTTGAGCTTATTCGCCGTGAGAAAGAGAACGCCGTGACGGAGATTTCCCGGATCCCGTACACTCATTGCGTTTTGATAGGAATTTTTCAATCTTTGGCCATGATTCCCGGGGTTTCCCGCTCAGGGGCAACCATCGTGGGGGGATTGATGCTCGGACTTAAAAGAAAGACAATTGTAGAATTTTCTTTTCTGCTTGCGGTACCGACTTTGCTTGCGGCAACGGGACTTGATATTTTAAAAACCGGCGCTTCTTTTTCGGTTAGCCAGCTTCATTTTTTAGTGATCGGCTTTTTCGCTTCCCTTGTCTTTGCCGTGTTGAGCATCAAGTTCCTCCTGGCATTTATTCAAAAGCATAATTTTGTTTCGTTCGGCATTTACCGGGTCATTTTAAGCGCCGCTTTCTGGTTCTTCCGGTAAATAAAACATTGACGCGTTTGTTTTAAATCAGTATCTTCCTTCTGAGGAAAAATAATGACTTGTCCCGCAGAACTTTTAAAAACTTCCATCGGTAAAAAACTCATCGTGGCCCTGACCGGCCTTGTCATGATGGGATTTGTCGTCGGGCATCTTGCCGGCAACCTGCAGATTTTCGCGGGTCAGAATCAAATCAACACCTATGCCGAGAAACTCAGGCATCTGGGCCCTCTTCTTTGGGGCGTCCGATTTTTCCTGCTCGCATCCGTTCTTCTCCATGGGCTGGCTTCCCTGAAATTGGCGCAAGAGAACCGGGCGGCAAGGCCTGTCGCGTATGTGCACGAGGACACGGTCCAGGCCACACTGGCTTCAAGGACTATGGTTCTTTCCGGCATCGTCCTGTCCGCTTTTATCGTTTATCATTTGATGCATTTTACTTTTCGCGTAACACATCCGGCCTTTGCCCATTTGAAGGACTCCCTGGGCAGGCATGATACTTACAGCATGATGGTGCTTGGCTTTCAGAATCCTTACGTTTCGATTTTTTATATTGTAGGCATGGGCGCTCTCTGTTTTCATCTGAGCCATGGCGCATCAAGCTGGGCACAGACCTTTGGCCTGACCAACGCTAAATGTCTTGCTTGTCTTAAGCACCTGGGAAATGTTTTCGCGGTTTTGATTTTCACCGGGTACATTTCCATTCCAGTGTGCGTGATTCTAAACATCATCAAACTTCCGTGATGCCATGACAACACTTGATTCAAAAATTCCTTCCGGAGCGTTGCCTGAAAAATGGGACAAGCATCTTGCCCACCTGCGATTGGTCAATCCCTCCAACAAGCGCAAATATAAAATCATCATCGTGGGCACGGGATTGGCCGGCGCCTCGGCTGCGGCCTCGCTTGCGGAACTGGGATATCAGGTGGAGTGTTTTTGCTTTCAAGATAGCCCCCGCCGCGCGCATAGCATTGCGGCGCAGGGAGGCATCAACGCGGCCAAAAATTATCCCAATGACGGGGACAGCGTCTGGCGGCTTTTTTACGACACGATCAAGGGCGGAGATTTCCGCGCGCGCGAGGCCAATGTGTACCGGCTGGCGCAGATTTCCAACAACATCATCGATCAATGCGTGGCTCAGGGCGTTCCTTTTGCCCGCGAATACAGCGGTTATCTTGCCAACCGTTCTTTCGGAGGCGCGCAGGTGTCGCGCACTTTTTACGCGCGCGGTCAGACAGGGCAGCAGCTTTTGCTGGGCGCTTATCAGGCGCTTGAGCGCCAGGTTGGGCAAGGAGCAGTCAAAATGTACGCCCGCCACGAAATGCTGGATGTAGTCCTTGTCGACGGCCATGCCAAAGGAATCGTTGCCCGGGACCTGGTGACCGGCGAGGTCAAGTCTTATGCGGCCGATGCCGTGGTCCTGGCCACGGGCGGCTATGCCAATGTTTTTTATCTTTCCACCAATGCCAAGGGCTGCAATGTCACGGCCATTCACCGCGCCTACAAAAAAGGGGCCCTCTTGGCCAATCTTTGTTACACGCAGATTCATCCGACCTGCATCCCGGTCACGGGAGATTATCAATCCAAATTGACGTTGATGTCCGAATCTCTGCGCAATGACGGCCGGGTCTGGGTGCCCAAGAAAAAAGGCGATAAGCGGCCGCCGCATGAGATTCCGGAAGAGGAAAGGGATTATTTTCTGGAAAGGAAATACCCGAGTTACGGGAATCTCTCGCCCCGTGATATTTCGTCGCGTAGCGCCAAAGAGGTATGCGACGAAGGGAAAGGCGTGGGCGGATCAGGCCTCGGAGTTTATCTCGATTTCCGGGAGGCAATCGAGCGCCTGGGTGAGAACGTGATTCGCGAGCGTTATTCCAATCTTTTCGACATGTACGCAAAAATCACGGGTGAAAATCCGTACAAGGTCCCCATGCGCATTTATCCCGCGCCGCATTACACCATGGGCGGGCTGTGGGTAGATTACAATTTGATGAGCAATGTCCCGGGATTGTACGTAATCGGCGAGGCCAATTTTTCGGATCATGGCGCAAACCGTTTGGGCGCGAGCGCGCTTATGCAGGGGCTGGCGGACGGATACTTTGTCCTGCCCTACACGATCGGCGATTATCTTGCGGGCCTGGGCATGAAAAATAAAGTGGGAGCAGACCATGCCGAATTCAAAAAAGCCGAAGCCGGCGTCACGGATATGACCCGAAAATTTTTATCGATTAAAGGAAAACGCACCGTGGATTCCATTCACCGCGAATTGGGCGCGCTCATGTGGGAGCATTGCGGCATGGCTCGGAGCGAGGCCAGTTTGAAAAAGGCGCTCGCCGCCATTCCCGGCATTCGTGAGGAGTTCTGGAAGAATGTGAATGTCCTGGGCGGCGGGGAAGAACCCAATCAGGCGCTTGAGCGGGCCGGGCGTGTCGCGGATTTTCTGGAGTTTGCCGAGCTTTTGTGTTTTGACGCGCTCGATCGCCGCGAATCCTGCGGCGGCCATTTCCGCACCGAGTTTCAAACCACGGAGGGAGAGGCGAAGCGCGATGACGCCAATTTTTCTTATGTCGCGGCCTGGGAATTTGCGGGAGTGGGAAAAGAACCCGTTCTTCACAAGGAGCCGCTTGAATTCGAAAGCGTGCAATTGGCCGTGAGGAGCTACAAATAATGAATTTGAGCCTTTACGTGTGGCGCCAGAAAGATGCCAAGGACAAGGGAAAGATGGCGCGGTATGAAGCCCGCGATATCAATCCTCATATGTCCTTTCTGGAGATGCTGGATGTGGTCAACGAAGACCTCACCAAGCAGGGGATTGACCCCATTGCCTTTGATCATGACTGCCGGGAAGGCATTTGCGGCATGTGCTCGCTGGTGATCAACGGCATTCCGCACGGCCCGGAGCGCGGCACCACGGTTTGCCAGCTTCACATGCGGCATTTTAAGGACGGAGACAAAATTTACATCGAGCCGTGGCGCGCCAGGGCTTTTCCCGTGATCAAGGATTTGATGGTGGACCGCGGCGCTTTTGACCGGGTAATTGAGGCCGGCGGTTTTATTTCCGTGAGCACGGGATCGGCCCCGGACGGCAACGCCATTCTGGTTCCCAAACCGGATGCAGAAACGGCCATGGATGCCGCGGCCTGCATCGGTTGCGGCGCCTGCGTGGCGGCATGCAAAAACGGATCGGCCATGTTATTCGTGGCGGCCAAGGTTTCCCACCTCGCGGCCCTGCCTCAAGGGCAGGTGGAGCGCAAGCAAAGAGTGCTGGACATGGTGAAGGCCATGGATCACGAGGGATTCGGGAATTGCACCAATCAGTACGAATGCGAGGCGGTTTGCCCCAAAAATATCACGGTCGGGTTCATTTCCCAGATGAACCGCGAATATCTCAAAGCTGCACTCACTCCTGAAAAATAAAATTTGGCTAAAATTGCCCGGTTTTCAGCATCGTGAGCGTGCAGGCCTCGAGCGTTTCGATTCCTTTTTCACGCGCGCGGGCCTTGAGCTCGGGATTTTCCGCGCCGGGATTGAAAATAATCCGGCGCGGAGAAGCTTTGAGCAAGTCGTCCACGATTTTATTTGAAAGATCCTCCGAAACATAAAGCGACAAGGTATCCATGCGTTCCGGAACATCCTTTACGGAAGAATAAACTTTCATCCCTTCAATGGCTTTCAATTTGGGATGGACGGGAAACACGGTATGTCCTTTCTTCTTCAAAAGCATGACAGCCATGTAGGAATAACGGTCGGGATGGTCGGAGGCCCCGATAACAGCCACGTTCATGACGGGACTCTTTTTGGGAAAAGTTTTTTCAGCCCCTCGCAATAATCAAAACTCGCGGCCGTGCGCCAGCGCACCGGAAATTCCCGGCATTGCCGGGGCTTGGCTGCGTGCACCGAGCATCCTTCCTGAGTCAGGAAAATGCAGGATTCATCCTCATTTTTTTTAAGCACGAGCTGCTGTCGGTTGAGAAGCTCGCAGTGGCGGTTCACAAAATCAAAAGTGCTCAAACCGAGCAATGAAGCCAGGGCTTCGGCCTCGGAAAGATCCAGATAAACATAGCCGGGTTGACGGCAGCATTGGTTGCACCGTGCGCATTCGAATTGCTCGAGCTTCTCCTGAATCGTCATTTCTTCCATAATACGAGCGCTTCTTTTTTCTTACGGGGAAGGGTTTTGACCGCGCATTCCCTGACAAGAGCGGCGGTCCTTCCTTTGCACGGCTCATGGTAAAGAAGTTTGACTGGCCGGCGTGTGCGGGTAAATTTTGAAGCGCGGCCGTCCTGGTGGGCCTGGATTCTCCGCTCGAGATTATTCGTGATTCCCGTGTAAAAGGATCCGTCCCGGCATTCGAGAATGTAGAGGAACCATTTTTCCCGCTTTTTGTACCTGGGGCTCGCGCTCTCCTTGGCCTGCATGAGCTTGAGCATCCGGCGGTACTTTGGATTCATTTGGAAGGAGCTGTCTCAGCCGCCTTTTTGATTCCTTCGACCTCAAGCCGGATCTTGATGTCATTGCCCACCACCAAGCCGCCGGTCTCAAGCGTTTTGTTCCAGACAACCCCGAAGCGGCGGCGGTCGATTTTGGCGGCAGCCGTAAAAGCCGCGCGCTCGCTGCCCCAGGGGTCCTTGACCAGGCCGCCGAGTTTAACATCAAGCTCCACTTCCTGGGTCACCCCGTGCAGCGTAAGATCACCGGAAACTTTAAATCGTTTTGCAGAAACCGGCGTGATTTTTTTGCTTGAAAAGGTCATTTCAGGAAATTTAGCGGCATCGAGAAAATCAGGGGATTTTAAATGTTCATCCCGCTTTGCCACCGAGGTGTTGATGCTCGAAGTGTCAATCTTGGCATTGGCCGTGGAAGCCTCAATACTTTGCGGATCAAAATTGAAGGAACCCGAAAACTTCTGAAACTCGCCCGAAACACTGCTGATCCCGAGGTGTTTGATCGTGAATAAGACCTTGCTATGATCGGCGTCAATCGTATACTCGGCGGCGAAAGAGAAGGAAACAATAGAAAACGATAAAACCAAAAGAAAAATCAGCGATTTCAAAACTTTCATGGCCTCCCCCTCCTTCTACGAGATAAGTACATTTTCCCCGCTGCCCCTTACCAAGTCAAGCTCTGAAACATGATCCGGTATTTTTAAAGAGCGCCTTTCGCCGGATATTTGGCTAAAACGGAATGGATCATTTTGTGGATCGAATCCCCGTCCGTAAGATCATAGACCTTGTTGGCCGGCGTGAAATTGTGCCAAAGGATTTCTCCATTATCCCCGTCCACCACCGACACGTGGATCGTCCCTCCGTGGGTATTATAGATCGGGATCATCCGGCCGCCGGATAAGACGCCGATGAGAAGCGATTTTGTGAAATTCTTAGTGTTCTCGCCGCCTGAATTGACGAATCCGCTCCCGGTTGAGAAGATGAGCACATCCGCGCCGGTGCGATCCGCGAAGGAGTTCACATCCGATCCGAGCGAGAGGCGGAAATCCTTGTATTTCATCTTGGCGGCAAACTGATTGCAGAAATCTGCCACCAGATGCGCGTACTTTTCCTTGAGTTTGCCCCATTCCGTCCCGACTTCCGGATCCTGGGCCTTCAGGGATTCATTTATCTCAAACGCATTCACCGCATACTGCCGCTTTTGAAACTCGTTCTCAAGGTCCGCCCGCACCTTTTTCTCGGCCGCCTGCATCTCGTCATAAAGGAGTTCATTGTTTCCCTTGAAGGCGACCCTCTCAATCACAATCTGGGGAGGCATGACAGCCACTTTCCGGATTTCCGGCGCGCGGGTATTAAAATCAGGATGTTTGCGGATCGTGCCGCACCCTGACACAAGCACAAGCAGCATTCCCATCCAAACAAAGTAACCGCACCGGTTAAATTTTTTCATGGCTGTGCCCCTTTCGCTGGAATAGCTTCAATGTCTTTCAAATACCGGAGCACGCTTCGCCGATCTTTGGCCTGCGGCGCCAGCCCGAGGTATTTTTCAAAAAATTCTTTGGCCTTCCCATAATCGCCCTGCTGAAAATAAGAAACGCCGAGGCCCCGGTAGCAGGGAGAAAAATCCGGGGCAAGCTCAACCGCTTTTTGGTAAAAGGAAATTGATTTCAGGCGCCACTTGGCTTCGAGTTTCTTGGGTTCCTGGGATTTTATTTTTTGCCACCGGGAAGAAGCAATCTCCTCTTTGATTTTTTCGAGCTTGTCCGGCATGTTTTGATAAATTTCCGCTTTCAAAAAATACGCCTCGGCATCTTTCGGATTCTGCTTGATCGCGAGATCGGCGTTCTCGAGAGCGTGGAAATACCGTGCGGCGTCCAGATTGAATCTCACATTTTTCAGGCGAACCCCGTAAGTTCGGGCCAAGAATTTTTCTTGTCTCGTAAGTCCGGATGAGGGAACTGCTTTTTCGTTTTCCTGAATCCAGCGGAGGCAAGCAGTCTTGCGCCTTTCATTCGAGGGGTGGCTGGACAGAAAAAAGACTTCAATGCCCCGCCGGTAACGTTTTTTTTCTGCCAGCAGGACATCAAAAAATCCGACCGCATCGCGAGGATCATATCCCGCCTTGACAATTTTTTCGAGGGCAAACAGATCCGCAGAGCTCTCCGCCTGCCGGCCGTAACCGCTCACCGCTGAACCGTAAATAAGCCCCAGCGTCATTTCGCTCAGTCCGCTTCCGCCGAATAAGGCAGCGGCCGGTGTGAAAAGAAGATCCAAGGTTTTGAAAGTCACGGTTTTACGCTTCAGATTCTGCATCTGATAAACGCTGTCGCGGTGGTAAATATGCGAAATTTCGTGGGCCAGGACAAAAGCCAGCTCGGACTCACTCCGGAGACGCGCCAAAAGGCCGGAATGGACGCAAATATCGCCCGTCATCAAAGCCATGGCATTCACCGTGGGATCGCGCAGGACTTTAACGCGCAGAGGGATTTTTTGATCCAGGCCTGATTCCTGAGCAAAGGGGGCTATCACTTCATCCAGATATTTTTCGAGGGCCTCGTCCCGGTAAAAGGCCTCTTGTTTTTCGAGATAATTCTGGAATTGAACCACGGTATGACGGACCTCGTCTTCCTCGGTTTGAAGATTCATCGGAAGGTTGGATTCGTTCAGGGGTTTGATATCCGTCCGGTCCGTCGCACACCCCGCGGTGATCAGAATAAGGGCCAAGGATAAAAAATGGCTGATTCGGAAGCGCATTGTCATGTTGTTTGTTCCGCTAATGGTAAGGTTTTGAGCGGTTGAATTCAATGAAATTTTAGAGCAGGAATCAGGAGGCATCCCTTTAGGCGCCATGCTATTCAGATTAGCCCGGCACTGATAGTGACGCCCTGTATGTGCTGCCCAAGTCAAGACCAGTTGTGCCAAAAATCGGAAAAGGGTATGATGGATGAAGTTTGGAATACTCGTCCCTCCAAGAACCGGGACGGATTTTACTCTCCCTAGAAAAGATTTTAAATTAAAGGAGGGTTGAGTATGGAAAAAGAAGCAAGCATGTGGGGCATTCACGCAGGACAGGTAGGACAAGCAGATTCGTTTTTTCTTAAAAAGAATTATGTCGCTATTGGTTGGACGGAGATGGGTGACCTAGACCAATTGAAAGCAGATCGAGAAGCATTTAAGAAGAAAGTTGTGGAATGCTATCCAGGAATAAAACCTGGCGCAATACCAAACTATGCGGGGCAGCTTTTTCGATTTGTTTACGAAATGAAAAAAGGAGATCTTGTTATTTATCCTTCAAAACAAGATCGTGAAGTCCACATTGGAAGAGTTGAGGAGGATTATAAATACGATCCAAAATTAAATCCTGAATACCCACATCTTCGAGCTGTGAAATGGCTTAAATCAGTATCTCGCACTAACTTTAGTCAGGGGGCTCTTTATGAGGTGGGATCTGCTTTGAGTTTTTTTCAGGTTAGAAATTACGCGGATGAATATAGGGCAGCCATAGAGAGCGGGATTAAACCAGCTGTTGTCGGAAAAGATGAGACAGTAGCGATGGTTTCCCAGGAAGTTGAGGAAACTGCTCGAGATTTTATCCTAAAGCGCTTAAGCCAGGAATTGAAAGGACACCCGCTTGCCCAATTTGTTGCTCACCTCTTGGGAAAAATGGGATATCGAACTCGGGTGTCTCCTGAAGGACCTGACGGAGGTATTGATATTGTCGCTCATAAAGATGAACTCGGCTTTGAGCCTCCCATTATTAAGGTTCAGGTGAAAAGTAGCGCAGGCACAGTTGGAGATCCAGAAGTCGCCTCGCTCTATGGCAAAGTCGGTGATGGCGAAAATGGATTGTTCGTCACGCTGGGGCCATTCAGCAATCAAGCTCGTAATTTTGCAAAAAGCAAAAGCAATCTTCGGCTAATCGATGGGAATGAACTTATCGATCTGATCCTTCAGCATTATGAATCGTTTGATTCGGGGTACAAAGGGCTTATTCCTTTAAAAAGAGTTTATATACCCGAAGCAATCGAAGATTAATAAATGGCTAAGAAACGGTTCTTCTCTTTTGATGATTTTTTAAAAGCAATGGGGCAATAACGCAGAATCAGAATAAAATGGTTCCGGTTCTTGGAAAACCGGGATATTTGAGAAATATGAAACTCTGGGACCTAGTGATGGTCATTTTTCTACTTTTGATTTCTCTTTTAATGCCGGCTGGAGCGCGGGCGGATGATACCATTAAACTCAAAGATGGCACGGTGCTCACCGGCACGATTGCCGCGAAGAGTCCGGATGGGGTTCAGTTTTATTTCGTGCCCAAGGGGTACGATACCCTTGGGCCGCCGCAGGGTGAGTTTAGTAAAAAATCGTTTTTCGATAAAGACGGGCCCCGCTGGATCAGCATGGCGGACGTTGAGTCCATGCAGCTAAGTCCCGTGAAGCGGCCCAGCACCGACAGTAACACTTCTTGATATAGGGGGTCCTATATGAAAAAATATATTTATTTTTTACTCGGAATATTTTTTGTTACATTCACTTCATGCCGCACGGTCAGCAGCAGCGGCCGGGCATTTAGTCCCGAGAATTTGCTGGGGCAGGAAATCCTATGGCCTGTCGCGGCTCTTTCCAAGCCGGTGGTGATTCAGACGATTCAAACCACGTCTGAGGCAAGTTATCATCTGGTGCGTCTCAAGGGAGCGGAAGCTCCGCATGTTCATGAGACCCATGATTTGGCGGTCTGCCTGTTGAAAGGGAAGGCGCTGGTTCATCTCGGGGATCAGGTAATTAAAATGAAGCCGGGTGATTTTCTGACTATTCCCCGCGGAATGCCTCATTGGGGGGAAAACAAAAGCCGTAAGCCAGCGGAGGCTCTGGTCGTTTTCACGCCTCCTTTTGACGGAACGGATCAGCGGCCTGTGAGTTAGATTTTTCCGCGAGTTGTCTTAATATCCTAACTCCATAGCATAAATATGGTTAAGAAAAATACCCTGATAGCCCTTGTAAAATTAGCCGATAAAGCGTATATTTAAGTAGCCGGAAGATAAGCTAAAGATAGCCAAAATTCAAGCTAAGGATGCTAAAATGACTACCATGAACCTTTCTGATGCAAAAGACAAACTCAGCCAATTGGTTAAAGAAACCGCTGAAACCACTGGCCAAGTTGTTATCACCGTGAATGGCCGGAATCAAGCTGTGCTTATTTCCATGGAGGAGTATGAAAGTTTGATGGAAACAATCGATATTCTGAAAGATCAAACTTTGGTTAAAAAAATCATGGCTTCCATGGCGGATATCCAAAAGGGTGACGTCGTCGATTTTGAGAAGATCCGTAAAGATTAATACTATTTTTTGATTTTAAATGAATGAACCGCGGCAAAAGTATAGCGTTCAATTTACCAAGACAGCCCAAGAAGATTATGACTCTATACGTGATGCAAAGCTTCGCCGTGGTATCAATCGTATTCTTGATGAAATAAAAGAAGACCCCTACCAGTTCAAAAAATTATCAGGCCCTTTTTCTCACCTGCGCTCTGCTAAAACATTCTCTTTTCGAGTTCTCTATCAAATTGCCGCAGAGGGTAAGCTGCTAGTGTGGGTAGTAGCTATCGATCATCGAAAAGACGCGTATAAATGACGCCCACGAACGCGCCCATAAATCCTCCCGCCCCGTTCCACAAAACATCCGTCCACTGATACACCCTGCGCGGCATGAATTGCTGGAGATATTCTTCTCCCCATCCTGCGAAAAAGACACAAGCCACGGTCAAGAAAAAAGCGTGAGTCTTTTTCATGCCGGAACCGAGCGCGCGGCAGCATAGAAATCCCGGCACCGCATACTCTGCCAGATGGATATAAATGTCAGAGCCGGGAAGCGCTTGAACCAGAGCCCGAGCGCCGTCTTTTTAACCAGAAAATTATAAGACGCGGCGCTTACGGGAAGAAAGCTGTAAAGAAAGAGGACCACGCTGCGGCTAGAATCCAAAAAATGAGGCGAGTGCGTTTGCTTTTTTTCGTCAGCTCAGGTCAAAAAGGAGGATTTCGGATAAATTTTTGGCATGGAGAAAAATTTCAGGATCATTGGAAATTTGTGCGCCGTCGCCGGCGTTTAATTTAATGCCGTTGAGAGCAATCCGGCCTCGCACCACCTGAAGCCAGCCGTGCCTGTTTTTAAGAAACCGGTGGGCGCAGGATTGCCCCTGCTCCAGAGTCGAGGCATAGAGATCCGCTTCCTGATGAATGGTAACAGACCCGTTTCTGCCGTCTTGCGAGGCGACGAGCCGCAGTTGGTTTTGTTTTTCATGCGGGGGAAAAGATTTTTGTTCATACCCGGGCTTTAAGCCCTTCTTCGCCGGCAAAATCCAAATCTGAAGCAAATGGACCGGCTCGGATTTCGAGGCATTGAATTCACTGTGACTTACGCCTGTTCCGGCGCTCATGCGCTGGACCTCATGGGGCCGGATCACGGAATGATGGCCCATGCTGTCCCGGTGTTCAAGCTCGCCTTCAAGCACATAGGTGATGATTTCCATGTCCCGGTGGGAATGGGTGTCAAATCCCTGTGCCGGCTGAATGCGGTCTTCGTTGATCACGCGCAGATGGCGGAAGTGGTGATGCGCCGGGTCGGAGTAATCGCCGAAAGAAAATGTGTGGAAGCCGTCCAGCCAGCCGATCTGTGTATGGCCGCGTTGGCCGCTTTCTCGAACCGTAATCATATTTCTCTAGACCCTTGTTTTATTTTGTAGATAATAGGAACCCGCAATGAACAAATCTATTTTATCATGGAATGTGAACGGAATCAGGGCCCAGCAAAAAAAATATTTTCTGGACTGGCTGGCCAGGCAGTCTCCGGATATTTTGTGTGTTCAGGAAACCAAGGCCCATCCCGACCAGCTGGATGCCGAATTGCTGAACCCGCCGGGTTATTGTGTCTATTGGTCGGCGGCGCTTAAAAAAGGATATAGCGGCGTGGCCACTTTTACGAAGCAGAAGCCGGTGTCGGTGAAATCAGGGTTTGGGATCACACGGTTTGATGAGGAGGGACGAGTCCTTATCACGGAATTTCCGGAGTTTGTGCTTTTGAATATTTATTTTCCGAACGGACAGTCCGGGCCGGAGCGCTTGAAATATAAATTGGATTTTTACGAGGAGACGCAAAAGTTTGTCAGAGTTTTGAAAGGGCAGGGGAAAAAGGTGATTATTTCCGGGGATTACAACACGGCGCATAAGCCCATTGACCTGGCGAGGCCCAAGGAGAATAAAGATACTTCCGGGTTTCTGCCCGTGGAGCGCGCCTGGCTTGACCGCTGGATTGAGGACGGACAGGTGGATATTTTCCGCAAATTCAACGCCCAGCCGCATCAGTACACCTGGTGGGATTTGAAGAGCGGTGCCCGCGATAGAAATGTCGGGTGGAGAATTGATTATCATTTTGTGACTAAGGATTTTGTGCCGAATGTCACGGCGGCTTCTATTATGCCGGATGTTTTGGGGTCGGATCATTGTCCGGTCAGCATGCAAGTTAAAGTAAAATAGGAATTTTATGGGAATCAGATGCGGAATCGTGGGCCTGCCCAATGTGGGAAAGTCCACCATCTTCAATGCCCTGGCCAAGGCCAAAGCGCCAGCCTCCAATTATCCTTTCTGCACCATTGATCCCAATGTGGGAATCGTTTCCGTTCCCGATGAGCGGCTGGATGCGCTTTCCAAGCTCTTCAAGCCGCAGAAGACCACGCCCACCACGATTGAGTTTTATGATATCGCGGGCCTGGTCGCAGGCGCATCCAAAGGCGAGGGGCTCGGCAATCAATTCCTGGGGCATATCAAGGAAGTGGAGGCCATTCTTCACGTGGTGCGCTGTTTTGAAGATGAGGATATTATTCATGTTTCGGGCAGTGTGGACCCTATTCGCGATATCGAGGTGATTGATACCGAGCTTTGCCTCAAGGATTTGGACATCATTGCCAAGCGCTATGAAAAAACCGAGAAACTCGCGCGCACGGGAGACAAGGAATCGCGCGAGGCCATGCCGGTTTATGAGAAGGTGAAAAAAGCACTTGAGAACGGCACGCCCCTTCGCCGGCTTGGATTAACCGAGGAGGAAAAGAAAATCATCAAGGATTTGGCCTTTCTCACTTTGAAGCCCGTGCTTTATGCGGCGAATGTGGCGGAGAAAGATGTTCAGGACGGCGGCCCCTTTGCGCCCAAGGTGAAGGAATGGGCGGAAAAAGAGGGCTCGCAGATGATTGTGATTTCCGGCAAGGTGGAATCGGAGCTGGTGGACCTTTCGGAGGACGAGCAAAAGGAATTTCTTAAAGAGCTGGGATTGAAAGAGCCGGGGCTTCACGCCTTGATACGCGAAGGATATAAACTGCTTGAGCTGATCACTTATTTCACGGCCGGTGAAAAAGAAGTCCGCGCCTGGACCGTGAAGGCCGACACCAAGGCGCCGCAGGCTGCGGGCGTGATTCACTCCGATTTTGAACGGGGATTTATCCGGGCCGAGGTGATGAATTACAAAGATTTGATTCAACTGGGCTCGCAGGCCGCCGTTAAAGAAAAAGGTCTCCTGCGCATTGAAGGCAAGGAGTATGTGACGCAGGACGGCGATGTGATGCTTTTCAGGTTTAACGTTTAAAAAAGGAGCGGGGCATGGCAAAGAAGAAACTTAGGAAACTTTCATCCGGCAAAGTTTTGATTTTTCGAATTAAAAACAGGCGGGGTTTTGCGGCGGTTTGCATGAATAATTTGACGGAGGGACGGAGCCCGCAGCAGGCCTTTGAACGAATGATCAAGGCCGTGAAGCGTTCGGGTTTCGCGCTGGCTGGGAATATTCCAAAGGCCCGTTAAGCCGCACGTAATCTTGGTAGATTTGTTTGATGATATTGGAAGGAATGGCAAACGTTATATCCGGCCTATTGGCCTGGGCCGCGGCCACAAGACCGATTAATTTTCCCTGCTCATCCATCACCGGACACCCGCTGTCGCCCTGATACAAATTAAAATTAACCTGAAGAATCGCAGTTTTATTCTGGCCCGCTTTTTCATCCCTGTGCGTGCCAATCCCGCTGATTTCCCCGCCGTTCAGACTTCCTTTGACAAAGGTGGAATTTCCGATGGTGTAGGCCTTGTGGCCGATTGCGACGCGGTCCGAATCGGAAAACATAAGATAGGGCAGGGGATTCGGCGGCGAGACGCGGATAAGCGCGACGTCTTGTTCCGGAATCAGTTGAACTATTTCTCCCTGGATTTCCGTTTCGTCAAACAGGGTGACTGTGATCCGGCCGCCCTGCTGGACAATATGCGCATTGGTCACGATCATCCCGGCGGGATCGATGATAACGCCCGCGCCTGCTTTTTGGAAATAAACTGACCTGCCGCCGAAAAAGCCGGCACCTTCGGCACGGATGCCGACCACAGCCTGGGAGGATTCAAGAATAGACTGGATGGCGGACTCGGAAGCGATAAGGCAGGAGGCGGATAATAGACTGCCTGCCAGGATAGCGGTCATGAGCAGTTTTCTCAGAGGCATGAAAATAGTTTAACATGGCTTCCCCAACTTATAATAAAATTAGCGTGAAAACGGAGGCTTCGATGATTGAGAAAATAGGTTTGGTGGCGGCCATAGCGCTGCCTTTATGGAATATCCCGCTGATTATCCGGATTATTCAGAGGAAATCGTCGAAGGATATCAGCCTGTCCTGGGCCCTGGGCGTATGGACCTGCCTGCTTTTGATGGCGCCTTCCGGGTTTGTTTCCAAGGATTTGGTCTGGCGTGTTTTTAATGTCCTCAATTTTTTCCTTTTTTCCGGGGTGATGGTTTTTGTTTTGATTTACCGCAAAGGCCCAAGGCCATGAAACGCAGGGCCATGGCCGCATTGCTTGCCATTGTTTTGTGCGCGGGCTGTGCGGTCAACCGTTCGATTTATATTCCGTTTGAATCCAAAGTTTTTCCTCCCAGGGCGCTTCTTGATCCGGTTTTTATCGGGATGAATCCGGCCGGCCCTATGAAGAAATGGGAACCCTCATTGCTTATGGGCAATCCTTTGAAGGGTATGACCGTGTGAATGAACTTTTAAAGCAGGCCGCGCGCGAGATTGGAGCCGACGCGGTAATCAGGGTCCGCTATTATCAGGAAAGTATTTTCCGGATCGGATTCATTCTCACCCTGGGTTACACGGTTGCGGCCGGGCAGGGAGTGGCCGTCAGGTTCAAGAAGCCGCCTGTCCAAGCCGATTCAGCGGAAAAAAACAAACACTAGGCCCCGTCTCAAGGGTTTCCTGATTTTGGAGAAAGACAACCAGCCCCGAATTTTCTTTTTTCCAACCAGGATCCCACGAAAGTTCCAAAATTTTTGAAAATTTACTTGAAGCTCCAGGATCAAAAGTCCCGGCCGCGGCAAAAGCCCTGACCACAAAATCATTGTTTAAAGTTCGTCCCGCATTTTCTCCTCTCAAGACCTCTGTAACGAGGCCGTTTTCAAAAATGACGGCCATGACCAAAAATTTGATGTTTTTGCCAAGGCCTTCCTTTGACTCGGCGAGAACTGGGAAACGAATGGAGCCATTTTCCCACGAAGGATTGATTTTTATGCGCAAGGTGGAATTAATGTTTGCGAAGCGGGCCAGGGCTTCTTCCGCGCGGCGCCTGTCCGAGCCGACAAAAGCGGACTTGCCTGACACGACCATTTGGGGGGTGTAAAGCGAATCACTTTTGAAAGTTGCAGCATAATGTTCCTGTCTTGCCGTGGCGTCGGTTGAGGAGAAAGGGTCTTTCCATCCCAGGGAATTCCAGTAGTCGACATGAAAGGCAAGGGGGATGATTTGGTGTTTTTTGAAAGCGTTCATTCCCCACGTGGAAAAAAGTTCCTCGGCCGCGGGGCAGCTTGAGCATCCCTGCGACGTGAAAAGTTCAACCACCACCGGGGATAAATCATCGGAAGCTTTTAGCCCCATGGCAGGAAACAGGAAAAGCAAAGACAGGAAAAAAATTTTTCTCAGCATAAATAAAAATTCACGCAGGGTGTGTCGATAAGTTAGAATAGACTTGGAAGGGAAACCGGGGAGCAACATCACAATGACCGAAGGCGAGCCGACAGGAAAAGAACAAGAAGACCTGATCGTTACAGCGAAGTTCATCCTGGTTGTGGGGATTGTGCTGGTCATTTTGAGCTCGGGATTGTTTGCCTGGCATCTTTATCATGAGCTGCAGAAATTTTATTCCTGAGCCCCGGTATTTTCTGTGCCGGCCGGCTCCCCGCCGAGAAGCTCCGCGATTTTTCCGAGAAGGATAAGCGCATCAAAGGGTTTGACGATATAGGCGTCGGCTCCCGCATCCTGGCCTATTTTGATGTCATCCTGCTGGGCCTTGGCGCTGAACATGATGATGGGGATTTTTGAATAGCGGCTGTCCTTTTTGATAAAGCTGCAGACTTTATACCCGTCCATTTTGGGCAGCATCAGATCCAGGATGATCAGATCCGGCTTGGCGGATTTGGCCAGTTCAAGGCCTGCCTGTCCATTCAGGGCGCTCACAACATCATAGCCTTTGGCTTTGAGACGGTTCGAGACCATGAGCACAATATCGGGTTCGTCATCCACCACAAGAATTTTTTTCTTAGCCATGTTTTTCTCCTGACCGAAGTACTTTGTTCATAAGAACTCTTTCCATGTTTCCGTCTTCCGGAAAACCGGCACAACGGTAGCTGATTTTCATGCCTGCCTCTCCGGAATTTTCCTCATGCTCTTCATTGAGCATCTGAAGGATCCTTTCTGCAACTGAAGCGGCGTCTTTTTTAGGGGTAGCGGGAAGCACGACCAGGACCGAGGCATCGTCCCGGATCGCCTTGTCGGCCTGACGGCGGAGATTTTTCTTGATCACCCGCTCAAGTAAGTCCATGAATATCAGCAACTTGTCCGCGCCTGATTTTTGCTTTACCATGCTTAAATTTTCAATTCCGAATACTAGAACCGACACAGGGGCGTTATTTTTAACGCTTTCCTTGAGCTGATAATTCAAATAATCTTTAAAAACTTTGACCCCCGTGTGTTTGGGAAGCGCGAACACGGCCCGTGTGCCCACCTCGAGAGCGCTTTCCAGCCATATTTTCCCCTCATGGGCTTCCACCAGGCCTTTGCAAATGGCGAGCCCCAGCCCCGTTCCTTTTTCGCCGGGGCCTACTGTGCGGGAAAACTGCTGGAATTTTCCGAAAATCTTGTTTAAATCTTCCTTGGCGATTCCTTTGCCCGTGTCGGCCACCGAGCATTCTACGGCTTCTCCCTTACCCTCGACGGCAATTTCCACGAATCCCTTTTCCGTAAATTTTAAGGCATTGCCGGCTAAATTGGTAAAAATCTGGATTAATTTGTCCCTGTCCGCATAAATGGAAATCGGATCCTTGGGAATCCTTAATTTCAATTCCAGCCCTTTGTGTCGCGCCCGGCCTTGAAAAGCTTTGTGGATTTCTCCTGCGATATGAACGACATCCAGGAGATCTTTTTTTAATTCAACCCTGCCGGCTTCAATCCGGGAAATGTCGAGGAGGCCATCCACCAGGCGCGTCAGGCGGTCGATGGCCAGAAGGGAGAGGGAAAGAGTTTCTTCCTGGGATTTGTTAATACCGCCGCACACGCCGTCCAGGACCTGGGAAACTCCTTCCCGGATAATGGCCAGCGGCGTACGGAATTCATGCGACACGGTGCTCACAAATTCGGTTTTCATTTGCTCGATCTGTTTTCGGGCCGTGATGTCCGCCCCGAAAAGCAGAAATTCAGGCGCGGCATCGGACTCTAGGATCGGGATGAGCGTAAAGCCGAGAATCCTTTCCTGGCCGTCCGAACGTTTGTAATGCACGTCGTCAAGCCGGACCGGCTTGTTTTTTTTGCGGCACTCCTCCATGGCATCCAGAATATAGGCAAGATTCCAGGAGATGCCGCATTGCGAGAGGTGTTTGTTGACGGTTTCGATGGCGGGGATCCCGAACGTGGATTCGGCCATGGGGTTCCAGTGGGTGATGATTCCTTCCGGGTTAAGGCCGATGAGAATCGAAGTGATCGAAGCAAGAATCTGTTCTCTTTGAGTGTTGTATTTTCTTAAAAGCATCTCCGAACGCTTGCGTTCGATCGCAAACCGGATCACGCTGGCCAGAATTTTTCCGTCAATCCGGCCTTTGACAAGATAGTCCTGCGCCCCGTTCCTTATCGCTTCAAGAGCCAGCTTTTGGTCATCCAGCCCCGTCAGGATCACGATGGGCGTGAAGGGCGCTTTGGCGTGAACCAGGTTAAAAGTGTGAAGCCCCTCGCTGTCGTGCAGGGAAAGATCCAGGAGAATCGCGTCAAAATGGCCTTTTCCCAACCGCTGAAGTCCGGGCTTCAGCGCTGAGGTGCTCTCAATTTCATAGGAGGGGTTGATTTCCTCAGAGAGGATATCCCTGAGAAGATCGGGGTATCCTGCGTGGTCCTCGATAAGGAGGATTTTGAGGCGATTTTTTTCCATGGAGGAATTTATCATAGCATATTCAGGCGCCGGAAGGGGAGGGATTGGACCATTTTTTCAGCTTAATTCCCACCCAAAGCGTGACGGAAACCAGGGCAGCCGTGGCCACAAAGGGAAGCGGATAAAAGATGCCGTAAAGCCAGCCGCCCCATGTAGGCCCCACCACACGGCCCAGGCCTGAGATGCCCTGAGAAGTTCCCATGGCCCGCCCGATTTGGGAAGGGTCCGCCTGTTTTGAAATCAGACTGTTCAGCGTTGGGCCGTTCAGACTGCTGCCCAAGGCCATGATACTCAAAAAAAGCGTGAGCAAGTTTTTTGAGGGTGCAAAAGGAATCAGTGCCAGACCGCTGATCATGAGGATGTTTCCGATAAAAAACAGATTTTCCTCGCTCCATCTTTTTACCAAATGCCGGATCATACCGCCCTGAACGACAACCGCAATGAGGCCCATGAATACGAACTGCATACCCACTTTCTCCGCCGGCATTCCCAGCCGGGATTTGCAAAAAAGAGGAAAGGCGCTGTAGAGACTGGCCTGGGCAAAAGCGAGAAGAAAAGCGCTTAGAATGAGAAGCGGAAAAAGAAGGCGCGGTCCTGATGGCTTTGCTTCAAAAATGGAGGACCAAAATGTTTTTGAAAATACGCCGGCTCTCAGGACGATCGGGTGGCCTTTTTTTTCTTCCTGTGTCACGGTTTCCGGCAGTTTGAAAAGGACTAAAAGAAAACTCACAAATGACATGAAAGCCGCGAAAAATCCGGGCAGGGCATAAGGATTTTGCACGGGGAAAGGGAGGTGTTTGATAAAGGAGGGATGAATGAGCAGTGTGGAAAGGGCCGGACCCATCACAAAACCGATTCCAAAAGCCGCGCCAATCAATCCCATTCCTTTAGCTCTTTCCTCCGGCACTGTCACATCCGCCGCATAGGCCTGGGCCGTGGAAATATTGCCGCCCATGACTCCCGCAATTAATCGCGAGGTGAAGAGAATCGCCAGTGAATGCGATAAAGCAAAAAGAAGATAGGCGAACACCGCGCCCAGGGTGCTCAGAAGCATGATGGGCCGCCGGCCAATCCGGTCGGATAGGCCGCCCCACAAGGGAGAGAAGATGAGCTGGGCCAGAGAATAAACACTGTAAAGAAGCCCAATCGAGACCGCAGAGGCGTGAAACGTGGAGGCATAAAAGGGAAGAAGCGGCAGCACCAGCCCGAAGCCCATCAAATCGATGAGCACGGCCAGAAACACGGTCGCCAGCGATCCTTTTTTTTGCATGGAACTAATTTCCTTTTAGAGTTGAGAGATTAAATTTCCGATCGTCCGGCCATGGCCGATCAGCGCCTGGCGCGATTCCTCTTTGCCCGACCGGCCTTCTTTCCGGACCACCTGCTCGACGGAAAATAAACTTGCTACATGATCCCTGAGAGGACCCGGAATTTTTGTCCTCCCGGTCACGAGAATAATTTTTTTGCCATTTTTCTGCGCCGCCCGGATTATGCTCCCAGTGATTTTACCGGAAAAGGACTGTTCGTCAAAGCTTCCTTCACCGGTGATGATGACCTCCGATTGCTGAATTCGCTTTTCAAGACCGAGTTTTTCAAAAATAAAAGAGGATCCCTCCACGATTCGCGCGCCAAAGAAAAAATAAAGTCCCAGCCCCAGACACCCGGCCGCTCCGCCGCAGGGAAGAGAGGACAGGTCCTGGCCGGATAATTGCTCCATGGCGCGGAGGAGATACCTCATGCCGTTTTCGAGTCTTTTAATTTCTTGCTGTCCCGCGCCCTTTTGTGGGGCATAGATTTTTACGCCGCCCTTTTTGCCTACCGGAGGATTGGTGACATCGGCCACGGCGTAAATTTTAACCGGCTCAAAATCAAAGGGCTTTGAAGCAGGCGGCAGGATTTTTTCAATGGCACCAAGATGGGCCGCTTGAGGCGCGACTGGATTGCTCTTCGCATCCAGAAACTGGTAGCCAAATCGCGCGGCCACGGGCACGCCCGCATCGCAGGTTGCGCTTGAGCCGAGGCCTACGAAAATCTCATCGGGCTTCAGCGCTAAAGCGGCGTGAAGCAAATCCGCCAGCCCTTCCGAGGAAACTTGAAGAGGATTGCGCTCGTCTCCGTTCAAGAGATGAAAACCCGTGGCCTGGCAGGATTCAATGAAGACTCTTTGATTTTTTTTTGAAACACCGAGATAAGCAGGATGAAGCCGGCCTTTAGGATCCGGCACTTGAAGGAATTGGCGCTCGATAGCTTCCGCTTGTTCCAGGGTTTCGATAAATCCTTCACCCCCGTCGCTCACCACAAGCGGGGTGATTTGCGCCTGCGCGCAGGAGCTCCATATGCCGGTGCTGAGGGACTCGGCGACTTCGCGGGAGGATAAAGTGGATTTAAATTTGTCCGGGGCAAGAAGCACCCTTTTCATGGTTTGGGGCGGAGGTAGTTCCGGACTAGAATTTTCACCATCTCCTGGTGGATGAGTCCATTGGAGGCCAGCGCCTCCGGCTCATAAATGGAGTAGTCGCGGCCTTTGAAATTGGAAACTTTTCCGCCCGCCTCCTGGCAGATGAGACTTGCCGCGGCCGTATCCCACGCGTTAAGTTTCAATTCCCAGAATCCGTCGAATCGCCCGCAGGCCACATAGCAGATATCAATGGCCGCGCTTCCGGTTCTCCGGATGCCGTGCGTGCCTATCATGAAAGCTCCGAAAATCTGAAGATAAGTTTTCGAGTGAACGCGGCGGTCATAGGGAAAGCCGGTCGAGAGCAGGGATTCCGTAAGGCGAGGTGTCTTGGAAACCCGAATGCGTCTGCCATTGAGAAATGCGCCATGGCTTTTTTCCCCAAAGAAAAGTTCATTCCGGAACGGGTCAAACACGCCGCCCAGAATCACCTCGCCTTCTTTTTCCACCGCGATGGAGACGCAGGCGACGGGGAAAGTGTGGGCAAAATTGGTGGTGCCGTCCAGGGGATCGATGATCCATTTATAGGGGGAGGTGCCGTGCGGCGCGGATTCTTCGGCCAGAATGGCGTGATCCGGAAAGGACTTCTTAATGCGGGCGAGAATTATTTTTTCCAACATCTTGTCATAATGCGTGACCAGGTTCGCCTCGGACTTGTAATTGATTTTCTTGATTTTATGAATGGATTTGCCGAGCAGCGACCCGGCCTCCCGGAGGCAGGCAAACAATACTCGCTTAAGTTCTGTGCGCGACGGATTTGATATGATTTTTTTCATGGAAATAGATTGCAATCAAAATAGGCATTTGTTAATATGAATCTTCTTTCAAATGTTTTTTAAGTGCCGGAAGCGCATATAATTACATAAAACCTAAACGGATGCAACCATCTCCGGAGAGAAATTCATGAGTCACACCGTAACGTTGGTTCCCGGCGACGGAATTGGCCCTGAAATTACAGAAGTTGCGAAAGCGTGTATCGAGGCCACAGGCGCCCCGATTGAGTGGGAAATCCATGACGCAGGCGAAGAAGCCATCCGCAAATACGGCACGCCGCTTCCCGACAGTCTCCTCGAGTCCATCCGCAAAAATCAAGTCGCGCTCAAGGGGCCTATCACAACACCCGTGGGCACGGGATTCCGTTCCGTCAATGTGGCGCTTAGAAAGGCCCTTGATCTTTATGCCTGTGTGAGGCCCTGCAAGTCTTATGTCGGGGTTCCTTCCAATTTTGACAATGTGGACATTGTGATCATCCGTGAAAACACGGAAGATCTCTACGTCGGCATTGAATTCAAACAGGGAGAAAAGATGACGCAGGAATTGCTCGATTTCATCGAGAAAAAATTGCAGCAGCGGATCAGGCCGGACTCCGGCATCAGCATCAAGCCGATTTCGATTGGTGGATCCACCCGGATCGTGAAATACGCCTTTGAGTATGCCCGCGCCAACAACAGAAAAAAAGTAACCGCAGTCCACAAGGCCAATATCATGAAATACACCGACGGCCTTTACCTCGAAGTGGCCAGGAACGTGGCCAAGGATTATCCCGACATTCAGTTCGAAGACCGGATCGTGGACAATATGTGCATGCAGCTGGCCATGCATCCGGAGGAATATGACTTGGTGGTTCTTCCCAATCTTTACGGCGATATCCTTTCCGATCTCTGCGCCGGCCTTGTCGGCGGACTCGGAGTGGCGCCGGGCGCCAATATCGGAGTAAACGGCGCGCTTTTCGAGCCCACTCACGGTTCCGCGCCCAAATACAAGGGACTCAACAAGGTGAACCCCGTGGCCCTGATTTTTTCGGGTATCATGATGCTGCGGTATCTTGGCGAAAAAGAGGCGGCCGCGCGTCTCGAGCGGGCAGTGTCGGACATTCTCGCCGAGGGAAGAGAAGTCACCTACGATTTAAAGAAAAGCCGCAATGATTCCACGTCCATTGGCACCCGCGAAATGGGTCAGGCCATTATCCGCAAGTTGAAGAGCCAGCCTTTAAAAGTTAAATGATCAAACGAGCCAAAGTCACCGTGGTAGGCGCGGGTTTTGTGGGTGCCACCACTGCGCAGAGAATTGTCGAAAAAGAGCTGGCCGATGTCGTGCTGGTGGATGTGGTCGAGGGCCTGCCGCAGGGCAAGGCCCTGGATATGGCCGAGTCCTCCTCGGTTGAGCAGTTTGACACGGTGATCACAGGCGCCAATCAGTATGAGGAAACGCACGATTCGGATTTGATCGTCATCACCGCAGGGCTGGCCCGCAAACCGGGGATGAGCCGTGATGATCTTCTGTACAAAAATGCGGAGATTATTTCCGGCATTATCACCCAAGCCTGCCCCTTGTCGCCCAAAGCTTGCCTGATCATCGTGACGAATCCTTTAGACGTGATGACCTATCTGGCTTTAAAAAAATCCAGGTTTGAGCCGAACCGTGTGCTGGGAATGGCCGGTGTTCTTGATTCCGCGCGTTACAGCTATTTTTTGGCTCAGGAATTGGGCGTTTCGCCCAAGGATGTGCGCGCGATGGTGCTGGGCGGACACGGGGATTCCATGGTACCGCTCCCCAATCATTCCACGGTGAACGGGGTTCCTGTGGCCCAGCTGATTCGTCCGGAGCGGATTGAAGCGATTAATCAAAGAGCCCGCGACGGCGGGATTGAAATCGTGAATCTCCTCAAAACAGGAAGCGCTTTTTACGCGCCCTCTTCCGCCGTGTGCGCCATGGTGGAAGCCATTCTCGGCGATACGGGAAGACTTCTCCCCTGCTGTGCCTATCTTACCGGTCAATACGGCCTTCGCGATATTTACTGCGGCGTGCCCGTGAAACTCGGCTCAGGTGGCGTTAAAGAAATCGTTGAGATTAAACTCTCTCCCGCAGAGCTTGCCGGTCTTCAGAAATCAGCCGGCGACGTGAAAGAGAACGTTGCCAAACTCAATTCAAAACAATTCATTTAATCCATGCCCAAAGCCGGAAAAGTCCTCGAGCCCCGCATCGGTGAGCAGGTGTTCATTGATGTGAGCGCAATCGTGGCCGGCCAAGTGGAAATCGGGGACCATTCCAGCGTATGGCCCCATTCCGTCCTGCGCGGGGACATTGAAAAAATTGTCATCGGAAAGTACACCAATATCCAGGATCTTTCGCTCCTTCATGTGGACCGCGGCGAACCCTGTCTGATCGGCGATTACGTGACCGCGGGCCACAAGGTGTGCCTGCACGGCTGTGTGATTGGGGATGAGGTGATTGTCGGCATGGGTTCCATTGTGCTGTCAGGAGCCAAGATCAAGGATCGCGTAATTCTGGGGGCAGGGAGTCTGGTCCCCGAGGGCAAAGTCCTGGAATCCGGTTTCCTTTATTTTGGGGCGCCGGTGAAAAAGATCCGGCCCTTGACCCAGGCGGAAATCGACAACAACAAGGCTTGGGCGGAGCGGTATGCGGAGCTGGCGGAAAAGCATCTTGCGGGTGCCTTTGGCAGAATCGGTCTTGTCACTTAAGTAGAGCGACCTGCCCAAAATTGTTTTTTCTGGATAATTTAAAAATTTTGGATACAATACAGCGCATTGAATGGGAGATGGTATGGCAGAATCCATAGAAAAATCAGCGGAAAAAGACACCTCATTTTCTAAAGGTTTGGACGGCGTGGTGGCTGCCCAGACCAAATTGAGTCTGGTGGACGGTCAGGCCGGCCGCCTTTTTTACGAAGGCATTGAGATCACGGATCTGGCCCAATATTCCAATTTTCCCGAGACCTGTTATCTTCTTCTTTACGGAGAGCTCCCCAAGCAGCCTGCGCTGAAAGAATTGTCCGCCCAGCTTGCGGCATTGCGCGAATTGCCGGCCGAAATTCAGAGAATGCTTGAGAATCTTCCTAAAAATATCAACCCCATGGCCATGCTCCGCACTGCCGTGTCCGCGCTGTCGTTTTATGATAAAGATCCGGAAAATACTTCCCGCGAGGCACTGATTCAAAAAGGCATCCGGCTCATTGCCCAGATGCCCACCGTGGCAGCGTATTTTGACCGTATTCGGAGCGGAAAAAAACCAATTCCCCCCAAAAAAGAATTGGATCATGCCGCCAATTTTCTTTATATGCTCTCAGGTAAGGAGCCTTTGCCGCAGCATGCCAAAGCGCTTGATTCCTATCTTGTGCTTCTTGCGGATCACGGCCTGAATGCTTCCACCTTTGCCGGGCGCGTGACGGTGGCCACGCTTTCCGATTACTATTCGGGAATCACTTCGGCCATTGGCACACTCAAGGGCGATCTCCACGGATCGGCCAATCAGCGGGCCATGGAAATGTTTCTTGAAATCGGCGAGCTTTCCAAGGTGGATTCCTACGTGAGAGGACTTCTCCAGAATCATAAGAAAGTCATGGGATTCGGTCACCGCATTTATAAAACCGAGGATCCGAGAGCCACGGTGTTTCGCGAGATCGCCAAAAATATCTGCCGTAACACGCCGTCCCAAAAGTGGTATGAGATTTCAGAAAAAGTTGCGGAAATCGTAATGCGCGAAAAGAAAATTTACTGCAACGTTGATTTCTATTCCGCCTCCGTGCTTTACACCATCGGAATCCCTGTGGATCTTTTCACCGCCGTTTTTGCCATGAGCCGCGTGGCCGGCTGGACGGCGCATATCATGGAACAGCTGGCCGATAACCGGCTTATCCGGCCGCAGGCAGAGTATGTGGGCCCTAGGAATCAGTCCTATATTCCGCTTTCCCAACGTTAATTTTTCTTTAACTCCATGAAAATTCACGAGTATCAGGCAAAGTCTATTTTCACCAAGTGGGGCATCCCTGTCTCCAAGGGCATTATGATCGAATCCCGGGACCAGGTGAGTCAAGCTGTGCGCGAAATCGGCGTAAGCGAATTTGTGGTCAAGGCGCAGGTGCAGACCGGAGGCCGAGGCAAGGCCGGCGGCGTCAAACTGGTGAAAAGCGAGGCAGAATGCCAGAAGGCCGTGAATGACATGCTGGGGCATACGCTCGTCACGGTTCAAAGCGGGCAGCGGGGCAAGGAAGTGCGGAAAATTCTGATTGCGGAAGCAGTGACCATTGCCAAGGAATATTATGTTGCGGTCACGTTGGACCGGCGTCTTGCCAAGGGCGTTGTGATTTATTCCCAGGCCGGCGGCGTGGATATTGAGGAAACGGCCAAAACCCGCCCCGAAAAAATTTCTAAAAAATATTTCGATATTGTCTTCGGACTTTCCGCTTTTGAGGCTCGCGAAGTGGCTTTTGGCTTATGCCGACCTGAACAAGCCGCGGGTGGCGGCTCGACCGGGTCGGCACTGGCGGGTGGCCCGGGCCGTGAGCCGGAATTTGTCAAAGCTGTAAGCTCCGTCGTTCAGAAAATGGTGGATCTTTTTATTCAATGCGACGCCTCGCTGGTAGAAATCAATCCCTTGGTGGTGACCGGCGAGGGAAAGGTGATGGCCATTGATGCCAAAATCGATTTTGACGACAACGCGCTTTTCAGGCATCAGGACTTGGCCGCGATGAGGGATTCGCTTGAAGAGGATCCGCGTGAAGTTGAGGCGAAAAAATTCAATCTGAGCTATGTGGGACTTGAGGGCAATGTGGGCTGCATGGTGAACGGGGCCGGGCTGGCCATGGCGACCATGGATGTCATCAAATTCGCGGGCGGCATGCCGGCCAATTTTTTAGACGTGGGCGGCGGAGCCAAAGTCGAACAGGTGAAAGCGGCTTTCAAAATTATCCTGCAAGATCCGCGGGTCAAAGCCATGCTGGTGAATATTTTCGGCGGCATCATGAAATGCGACGTGGTGGCCGAAGGCATTATCCGGGCCGCGCAGGATATTAAAATCAACGTGCCGCTCGTGGTCCGGCTTGAGGGCACCAATGTCGAAAAGGGCAAAGAGCTTTTGAAAAATTCAGGGATCCGTATTGTGTCGGCAGATGGTCTTTCACAAGCTGCGGCGTTGGCCGTGGAATTGGCGGGAAAATCATGAGCATTCTGGTTAACGCAAAAACCAAAGTCATTTGTCAGGGAATTACGGGAGACGCGGGTTCCTTTCATGCGCGGCAGATGCTGGAGTACGGCACCCCGCTTGTGGGCGGTGTGACGCCGGGAAAAGGCGGCACTCGTTTTGAGAATAAGGTTCCGATTTTTGACACCGCCAAAGAGGCGGTGCGCGAAACCGGAGCGAACGCTTCAGTAATTTTTGTACCGGCGCCTTTTGCTACGGATGCCATCAAAGAGGCGGCGGATGCGGGCATAGAACTCATCGTGTGTATCACGGAAGGCATTCCCGTGCTTGATATGGTCAAAGTGAAACGATTTCTCGGAGGATATTCATCCCGTTTGATTGGCCCGAATTGTCCTGGCGTTATCACGCCGGGAGGATGTAAAATAGGAATCATGCCGGGTTATATTCACAAGCCGGGAAAGGTGGGAGTGGTTTCAAGAAGCGGGACGCTCACCTATGAAGCGGTGTGGCAGTTGACCAGCCGTGATATCGGGCAGTCCACCTGTGTCGGTATCGGAGGCGACCCAATTTTGGGAAACGGTTTTTTGGATATCCTCGAGCTTTTTGAAAAGGATGCCGGCACCGAGGCGGTGGTGATGATCGGTGAAATCGGCGGCCAGGAAGAGGAGTCTGCGGCCGATTTTGTCCGGACAAAGATGAAAAAGCCCGTGGTCGCTTTTGTGGCAGGGCTGACCGCCCCCGAGGGGAAAAGAATGGGACATGCGGGCGCGATTATCTCGGCCGGAAGCGGGAAGGCCGAGGATAAAATTGAAAAACTTGAGCAGTCGGGTGTTACCATTTCCAAAAGCCCTGCGGATATTGGAGAGACTCTGCAGAAGGCAATGCAATCCCATGTTTCGGGAAGAAAGTGAGAGGAGCATGAAGAAATTTTTAGGATTTTTCATCGTTATGGTTTTTTTAAGCACGGCCCTTTATGCGGCCGATGAATTGGTGGTGGCTGATTTTGACAAAGGAGAGCCGCCCAATAATATCGGCGGATCCTACGGGAGCTGGAATCACGACCCTCAGGATGACACGCAAGGGTGTTATATGTTCGCCGAGCCGGATGATTACAAAAATCCTGACAAGGGTTATTGTTTGCGGCTGGATTATGATGTCCAGTCCAAGAACCCGGCCTTTAACGGCTTCTGGATGAAGTTGAAGGGCTTGGATGTTTCCTCCTTTAACGTCTTAAGCTTTTGGATCAAGGGCGGAAGCGAGGGGAAGTTTACAACGCGTCTCAAACTGGAGCTTAAAGACGGAGCAGGCCGGAGAGCTATTTATCCCATTGAAGGCGTGACGGACAAGTGGCAGGAAATCAAAATTAATTTTAAGAACACAAAATCGGACGCGAATTGGAAAAATGTATCCGAATTGGTGCTTGTTTTTGACGATATTCTTGCGACCTACAAAGAAGGAACAATTCTGGTAGATCAATTTTCTTTTAAAAAGTAACGGGGCGGGGCATTGAAATGCCCGCGCCTGGAAAGTGCAGGACATTATGAAAACATTTTTGAAATGTTTAATGCTTGGAGCAGGGATAATCTTGACAACAGCTTTAGTCTGGGCAGCGCAGGAAGGCAAGGCGCCTTCCGTCAACCGGATTCTGGTCCTGGATGATTTTGATGCCGGATCGAACTCCAATCTATTGGGCGGCGAAACCCAGGGAGATGAGGAGTATCCGGGCGGATGCATTCCGACTTTTGTCAGCGATCCCGGCGTGATTTTCGGAGGGCAGGGAAAATCCCTTCAGCTGGATTATGATGTTATGCCCGCCAATTCGTTTTCCTACTATTGGTCCAAGACGGGGCCGCCGGATATTGAGCCTGGCAGTTCCACGCCTCTAGATATGAAACCTTACCGCTATCTTTCCTTTTGGATCAAAACGAAGGAGGCGGCCCCACGCTTTGGAATCGAATTGCACCGGGATGATAATGGCGACAAGTTTTTTATGCTTGGGAAAGATACGGTTTCGAAGGTGCCTGTTACGCGGTTTGTGCTTGGAGAGAATACAGGCGAGTGGCGAAAAGTGGTCATTCCCTTCAAGTCCTTCAGACAATTCGCGGATTGGAACAATATTATCGAGATGGTTTTTATTTTTGAAAACAAGAACAAGAGCAAAAAAGGCGTGCTTTATGTGGATGATATCCTGTTTGGCTCCGCCGATCCTTCGGGAGAAACCGCGGCCGCGTCTATTGAAAAGAAGCAGGTTTTCGGGTATTTTAAAATCAACGGGGCCGAAGTGGAGGGAACATCAGTCACCCTTGCTCCGAAGAATGACTTGGAGCTTTTTTTGAAGAATATTCCGGAAAATCTGGAACGCGTGCTTTTTGAGGTGAGCTCGGACGAAGGAAAGACTTGGATGCCCCTGAAGTATTTTTACGAGCATAAACCGGGCGAGAGTTACAAGTTTCAATGGAAGCCTGATAAAGCGAAGAAACCCGGGATGCTGCGTGCGAGCGTGTCCAATATTTACGGTGTGACCACGGTGGTGTCGGGTCCTTTAAAAGTGAAAGGATAACCTTAATGCGGGAGACGGTTGTCAGAAATGTTGACCACGCCTATGATCAGTATCTCCTTTCTCACGAAAAGGAAGCGGTGCAGGCCATCACCCGCTTTGAGGACCGGCTCGAGAAAAGCCCCGTCAAATACGGTAAATTCAGCATCCCCACATTTTGTAAGCCGCATTTTTTAAGCCCTCGCCAGGAAAAATTGATCAAATCCACCAGCGAAACCATCATGGGAATTTTAAACAAGGTGGTGGATCTTTATTTCCAGGAGCCCGAATTTGCCAATCTGTTTCACCTCTCCGAAGAGGCCAAGGAACTTGTCCGCCTGGACCATGGCTATTCAAGCAATGTGGTGATTGCGCGGTTTGATTCGCTGATGGAAGGCGAAAGCATAAAATTTGTCGAGCTTAATACGAGTTCGCCGGCGGGGATGAATTATGCGGACCAGATTGAGGATATGATTTTTTCCACCGAGGAGCTGACAGGATTCTTTGAGGGGCATCATTTTAAAAGGGAGCACCGATCGGAGAAACTGCTTGCGGCATTGCTCGGCGCTTATGAGGAATTCGGCGGCTCGGAAAAACCGCATATTGCGATCGTGGATTGGCGGACCGTGAAAACCCGGCCTGAATTCGAGAGTTTGAAAGCCTTTTTTGACAGCAAAGGGTATAAGACCGAGATCGCGGATCCCAGGGAGCTTCGCTACAAGGGCGGAAAACTTTATCATGAGGAGTTCCGGGTGGATCTTGTCTACCGGCGGGTGATGGTGGAGGAAATCTTTGAAAAACTGGATGAGGTGGGCGATTTGATCAAGGCGTACAAAGACCGTGCCATTTGCATGGTCAATCCCCTTCGCTCCAAGCTGGCCGGTACCAAAGCAGGGATGTCCCTTCTCACCAATCCGGGCTATGACCGCTACTTTACGGTTGAAGAGAACCGGGTGAAGACGCATCATCTTCCCTGGACGCGGCGGATGATGGATGCCGAAAAATTTTACGGAGGCCGGAAAATCTATCTCATTGATTTTCTTAAGGATGAGAAAGAAACTCTGGTTTTGAAACCCTCCGAAGGCCATAACGGAAAGGATGTTTTTATCGGTTGCGAGACAAGGGAAGAAGACTGGAACCGGACCATTGACCGGGCCCTGAAAGGGGACTGGGTGGTGCAGGAGTTTGTGCCCGTGCCGGTGGTGACCGTGCCTGCGGTCATCAATTCACGCCTTGATTTTCTCTATAAAAAGATTAATTTCAACGCCTTTGTCTTCGGAAACAAGTATGCCGGCGGCTTTTCACGCGTGAGCGATGAGTCGGTGATCAACGTGGCCCGTAACGGCGGGCTCATGACCAGCGTTACGGTGGAGGAAGTCCACGAGCGCTGATTTCCGTAAAAAAACTCGCCGATTGCTCAAATAATTCTTTCAACTTGCCGTTACCTGTAATAGAATACACATGCTCATTTTTCTTGCAGTCCAACATTGGGGAAAAAGAGTTTACTTGTGAGCCGGCCCGTTGCAATGAATCCTAGAGTTTTTACTTTGGCAGAAGCCAATGTGCTGATTCCAAAAATGGAACAGCTCATGGAGGAGCTTCTTGCCAAAAAGAAGCGAATGCAGAAGCATCATGACCAGCTGCTGGTGCTGGATCTCATTGCCGGCCAGCGGATTCATGATTATCAGAGCCACGACGGCCGGGAATATCTTGAGAAATCCGCGGAGCTAGAGTCCCTCATTCTTTCCTTTGAAGAAGACATCATCAAAATTAACGAGACCGGCTGTTTCTTAAGAGACCTTGAGAAGGGTGTCGTGGATTTTTTTTATGTCCACAATAAACAGCTCGTTTATCTATGCTGGAAAAAGGGCGAGAAAAAAATTCATTATTATCACGATCTCGATGACGGAGACCGGCACCGAAAGCCCCTCTGACAAGAATGCCTGAGCTTCCGGAAGTCGAAAATATCGTGATGGCCCTGAAGACCCTTGCCGGCAAAAGAGTCGCCTCGGTTCAGGTGTTTAACGAAGAAGTACTCAAAGTGCCTTCCAGTGTCTTTTGCCAAAATTTGCTCCGAAAAAAATTGCTCGCCCTTGAGAGGAGAGGGAAGTACATTCTTTTCCGCTTTGAGGAGGGATGGGTTCTGGTCATGCATCTTGGCATGACGGGACAGGCCATCCTTGAAGACGCAGGGGCGATGTATCGCGCGGATAAACATACGCACGCGCGGATTGACTTTGAAGGACAGGCTCTTTATTACCGGGATATCCGGAAATTCGGGTTTCTGGATTTACGCCGCTTTGACGAAAAAAGTCTGGAAGAATATTTCGGCCGTATCGGTTGCGACCCTTTCCGCTTGGAAAAAGAAACTTTTATATCCCTCTTTAAGAAAAGCCATGCGCGGATTAAGCCGCTTCTTTTAAGCCAAAAGCTCGTGGCCGGTCTCGGAAATATTTATGTTGATGAGACCCTTTTCAAGGCAGGGATCAGCCCGCGCGTGCGGGCATTCCGAATCAGCCGCAGCCGGTTGAGCTGTTTTTTTGACGCCATGCAGGGCGTGCTTTTAGAAGCGATTGAAAAGGGCGGGTCTTCCATTGACGATTACGTCCGTCCGGACGGTTCTTGCGGTTCGTTTCAAGAGTGCCATCAGGTGTACGGACGGGCCGGACAGCCGTGCCCACGCTGCGGCACTTCCATTAAAAAAATTAAAATGGGCGGACGGGGTACCTCGTTTTGCCCCCGCTGCCAGCGTTAGACAGGAAAGGAGCGAGGATTTAAGCAATGTTACTTCCTAAGAAAGCATTTTTGACCAAAGGGGTTGGCGTCAACAAGCATAAATTGACCAGTTTTGAGCTGGCCCTTCGCGATGCGAAGGTCGCTCCGTTTAATCTGGTGAGGGTTTCAAGTATTTTTCCGCCCAATTGTAAATTGATTCCCAGGGAGGCGGGGACCAAATACCTCGCGCCCGGCCAGATCCTGCACGTAGTGCTAGCGGAAAATTCCACGAACGAGCCAAACCGTCTTATCGCGGCAAGCATCGGTATTGCCATTCCCAAAAATTCCGACACATGCGGCTATCTATCCGAACACCATCCCTACGGTGAGACCGAGGAAAAAGCAGGCGATTATGCGGAGGATCTTGCCGCAAGCATGCTGGCCACGGTTCTGGGGGTCAAGTTTGATCCTGAGGCAAGCTACGATGCCAAAAAAGAGCAGTGGAAAATCAGCACTGAAATCGTAAGAACGGCCAATATCACGCAGTCTGCGGAAGGGGACAAGTACGGAAACTGGACTACGGTCGTTTCCGCGTGTGTGCTGATTATCTAACGGCTAATCATTTCGATCTTATAAGTTCCCGGATTGGCCACTTCAAATAACTCATCAGAAATTTTTCCAGTCGTCGTCCATTTCTTGAGTTTAAGCCGCAGAAGATACCCGGTCGCGGGTTTAAAAAGCGTGATCAAGGACGGGAAGAGTTCGCCGGTTTCTTCTTTTTGAAATTCCTCCCAGCGTATTTCAAAATAAGGATTGCCGTTGGTGGAAAATCGAATATCTTTGATCACCCTGAAATCGCTCTTGTCCAGCCAGATTTCTCTTTCCTTGAATGTTTGTCCCCCCTGGCCGATGGCCCTATAAAGTGAAAGCCGCCAGTAGGCGGGCTGTTCCTCCATGCGAATATTGTCCGGCGTCTGTTCAATGGGATTGGGCAACAGGATTTTCCTGAAATCTTGCGGCGTAATTTTAAGTTCAAAATTTTCCTTTCCGATGGCTTCCAGGGGGCCGGTGTAAATCGTTTTCGTTTTCGGAATCCGTAGCCAGAACGAGGCCCCCTTTGAGATCAGGGTGAAATATTGAGGGGTGAGTTGGCTGAAGGTTTTGAAGTAAAGCTTTTCGCCCTCTTGCTTGAGAGCGAGCTGGCCAAAGGAATGTTGGGGCGAAATGCCGGGCTGGGAAAGCTCCAGTTCAAGATAGGCCCGGAGGCCCTGGAACGCGAGGTAATGCTGGTTCAGTTTCTGGATGATTTGAGAAATGAGATCGGAAGGCGGGGTGGTGTCCGCAGACAATGGGGTTAAAGGCCAGGAATAAAAAAAGAAGAACAGAAGAAAAAAACTGAAAAATCTGAGGGACTTACTGATTAATTCTTCCTTCGATGAACTGCCTGACAAGGTCGCGGGCCTCTGTGTCGGAATACTGCTTGGGAGGATGCTTCATGGTGTAAGCTGAAATGGAGGTCAGCGGACCGCCGATCTTTCTTTCTCTTGCCATTCTCACGCAGCGAATGGCATCAATGGCGCACCCCGCGCTGTTGGGTGAATCTTCGACCGAGAGGCGAAGCTCGACGGTTACGGGAAATCCCGCAAAGCCCCGGCCTTCCATGCGGAGATAGCATATTTTATTATCTTTGAGCCAGGGAACATAATCCGAAGGGCCGATATGGATATTTTCTTCAGGGAGCGGGATTTCGAGCTGGCTCTGAACCGCCTGGGTTTTGGAAATTTTTTTGGACATCAAGCGCTCCCGGTTGAGCATGTTGAGAAAATCCGTGTTGCCGCCCATGTTGAGCTGATACGTGCGATCGATTTTGACGCCACGGTCCTCGAAAAGCTTGGTCAGGGTGCGGTGTACGATGGTGGCTCCGATTTGGGCCTTGATATCATCCCCGACCACCGGAATGCCCTTTTCCTTGAAGCGCTTGGCCCAACTGGGATTGGAGACGATAAACACCGGCATACAGTTGATGAAGCTGACCCCGGTGTTGAGGCAGGCCTCGGCGTAAGACTGCGTGGCCTGCTCGGAGCCCACCGGAAGGTAGTTCAAGAGGATTTCAGCGCCGCTTTGTTTGAGCACCTTTTCCACATCAACCGGTTTTTCATCCGCCGGAACAAAGGTCCGCTCCTCCGGATAATCGCCCATATGTTTTGAGTAGCCGTCCAGGAGGGTTCCCATCTGGACAGTTACCTTGCTTTTGTAACTGCCATTGGTGTTGCTTAACGGAAGGATGCAGTTGGGGTTGGCTTTAAGAGCCATGTCAAAACGCCGGCCGACCTTTCGCTTGTCAATGTCAAAAGCCGCGACCACTTCAATGTCGCCTGGCATGTGCCCCCCGATGTCGTAATGCATCAGGCCAAGGTGTTCTTCGTCTTTGAGCTTTCCATTATGGCGGTAGTACTCAATGCCGTCGATCAGAGAGGCACAACAGTTTCCGACGCCTACAACTGCCACCGTGATTTTTGCCATGAAAAATTACCGTTTTTTTTAATTAATCGTTTTTGAAATGTTCAGCTTTCCAGCGAAAGGAACAAGGAACTATGAAACTCGCAATTCCGGAGGCAACTAACGTATGCGCATTCGCAAACAGCGCCGGGGAATGGAGTACTGCATGAACGCCGGATTATAGCATTTTACGCTTCTAAATCAAGTGAAATGTAAGCGCCAGTCCGATGAAAGAACTTCCGGATATTTGAAAACAGGAATGATCTGTGTTAGAATCCTCTTCCCAACAAGGAGACCCCATGGCATCCATGGAAGATTTTAAAAAACTGGAATTCCGCGTCGCTGAAATTCTTGAGGCCTCCTGCCATCCGCAGGCTGACCGGCTTTATATTCTGGACATTCAGGTGGGCGAAGAAAAAAAACGCGTTGTGGCCGGGATACGGACCGCTTATTCCCTGGAGGAGTTGAAGGGGAAAAAAGTGGTGATGGTGAATAATCTTGAACCGGCCGTGATCCGCGGAGTGGAATCGCAGGGAATGCTTCTTGCGGCTTCGGACGGCCAGACACTGACGCTGGTAACCCCTGAGCGCTTGATTGGCTCCGGCGCGGTAGTTAAGTAAGATGATGGCAACTCTCAAACCCCTTCTTGGATTGCGCTACAATACGGAAAAAATTCCCATCTCCGAGGTGATTGCGCCTCCTTATGATGTCATTTCACCGGAAGGCCGGGAAAAACTTTACCGGCTGAACGATTACAACGTGGTGCGCCTTATCCTGGGCAAGGATGATCCGGCGGATCATGAAACCAGCAATCGCTACACTCGCGCCAGGGCTTTTTTGGAAAATTGGATGCGCGAGGGCGTTCTGGTTCAGGATGAAAAACCCTGTCTTTATCTTTATGAGCAGATTTTCCGCCATCCTCTGAATGGCAAAGAGGAAATAAGGCGGGCGCTTTTTGCGCTTTTAAAACTTGAAAATCTGGGCGAGGGCGTTGTTTTCCCGCATGAAAAAACTTATGCTAAGCCCAAGGCCGATCGTCTTCAATTATTAAAGGAAACCCACGCCAATCTTTCGCCGGTTTTCGGGCTTTATGAGGATGAGAGCGGCGCGGTGAATAAGGCGCTGGAGCCTTTTTTTAGCAAGCCGTGCTTGTTTAAGGCCAAGGATGAGGAAGGCGTGGCGCACAAATTTTGGAAAATGGAAGATCCCGCTGCGATTGATCAGGTGACGGCTGCCTTCCGCAACAAGAAAATCGTGCTGGCTGACGGTCATCACCGTTATGAAACCGCTTTGAATCACCGGAATGAAAAAAGGCGGCGTGACGAATCTCCTTGCGACTTTGTTCTCATTTCTTTGGTAAATATTCACGATCCGGGCCTGCTGGTCCTCGCCACGCACCGGCTTTTAAAAAAGCCGGCTGGTTTTAACCTGGATATGTTCCGCAAAAATTTATCAATTTACTTTGATTTGGTGAAAGTGAAACGCGGCAGCGTGATGGCCGGGGTGGACGGCTTTTCTGTTTCGGAAAAAGGATTTGGTCTCTATTTGGGCGGCGATGAGGCTTATCTGGCAAAACTTAAATCGCTTGATGCAGTGAGGCCTTTTGCGCCTAAGGGAAGGTCCGCCGAATGGGCGGGCCTGGAAGTGAGTATCCTTTCGTATGTGGTTTTGGAAAAAGTGCTGGGACTTGGCGAAGAGCAGTTTGAGGAATTGCTAGGCTACACGCGGAGCGATGCCGAGGCGCTTGAAAAAGTGGACCGCGGAGAGTTCGCCATGGCGTTTATCATGCGCTCAATTCCCGTGGATGAGATCCGCAAGGTTTGTGAGCGAAAAGACCTGCTGCCGCATAAGTCCACTTACTTTTATCCCAAACTTGCTTCCGGGCTTGTTTTTTACCGTCATATCTGATAAAGTGCTTAAAATCAAACAAAGGATTTTTTATGGAGACGCAGTTTCCCAAATTTAATTCTCCCCGTCTTGGACCGCTCGTGACGCTTGTGGCCGTGGCCCTGATTTTTTCTTCAGTGGGCACGCTTTTTTACACTATCGAGCCGGATGAAGTTGGCGTGATCCAGAGATTTGGGAGATACCTGAATACCACCAGGCCCGGCCTTCACTTCAAACTTCCGTTCGGAATTGATACGGTCAAAAAAGTCAAAGTCACCCACGTTTTTAAGGAAGAATTCGGTTTCCGCACGCTGCAGGCCGGGATACGGAGCAGTTTTATCCGCAACGGGTCGGATGGGAACGAGCGGTCGCAGTATGCGCAGCAGACGCGGATGTTTGAGCAAGAGTCCCTCATGCTGACCGGTGATTTGAATGTGGCGGAGGTGGAATGGATTGTGCAGTACCGTGTCAAGGATCCGGTGCTTTATGCTTTCAAAGTACGCAATGTGAGCGAGACGCTGCGCAATATGTCGGAAGCCATCATGAATCTTGTGATCGGCGATCATTCCATCAATGAAGTGCTGACCGTGGGCCGCGAAAAAATCTGCCAGCTGGTTCACACCAAACTGCAGGAGGTTCTTGACACATATCAAACCGGTATCCTGATCACCAATGTTGTGCTGCAGGATGTCACGCCGCCGGATCCGGTGCGGCCTTCCTTTAATGAAGTGAATGAGGCCAAACAGGAAAAGGAAAAGATGATCAATCAGGCGTGGGAAGATTACAACCGCACCATTCCCAAGGCCAGGGGAGAAGCTGATAAAGTGAACCGCGAGGCGGAAGGATATGCCCTTGATCGCGTGAACCGGGCGCAGGGAGACGCAGAGCGGTTCACGCAAGTATGGAATGCGTACAAAGAGTCCAAAGAAGTGACCCGCACCCGGCTCTATCTTGAGGCCATGCAAAAGGTGTGGCCGGCAGTGAAAGAAAAATACATCATTGACCAGAACCTCAAGGGTATTTTGCCGCTGCTGGATTTGAACAAGGCCAAGGAGGGAGAACCCCGTGCGACAGCTTAGCGGATTGCTCGGTTTCCTGTCCGTTATTGCGATTCTTTTAGCGTTTAACGGGGCCTATGTGGTGGATGAAACCAAGCAGGTGGTGATCACGCAGTTTGGAGAACCGATTGGAAAACCGGTGACCCAAGCCGGACTTTACTTCAAGGTGCCTTTTGTTCAGAAGGCCAATTATCTGGAGAAAAGAATTCTGGAATGGGACGGATTTCCGACCGAAGTGCCCACCAAGGATAAAAAATTCATCTGGGTGGATACCACGGGCCGGTGGCGCATTGTCAATCCCCTTCTTTTCATGCAGTCTATGGGAACGGAGATTCATGCCCAGTCGCGGCTGGATGATATCATTGACGGCATGACACGGGATTTGATCACAAGCTATAACATTGTGGACATTGTGCGGAATTCGGACCTGATCCTGACCGCCTCCAAAATGGAGGAGGATATTTCCAGCGAAGAGCGGTTTGAGAAAATCACCATCGGCCGGGAAAAAATCACCCGGGCGATTTTGGAAAAGGCCAAGGCTATTGTGGCGGATTACGGCATTGAACTGGTGGATGTGCGCATCAAGCGGCTCAATTATGTGGATCGTGTGCGGCAGAAAGTTTATGAGCGGATGATTTCCGAACGCAAACGCGCTGTGGAGCAGCTCCGTTCCGAAGGCCAGGGCGTCAAGGCGGAGATTGAAGGCCAGAAGGAGCGGGAGCTTAAAAAGATTCAGTCCGAGGCCTACCGCACGGCGCAGGAAATCAAGGGAAAGGCGGATGCCGAGGCCATCCGGATTTATGCCCAGGCTTATTCCAAAGACCCCGAGTTCTATACCTTTATGAAAACGCTTGAGTTATATCCTGAAACGTTGAGCGGCAGCACCCTCCTTCTTTCAACCCAAACCGATTATCTGGAATATTTGAGAGGAAGTTTCAAGAAGTCTTTGCAAGCGGAGTAAGATTGAGCAGCAAGTTTTTCCCCTCGCCGGAAGCGATTCGCTTTTTTTATCAAAAGGGCTATGCGGTTCCCCTTGCCTTATCCTGCCCGTACAGGCATCCTTTTGAAATTTACGCCCGGTTTTATGGACAGGAGCCCAGTGTTTTTTTGGACAGCCCCAAGGGGTTTCACCGCACGGCTTCTCATTCCTTTATCTGTCTCCATCCTTTTGAAACGTTTAAAATCAATGGAAGCGATGCCCGGTCTCCGATTCCTGCGCTCCGCCGCTATTTTGCCCAATGGAAAGGAAGAATGTGGAAGGAATTCCCCCATTTTACGGGCGGTGGAGTCGGTTTCCTGAGTTATGATTTTTTGAGCGGACGCGCTTCAACAGTTCCTAAAGTTTTTTTGCTCATGACCAGGGACGTGATTGTATTTGATCATGAGAAAGAGCGGATCAAGATTGTGACCCAGCTCCTGCCCGGTACGGACGGCACGTTCGAAACTGCTTACGGAAAGGCCCTGAATAGAATTGAAGACATGGGGGCAAAAATGGCGGAGCCCTGGTCGGATAGTCCCAACGGTCATTTAAAAGTCACCCGTTTTCAATCCAATTCTTCCCGGAAGGATTTCCGGAAAATGGTCCTTAAGGCCAAGGCCTATATCCGGGCCGGGGATATTTATCAGGCCAATCTTTCCCAGAAATTCTCTTTTGATTTTGAGGGCGACTCATTAAAGCTTTACAAGCGGCTGCGCACCATCAATCCTTCTCCTTTTTCCGCATTCCTTGATTTCGGGGATCTTAAAGTGGTGAGTTCTTCTCCCGAGCGGCTTATCAAACTTACCGGCAGGCATTGCGAAACACGGCCCATTGCCGGCACGAGGCCGGCTGGAAAAACTTTTCGCGAGAGCCGGAAGTTTTCGGCCGAGCTTCTCTTGAGCGAAAAGGAGAGGGCCGAGCATTTGATGCTTCTGGACCTGGAAAGAAATGACTTGGGAAGGGTCTGCGAATATAAAAGCGTGAGTGTGGATGAGATGATGACGCTTGAGCGGTATTCCCACGTGATGCATATTGTCTCCAATGTGGTGGGGCGCCTTGCGGAGGGCAAGGACCGCTTTGAGCTTCTGGAAGCGGTTTTTCCGGGCGGAACTATCACCGGCTGCCCCAAAATACGCTGCATGGAAATTATTGAAGAGCTTGAGGGTGCGGCACGGGGGCTTTACACGGGTTCCATCGGCTATTTTGATTTTAACGGCAACATGGACTGGAATATTGTGATCCGGACTCTTGTTCTTGAGGGCAAAAAAGCTTTTCTTCAGTCCGGAGCGGGAATCGTGTATGATTCTTGTCCCGAAAAAGAATATGAGGAGACGCTTCATAAGGCGCGAGTATTTCTGGAGGCCTTGGAGATAAAAAATGAAAGCCATGCTTTCTCTGACGCGTGCGTTTGAGAAGGAATCGGTTTCGGTTTTTGAAAGCATGCGGAGCTACGGCGGCGTGATTTTCAGGCTGGAGGACCATCTGGAACGGCTTCGCGCATCGGCCAAGACCGTGGGAATGCGAGTCGGGCCTGATGCCTCTCGACTTCGGAAGGTAATTTTTCACGAGCTTAAGCGGAGCGGAAAAAAGGATGCCTTCGTGAGGGTCACGGTGATGTCGGCGAGTATTTACGTCACGATCACGTCGCGGGCTTATCCAACAGAAATTTTTGAAAAAGGCGTGCGCGTGGCCACCAGCGCGATAAGAAAAAATTCATCGCGCTCTTTTTATCCAGAAGCCAAGAGCTCGACTTATCTTGGCCAGATCATGGCGACTTTTGAAGCGCCAAAGGGTATTTTTGAAATTCTTTTTCTGGGCGAGGAGGGCATGATTCGTGAAACCCGGAACAGCAATATTTTTATGATTAAGAACAATCTTCTTTTGACGCCGCCTTTGGTTGGTATTCTGGAGGGAGTGACGAGGAGAGTGGTGATGGAGTCGGCGGAGGAACTCGGACTTCAATCGGAAGAAGTTTTTTTCACGCGGCATGACCTTTTTAACGCGGATGAGATTTTTTTGACCAATACATCGGGTGAAATTATTCCGGTGCAGGAACTGGACGGCCGGAAGGTGGGAGGGCGTGCCCCGGGGGTTTGGACAAAACACTTGATGAATCATTTTAGGAAAAAAGTGGATCAATATACAAAGGAGTGCGGCCGTGTTAAAAATTAAGCGGGCGGTTTTGAGCGTTTCCAACAAGGCTGGGATTGTGGATTTGGCCAAGGCGCTGAAAACTTTTGGCGTGGAGATGATCTCAACCGGTGGAACGCTGGCTCTTCTTGAAAAAAACAAAGTCAAGGCGCTTCCGATTTCTTCCTACACCGGATTTCCAGAAATGCTCGACGGCCGGGTCAAGACGCTGCACCCCAAACTTCACGGGGGACTTCTTTACCGGCGCGAAAAGCAAACGCATGTCCGCGAGACCAAAAAGCACGGTATTCTTCCCATTGACCTTGTGGTCGTGAATCTTTATCCCTTTGAGCAGGTCACAAGCGCCGGAAAGGTGTCCTTGGAGAAGGCGGTGGAGGAGATTGATATCGGCGGGCCTACCATGCTGAGATCCGCTGCCAAAAATTTCAAATCCGTGGCCGTGCTCTCGGATCCGGCTGATTACGCGTCATTTCTTGAGGAAATGAAAAAAAATAGAGGCAAGGTTTCTGAGAAGACCCTGTACCGTCTTGCCTGCAAAGTTTTTCAATTAACCTCCCGTTACGACACAGTGATTGCAAAATACCTTAACCCGGAGCCGACGGGTGAAGGGTTTCCAGATTCGGTGCAGGCGTTTTTCCGCAAGAATGAGGATTTAAGGTATGGCGAAAATCCGCATCAGAAAGCGGCGCTTTATCAAGAGGCGGGCTGGGGCCCGGCTTTGTCGCTTAAGAAACTCCACGGCAAGGAGCTTTCCTATAATAATCTGGTGGATATCGAATCTGCCTGGGACGTGGTGGAGGAGTTTGAGCAGCCGGCGGCCTGTGTGATCAAGCACAACACGCCTTGCGGGATTGCCATGGCGGATGCTCTGGACGAAGCGGTTTCCGGCGCCATTGACTCTGATCCCGAAGCAAGTTTCGGAGGCATCATAGGCCTAAACCGCGCCTGCGATTTTAAAACCGCGGAAACGATTTTTAATAAACTGGGATTCCTGGAAGTCATCGCGGCCCCCTCTTTTCAGAAAAAAGCTTTGGATCTTTTTGTCACACGCAAAAATCTCCGGCTGGTGGAACTCGCCAATCAACGGGATCTTCCGCATGCGTACCGGTTCACCAAACTCGGGCTTTTGGTTCAGGACATGGACAAGTCTTTGAAAACCAAGTGGCAGGAGTTCCAGAGCAAGGCGCGCTGTGTTACCAAAGAGCAGCCCACGGACGAGGAATGGCACGAATTGTTTTTTGCCTGGCGATGCGCCAAGGTGGTGAAATCCAACGGCATTGTGCTCACCAAGTCGGGGCGAACCGTGGGTATCGGCGCCGGGCAAATGAGCCGCGTGGACGCGGTAAGAATTGCCTGCACCAAGGCCGGGGACAAGACGCAGGGAAGCTCGCTTGCAAGCGACGGTTTTCTTCCGATGGCGGACAATATCGAAGTCGCTGCCTCCTTCGGCGTGCGGGCCATTGTTCAGCCCGGCGGATCGATTCGCGACCAGGAAGTGATTGAGGCCGCCGACCGCCGCGGCATTGCCATGATTTTTACGGGGATGCGGCATTTCCGGCATTGAGCCAGACCATGGGCTACCGAGACGCCCTCAAATACCTGTACTCATTCCTTAATTATGAGGTCAAGACGGATTATTCCTACCACCGCGACTTGAATCTTCAGCGTATGGTTTTTTTAATGAAGCTTTTCGGCCATCCGCACCACAGGATTCCCTTTGTTCTTGTGGCAGGCACCAAAGGAAAGGGCTCCACGGCCTATCTTTTATCCTCTATTCTGAGCCACGGCGGCGTTAAGGCGGGTCTGTATACTTCTCCTCATTTGCATGACCCGCGGGAGCGGATTACAATTTCCGGGCTGAAAATATCCAAAAGGGATTTTGCTTTTCTCTTTGAGAAAGTAAAAAGGAAACTTACTTTACACCCTCTCCCTTCAGGACTCGGCCATGTGACCTTTTTTGAATTGCTGACCACAGCCGTTTTTATTTACTTCGCGGAGCAGAAAACGGATATCGCCGTGCTTGAGGTGGGACTGGGCGGAAGGCTGGATGCCACAAATATTGTGAATCCGGCCGTGGCCGTTATCACGCCTATCAGCTATGACCATCAGGACAAACTGGGGTATTCGCTTGAGAAAATTGCGGTGGAAAAGGTACATATAGTAAAGCAAAATAATTTTTTTGTCAGCGCGAACCAAACGCGCCGGGTGCGGGAACTTTTTAAAAAATGGGCCAGCCGCAAAAAAGCCCAGCCTTTTTTTCTGGGGGAAGAGTTCAGTGTCCAGTGCAGGGAAGTGACGGCAAACGGTTCAAGGTTTGATTTTTGCGCGGCAGGTGAAAAACTCGATAACCTCTTTGTTGCATTGCCGGGCCGGTTTCAGATTGAGAATGCGGCTTGCGCTATCCAGGCCGCGCGGATTCTTGAGTCCCGTTTTGGATTCAAACTCGGCAAGAAGGCCTACCGGCTTGGATTGCGGCATGCCTCCTGGCCGGGACGTTTCCAGATTGTGAGCCATGCTCCGCTTGTGATTTTGGATGGGGCGCACAACGGCGCTTCCTTTAAAGCGCTGCGTGAAAGCGTTTTGGATTTATTTCCCGGTAAAAAAATGACGATGATTTTTGGCCTCTCCAAAGAGAAAGACTGGCGCCGCATTTTGGAGGAGTTGAGCCGGTTTGATTTAAACCGGCTGATTGTGACGCAGGCCAAAAACCCGCGCGCTTTTCCCGCGGATGAGCTTTTTTTGAAGGTGGAGAAGAAATTCCCTTTTGCGGAGTACTCGCCGGAACTCAAGGAAGCTATGCAATCCGCTCTTTGCGCGCGGAAGGAAGACGAGGCTTTTCTGATAGCGGGTTCCTTTTTTCTGGTGGCTGAAGCCGAGACGCTTTTTAGCGTCACAAGAGAGCTTGCAGAGGTGAGATGATGGCTGTGCTTCGCACTGATGACACCATTGGCGCCATAGCAACGCCCCCGGGCGAGGGAGGTATCGGTGTCATCCGCTTGAGCGGACCGCAGGTGCTTGAAATTGCCGGTAAGGTATTTCGCGGTGCGGACGGCAGGGATATTCGCAGGATGGATTCTCACACGGTCCGCTACGGGTATATCGTGAATCATGACCAAAAAATTCTCGATGAAGTGATGGTCGCTTTTTTTAAATCCCCTCGCTCTTACACGCGCGAGGACATGGTGGAAATCAGCACGCATGGAGGTACGAGAATTCTCCGGTCTGTGCTTGAGGTTTTGTTGCAAAACGGCGCCCGCCACGCGGAACCAGGCGAGTTTACTAAGCGGGCTTTTCTGAACGGCCGCCTGGATCTTGCCCAGGCCGAGGCCGTGCTGGATCTTATCAAAGCCAAGACCGATACAGCCCGCGACCAGGCGCTCCGGCAGCTTCAGGGCGAATTTTCAAGAGAAATCGCACACCTCCGGGAAAAACTTCTTAAATTATGCGCCCATGTGGAGGCCTATGTGGATTTCCCAGAGGATGATATTGAAGTCTATTCCAGGGCAGAGTTTCTTACCCAATTTGAGGAAATTGCGGCGAATATCCGGAAACTTCTTAAGACTTTTGAACAGGGGGCCGTGCTTCGGGACGGCGTTCTCGCGGTCATTGTGGGGCGTCCGAACGTGGGCAAGTCCTCTTTGCTTAACGCGCTTTTGGACAGAGACAGGGCCATTGTTTCGGATATCCCGGGGACTACGCGGGACGCCCTGGAAGAAGAACTTGCAATTGGCGGGGTACTGATCCGTATTGTGGATACGGCAGGCATCCGTTCCAGGCCGGAGGGGATTGAAAAAATCGGGATTGAAAAGACGCGGCAGTATATGGAGCAGGCCCAGCTTTTTCTTGCCGTGCTGGACGGCTCGCAAGAGCTCGAGGAAGAGGATAAAAAAATTTACCAGGAAATACGCCAGAAAAAGCATGTCTTGGTCGTAAATAAAGTAGATCTTTGTCTTAAATTAACCACAGAAAGTCTCGCGGTTTTGGAACCTGATGAGCCGTGTTTTGTTTCCGCGCATAAAAGGCGGGGCCTGGAAGAACTTGAAAAAAGGATGGCCACGTTGGTGCTGAACGGAGGGATTCATGCCGAGAGCGCGGTGGTGACCAAAGCGCGGCATAAGGTTGCACTCGAGAGGGCGCATGAAGCGGTCTTGAAAGCGCGCCAGGCATTCCGGGAACGGTTTTCGCTTGAATTTATTGCCTTTGATTTGCGTGAAGCGCTGGATTTTTTGGGAGAAATTGTCGGCGAAATATACACGGACGAGATTTTAGACGTTATTTTTCGCGAGTTTTGCATCGGAAAATGACTTGAGAACGGAAGTTAGTTATTCTTGAGTAATTTGGATGAACTGGGTATAATTAATTCAATGCAAAGCTTATCACCGGTTATCATTTCACAAATCAGTCGTTTCAATGTGGGTTCAATTAAGGAGAGGGATGTCCATGAGAAAATCAGCTGTTCTTTCAGTGTTGGTACTTTTGTCTTGGTTTGTGGTTTCAGGATTCGGTTTTTTTGCGCCTAAAAAGCAGGCTGCCCAGAGTCAATCGTCTCAGCAGCAGGCTCCGGCACCTGAGGAAAAGCAAAGGCCAGCGGCTAAAGTAACGCAGCCTTCTCCAAAGAAAGCAACCGTAACTCAGGACGAACAGGAAGAGAGTTCGCTGGGATTGACACCGCAGGGAGCAGCCACGCTCCGGAATGCAAAAAAGAAGAAATTGAGCCAAAAAGAAGCCGAGAAGTTAAAAAAGCAGGTCGAAAAAATTCAGAAACAAGTTCAGATGGTCAAAGATGTGCAGAATGCCCAGGCGACCAGAGATACTCTTGCCGCGGCTCAGGCAAGCCAGGGTGTTCCCACGGGTGTGGGAGCCGGTGCGCCAGCCGGATCCGCAGCAATTCCTTCCATCCCCAGCATTCCGGGCATCAACAATGCCGGTATTAGCGGCGTACCTTCTACGGGCATTCCTGCTGGCGTACAAAGCGCTTTGCAGACGGCGCAATCGGTTCAGAATCTCCAGTCTACGCTTGATCAGATCAAGGCTGAACAGGACAGAGTCCGGCGGGAACAGGAAAGAATACGCCAGGAAAGGCAGCGAATTGAAGACCAGGCGCAAACCGCGGAAACGAAAAAACCATAACGCGTATAAAGGCGAATTTTTTTCAAGGAGAAGATATTTTTTTCATTTTTTTGAAAATTATGTTTGACTTCAAAAAAATACTGGATTAAACTGAGTTCAAGTTTGAACTCACTCGTTCTTTAAAACGGAGAGAAGGAAAAAAGCAATTATCATTTTTAAGTTTCGCGTAGTTTAGCGCATTCCATCCGAATTCCCTTCACTCCTAAGTAAATTCCAAGCGATAAATCGTGTAAGATTGTTGGGGCTAAAGGAAACCCTGTAAAGGACGATTTTATCTTTAAGGCCCAATATATGGTGTCTTCCTTTGTAAGGTACACAAGATATGCTATAATTTGAAAGGATAACCAGTTATGTCAAGAAGCGGTCAAAACAGCTCATCCAAGGATCCAAACGCCCTCAACCTAAAGGAGAATGGTATGACAGTAGGAACCCCGCTCAGCAAATCCCAGGGACGCAGATCTTCCCGCTCTGACGCTGCTCAAGCAAGTTCCCGAGGCCTTATGGTTGATAGAAAATTCACGCATGCGGATGTGAGTCCTTTTGAAAGCGTGGAGTATGAAACCCGTTCTTCCGTGATCACCAACCCCGACGGTTCCATTGTTTTTCGTATGGATCAGGTGGAAGTGCCCAAGACTTGGTCTCAGCTAGCCACCGATATTGTGGTTTCCAAATATTTCCGCAAAGCCGGCGTGCCCGGTCTGGGCCATGAAACCAGCGTCAGGCAGGTGGTGTACCGGCTTGCCCATACCATTCGCACGGCGGGTGAAAAGCTGGGAGGATATTTTACTTCTGCGGAAGACGCCAAGACTTTTGAAGACGAACTCACCTACCTTCTTATCACGCAGAGAGTGGCGTTTAATTCACCGGTTTGGTTTAACTGCGGCCTTTATCATGAATACCAGATTTCAGGAAGCGGCGGGAACTGGTGCTGGAATCCGGAAACGGGTTCCATTGAACAGACTGAAGATTCTTATTCTCATCCCCAGTGCTCGGCCTGTTTTATTCAATCCGTGGATGATGATTTGATGTCCATTTTTGAGTTGGTGAAGAGCGAAGCGCGTCTTTTTAAATTTGGCTCCGGCACGGGAACGAATTTCTCAAAAATCCGCGGCAAGCAGGAAAAACTTTCCGGAGGAGGCACTTCCTCCGGACTTATGTCGTTTCTTGAGGTGCTGGATAAGGGCGCTGGAGCCACCAAGTCGGGAGGAACCACGCGACGCGCTGCGAAAATGGTCTGCCTTGATATGGAGCATCCGGAAATTGCGGATTTTATCAATTGGAAAGTGCGGGAGGAGAAAAAGGCGCGTGCTTTGATTTCGGCCGGCTATCCTTCGGATTTTAATGGCGAGGCCTACCGTACCGTGGCGGGACAGAATTCAAATAATTCCGTCCGCATCAGCGACGAATTCATGCAGGCCTATCTGAAGGGCGTCAAGTGGCAGACTCGGTTTCGCACCACCGGCGAAATTTGCGACACCTATGACGCCCGCGAGTTGATGCAGCAAATCGCGTATGCAGCTTGGATGTGCGCGGATCCGGGAGTTCAATTCGACAGCACGATCAATGACTGGCATACTTGCGCCAACACGGACCGTATCAACGCTTCCAACCCATGTTCCGAATACATGTTCCTAGACGATACGGCCTGCAATCTCGCTTCTATCAATGTGGTGAAATTCCTGCGCGAGGACGGCTCGCTCGATATCGCGCTTTTCCGCCATGCAGTGAGAATTTTCATTCTGGCCCAGGAGATTCTCGTGGATTTTGCGTCCTATCCGACTGAGAAGATTGGGAAGAATAGTCACGATTACCGTCCGCTCGGACTCGGCTACGCCAATTTGGGTACGCTTTTTATGCTCAATGGAATTCCTTATGACAGCGAAGAGGCCTATGCGATTTGCGGCGCTGTCACTGCGATCATGACTGGACACGCCTATCGGGTTTCAGCGGAGATTGCAAAAGCCAAAGGACCGTTCCCGGGCTATCAAAAAAACCGTGAGTCTTTTCTCCGGGTCATGAACAAACATCGTGCCGCCGCCTACAGGATTGACGAGCGCTTTTGTCCTGCGGATCTTTTGAAGGCCGCCCAGACGGATTGGGATGAGGCCGTGGCTTATGGAGAACGCCAGGGCTACCGGAATGCCCAGGCCACGGTGATTGCTCCCACGGGGACCATCGGTCTTCTGATGGATTGCGACACCACGGGCATTGAACCGGATTTTGCCCTGGTCAAATTCAAAAAACTTGCGGGCGGCGGCTATTTCAAAATCGTGAATCAGTCGGTGACCGCAGCTTTGAAAAAGCTCGGCTACAGCCCGCGCGAAATCGAAGACATTGTGACTTATGTGACAGGCACGGCTTCCCTCAAGAATTCTCCCTGGATCAATGAGAATTCCTTGCGCGAAAAAGGCTTCACGGAACAGGATCTGGACAAGGTGGAGAGGCTCCTTCCCTCGGTTTTTGATCTTTCCAGCGGGTTTAATATCTGGACCCTGGGCGAGGAAATCTACAAGCGGCTTGGTTTCAAGCCGTCCGATTATCAGAATCCGCGTTTCAGTCTTCTTTCGGCCTTGGGTTTTTCAGCGCAGGAAATCGAGGAGGCGAATAATGCGATTTGCGGCATAATGACGGTGGAGGGCGCGCCGCATCTTAAGGAGGAGCATCTGCCGGTTTTTGATTGCGCCAATAAATGCGGAAAGTACGGCCAGCGTTTTATCGCGCCCATGGCGCACATTAAAATGATGGCCGCTGCCCAGCCTTTCATTTCCGGCTCCATTTCCAAAACTGTGAATTTGCCCAATGAAGTGACGGTAGAGAATATCGGGGATATTTATGTTCAGGCCTGGAAACTGGGCTTGAAGTCCGTGGCGCTTTACCGTGATGGCAGCAAAATGTCCCAGCCGCTCAATGCCACGTCAGGACAGGGTTCTGGCCAGGATAAGGAAGAGGCCAAGAGCGAGGTTGTTCCTGTTCCGGTCAGCGCGGCTCCTGAAAGGCGCCGGCTTTCTAAAAAGAGAAGCGGCTGGACGCTGGAAGGCAAAGTGGGAGGCCACAAGATCTATCTTCGAACCGGCCAATACGACGATGGAGCACTCGGCGAGATTTTTATCGACATGCACAAGGAAGGCGCGGCCTTCCGCAGCATGATGAACTGTTTTGCCATTGCCGTGTCGCTGGGACTCCAGCACGGGGTTCCGCTCAAGGAGTTTGTGGATGTTTTCATCTTCACGCGTTTTGAGCCGCAGGGAGTGGTGGATCATCCCAACATCAAGCAGGCCACCTCGGTGATTGATTTTATTTTCCGCGTGCTGGGCATGGAATATCTCGGCCGCACGGATTTTGTTCATAAACCGGCGATTGATTTGGAGACAAATGTGCTTCCGACAACTTCGCAGGATCAGGCCAAACCTGCCGAGGTAAACCTGCCTTCGGATCCGGCGGTTCCCAAGACGGCTGCCAAGCCCGATATCAAGGAAGTCAGCGGAAATGTCCGGTCTGCGCCGGAAGCTGCCCAGGCGCCGGTTTTGACCCGGGCTTATGACAAGTCCAACGAAAGCGTGACCATGTCGGTTTTAGATGAACAGCTTTCCCAGATGATGGGCGATGCACCCTTCTGCAATATTTGCGGGCATATCACGGTTAGAAGTGGTTCCTGCTACAAGTGCATGAACTGTGGGAACTCCATGGGATGTTCGTGAGCTTATGACAGGCGGCAGGATTTTTTGGCTGCACGATCCAGATAGCCTTTTAGATGGAGAGAGGATTCAAGATCCGTTTCCAGCCCTTGCGCCCAGAGTTCCGAACTTTCCATACAAAGATAAATCGGAACTTCGGAAGAGTAGCTTCGAATCAAGTCGCGCATCCTGGTATACATCCGCTTCCGGATAGGCTTGAAGTAGCGGTCCTTTCCGTCAAGCCCCCGCACAAATTCTCCGGTGAAAATTTGCGTATGAGGAAATCTTTTTTCCACGATTTTTTTAAGCGAAGGCATAAATCTCAGCGCCCCCAAACTAATCCAGCCGATTTTCGAGGCATCAACCGCGGAAAAAATTTTCTCAACAGTTTTTGCATAACCCGCCTCCCAGCCATCATGGTGAATCAACGGATCGAAATGAAATCCCACCCGGTACCCCCAGGCCTGGCATTGGGCCGCGGCACGAATGCGCTCCTCTAGTGTGGCGGTTTTTAACTCCTCGTTCTGCTGAATGCTTTCTGTGTTCATGGACCATGAGATCGTCACACGGCCCTTGGGGTCTGTTTTTTTGAGGTTGGTGATATTGTCTGACTTGGTCTTGAATTCCAGAACGGCATTTTGTCTTCCGGCAAAAAACCGGACAAGAGGGACACTCCATTCCGTGAGGTGATCAAGCGACAGGGAATCGATCAGCTCGCCCGTGCCGATGCGAAAAAAATCGTCCGGCTTGCTATCGAGTGAACGGGAAAGTTCTCTTATGATCTCCTCAAGATTTGTGAAAATCGTGATGACGGGATTGTTAAGATAGCTTTGGAGAATGCAATACGTACACTCCAGATCGCATCCCATTCCCAAATGCAGGATTTGGGAATGGCAGGAAAGATATTCTGGAATCAAGGGAAAGGGCTTGAAGACCTCGCCTTTTTTCCGTTTAAGAAGCAGAGTCTTTTTACCTGCGGTGAAGGGATTGGGTTTTTCGTTGAATTTCTTTATCAAGCCCCCGGAATCTTCGATGATTTCTCTTGGCACTTCCGGAATCCTTGAAAGGATTCCTTGCGTGAAGGGATCTTCTATCGTTTCCGCCTCGATGTAAATTTTTTCAGGTTTGAAATACCGCATGATTCCATCCGTATTGTCCGGGTTTTTTCAAAAATTCAAGAGCATCGGCCTTGCGACCCCTTTTTTGACACCCTTCGGCATAAATCCGGCATTTTTCCGTGAGCTCGCGAAGACATGCTTCCCGCTGAACAGGGTTCACAGAAGCATGGCGCAGGATTTTTTCCAGGGCCAGGATCCGGAACCGGTCCATACCCCAGTAGCGTTTGGAGAGCTGGTCCGCATGGCCTCCGTATTTCACAGCCAAGGGCGTATCGACAAGACCCACTTCATAAAGAAGCGCGCATCGGAGCCAGAATTCGTAATCCTCGCACACGGGAAAGGATTCGTCAAAAAGCCCCGCACGGTCAAAAACCTCCCGGCTCAAGAGCACGCTGGAAGGGCTGATAAGACAAAGCGAGAGGCAGGGTTCGAAAATCCATCCGGCAGGTTTTTTGTGTTTTTTCATGGGATTGATTCTCCGGCCGTTCCGGATCCAGATTTCCTCGGTCTGCGATATTTTAATATCCGGATTTTTTCCATGAAATTCCAGTTGCCGCTCAAGTTTTTCGGGAAGCCATGCGTCATCCGAATCAAGAAAAGCAAGCCATTCCCCTCGGGCGCGGCGGATACCTGCATTGCGGGCAGCGGCCACGCCCTGGTTTTGCTGAAAAAGATAGAGAACTTGCACAGGCCACGGGTTAAACAGATCGCGGGTCCCGTCCGTGGACCCGTCATCGACCACAATAACTTCAAAATCACGGCAGGTTTGGTTGAGAACGGAATCCACGGCCTTTTTGAGCCGGGAACAGCGGTTCAAGGTTGGGATAATGACACTGACTTTGCAATGCATGAAAGTGGGATGGTTATAGCACAGAAATAAGGGCATCTCAAGGCCCGGAGAAGTCGGTTTGTAAAGCTTTTTATCAGATGTTACACTTTATAAATTAGGTGGAGGGGAGCTCTCTTTTATCTTTAAAAGCTTCAAGAGGGCTTATAAAGAGGGGTGTCTTCGTTTCAAATTCCATAGTCAAGGGAGTGGTATGTGGGCAAGAAAATTCTCATCATAGATGATGATGTGGACATGGCCAGCATGATGGGAGAAATCCTGTCTACCCGCAATTTTGAGGTCATCCTCGCGCATGACGGAATACGAGCCATTGAGAAATCCAATAAGGAAAAAGTGGACCTTATCCTGCTAGATATCCGCATGCCTTTTTTCTCGGGATTCTGGTTCTGCGACGCGTTCAAGCAGAAACCGGAGACCAAGGATATTCCGGTGGTGATTGTGTCTGCGCTCTCAAACCCCGAGGATATCGAAAAGGCCTACCGGCTCGGCGCCGCAGGGTATCTGACCAAGCCCTTTAAAGCCAATGCTCTGCTGGAAGTTGTGGAAAAAATAATTTCCTCCCGCTAAGAAATTTGTTCCTCTTATTTCCCGCTGTTTTATAACAGATCAACAATTTGCTCCGCCGCCCGTTTGGAAGCACCGGATTCTCCCAGGGAATCGCGTACTTTTTTGAGATCTTGAATCATCGAAGACCGGGCTTCATGATCCGTAAGCAGGTGCGCCACTTCCCCCGCGATTTTTCCCCCCGTCGCATCCTGCTGGATAAATTCCGGCACGATTTTTTCCCCGGCCAGAACATTCACCAGCCCGATGTAGGGAATCCGAATCAGCCGCCTTCCCAGGAAATAAGTGGAAGCCGCGGTTTTGTAAATGATCACAAAAGGTTTCAAGCTGATCGCGGTCTCCAGGGTCGCCGTTCCGGAAGCCACCAGGGCAAATTCAGCCACGGCCAATACATCGTAGGATTGGTTCTTGATCCTGAGCAGCTCAAGAGGGTGCCGGCTTAGAATTTCATCATAAAGCGCTTTTGGGAGCGTGGGGGTTTCGGTCAGAAGAAAGGAATAGCTGGGGAATTTATTTTTAAGAATCGCGGCCGCATCGAGCATGACTGGAAGGATCCGGCGGACTTCATGCTTTCGAGAGCCGGGCAGGAGGGCGATGATTTTTTTATCTTCAAGGCCCCATTCTTTTTTGATTGCCCCGGCGTTTTTGGATGGCTTGACCAAATCAATCAGGGGATGACCCACAAAACGGCAGTCCAGGCCGCTTCCTTTATAGACTTCCACTTCAAAGGGAAGCAGGACGAGCATTCGCGTGACCACGCGGGCGATGGTTTTGATGCGGCGCTGGCCCCAGGCCCAAACCTGCGGGGAAATATAGTAAACCACCGGGATCTGTTTGTTGATTTTTTTGGCAAAGCGGATATTGAACCCCGGATAGTCAATCAAAACAATAAGGTCCGGTTTGATTTCGTGAAGAACGCGGTTCAAGGTGGCGTAGAAAATTTTACGGAAAAGAAAATACTGTTTTAGAACATCCCCCAATCCCAGCGCCGCGATCGAGGGAAGGTCAAAGAAAATGCGCACGCCCTCCCGTTCCATGGACTTGCCGCCCAGGCCGTAAAATTCAAGATTCGCGTTAAGTCTCTTGAGTTCTTTGACGAGAAGGGAGCCGTGAAGGTCTCCGGATACTTCGCCCGCGATGAGGAATACTTTTTTCTTGGCCATAAGGAAGCGATAGTATAATATGCCGTTATGATCCCCGCAATGAGGTTATGCTTCCAGTAAAACCACTAACGAAAAAACCTTTCCCCAAATTCCCGGGGCTGTGGAAAGCCATGGGGCCCGGCATTGTCTGGCTCGCCCTGGCGCAGGGAAGCGGCGAGCTGATCTGGTGGCCTTATATTGTGGCTAAGTATGGTTTGGCTTTTCTGTTTTTGTTGATTCCCGCCTGCCTGCTTCAATATCCTTTAAATTATGAGATCGGCTCCTATACTCTTCTGACTGGGGAAAGCATCTTTCAAGGGTTTATACGGCTTAACCGCGTTTTTGCTTTTCTACTTTGGATCCTGATGACGATTTCTTTTCTCTGGTTCGGCGCTTTTGCCAGCGCGGGAGGGACTTCTCTTGCCGCGCTCACGCATTTTCCGGTGGGCTGGTCGGAAAAGGCCCAGACCCTCTTCTGGGCTTATTTTTCCATGGCGATTTTTTTTACCGGCATCATGGTGAGCCGCGTGATTTATGAATTTATCGAAAAGGTTATGTGGTTTGTTTCCATTGTGACGCTGGCGGGCCTTGTTTTTGCCTGCTCGCATCCTGATGTCCGGCAGGCAGCCGGCGCCTTTTTCAAAGGGCTCGTGATTCCGCCAATGTCCCTCCCGCGGCCATGGGACCCCCAAGATGCGACCAAACTTCTCACCGCCATTACCTTCGCGGGTCTGGGCGGATTCTGGACGCTTTTTTATTCCTACTGGCTGCGCGAAAAGGGTGTGGGCATGGCCTATTACATGGGGCATGTGACCGGCCCTATCACCGGCAAAAAGGAAATCATTCCTGACGAAGGATTCACGTTTCAGGGAACGAATGAAGAATTATCGGAGCTCAAAAAATGGAAACGCTATCTTGCCCTTGATTCCAGCGTGGGCATTGTCGGCAATATTGCCACCACGTTGATGACCTGCCTTCTGGCCTATGCGCTGCTTTTTCCCAAGGGGCTTCTTCCTCAAAAATATGAAATCGCGGTGGTTCAGGCGCGTTTTTTTGAGGTAAGCTGGGGCGTGGCGGGCCGGCTGATTTTCCTCTTTGTAGCCGCCTGTTTTCTGTCCGACACCTGGCTGGCCACGCTGGATGCGGTCAGCCGCATTCACACAGATTTTTTACAGAGTTTCTTTCCGAAGCTTAAGAAATTTGATTTCAACAAGGGATATTATTTTTTCGCGGTTCTTTTCACCGTCATCACGGCCGTGACCATGCTTTTTAACGAGCCCGGGCCTTTGATTCTGATCAGCGCGGTGATCGGATTTATCGGGACGGTGAGTTTTTCCTTTGCTATTTTATTGCTGAATCACAAGGTCCTTCCCGCGCTTGTGCCCAAAAAGACGGGTCCAGGGGCGTGGCCGTTTGCTGGCTTCTCTTGGCTGCAATCGCCTACGCCGTGCTTGCGGTTCTTTATTTCGGGTATCTTTTGAAAGGTGGGGGAAGTTAATTAACGGGCTGGTACAAAAGCGGCCTGAACGAGCACCTTACGGGTGCCGAAGGTTGAGCAGTCCCGCCGCTTTTGCCGCGGCGTAGCAGCCCTTGCTTTGCAAGGGTCAGCGCGGGGCGGCTTGGTAACGTTTAATCTCCTCAATAATGCGCAAGGCAAAATCCAGGGCGTTGCGGGCTCCCATGTCGGGTTTGCCGATGCCTGAGCCATTTTGAACCGTTGCCACAAAATCCGCCAGCTCATTCTTCAGGGGTTCTTCTTTCTGGATATCAACTTCTTTCCGGAGAATTTGGCCGTTCTCCCGGGTGAAAATTTGCGCGGTTTGCGCGCCGTAGTCGAGGGAAATATAGGCGTTGTCCTGAAAGATTCTGATTTTTCTCTGCTTTTCAGGAGTGAGCCGTGACGCGGTAAGATCCGCGATGCATCCGTTTTTAAAACGGATCCTCACATTCGCAATGTCCTCAAAAGGGGTGATCACATTGATGCCCACCGCATCCATGCTCTGAATTTCCGAGTCCACGAGTCCCAGGACAATATCGATATCATGAATCATAAGGTCAAGCACCACCCCGCAATCATTGATACGCGGAGTGAAGGGCCCGAGCCGGTGGATTTCAATGAAGCGGATGTTGTGTGCGATTTTTTCCACGGTCTTGAATCCGGCATTGAACCTTTCGATATGCCCCACGCGCAGAACGCATCGGTTTTTCAGGGCCAGCTCAATCAATTCATCCGCCTGCTCAAGGGTCGAGGTCATGGGCTTTTCAATCAGGGTATGGACACCCGCAGCCAGAAATTCTTTGGCCACGGCATAGTGCTGCGAGGTGGGAACAGACACGCTGACGGCCTGAACCTGCGGAAGAAGCTTCCTGAAATCGGTTGTAAAAGGAACGCCAAGCTCTTTGGCTTTTTCCTCCTTGGCAGGCTCAATATCGCAAAGTGCCACCAGTTCGACATTTTCAAGCTGGGAATAAATGCGGGCATGTTCTTTTCCCAAATGGCCGATGCCGATCACTCCCACCTTGAGTTTATTCATAGGCCGGACTATATCAAAATCATTATGGCAAGTCAACGCATGATATGTTATCATCCAGTCCCATGAACATTTATAAAAGATTACTGCAATATATTATGCCGCATAGGGTTAGATTATTTATAGCCTGCCTGTGTATGCTGGCTTTCTCCGTTTTCAATGCCCTGGTTTCGGCCGCTTTGTACGTGATTTTCAATGGCTTTTTTAATAAAGGCCAGGTAATTGTCAAGGATGTGCCGTATCTGACCACTCACCACCCGTTTGTTTTTTCAGCCAGTCTGGTACCTGTGGTGGTAATCTCTGTCTTTCTTTTGAGAGGCATTTTTGATTTTCTTTCCAATTACCTCATGTCCAATATCGGCCTCCGGATCGTCATGAAAATCCGGAATGATCTTTATGAGCATATGATCCGCCTTTCGCTCAGGTTTTATTCCCAGGGCCGGACCGGCGATATGATTTCACGCATCATGAGTGACGTGGGATACATTCAGGGTGCCGTGACAGATGTCATCGTGGATTTGGTGAAACAGCCGTTCATGATTCTCTTTAACATTCCCATGGCTTTTATTTGGGGAGGCAAGCTGGCCACGGTCAGTTTGATTACCTTTCCCTTAGTGGCTATCCCGATAAGTGTCCTGGGCCGGCGGTTGAGGAAGATCACGCGTCAGATGCAGGAGAAGACAGCCGATATCACCACCATTCTGGAAGAAACTTTCACCGGCATCCGCGTGGTGAAAGCTTTCAATATGGAAGAAAAAGAGATTTTCAAGTTTGAGTCCGTGAATAAAAGTGTCTTTGCTTTTTTCAAGAAAATGCTCAAGGTCACCATCATCCAAAAGCCGGTGATCGAGGTGATGGGCGCGGTGGGAGCTTCAATTGCCATCTGGTTTGGGATGAAGAATCTTTCACCGGATCGTTTTGTGGCTTTTATCGGTGCGATGTTTATTTTCTACGAACCGCTTAAAAAATTAAGCAAGGTGAACAGCAATATCCAGCAGTCGATCGGGGCAGGCGCGCGCATTTTTGAGATCATGGACATGGAGCTTCACAAGGATGCTCCCAATGCCGTTCTTTTCAGGGATAGAATCCGGGAAATCGCGTTTTCTCATATTCATTTCAGGTACGCTCCCGAGCGGGAGGTGTTGAAGGATATTGATTTCACGGTTTCCGCGGGAGAGGTGGTGGCAATTGTGGGCGCAAGCGGATCCGGTAAGACTACGCTCGTGAATTTAATCCCGCGGTTTTATGACCCGACCGAGGGATGCATCACCATTAATGGAAGAGACACCCGCGATTTTACGCTCCGCTCGCTTCGGGACCAAATAGGACTTGTGAGCCAGGAAACGATTCTTTTTAATGATTCCATGCGGGAGAATATCGCTTACGGAAAGCCGACGGCTACTTTTGAAGAAATTCAAAGGGCGGCAGAGGCCGCTTATGCGGATGAATTTATCCAGCATCTTAAGCACAAATACGATACCCCCATCGGCGAAAAAGGGTTCCTGCTTTCCGGCGGGCAGCGGCAAAGAATCAGTATCGCGCGCGCTATTCTGAAAAATCCTCCGATTCTGATTCTGGACGAGGCCACTTCTCAGCTGGACACGGAAAGCGAGCGCGAAGTGCAGAGAGCTCTTGAAAATCTGATGAAGGGGAAAACCGTTTTCATTATCGCCCACCGTTTGTCTACGGTTCAAAAAGCCGACCGGATTCTGGTGATAGAGGATGGAAGAATCGCCCAACAGGGAACCAATGAATCTCTGCTTCAAGAGGAGGGGCCCTACCGCCGGCTTTATGAACTTCAGTTTAACCTTTAAAAGCCCGCAAAAACGCTTGTCCCCGATTTGAAATATGTTATAATACCGAGCTTATTCAAGCCTGCCGAGTGGCAGGGTCGCGTTAAAACGGGATTTTTTTGACAGAAGTCTATAGGAGAAAAAGAGTTAAATGGTAAGTTTAAACGTAAAACAATTGCTGGAAGCGGGTGTCCATTTCGGGCATCAGACGCGCCACTGGAATCCCAAAATGGCGCGTTATATTTTTGGAGAACGCAACGGAATTTATATCATTGATCTTGAAAAAACTATGCTGGGCCTTGAAAAGGCCTGCCAGTTTTTGAAGGAAACAGCGGAAAAGGGCTGCTTCATTCTCTTTGTCGGCACCAAAAAGCAGGGTCAAGAAGTGTTGAAAGCCGCGGCGCATAAGTGCGGAATGCCTTATGTGCATCAGCGTTGGCTCGGCGGCATGCTCACCAATTTTGAAACCATCCGCAAAAGTATTTCCCGGCTGGAAGCCATTGAAAAAATGGAAACCGAGGGGACGTATCAGTTTCTCACCAAAAAAGAGGTGGCCTGCCTGCAGAAGGAAAAAGAAAAATTAAACAAAGTTTTAGGAGGTGTCCGCGCCATGGGCCGGCTGCCGGAAGCCGTGTTTATTGTGGATCCGGGCAAGGAAGACATTGCGCTCAAGGAATCGGCCCGGCTGGGAATTCCGGTGGTGGCTTTGATTGACACGAATACGAACCCCGATCAAGTGACTTATGTGATTCCGGGCAATGATGATGCGATTCGCTCCATCACGCTGATATGCGAGATTGTTTCATCATCCGTTAAGGAAGGTAGGGAGAAGTTCCTGGCATTTAAGGTTGCGGAAGAGGCCCGGCTGATTGCCGAAGCCGAGGCGCGGGAAAAGCAACGGCTGGAAAAAGAAGCGGAAATTGCGGCTCAGGCAGCGGTGAAGGCCGCGGCAGACGCCGCCGCTGAAAGTGCTCCCCCAACCGAAGGGACTGAAGAGCCGGACGCGGATGTGACGGTTGAGATTGAGGAAGAAATTATTGAAAAATTTGCTGCGGACGGAACCAAAATTCGTACCGGCAAGACTAAAGTCCGCAAGGGCGCCAAGGCTAAAGAATAAGACGGGGCAAAAGGATGGAGCAGGTGAAAAAGTTGCGCGAGATGACAGGGGCGGGAGTGATGGATTGCAAAAAGGCGCTTGAGGCCTCCGCAGGCGATTTGGAGAAGGCCATTGATTTTTTAAGGCACAAGGGCATTGCCTCAGCATCCAAACGCGAAGACCGTCAGGCCAGGGAAGGATTGATTGCCCTTGAAGTGGCGAGTGATAAGGCCGCCATGATCGAGTTGAATTGCGAGACGGATTTTGTGGCGCGCACCGATGATTTTCAAAAACTTGCGGCCGAACTTGTCGCCAAGCTATTTCGCACCGGTGAAACGATTTTGAAGGATCCGGCGGTTCTTGACCGCGTCCGCGAGCTTTCCGGCAAGGTTGGGGAGAAAATGGTTTTTACGCGCGGCACACTGGTGGAGCAGAAAAGCGGATTCGTGGCTTCCTATCTTCATTCCAATAAAAAAATCGGTACTCTCGTGGCGGTAGAAGGATCCGGCGCGAATGAGCAGATGCAAAGATTCGGCAAGGATGTGGCCATGCAGATTGCGGCGTCCCGGGCTTCTTTTGTTTCCCGCCAGGACATACCGGCCGAGATGCTGGAAAGGGAAAAGGAGCTTTTCCGGGGAGAAATTCCCGACAAGCCGCGCGAGATTCAGGAAAAAATTATCACCGGCAAGATTGAAAAGTGGTTTGAGAATATCTGTCTTCTGGACCAGGCTTTTATCAAGGACCAGAACCAGAAAGTGAAGGATTATCTGGCGCAAGTGAGCAAAGCCGCGGGCCAGCCGCTTGCCGTGCGCCGTTTTGTCCGATTTGAATTAGGCAAATAAACAGTCTCACCGTTTCACAATCACGGGTTAGCCAGTGAAAGCCGAGCCAGCATACAAGCGTGTTGTTCTTAAACTGAGCGGAGAAGTGCTTCAGGGCCGCCAGGGATTCGGCATTGATCCTCAGGAAGTCCGTTCCATCGCCGAGCAGATCCGCGAAATCAGGGAATTGAATGTGCAAGTGGCTTTGGTCATCGGCGGCGGAAATATTCTCCGGGGACAGTCCGTTGCGGAGCAAGGGATGGACCGTTCCACCGCGGATTACATGGGAATGCTGGCCACAGTGATCAATGCCATGGCCCTGCAGGACGCACTTGAAAAAATCGAAGTGCACACCCGAGTTCTCACCGCTATTGAAATGCAGCAAATTGCCGAACCGTACATCCGTCGCCGCGCCATGCGACATCTTGAAAAAGGCCGAGTGGTTATTTTCGCGGGCGGAACGGGCAACCCTTATTTCACCACTGACACGACCGCGGCGCTCAGGGCTATTGAAATCAACGCGGATGTGATTCTCAAGGCCACCAAGGTCGACGGCGTTTACAACGCGGATCCCAAGATCGACCGCAGCGCAAAAAAGTACGACAAGCTGAAATATATCGAAGTCCTTAAGAAGCGGCTCAAGGTCATGGATGCCACCGCGATTTCCCTTTGCATGGACAACCGCCTTCCTATCGTCGTTTTCAATCTGCTCAAACGAGGCAATATCAAAAAAGTTATTTTGGGGCAGAATATCGGAACGCGGGTCGTCGCGTAGTTTATATCATCATTTTCCGAAGGAGGTTTTTATGCAGACCCTGACCACAATCAAACAAGTGATGCAGGAAGTGACGCAACGGATGGACAAGAGTCTGGAATCTACGCGGAAGGAATTTCAAAATCTGCGTACGGGGCGGGCCTCCATTCATTTGGTGGAAGGCATTCTTGTGAATTATTACAACACACCCACTCCCCTGAAGGCCATCGCGCAGGTTTCCACGCCGGACGCGAAGACTATCCTGATCCAGCCGTGGGATCAAAGCGCCATTGCCGAAATTGAAAAAGCCATTCAGGCTTCGGACATCGGCGTGATGCCGGAAAATGACGGAAAAGTGATCCGGCTTAGAATTCCTCCCCTTACGGAAGAGCGCCGGGGGGAACTCTCGAAATTTGTCAAAAAAGTGGCGGAGGAGGGAAGAATTTCCATCCGTAATGCCCGCCATGAGGCCAACGAGGCCGCGAAGCGGATGGAAAAAGAAAAACTAGTCACCCAGGATGACTCCCAGAAAGCCCAGAAGGAAATCCAGAAGCTGACGGACAAGCATATTGAATTGGTGGAACAAAGTCTGGCCAAGAAAGAAGCCGAAATTAAGGAGATTTGATCCTTGCAAAGATCCTTTGCGGCTTTCCTCGTGATGGTTTTTATGGCTTCTTCCCCTTTATTTGCCAAAACGGCCAAGGACATTTTCAATGAAGCGTCGGTTTTTATTGAAAATGGCGATTACGAAAGCGCCATTGCCAAATACAAAGAAGCGATCGCTTTGGAGCCCAAATCCGCTTTGGCCTACAATCTTCTTGGGCTTGCCTATCGTTTTCAATTTGCCCTGACGCGGAAGGAAGAGTACCGCAAGGAGGAGATCGCCTCTTTTGAAAAGGCGGTGGAGCTGGATCCGGCTTATTGGGTGTCCCAGATTAATTTGGGCAATTCGTATTATTCTCTGGGGGATAAGAAGAAAGCAGCGGCTTGCTTCCAGAAAGTCCTTGAAATTTATCCGGGACACCCCGAAAGGCCTGATTTTGAAAAGAAGATACGCGAAGCCGACTAAAATTCTTGCGGGGGCGTAGCTCAGTCGGTAGAGCACCATCCTTTTAAGATGGGAGTCGTTGGTTCGAATCCAACCGCCCTCAAATTGATTTCATCAATTTACAAAAAGGAATTTTCATGGCTACCTTGCCGGATGAAAAAGCACATAAAAAGTATCGCTGGAATTGTGCGGTGAAAGACGAGCACGGCAACTCCAAATTTTGGTCGGTTGAGGAGTCTGATGAAGCGCTTGTGCGAATGCAGATTGCTGCAAAAAAATGGACGGTTATCCAAATTAACCGGGTTAAAGACGTGGATGAGAGGGCGGCGGCCGAGACCCCGCAAGGAGGCGTTTCCGGCATTGCCGCGGCGGTTGGAATTGTGGCGATCGTGGTTTCTTTTTTTGTTCCGCTTTGGGCTACTCCGATCGCGCTTTTGGTGACTGTGACAGCGGCCATTACTGAAGTGATGTTTGGCGGAGTCGCGTTCGGATCCTTTGTCATTGCGATTTTGTTTATCCGGGCTTATTTTTTATGGGCCCAGTTTTCCCAGGCTCTTGCTAAGCTTTAAAAATTTCGCCTATTTTTTCTCGCCTTGTTGACACTCTGTCACAATAATGACACAATGTCACCTATACTATGTCCTTCAGGCTCAAAAATTCCAGCACCTGGCTCGCCAGTTTGGCGGTGTGGGCTGTCCTTTTTGCCCTCTCCTGCTGCACGCTGATTTGGGTTGAAAAAAGTATTTGGGGCAGCTGGCCTCCTCCGTTGGCAAGGCATTTCCTTCACCTGATCCGCGGCATCCTGATCGTATGCGTGACTTCGCTTGTCGCACTTGTAATTATTCTTCGCATCCTAAAAAAAGAAATGCTTGTTCAGGAGAAACTTGCTCTTTTTTCCGGGGCGGTTAAACATTCCACAGATGCTATTTTGTTAACCGACACCCAGGGGAGAATTTCGCATGTGAATCAGGCCTTTACCAAACTTTTCGGATATTCTGCCCAAGAGGCCCTCGGCATGACCACAAAAATTTTACGATCAAAATATTCCACAGACGAATTTTACCGCACTATGTGGCAGTCGATCAATACCCGGGGCGAATGGAAGGGCGAAATCATCAACCGGGCCAAGGACGGCTCCGAAATTCCAGTCTGGCTTTCAATCACGCCGGTGATCCACAGGGGAGAAAAGATCGGCTACATGGGGATTGAACTTGATATGCGGGAGAAAAAAGAGCTTGAAAGGCGTGCTCTTGAAGCCGAGCGTCTTGCGGCTGTCGGAAGAATGTCTTCGCAGGTGGCCCACGAGGTCAGGAATCCTTTGAGCTCGATCAGTCTGAATGTGGAGCTTTTGCGCGAGGAGATTGAGTCCATGGAGGTGGGCAGTAATTCCTCCCGGTTAAAAGAAGCGAGTACGCTTCTCGCGGCCATTGAGAAAGAGGTGGACCGGCTGGCCGAAATTGCCGGCGATTATCTTAAGTTTTCCAGGCTCCCGCAGCATAAAAAGGAAATCACGGATCTGGATGAATTGTGCTCCACGCTGTTTGTTTTTCTCAGGGAAGAGGCCCGGCGGCGCCACATTGAGATTGTTTTTGAAAAAAGTGAGAAACCGTTTTCCGTGCGGGTAGACCCTAAACAGATCGAGCAGGCCTTGCTGAATCTAGTCAAAAATGCTTTTGATGCCATGCCTTCAGGCGGCAAGGTGCAGACCGGCATCCGGGAGGAGAAGGAGGCTGTTGTTATCTTTATTCGCGATGAAGGCATGGGCATGGATGAGGAAACCCTCAAGAAAGTTTTTGACCCCTTTTTTACGACTAAAGAAAAGGGTTCGGGCCTGGGTCTTTCGCTGGTTCGCCAGGTGGTGGCGGAGCACGGCGGCCGCATCTGGTGCGAGAGCGTGAAAAATCAAGGGACCACCTTTTATATGCAGCTACCCATGGAACTCAAAGAGGGGATGGTCCGATGAATTTTGCTGACAGACAACCGGTGATTCTCATTGCCGACGATAACCAGTCGGAACTGGAGGCCCTTTCAAGGATTCTTTCCCATGCAGGCTATCAGGTTTTTCAGGCTAAGGATGGCGAGGCGGCTTTTGAAGTTTTAAGAAAGGAAAAAGTGGACTTGCTCCTTACGGATCTTCAGATGCCCAAAATCGGCGGCGAGGAACTTCTTAAAATGACGAAGTCGCTGAGGCCGCTGATAGAAACCGTGATTATCACGGGGCATGGAACGGTGGAGGATGCGGTGGAGGCGATCAAGATGGGGGCTTATGATTTTATCGAAAAGCCCATTCGCAAACCGCTTCTTTTCAAGGTGGTGGAAAAAGCGCTTGAAAAACAGGGGCTATCCAGCCGCAATGAGGAACTCAACCGGCTTGTCTCCGAACTCAAAGGGCAGCGAAATCTGGTGGGCAAAAGTCCCAATTTTTTGAAAACTCTGGAAATGGCGGAACACGTGGCGCCGAGTGAGGCTACGATTTTGATTGTGGGAGAAAGCGGCACGGGGAAGGAGCTTCTGGCCGAATATATTCAAGCGAGAAGCCTGCGCCGGGATAAACCCTTGGTCAAAATCAATTGCGCGGCTATCCCGGAGACATTGCTTGAATCGGAGCTTTTCGGATATGAAAAGGGGGCTTTTACCGGCGCCCAGTCCCGCAAATTGGGAAGATTTGAGCTGGCACATACGGGTACTCTTTTTTTGGATGAAGTGAGCGAAATGAGTCCGTCGCTTCAGGTCAAGCTCTTGCGTTTTATTGAAAACGGCGAATTCCAGCGCGTGGGCGGAACCGAAACCCTGCGCTCGGATGTCCGTATGCTTGCCGCCACCAACACCCGCCTCGAAGACAAAGTCAAAGATAAAACGTTCCGTGAAGACCTCTATTACCGGCTCAATGTCATCCAAATCACGATTCCCCCGCTCAGGGAAAGACGCTCCGATATTGCGCTCCTGGCAGGGCATTTTGTGAAGGTGTATTCCGAGAAAAACAGCGGAAAGCGGGTTCACGGCGTGAGTCAAGAGGCTATGGACCTGCTCGAAAACTATCCCTGGCGGGGCAATGTCCGGGAACTTGAGAATGTGATCGAGCGTGCCGTGGTTTTATGCAGAACCTCCGAAATATCCATACATGATTTGCCGCCGGAATTCTCCGGCGGATCGCACCGCTCGGGCTATGTGACTTTTTCAATCGGCACCCCGCTTGAAGAAATCCAACAAAAAATGATTGAAGAAACCCTTAAATTTGCCGCCGGCGACAAGGAAGCTGCGGCCAAATTGCTCGGCACTTCGTCCCGCACCATTTACCGCAAAATTCAAAACCCCTAGTCTCGGATAATATTAGACATTATGTCATCAAAGAAATAGTTTTTTCTCCCGCTTCTGACATATTGTCAAAAAACTTTCTTTTCCCCATCCGCATACGCTTTCTCATTAGTTCCATAACTTTTTATAAAATATGGCCTTACAACTTTTATAGTTCTCCCTTCATAAACTGGCACTCTTTTGGCACTTATCAATCTGGTGAATTGAAAAGGGGGATAAAACCATGAAACTGAATGCCTATGAACAAGCGGTTAAGCAGTACGTTTGCTCCCGTTGCATCGATTTCGGGGAAGATGGAGCATGCCATAGTTCTGATCCGGAGGGCTGCGCTGTTTTCCGTTTTCTGCCTGAATTGATTGATATTGCCGCCAAAATACAGGATCAGAGAATCTCGCATTATTTGCATTGCGTCCGGCAAGAAGTTTGCGCTTATTGCCGGAACCAGCATCCGGGTGAGAAATGTTCGGTAAGGGATTCGTTGGATTGCGCCCTTGACCGGTATCTCCCGATGATTCTTGATGCCTTGGAACATGTACCGGCACAGGCGCAATAACGGGAGATAGGGAGTGGAAACTAAGAAAACCATTTTACTGGTCGAGGATGACCCTTCATTTCGTGAGTCTTTGAGAAAGCTGTTCGAGAAAGAGGGCCTCCGAATTTTGGAAGCGGAGTCCGGGCCTGAGGGGATAGAAACCTTGAAAAAAGAGAGGGTGGATCTCGTGATTCTGGATTTTTATTTGGGAGGCATGAATGGACTTCAGTTTCTGGAAAAAACAATGAATCCCGGCCGGCCGCCGGTGATTGTTCTCACCGCATTCGGGGATTGGGAGATTTACACGGAAGTGGTTGCAAAAGGGGCGGTCGATTGCCTCCCCAAACCGATTAAGCGCAATGAACTTATGGCCGTGGTGGCCGGGGCTTTGAGCAAGGAAGCCCGCCCCGAAGGAGAGAATCATGGTTAACAAAGCTGATTTAATCAAAATGCTTGAGAATGCGATTGAGTTTGAGGAAAAGTGCGTGCCGCTTCTTCACGACAAATGCCTGGCCTGCTTTCAGGAAATCACGCGCTTCGAGATGATTGAGGAGGACAAAAGAAAAATGCGGCAAATGCTGAATGAACTCGTGGTGGATGCGAGAGAGCACCGCCTGGCCTTGGAAGAGCTGGCCGCCAGAATCAAAGAGGGCAAGCAAAATGAGTTCTAAAAAGAAATTCCGGGAGACGCTGGAATATATTCGTTCCTTGGAAGAGAAAGCAAAATCTCTTTACGATGATTATCTGACGCACGTCAAAGACCCCGGCATGGTGAGAGAATTTATCAAATTCCGTGATGAGGAGGCTGGACACGTCCAAATCGCAGAAGAGCTTTTGCGGATGCTGAAAAAATATGAATCCGCGGCGTCCGGCGTGCCGCAGTTCCGGGGATATAAAGTGACGTTATGGATGATTTATTTTGCGATCGGCGTGGTCCTGGGTCTTGGTGCACCCTTGGGGAGCATTGCGCTTAAAATTTTATCCGCCCATAGCGGAGATCTCGCGGGCTGGGTTCATAGGGAGGTGGGGTTGCACCGCTGGTATTACTTTTATATGACTACGGGGACGGTGGTTGCCTTTTCTCTGGCGGGCCTGGCGGCCGGCATCATGCACGAAAAACTGCGGGAAAGAACCGTGAACCTTACCGTGAAAACACGCCTGCTTGAGGATCTTTCCGAAAAGGATTCGCTCACAGGGCTTTATAATTTCGGCTATGTGAGGCAGCGACTCGCGATTGAGATGGAGCGAAGCCGGCGTTTTCAGACGCCGCTTTCCTGTCTCATGTTGGATCTGGATAATCTTAAAAAGATTAATGATCAACGCGGCCATCCTGCCGGCGATGCGGCCATTGCTCACATTGCGCAAATCATTCAGAAAGATGTCAGGGTGATTGACACGGCCACAAGGTATGGCGGCGACGAATTTTTTGTGATTCTTCCGGTCACACCCAAGGCCGGGGCTTTTGTGGTGGCGGAAAGAATCCGGAAAAAAATCGAAGAGTCCGAATTCAAATATAACGACATCATGATCCGTCCCACGATCAGCGTCGGCACGGCGACGTTTCCCGATCCCGAGATTCAGGATTTGGACGGCTTGATTGACGCCGCGGATCAGGCGCTTTATCAGGCCAAGCGGCAGGGGAGGAACGAAACCATTGTTTATGCAGCGGGTTGAAAAAAAGATTGCGGGACTTCGCTGGGCCATTGGGCTTTCCACGATTCTGGCCGTGATGAAAGGGACTGCCGGCTTTTTTTGTTCTTCGGCCGTACTGCTTGCATCCGCCCTGGATTCGCTCATGGACATCGGCATTTCTTCCGTGAATTATCTGTCGGTAAAAAAAGGCGCAAAACCGCCGGACCTGGATCATGCCTACGGCCACGAAAAAATCGAAAGTTTAGCTTCTTACACGCAGGGCAGCGTGATTTTGATTTTTGCATTTTTGATTCTGGCCGAGTCCTTTCGCCGCACCCTGGCGAGCAGCATGGTGCTCCATTCCGGCATAGCACTCGTCACCATTCTTATTGCAAGCGCCGTTAATCTTGCACTCACTTCAATCCTGAGCCGCGCGGAACAGGAAACAGGATCCCTGATTCTTAAAGCGGAAAAGACGCATTACCTCATGGATGTCCTGTCCTACGCTTTGATTTTTTGCGTGATTTTACTGGTCAAATTCACGGGATGGAACGGCTGGGATATTCTGGGCGGGATATTGCTTACGATTTATGTTGGACTCCTGGCTTTCAAAATTCTTTTCCAGGCAGGCAATGAGCTGGTGGACCGCTCACTTTCCAAGAATACGCTTGACGATCTTGACGCTCTGATCGGGCATCATCCGGGGGTGGTGAATTATCATGAGCTCAGGACCCGCAAGGCAGGCTCCCGCATTTTTATTGATTTTCATCTGGAGATGAAGCCGAATCAGAGTTTTGAGCAAGCGCATGAAACTACCGAGGGGTTGATTGAAAGCATAAGGACAAAATTTCCGAATGCGGATATCACGGTGCATGAGGATCCGCAGGGAGGGCGCTAGTCGTGTGGAAGGATAAGGTGTCCCAACGTTACCGGTGGGCCGCTATCCAGGATAAATTTGATGAGCTGATTTTTGAGCTCAGCAAGGCGGAGGAGGAGGAAGAGGTGGGGCTCTATCTTTTGAGGCTTCATTATGACAATGAGATTGATCTCCGTTTTTTTGATCAGGGGGAAAAGGAAAAAATAAAGCGGATGCTGGGCGTGCTGATGGCCGATACGGTACGGCACCGCGAACTGCTTTCTAAAATCATTGCGGAACTCAAGGAAAAGAGGCCTCGTCATGCGGGATAAAGAGTTTAAAGAGCTTTGGGAGATACGGTTTCTCAAAATCGTCAATCTTGAAAAAGAGGGATTCCTTTTTTACCGCCACCTGCTGAGAAATAATAAGGAGATTTTTGAGGGAACGGAAGCCGCTACTATTCTCGAAGGGATTGCTCGGGATGAGTTGAAGCACACAAAGATTGCGCAGGTGCTTTTGAAAATCGTGAGGGATAAAATGGGAAGGAGAAAGAAATGAAAACACGAGAGAAATTTTTGGGATGGGTGATGCTTGGACTGATTTTGAATTTTTCCGGGGTGCCGGCAGCCTGGGGTGCAGAAGATATGCCTGTGATAGAAGCGGAATTGGGAATTGCACCCAAGGTGCCGCCGCCTGTGAACCGCGATTATCCGGCCAAAGTGATTGTGCGGCTTGAGGCCACGGAGTACCGGGGTGAACTTTCCAAGGGCGTAGAATATGATTTTTGGGGTTACAATGGCCATGTCCCGGGGCCTTTTGTACGCGTGCGGGAAGGGGACACAGTGGAATTTCATTTTAAAAATGCGGCGGGAAGCAAAAACACGCATACGGTTGATTTTCATGCCATGACCGGGCCCTGCGGTGCGGCTTGTATTTTGATGACCGAGCCCGGAAAAGAATCGATTGTCCAGGCCAAGGCGATCAACCCCGGGCTTTTTGTGTACCACTGCGCGGCTCCGCCGATTCCGGTGCATATTGCCAACGGTCTTTACGGATTGATCCTTGTGGAACCCAAAAAGGGATTAAAGCCGGTGGACAGGGAGTATTATGTGATGCAGAGTGAGTTTTATACGGACACTCCCGCAGGTACCAAGGGCCTGGCTGCTTTTTCTTCGGAAAAAGGAAGAGATGAGAATCCCACCTATGTGGTGTTTAATGGTAAAGTCGGTTCCCTGATGGGCGACAATGCGCTTCAGGCCAAAACCGGCGAGACAGTGCGGCTCTATGTGGGCAATATCGGACCCAACCTGGCCTCTTCGTTTCATGTCATCGGCGAAATTTTTGACCGGGTATACAGAGAAGGTTCCCTTTCGGGCCCGGGCTATAACATTCAGACCACTTTGATTCCGTCAGGTGGCTCAAGTACGGTGGAATTCAAAGTGGAAGTGCCCGGCGATTTCACGCTGGTGGACCACAGCATTTTTAGAATCACGAAGGGCGCTTTGGGGCAGCTGCATGTGGAAGGCCCTGAGAATCCGGATGTTTTGAAAAAGATCCAATAAAGGAGGAAGATCATGAAGCGTGTTAGAGCAGGAGTTATCATGATGGCGACGTTATCCAACTTTGCTATCTTTTCATCCGGGCTTTATGCTCAAGGAACTTTGAGCGGCCGCGTGATTTTTGACGGCACGCCTCCGGCGGTTGAAAAAGTGGAGGTTAAAAGCGACATGGCCGTGTGCGGAAAGGAAAAAGAAGTCCGCAAAATTCTCCTGGGTGCGGATCAGGGTGTGGCCAATGCGGTGGTACGAGTCATCGGCGCGAAAGGGGCCATGCCTTCAAAGGATGGCTCGCTCGATCAGGTCAATTGCGAATTTGTTCCGCATGTTCAGGTGACTCCTGTGGGGGCAAAGCTCAAAATCACGAGCAGCGATTCCGTGCTGCACAACTCGCACGGCTTTTATGAAGACAATTCCACGGCTTTCAATATCGCCGTGCCCATTGTGGGCATGGAAGTCTCTCATAAAATGGACAAGCCGGGAGTGGTACGGCTTCGCTGCGACGCGGGGCATACCTGGATGAGCGGTTATATTTTCGTTACGGAAGAGCCCTTTTATGCGTTGACGGATGCAGATGGAAATTTTAACATTAAAGGAATTCCTGCCGGCAGCTATGAAATTGAAGTTTGGCAGGAATGGCTGGGGAAAATCCGTCAGCCGGTCATGGTCAAGGAGGGGGCGGCTGAAAAGGTCGAGATCCACCTTAAAGGCGCCTAAATTCTGTGTTGCAGGAGGAAGCGTTGGAGCATAAATCAGGAAGAATGCGGGGCAAGTTCTGGCTCGCAGCATTGATTGCGGGCGCGGGGCTGTACCTCATGACGACATTTTTTGCGCCTTCCGAGTCCGAAACGCTAAGCGGCGGGGCGAGGCACTATTTTAAACACTTATACGCCGATACCTGGAATTATTTGGCCGTGTTTGTGGAGCCGCAAACCGGCATGCCTTATGATTCCAGCGCCAAACAGCCCGTGACTTCCTTATCCAACGTCGGGCTTTACCTGGCCTCGACAGCTGTGGCTTTCCGAACGGAATTGATTTCCCGGGATGAAGCTAAGGAAAGAATCGGCAAATGCCTTTCATCGCTTGAAAAAGTCGAAACTTGGCGTGGATTTCCGAGGCCCTGGTTTCTGGTCCGTTCGCTTCGCGCCACACACGGAGATGAGTTTAGCTACGGTTCGCATCTTTCTCTTTTTCTCGGCGGTTTAATCGTGGCCAAAAGTACATTTCCCGAATTCACCTCTGAAATTGACACCATGTTGCATCGCATGGACTTTAAAAGTTTGTACGACGCCCAGACCGGATGGCTCCACGGCGGGTACAATATGAAAACCCAAAATTTTGCCATTTTTCAATCCTGGGGGCACTGGTACTACAAGTATTTTGCGTCCGAGACGCGGCTTTTAAGCTTTTATCTGATCGCGCGCAGGGCCGCGCCTCCGCGCCATTGGAAAATGCTGATTCGCCCCTTGCGGCGGGAAGAGGGCGAAACTTTTTTTGTGTCCGGGCCGGAGGAAGGCGGACTTTTTACCCAGTATGCCGCGGCCCTTTTTCTTGATGAAAGGAATTTTGAAATTGGAAAATCCGAAAAAAATTATGCCCGTTTTCAAATAAAACGTGCAAAAAAAATAAAAGCGCCCGTGTGGGGATGGTCGTCCTCCGAGGCCCCTTCGGGGCGTTATCTGGCCTATGGCGAACTGAAAGATGAAATAGTTGCGCCTTATGCTTCCATCCTGGCGTCCATTTATTTCCCTGAAGAAACCCTCAAAAATCTTCAGGAACTGGAAAAACTCGGTGCCCGTCCTGCCCATCAAGGATTCCTTGACTCGGTGAATTGGCAAACGGGAGAAGTTGCGAAGCATTATTTGACCCCCGCTCAGGGCATGGCTTTTCTTTCCCTGGCGAATCTTCTCTACGACGGCGTGGTTTGGAAAACGTTTGCAGAAGATTCCGTGGTCCGTGACGGGATGGCACTCTTGGGGAAACGGCAATGAAAAATCATATTGTGTGTGAGGAGCCCTACCGTTTATTTTTTCCGTTAGGAGTTTTGATGGGAATGATAGGCGTGGGGCATTGGCTCGCTTTCGCGGCCGGATGGACGCATACCTACTCGGCTTTTTATCATTCTTCCATTCAGATGCAGGCTTATATGAGCTGCTTTGTCCTGGGATTTCTTCTCACGGCCATGCCGCGTTTTGCTTCTGCGCCGCATGCGACCCCGGTCGAACTATTTTTATTTGCCGGCTTGATTCTGGCCATCTCTGTTTTTCTCGCTCTGGGAAAATGGGTTGTCTCGGAGATTTGCTTCATGGCTCTGCTCTTGTCTCTCGCGGGATTCGCTTTCAGGCGTTTCAAAGCACGCAACAGTTCAAATCCCAATCCTCCTCCGCTTGAGTTTGTGTGGATTCCCATCGCCATTTTGCACGGCTTGATGGGCACGGGGCTTCTTATCGCCGGTCAGACAAAAAATTTTCCGCCCTGGGCGATTGCTGTGGGAAAACCCATGGAAGAACAGGGCTTTCTCTTGTGCATTGTTCTGGGAGTCGGAGGATTTCTCGCCCCGCGGCTTATGGGCCGCTACCAGGTCATTAAGCCGGCAGAGTTGGGAAAGATGGAGGGCGTAAACCAGGTGAGGATTCAAAGAATATGGATTCATGCGGCTACAGGTATGGCTTTATTTTTAAGTTTCTGGCTGGAAGGGCTCGGCGTAAAAATGTCGGCCTATTGGCTGAGAGCCGTTGTCGTGACCTCTATCCTTTTTTGGAACCGCACGCTGCCCTTTCCGCCCCTGGTTCCAGATCTCTTTGTCAAACTTTTATGGATCTCATTCTGTATGGTGGCAGCGGGCAGCTGGGGCATTGCGGTTTTCCCTCAGTACAGGACAGCCATGCTGCATCTTGTCCTGATAAGCGGGTTCAGCCTCATGACTTTCGCGGTCGGCACCATGGTCACTTTAAGCCATGCCGGCCAGGCCAGAGAACTCCGCAAGCCGCTCTGGATTCTTAAACTGGTGGGGCTGGGCATGGGATGCGCGGCACTCGTCCGGTTTGCATCTGTTTTTTTTCCTGGAAACTATTTTATTTTTTTGGGCTTTGCGGCAGCATGCTGGATTGCCGGCGGCGTTGGCTGGCTTTTTTTTGTCGCGCCCAGAATTGTTAAAATAACGCAACTCGGTGAATTTGAGAAATCTCACGAGGAGGCAAAACAGAGAATTATGGAAATAAAGCAAGAAGAGTGCTGTGTTCATCATGCAGAGGCTAATGCTGATCCCCATTCGTGCCGAAAAGAAGAGATATAAAAAAGGAGACAGGATGAAACTTTTTCCCTTGGCCGAAGCCGGTTTGAGTTTTAAAGTCCTGGCGACATTTCTTTTGATTGCTGTGGGCGTGGGATATGTTTTTGGACTGATCCATATTTACAAAGATATGGGGTTCAGCTACACGGGCGTGGTGACTCACTACCGCGGGGAAAAGGGGGCTGAAATTTCCAAGGATTTTGCCGCAGCGAACCTCATTCATCTTCATCACATTCACCTTTTCAGTCTGTCCATGCTTTTCTTTTTGGTGGGCATGATTTTTACGCTTACCAGTCTTCCGGAAATAGCAAAAGCTGTTTTTGTGGCTCTCCCTTACGTCGGTATGTTTCTGGACTTCACTTCTTTTTGGCTGTTGGTTTTCGTTTCGCCCATTTTTGCCGCGGTGGCCATGGTTATGGGCGCGCTTATGGCCTTGGCATTTTTTCTTCTGATCGGCCGGCCGCTTTATGAAATGTGGGTTCTTCCGGTTTGGCAAAAGCGCTGGGGAAAAGTAAATGTTCCCTGGTTTCTTCGGTAAAGGAGCGGCATGACAAGACGTTTTCAGGGATTTAAAATGGCAAGTCTTGGAGTGATGCTTATCGCGGTTCTGGCCGCTTCGGTTAAACCGGCGAAAGGCGGCGAGAAACTTCCGCCGTCCGTGCGTTTCCCGGCAATCAAGGGAGCCGAATACGTGGGGTCGGAGTCCTGCGGCGCCTGCCATGACAAACAAGTCAAAGAATTCCAGCTTTCCACGCATTCCCGGATCAGTATTCCCGGTGACAAGGTCAAAGCCCAGGGATGCGAAATGTGTCACGGGCCGGCAAGTTTGCATGTTGAGAAAGGCGGAGGGAAGGATAATATTATCAATCCTCGAACGAGTCCCGAAGCCTGCTTTGCCTGCCATTTGGACAAAAAAGCGGAATTCCGTCTTCCTTATCACCATCCTGTGCTGGAAGGCAAAATGAGCTGCACGGATTGCCACAGCCCTCACGGAGAAGATGTGAGGCCTTGGTCCGCGACAACGCTCAAAGATATCAATGAAGCCTGCTTCAAGTGCCACAAGGAACAGCGCGGACCTTTTGTTTGGGAGCATGAGGCCCTTCGCGAGGGCTGCGTCACATGTCACAAGGTCCATGGCTCCATTCATGAAAAGATGCTTGTCGTGCGCGATAACAATCTCTGCCTCCGCTGTCACACGCAGACGGATTTTCCAATAATTGGTAAGCAGGCGCATGCAACCCGTCTGGCTCAGAGCACCTGTTTCAGTGCGGGGTGTCATACGGCGGTGCACGGTTCCAATTTTGACGATCATTTGCGTTATTGAGGGCGTGACCTATGAAAATGATTCTATCTAATAAGACTGTCATCCTGAGGCCAGCCCGGACAAGCCGCGGGCGGCGGCTCGGTCAAGCAGGCCCGGGCCATCCGCCCGGGCAAAGCCGAAGGATCTGCAGACATAGATCCTTCGCGGAGTTTACCCTTGAGGCCGTCATTTCGCTCAGGATGACGGCCGAAGGGCTCAGAATGACAGGTGTTTTGTTGGGCGGCTTGTTGTGTGTCGCATCCCTTTCTTTTTCCGCCACCGAGAATCTTGAGTTTTCGGCTGATGCCAAGCCCCTTCGTTTTGTGGCCGTGGACGGCGATGCCGGCAAATTCAGCGCGCATCATTGGGTAGCGGACCACTATACTGGCGGTATCGACGATTTTTCCGCCCAATACACGCTTCCCAAAGACATCGAAGTCTCCATGGATGGACACGCCCTGGTGGATGAAAATGATTTGGGCGGCAATTTCGAAATCCGGAAAAAGGATTTTGGATTTGTGGCGCTTGATTACTCGGAGTTCAGAAAATACTACAGCGGCCTGGGCGGAGTTTATTATCCCTTTACGAGCCTTCGCGTGAATAAGCTCGACAGGGAACTTGCGCTCGATATAGGCCATCTCCGGCTTGAAACGGGCTTGACGATTGAGGATTGGCCCCGGTTGACCCTGATGTACGAGCGCGAATTCAAGGACGGTACCAAGTCCCGCCTGACATGGACGCCTGTTAAAGAGGGATCCCTGGCCCGTAATATCGGCCCGTCCTGGCAGGAGATTAATGAAGTGGTGGATACGTTTGCCCTTAAAGCCGAACACGACATTGCCGGATTTAACTTGAGCGGCGATCAACGCTGGGAATATGTCCGTTCCGAAACAACGCGGGAAGAAGATTTTCTAGCCACCACGGGCGTGGCGGCTGATAATAAAATCCGGGTCCAGACCCAGAATCCCGAATCCAATTTGATGACTTCCACATTTGGCGTGGAGCGTTGGTTCAAGGAGGATAAGCTTTTTACCGCGGGCGCTTTTCGTTATGCCCATATGACGAATCAGGAGCTGGAAAATATCCTTGAAATGAATCAGTTCAGAAATGTGGTAAATTTTACAAACCCCAAACAAATTCGCGATGCCCGTGCGGATAATGAGTATCACAATTATATCTGGACCGGAAACCTCATGGTCATTCCAAAATCATGGCTGAGCGTCAGCACAAAATTAAAATCAGAGATCTTCAAGCGTAGGGGCAGTTCAACCTACCCATCGGATACCACGCCGGTGGCGGCAGGTGGCGCTGCTCCCGATGGAATTATCAACAATACGGAAGTCAGCGAGAATGACCAAAAGGCGCAACACTGGGGAGAGGGCGTTTCTTTCCGGTTTACGGCCATTCCCCGGACCGCACTTTACACAGAAGCCGAGCTTGAGCAGGTAAGAAACTGGCTGAGTGAAGACCGCGACAGCATAGGCGGGCAGTCTGCGCCCAATACCGGTGAAATATTTAACCGGGAGACTATCACTTATGTCCGGCGAGGGGTATGGACGGTTGGAGCGCATATGGCGCCGTGGCGTTTTCTCAATGTCACCACCCATTTCCGCCAGCGAAGGAACAATAATGATTATGACGACAAACATGAAACCGATCCCGGAGCCACCACGGCGCGTTCTGCCTTCATTGACGCGCAGAACGTGCATACCCATGAATTCATGATGCGCGCCGCCTTAAGGCCGTTTTTTTGGTTGCAGCCGGCATTTCGCTATCAATTCCGCGGCGATGATTATCTGACCCGCGCTGAAAACCAGCCGCAAGTTGAGGCGGACATGAATTCCCACATCTACACCTTCGATCTGACCACTCAACCCGTCCGGAATTTGATGACGAATATCTCTTTTTCGCGCCAAACGGCCCGCACCGTGACGCCTGCCGTTCGGGCGGTCACGGGGACGACACCCGCCTTTAATGCGAATGTCAACACCTGGCTTTTGGGCACAGAATATTATCTGCCCCACGAAGTGATTTTCACGGGCAGTCTGGAATATTCCAGGGCGGATAATTTCAATGATTTTACATCAATCGGTTTGCCACTCGGAGTCGATAATGAAAGTGTTGATTTGGATGTGGGGTTTAAAATTCCATTGTATAAATCGGTTTCTTTGCATCCCAGCTACCGTTTTTACTACTTTAAGGCCAATCAAAATGCCGAAGGCGGGGATTATAATGCCCATGTGGTTTCGATGGATGTTTCTGTGACGTGGACTTGAGAAAGATCAAGGAGAAAAATAACAGATGAAAAAAGAGATTTTTCTCGGAAGCATCCTTTTGAGCGGCATTATTTTAGGCGGAGCGAATCTGAAAGCCGAGGATCCTTCGGCGGACCTCATTCAGGAAGGCAAAAAATTATTCACCACCAAAGAACTTTTGGGTGCCAAATACCCTTGTATCCTTTGTCACAAGGGTGAAAAAGCCATCAAAAAGAGCAAAATAGCCGGTTTGGGAGACAAATTACCGGATGTGATTAACAAATATTTGGTCCAAAAAGCCAAAGGCAAGGCCCTTCCTAAAGACAGCCGGGAGATGAAGGCCCTAGTGGCCTATATTGTCCATGAACACAGTGTCTGATGCGTCTGTGAAAAATTCACTGGATGCTATTTTTCAGCCGAAAAGCATTGCGGTTGTCGGCGCATCGCGGCGGGAGGAAGCGGTGGGTTATGCGGTTTTCAAAAATATTCTGATGGGAGGCTTTCAAGGGATTGTTTATCCCGTCAATCCTAAAGCCGAAAGCATTCTCGGCGTACGCTGTTATCCTTCTGTTCTTGAAATTCCCAATGAAGTGGAACTCGCCATCCTTATTGTTCCCGCCCAGGCCGCAGTCCAGACTTTCCGCGAATGCATTGAGAAAGGCGTCAAAGGCGCCGTGGTGATTTCAGCCGGATTCAAGGAAATCGGGGCGGAAGGCGCTCTTCTTGAAAAAGAAATCGCGTGCTTGTCGCTGGAAAAAGGCATTCCTCTCGTGGGCCCGAATTGCCTGGGCGTGATTAACACAGATGCAGCGGTGGCGATGAATGCAAGCTTTGCCCGTTGTTCCATGCCCAAAGCGGGGAATATCGCTTTTATTTCCCAAAGCGGCGCGCTGTGCACGGCCGTGCTGGATTATGCCAAGGGAGTCAATATCGGATTCTCTAAGTTTATCAGCATGGGAAACAAGGCGAATGTTACGGAGCTTGAGTTTCTCGAGTATCTCGGCCGGGATGAACAAACGGATGTGATATTGATGTATCTGGAGGATTTGTCGCATCCCCGCGAGCTTATCGAAATCTGCCGAAAAATTAGCGGTGATGCGGGACAGCATAAACGAGCGGCCATCCAGCCGCCGAAGGTCAAGCAGTCCCGCGCGGTTGGCGCGGGACATCCCAAGCCGGTTCTGGCCATTAAATCCGGAAGAACGCTGCAGGGAGCTAAAGCCGCGTCTTCTCATACCGGTTCTTTGGCGGGCTCAGATGAAGTTTACACCGCGATATTTGCACAGGCTGGCATTTTGCGCGTGGATTCTGTAGATGAACTTTTCGATTATGCCAAAGCCTTTTCCGGTTGCCGGCTTCCTTCCGGAAACCGTATGGCCATTGTGACCAATGCCGGAGGTCCGGGCATCATGGCCACGGACGCATGCGTACGCTATGGGCTTGAGATGGCTTCACTCTCGGATAAAACGCGGGCCGAGCTTAAAAAATACCTGCCGCCCACAGCCAGTACCATGAATCCAGTAGATGTTATCGGAGATGCCCAGCATGAGCGGTATGAGGCCGCGCTTAAAGCTGTATTAAAAGACAAGCAGGTGGACGGCTTGATTGTGATCCTGACGCCTCAGGCCATGACGGACATTGAGGAAATTGCGGAGGTGATAGGTAAAATAGTTTCGAAAAGTAAAAAACCGGTGCTGGCTTGCTTTATGGGAATCGTGGATGTTTCAAAAGGAGTTGCGATTCTTGAAAAGTGGAAAGTGCCGCATTACCGCTTTCCGGAATCAGCAGCCAGGGCTTTGGCAGGAATGGCCCGTTACGCGGCCTGGATTTCCCGGCCCAGAACGGAGTGTAAACAGTTTGCCGTGGATCAGGAAAAGGCGCAGAGTGTCTTTCAAAAAGCGGAGCTGGAAAAGCGCAAAGTATTGACTGATTTTGAAACCATGGGATTGCTCGCAGCTTACGGATTTCCGGCATTGGCCATGGAGCTGTGCAAGACGCCCGAGCAGGCGGCGGCGGCCGCGGAGCGGATAGGTTATCCGGTGGCACTCAAAATCAATTCCCCGGATATTCTCCATAAAATCGATGTGGGTGGAGTCCGGCTTAATTTGGATTCATCCAAAGAAGTTTTTAAACAAGCCGGAGATTTGTTGGCGCGGATTGGAAAGAAAATGCCGCAAGCAAAAATCTTGGGAGTCACGGTGCAAAAAATGTCCAGCAAAGGACGCGAAGTAATTCTCGGAATCAAGCGAGACCCCCAGTTTGGCCCTATTTTGATGTTTGGACTCGGGGGCACTTATGTGGAAGTGATGAAGGATGTGACCTTCCGTCTTGCGCCTATCCGGCAGTTGGGCGCTTATAATATGATTCATTCGATCAAGGGGTATAAAATTTTGGAAGGCGTGCGAGGCGAAAAACCGGCTGACTTGGGTAAACTTGAAGAATGTCTTGAAAGACTTTCACAGCTGGCCATGGAATGCCCGGAGATTGAAGAGCTGGATATCAATCCTTTTTTGGTTTATGAAAAGGGCAGAGGAGGAGTGGTCCTGGATGCCAGAATCCTTCTGAGAAATGCAGGATAAGAAATTTTTGAAGAGGGAGTAAAAATCATGATCAAAAAAATAGCGTATCTTTTTCTGGCGGTCAGGATAGTTTGCCCATCTTTGACTGTCGATGCGTCGGTGGAAGAAAACTCATCGTCCGAGGGAAGGTCTCTTTATCAAAGCGCTTATCAGGTGATCGAACGGGCCGAAAAGGCCATGGAAGCGCCTTTTCAATCCTCGTTTGACCCGCAGCTCTGCTTGGAACAAGCAAAAGCTATCCGCTCGTATTTGAAGAAGAATAGAGCCACGGATTCCTCAAAACTTTTTCAACTTTTGGAGGAAGAATCCACCTTGCTTGACATGGCCATGGATTACTTTAAGACGATTGGCATGGCCAGGCCTTCCTTGAATGCGCTGGCCTTGTCACAGAAACAGTATAAAGCCGCAAAAATGAAAGAAGATTTTAAAGCCGCCCGTAGGGCCCTTGCGAAACACTTCCAAGAATTTTTTCAAAAAACTCCATAATTCGTAAGTCAGCGCCTTATCTGAAGTCTGTTTCTGCGGCGACATTTTGTCAGCAAAATCGCTCCTGATTTCCTTCCCTTCGCCAGATTGACATTTTTTTACTTAGAGGGAGTTATGCCAATTTTTTAAAGTTTATAACTTATTATGAATAAAAGGGTTAAAATCTCTAACACATTTCTCAAATTGGCATCCTTTTGGCAAAAGGAAAGATGCATAAAGGAGGTGAGTCCCATGAAAAAGCGGCTCAAAATTCTGGTCCCCGTGGATTTTTCGGAACTCTCCAAAGATACTTTTTTTGCGGCAGCAGAGCTGGCGAAAAAAATCAATGCCCAGATGATCGTGATGCACGTGATTGACTATATTCCCGGGAGCCCTTTTTTTCTGGAAGGGAGTTTGCCGGAAAATCGCGAATATTTGGTGGATGTCCGGATCAGCAAGGAAAGGGAATTGGATAAATTGACCGAGGATGAAAGAGTGCGCGGTGTGCCCATGCATTCGCTTTTTGTGGTGGGCGTGGCGGAAAAAGAAATTGTGGAGAAAGCGAAACGCTACCGGGTTGATTTAATTGTTATGAGTACCCACGGGAGAACCGGGGTGAGCCATTTTCTGCTGGGCAGCGTGGCGGAGCAGGTGGTGCGGAAAGCGCCGTGTCCTGTGCTCACGCTGAATCCGCAGGTGCTCGGGGCCCTTAAAAAAGGGGAACTCACCGCTTCCGAAATTTTACATGCGGGAAGCATGCAGGAGTGCTGAAGGAGAATTAAAATGGAAATGCAGAAGACCGTACTTTTGGTCGAGGATGACAAGTCATTCCGCGAGTCGGTGAGAAAAATCCTGGAGAAAGAAGGCCTGAGGGTGTTGGAGTCGTCTTCAGGAGAAGAAGGGATCGAGATGCTGAAGTCGGACCGCGCGATTGATCTTGTCCTCCTCGATCTTTATCTGGGCGGGATAAGCGGCATGGAGTTCCTTGAAAAAACGCGGGAGCTCGAAAGACCGCCTGTGATCATGGTCACGGCATTCGGCGATTGGGGAATTTACGTGGATGCCGTGGGCAAGGGTGCTCTCGACTGCGTCCCGAAACCTGTCAAAAAGCACGATCTGGTGGGGATGATTCAGAAAGTATTTGAGGAAAAGAAGTGCGCCTGAAACAGGTTTCGGGAGAAATGGGGAGATGAAATGGACGCGTCTTCGGAGAAGATGAAACATTTGTTGGATTCAATCGTTTACCGCGAAAAAACGGGGCAATTGCCGCATGTGCTCAAGGGGCAATTTCCCTTTGTGACCATTTCGCGGCAAACCGGATCCGGCGGCCATACGCTGGCGCTTGCGATTCTTGAGCAGCTTAAGAGGGAACAAGAGCCTGTTTTGTCGCAAGCGTGGCAAATTGCGGATCAGGAAATATGCCGGCGCGTGGCCGAGGATCCGGCAGTCAAGGTGTCTGTGGATTCCCTCCTTGCCGCTGAGTATCATTCGGAGATTGAGGACATTCTAAAGGAATTGTTGCTGGGATACAGCTCTCAGGATGCGGTGATGCGCCGCATGTTTCACCTGATCAGAAATCTGGCCACCTTTGGGCGGGTCATTTTGGTTGGAAGAGGCGCTTTCTGCCTGACTCGGGACCTTCCGATGGGAATTCATATCCGTTTGGTGGCGCCTATGCCGGGCAGGATACGAAGGATAATGAGCCGTATGCATCTTGATGAGAAGAAGGCCAGGGAGCTGATTCTTGAACAAGATAAGGCGCGCGAGAAACTGGTGAAGGTGTATTTTGGAAAAAATATTGAAGATCCCCTTCTTTACGATGCGGTTTGGAATACGGACACGGTTTCGCAGGAGACTTTGGCGCGGCTTACCGTGTCTATGATCAAGGAAAAATTAATAACCGCCGGCCCAGAGGAAATTCCCTCGGTCCCTATAAACATTCATAAAATGGGGAGGTGAAAATGGAATAAAACTTAAGAAAGTATCGTGTTAGAGGCATTTAACCCACTTTAAATAGAAGGAGAAAAAATGAAAATCTTTAAATTATTGATCTCCGCACATAAGGTTTAGCATATCAATTCTTGGAAAGTTGGCTTGCATGAAAAAACGAACGAATCAAATTGGGCTTTTGACGGATTTGAATCACCGAATGACGAATGGCGGATTTCAAA
>Ga0209515_10000087_pt1 | contig 166533 bp, 154 predicted proteins | sample Subgroupgradi54m_FD_187454 | JGI IMG/M metagenome (GOLD analysis project Ga0209515, IMG submission 187454) | Subsurface groundwater microbial communities from S. Glens Falls, New York, USA - GMW60B uncontaminated upgradient, 5.4 m (SPAdes)... ...
TTCTTGAGTCATTGCGATAATGTCCTTTCCTACCATAATGTCCTCCTTCCAGAGGAAGCATTATAGCATCCTTGGAATACGACATTTTTAAATTGGTAGAATACGACATTATCATATTGGTATTACAAATATTTTTACGCGAAATCATAAAAAAAATCCGTTATCTTAAGTTAACGGATTTTGAAGCTGGACGCGCAAAAAATGCGCGTTACACATTACGGCGCGATATATTTTTATCTTCCTGCAGTAAATTCTCTATTTGGGCGATCACATCTAAAGGATTAAACGGTTTTACAAGGCATTTCTTTATCCCGCATATATTAATAAGCAAAGAATATTCCAAATCAGTAAAATGGCCTGTCATCGCTATAATAGGCACATGTTTTAGTTCCGTGTAATGCTTGATCTCATCAGCGACTTTAAAACCGGTTTTTCCCGACATTTTTAGGTCGAGCAATACAATATCAGGTTTTGTGTTACAAGCAGTTTCAAACGCGGCAACGGATTCATTAACCGCGACCACATCGTAACCGCTTAAGGATAAAGTTTCACCCAATTCCTCAAGAAATTCCTTGTTATCGTCTACTATCATTATTTTTGCCATTCTTGTGCCCTCTTGTAAATCTTAAATTCCGTAATTTACCCCATTTCAGGGATCTCGTCTTTAACTCCTTCAATAGCTGCCACCAAATCCAAGATATGAAATGGCTTCTTCAGGCACTTATCTATGCCGTAAGAATCCATTGTATAAGGGTATTCCTGGCAATTAATATTAAATCCGGTCATAACAATGATAGGAGTATTTCTTAACACCGAAGAACGCCTTATTTTATCCGCGAATTGCAGCCCATTAATTCCATCCATTTTAAGGTCCAAAAGTATAATATCCGGCTTTATAGCGCTACTAGCCAAAAACGCCCGCCGGCTATCAGAAAAATCAACAATAATATAACCGCAGGAAAGCAATAAATCTTTAAGTTCAGCTAAAAAAATTTTATCGTCATCAACTATCATTATTTTTTTCTCGGACATAGTACACCGCCTTTCTTAATTTTCTCCCTACCTTCCCACTATTAAGCATACCTCTTTTTCTTAAAATAGTAATCACATAATTCCCCATTTTTATGACTTTTTTCTACTATTTACGAAATATGATATGAATTATTGATTAAGGTATTTTTTGACCCGTGAATCATTCTCGCGGATATTAGACACCAACCCCCTGAAAGTATTCTCTCCAAAATGCTCAAAAGAAGCAACCAGTAAATAATTAACCGTCTCGCGCAAATCTGAATTCTGGCTGGTGCTTATCGCCTCGCCTATCCAAACTACGCTCTCTTGTTTCTTATCGCGAAACAATTTGGCGTCTATAACCTTCAGGTTTAAAGAAGAAGTATAAACAATAAATTTATGAGGCACATAAACGGTATATCCGGGAAAAGTTATTATTGAATTTGTAGTTTTACCGCTTGAATCATAAGTTTGGATCATCCCGGTATTTCCGGGATAATAAAGCGGTGTCATTTCAGACTGATGCTTGCCGGAACTTATCGCGTACATATATGAGAGGTAAAGGCCGGCTTTATTCTCGGATTCAAGCATATAGCCATTTTCACTAAGCGTTTTTTCTATCTTTGATTTTATTTCATATTCCAGAATAGGATTTTTGGGGTTTTTGTTCTCTAAAACACAAAATGAAACCCCGGAATTAATGGGCGTCTGCGCGTGAACTTTGTCCAAATATCCGTTTACGCGCACATTATAATATGTAGCGCACCCGGATAAAAAAAACGCTAAAATCAATAATCCCGCTTTTTTTATCATATCACCTCCCCTCCCATTCCGTATATTTTTGTTATAACTGCGCCATAAATCAAATGTATTCTAAATCTAATATAAAAGATTACAATAACTATTTACCGCTTTTTACTAACTTTTTTCCGCTTAATTATACAGGGATAACAGGCTGGGTGTCACAAAAGGATAGTGGGCGTCAAATCAACTCACTGACTTTATCCAAAATCAGTTTTATATCGAAAGGTTTAGTTGCTACAGCATCCGCTAATTTCAGGATTGAATCATCGTCTTCTTTCGCGGATTGTTTCCTGGGCAATTTTTCTCCGATAAAACCTCCGGTGATAACAATAACTTTTGTCGCGACCTTATCCTCCTTGAGGCGTTTTAAAACTTCAAACCCGCTGATGCCGGGCATTTTCATATCCAAAAAAACAAGGTCATATTTATTTTCCCTAAGCAGGCCATTCACCTTTGCCCCTTCGAACAGCTGTTCAACACAATAGCCCTCATCATTCAGTATTTCCGACATCTCTTCACAAAACTCCTCATCGTCATCAACAATAAGAATCCTCTTTTTCATGCTTACGGCCTTTTAAGGGGCAAAACAACAGTAAATCTTGTGCCTTTTCCGATCGCGCTTTCAACCTCAATCTTGCCGCCGTGCAGCTTCACTATTTGATATGAAACAGACAAACCCAGCCCGGTGCCTTTACTTTTACGCGTAAAAAATATCTGCGATAATTTCAGCAAATCTTCCTGCGCTATGCCAACGCCGTCATCTTTAAAACTTACCCTGATCTGCTCATTTTTAGGGTCATATACCGCGCTTACCTCGATCTGCCCCTTATTATCAGGCAAAGACTCATAAGCGTTATTAAGCATATTATTAAAAACTTCTTTTATCTGTAAGGGGTCTATTTCTGAAAAAATATTTTTTATGCTTCTATATTTCCGGTACAACTTGGCCTTACACTTATTGTAGCGCCTTTTGGCGGTTTGCACGCATTCTTCAAGAAGATTATAAATATGGATATTTTCGCATTGCGGAGTTTTAATCCGGGAATAAAACAAAAGGTTATTTATAATCTGGTCCGATTCCAATATTTTTTTTTCTATATTTATAAAATGGCTGTCTAGCAGCGGATTTTGCGTTTTACGCTTCAGGTTATAAGCGGCGGTGCGTATGACCCCCAAAGGATTACGCAATTCATGCGCTATAGTAGCTGCCAAGATACCGATATCAGAAAGCCGTTTGGCATCCGCGAGGTCTTTTTGCGCCCGCATTAACTCGTCATGCGTCCATTTATGTTCGGTAACATTAGCAAAACATAAAAGAAAGCCTTGCACCTTTCCATCTTTTTCCGTTACCGGCCGCAGGCTCCAATCCCAATACGTTATCACGTCAATCGGATTGGCGGCAAAATTAAGCTGCTCCGCGTAGGCGTAATACGTTTCACCTGTAGCTAAAACGCGCTCGAAAACCTGTTTTTTGTTCATATCGGGATAAAGCTCAAAATAATTACGCCCGGTAAAAAAATCTATATCCTTGAGGTTTGCCTGCGCGTACGCGAAATTCACGCAAATAAAATTAAAATCCGGGTCCAGGTAGGCGATCAAAAAAAGCGTATTCGATAATATGGTGCGCAGTAATTTATTGCTTTCAAACAATTCCTGCTCAACTTGCTTGCGTTGAATAATTACCGCTAAAGAATTAGCTACTGTAGTTAAAAATATTTCCGCGGTCGGGTCACGGCTTTTGCCTTCCTTAAAATATATATTTATAAGCCCAAGGGTTTTATTGCCCCGGACAATAGGGACACAATAATGGCCATGCGGCAACATTCCCTCATGTTTTTTTTCATGCTCACAGTCAATATGATTGACAAACCGCAGTTTTCTTTTCAAAGCCGCTTTCCCGCAGAGGCAATTGCCGAAATTAACCCGGCCGCATTCTTTTTTTATGCTTTCAGATAATCCTTTGTGCGCTTTTAAAACCAATACCTCCGGGTCGCTTTCTACCATAAAGATAGCCCCTTTTTCTTCGAAATCAAAACCGGAAGAGGAAAAGATCATTTCAATCCCCCGGTTCAATAGCTCATCAATACCCATGCCCTCCAAAGAAAAACTCAGAAGCGAATTAACCACGTTTTGCGCGTTATAGCTCTTGCGTATCTCATCCTCAATATCGAATTTACGGATCGCCTCGCTGATAATAGCCGTGAGCGATTCCAAAAATTCAATAATATCTAACGGGACCCTCTCTTTCCGTTTATCCGCCAGGTGAATTGCCCCGATAATTTTATTTTCGTAGCGTATCGGAACAATCGCCAGAGAATTAAAGCCATACTGCACACATAAACCTCTAAAACCGGCTTTTGCCTTTTCTGAAAGGCTGTTTATAAACTGCGCGGTATTTCCGCAACGGAATGAACCAAAAGGAGTAATCAGCGAAGGATCATAGGGCTTAAGCTTCCCTTTAAATACCCGGGCACAGGCGCATTCATCTTCCTTTATTGAAAGACAATCTTCTAAATCCCGGAATTCACGGCTAAACCCCACATGCGACTCATAAGGGATAGTTTCATCGTTTCTCAATATCCTTATGCCCGCGCACTGACAGCCGCTAAAATTACTGATCAGTTTGACTACATTATCCAGGTATTGCGTTAATAATGACATTTTTATCTGCTTTTTTTCTTGCGGAAACTTGTAGGCGTGCAACCGGCTATTTTCTTAAACTGCCTTATAAATGATTCTGTATTCTCATATCCTAACTTTTCGGAAACCTGATTCACGTTATACCCGGTTTTTGTCAGAAGATACTTGGCTTTTTGCACCTTAACAGCTAATTTATATTCGCTAAAGTTTTTACCGGTATGCTGTTTAAATATCCTGCTTAAATATTTCTGGCTCAGACAAACAACATTAGCCGCGTCTTCCAAACAGGTTTTTCGATGCCAATTATTTTCAATAAACTGCTTTATTTTTTCAACCTTGCCTTTTAAATCGCATACGCTTATATCTATGTCTCCGCGCTTAACCGATAAGATACGCTCTATGACCTCTTTCAATTTATCGATATCTATGGGCTTTTCGATATAGTCATCCGCGTGCCCCTTTAAAGCGTCTATAGCCACATCCTTTGAGCTATAACCGGTTAAAATAATAATACCGAGGTTAGGGTTTGTTTTGCGTATCTCCCTTAAAACCTCGGTACCAGTTATACCCGGCAGATTGACATCCAGGATAATTAAAGCTATTTCATTCGCGTGCTTTAACAATTTTATTGCCTGAGCGCCGTCAGAAGCTTCTATTACTTCGTAATCTTCAAGGCAATCCTTCAGTTCATCTCTAAAATCCGCCTCGTCATCCACCACCAATATCTTTTCCGGCATATTTTAGCCTCCAATCAGGCATAGAAGAATAATTATTTTTCCATTACACCGCCACTAAAATTTATCAATGCTCAGAAGATTTATTGTTATCCAATAAGGTTTCTATCATATCAATTATCTCTAACGGGCTAAACGGTTTCGTAAGACAATTCTGTATCCCGCAAAGGCGCATAAGAGACGATTAATCTTCATTCAAAAAACCGGTAATCGCTATAATAGGTATCCGGTTGATCTCTTTAAAATCTTTTATTTCCTGGGCTATTTGAAAACCGCTTTTGGCCGGCATTTTTAAGTCAAGCAATATCACATCCGGCTTTGTTTTAACGGCAACATCCAAAGCTTTACCGGCATCATCAACAATTATAACTTCATATGAACATAAAGATAAAGTATCTTTAAGCGCCGCTAATAATTCCTTATTATCATCAACGATTAATATCTTCTTTTTCATAGTTTTCTGCCGCTGCATATAGAGTAATTATAGCAGAGAATAGTATAATTTGCAAATTACGATTAATAATCACGCTAGAAGCAGCAAAACAAGGCTGCTTAGCTTAAATAATATAACTACCATACACGCATTAAATACCCCCAGAACAGGCAACAATAAAATGCCGCCTAGTATCCCGGCAACACTGCCGCCCAGTAAATCCGCGAAATAAAGCGTCCCGACAGACACACCTACTTTTTGCGTATGTTTAAGGTATATTTTATTAGCTAAGGGAAACTCTAATCCCGCAAGCATTCCGGACAGGCAAAATAAGATTAAAAAAAGCAAGCTCGAATAACGCCCTATATATCCGGGTATCCAAATTATAGTCAGCGCGGAAAATAGCGTAAAAACGATAACAGCCGCTTCCAAGAGAATAAATATTTTACGTTCATTTTTAATTCGGCTCGCGTAGCGCGCCATAGAAATACTGCCTAAACACGCCCCGGACATAAATACACTGATCAGCGCCCCTATCATTTGATATATATACCCATAAAATACCTGAAAACTAAAAATCAGAACCAGGTTCATCAGCATACTAAAGAATCCTGTAGTCGCGACGCAATAAGCCACGCTTAATTTCTCTTTATTGCCGATTAATTTAAATAGGCCATAAAATAAAAAAGTAAAAAGAAAAACCCATAAAAAAACCACTTTAAGGCTTAAACCGCTTAAAGCGGCCAAAAGTCCGGAAATCTTTACGGAAAACTGTTTATTCCAAAGCACAAGCATCTGGAACACCGCGTAAGGCTTCATGTCCCGGTTTATTTGCGAAGACGCCCCGTCTAATGATCGTTGAAACCAATTAACTGCTTTCTCATCCAACCGGTAATTCAAATAAAAAAGCGTGAGCATATTACTTTTGATGCCTAACCGGGACATCTTTTCAAAGATCAAACCCGGGCTAACCGCCATAATTTCCGGATCATCCGAAGCCAAAAACATATTGTAATCTCCGGGGATAACTCGTATATAAGCATAATTACTCTTAACCGCGTTTAAAATACAGGCATTAAGATCTTTTAATTCCCTGCTTATATACGAATAAGAACCGGGCAAACAAAACGCTATGACCCCCTTATCTTTTAACCGCGCCTTTAGCAAAGAAAAAAAATCGCTGGTAAACATGCGGTTTATCGATAAATCCCAAGGAGTGGTAAAACCGATCAAAACCGTGTCATATTTATGACCCGACTGCCTGATAAAAAAACGGCTGTCGGTATTGCTGATATTAACCCTATAATCGGAAAATTCTTTTTTTGTTATATCCGAAGGAAATTTTTTCAGCATTTTTGTAATCAAGGGGTCTAATTCCACATAATCCACTTTCTTTACAGGATGTTTTAAAATTTCAGCAAGCAACCCGCCCATACCGGCGCCTAACACAAGGATTTCTTCGGGATTTTGGTGAAACAACAAAGGAAAATTACCGAATTCTTCCACAAAAGTTATATCGGAGAAAGGCGTGATAATTACGGGTATGCCGTTATAAAAAAATGTATGCTGCCCTTCTTTCTCTGTCACGGCTATATTCCCATAAACAGAATTACGGTAATCCAACAAGCGGTTAGGCATAAATTGGCGTTGTATAGACACCAGCTGCAATTTATTAACGCCGCCGCTTAAAGCAAAACAAATGAACGCTCCGATAAGGATCATTAAAATATACCGCAGGATCAAATTCACCGGTTGCCTGAAGAATAAGGCGCATAAAACCAGGTTTGAGATAGTTAACATAAAAGCCACATAGAAAGAATTAAAATACGGCAAGAGCAGATAAGACAATAATACCCCACCGGCAATCGTACCAAACGTTTCTACGGCGTAAAGGTTGCCGATCAGGCGCACGGATTGCTTTTCATCGGAAGATACAAGTTTAGCTCCACAGCTGAATAACGCCCCGTGGCAAAACGCGGGAACAAAATTTATAAACAATGACGATAGAAATATAAGCGGCAGGCCTAATGTTTCTCCCGGCAAAACGCCGATCAACGGTTTAAATATGCGCGCTAAATAGATAGAAACCGGCAAAGACACTGAAAAAAAGGCCTGTATAACGATAAAAACATCAATTTTATTATTAAGCTTGTCGATTAATTTTCCGGCAATAAAAACACCGCAGGCTTCGGCAATAAGCCAGTTAGCCAAAATTACGCCCAGAGTCAGTTCATTGCCTAAAAAACTTATCAGCAATTCGCGCAACAATAAAACCTGAGCGACAATACCGCTTAAGCCGGCAATAAAAATAGATAAAATTATCAGAATATTCAAATTCGCACCTGCCTCTCTATGTTCTTATTTTATCGAATTATTGGTTTTTGTCCACCGATAAAAATTCATATAATGTTTTATTAATTATGTTATAATTAAATCATGGCTAACCGGAAAATATTAAACCCAAAATACCAGATTAGTTTCATATTCCATTTTTCTATTATCATATTAAGCGGATTCGGGATTGCCGGCTGCCTGATAATTATTTTTCTTAATAGAAAAATGGGGCCTACCTACCTGGAAGGGATTTATAATTTACGGCAAATTCAGGCAACTCTGCCTATTACAATATTCATAACCGCGTTTATTCAAACGCTGGCGCTATGTATTATTACTTTCATAGCTTCGCTGTTCTGGTCCCACAGTATATCCGGCCCGCTTTTGCGCTTTAGAAGGCATTTAAAAAATATTTGCCTGAAAGAAACGGAAAAAGAAGCAATGACTTTCAGGGATACGGACCAATTGCATGGATTAGCCCAGGCATTCTCGGAAATGGTTATTTGCCATAACGATAATAAAACAAAAGCTTTAGCCTTATTAGTCGAAGCGCAAAAAATTCTCGATGAAGCTAAAGCCATTCAAAACCGGAATAACAATAACACGCATGCAATCGATCTCAAATTGAATGAATTAAAAAATATATACCTGCGCATAAAAGACATTTATAAAAACAAAAAAATCAATTAATGCGTAAAACTATAGTATACCCCGCGGTTTTTTTATCGGCAATTTTATGTTATTGCGCTATTCAGGCAATTACCGGCTTTAAAATACACGATTTCGAAGGCAAATGCGCGCTCTGCCATAGTAATATCCCTGATAAAAATACTCTTCGTGAAGAGCTGGCCTTTACGGATAGCATTGATAAGCTTTGCGATAAATGCCATACGACTGACAAAAACAAATCGCATCCCATTAATCTAAAGCTCACGGTAAATACTCCTTTAACCGCGCATCTGGACAAAAACGGCCTTTTAACCTGCACTACCTGCCACGACATTCATAAAGAAGAAAAAACATCGAATAGATCGGATTTATCCGGGCTGCTTTGGGGCCATCTAAAAGGCAGGGCATTCTGCTCTCTCTGCCACACAAACGAAACCACAGGCGCAAACTGGCAGCACCAAACAGCTATACCCTACGCGCACTCTAATGGAAAACTGCTGCAAGCCGCTGACGGCGCCCCGCTGGATAAATTATCAACGGAATGTTTAAGCTGCCATGACGGCACGATTTCGCGATTTCCGCAAATCGCGGTCAAACAAGGAATATGGCAACACGAAAAAGGAGAAAGCCATCCAATAGGCGTAGATTATCCCCGCTCTGAAGAATTTACTTCTCCCGAAGCTTTACCTAAAGAAATCCGGCTTTTTGACGGCACGATCGGCTGCCTTTCCTGCCATGAAATATACAACAAAGAATACAATATGTTAGCAATGAATAACCGAAGAAGCAGGCTCTGTTTAACCTGCCATAAAAAATAAAAATATGTCAAATATTGCCCGAAATAAAAGAAAACCATTTTTTATTAAAAGAAATTTTCAAATTAACTTTATTCTGGGGTTTACCGCGCTTCTCTTTATCGAAGTGCTGCTGTCAGGCGTATTTATTTACTGTTTATCCGCGGCTAAAATCGAAGAAGCGGCATTCCGTTCACATATCACTACCAACAGTAGCGCTCAGATTATCGCGCCGATAATCCTAAAGGTAAATGCGTGCGGCATTATAATAAGCATTTTGCTTGCGGGCCTTGCAGTAGCAATTACTTACCGCAGAAACCATTTGCTATTTCATAAAATCACGGAAGGATTGAACAATCTAAGAGATAACAACCTGCCTTATCGTATAGACGAACGCGGCAGCAAAGGAACTGTAACGTTTATTAAAGAATTTAACGCGGCCGCCGCTTATTTTGAACAGCGGCTGAATAACCTGCGCTTTATCCTGGACTCCGCCATCGCGGAAAAAGAACTAAAAAATATTGAAAAACTGCACGCCGGGCTTTCATCTCTTATCACGCAACGGGAACAACCTTAAAATAAAAAACGGATGGCTAATAAACAAATTATTAGCCATCCGCAGCTGGTTCCCAACGCAAGATTCAGGTTTTATTTATTATGACAGGTTAAACAAAGCGCGCTTCCTGCGTTATTTACTATAAGCAAATGATTCCCCGATACCCCGGCATCGCCTTTACCCGCGTGCACATCGTGGCAAGAGCCGCATTCAAGATTACCGTTAAAAAGCAAGCCGTCATGAATGGTTTTTCCCGCTAACGCGCCTACTGTTTTTACTGTAGGATCAAATAATTCGCCGTCGGCGGTTGCCAACGCGGCGCTATAAGCGAAAGATACAGGATGATCATTTGAAATATTCGTGCCAAGATTATCAGCACCGGCCACAAAAGTTGTCCCGGAGGTTCCGCCGCCTAAAGAATCCAGAGCTACTGTGCCGTCATGGCAGCTTAAACAAGCTTTAGATGACGCGCTGGGCTGCCCTACGGAGGCATTTAAACTTGGGCTGGAATATATTGTATACGTGGCAGAACTCAGAGTATGGTTCCATAAAGGCGCTATGGTACTGCTTGAACTATGCGGCGTATGACAGATTCCGCATGTTTGCGCTCCCGACCAGGAATCTCCCGAGAAATCGTGCGCTGACCCGGAAATCGCGGCCAAAACCGGGCTAACGGCTATAAAACCAACAGCCATAATCCCCAAAACACAGACCAAAAACTTTTTCTCCATTGCCTTTCCCTCCTTTTTTATGAAATATTTTCGCGAAAATTTATTTAAAAAAATATAGCACAAATAAGATTAAATGAAGATTAAATTAAGATTAACTTTTCTTAATCTACGTAAAAAAATAAGTTAGGAAGTTATGGCTTTTGACGGAATTTAATAGCTGAGATTATTATGTACCTTACCGTGGCATGTCAAACTGCAGGAACCATGAAAAGTCCCGTTTGAGCTATACGAGATCTGGCCGGAAGAATTTGCCGAAACTATATTGCGGTCGAAATTGATAAGGCCAGGGGCATTTCTAACGCCATGAGAATCATGACAGGCAGTACAAGGGGTTCTTTCATCCGTAATATGCAAATGATGCTTGGAAAAACTCCTGTCCTGTAAAATACTGTTTCGATCATGGCATTTATAACAAAGCGCGTAAGCGCTTAAACTTTCCGATTGATTATCCGCAAAACTTAAGTTCCTTTCCAATAATGGGCTGTAAGCAGAACCATGCGGGCCGCGCGGGCCTGTCCCGCTATTTCCGGGCCCGTTATTATTATTATGGCAATCACTGCATTTGATTATACTTGAGGTTGTAAGCGGAGAAATTAAACTGGGGACATTCGCGTTTTTACCTATATTTTGCAGCGGATGGTACGACTGATTCGCGGGAGCAAATTCTAGTCTGGTATTATTTTCGGCGAATTGGCGATTAACATAGTTACGCGCGGCATAATTGCTATCCGCGTGGCAGCGGAAACAAAGTTCATATTCATAATTAACAGCGCTAACCGGGGATCCTTGCGCGTTAACTCCTTTAACTGCCGTCAGAGAACCGCTAACCGGCCCGCCGGCGACATTGGAAACCGCGTGCGAATTATGGCAATCCGAGCATTCCACGTGCCTGTTTGAAGAAACTACTGTGTTTTCCGCCGGGTCATGCGCGCCTGTGTAATTGTAAATCGGATGTAAACTTACTTTATTAAATTCATTGACTATATTCTTTTGCGCGACATTGCCATTATGGCAAGGTATACAATTGCCTTCTTCCGTAGATGAATTTAACAGGCGTTTTTTCCCGGCGGCGTTATGAGGAGTATGGCAATTTTCGCAGGCATTGTCGGAAACATTATTCCAGGAGGTATGCTGCCATGGGGAAGAAGACAATCCGTTCCATACGGCCGTTGAAGACTTATGTATCGAACCATCCCATCCGTTCATGTTGTGGCAGGCAAGGCATAAAGCGCCGCGCATGCCGTCTACTCTTGAAAAATAGCCGAATTGATTGTTATGCGGTTCATGGCAGGCCGTGCACTGAAGCTGTGAATCTTTATCCAAACGGATATTTCCCGTCAATGCCGCCGGGTCCTTCAATAACGGATTAGAAAAAACAAGCGCGGAATCATAACGAAAAGATACAGGATGGTCATTAGATAAATCCGTGCCGAGATTTTGTTCGGTTCCAATGGGTTGAGTAAATGAAATAGCCTCGCTTCGCGACCGCACCATGCCTAATGCGACAGTCCCGTCATGGCAGCTTAAACAAACTTTTGACGCGCCGGCAGGCTGGCCGACAGCCGCCTTTAACGTGGAACTAGTGTACGGGATATAAACCGTGCCTGATTCGTAGCGGTTCCACAACGGCGCTTCGGAAGTAGCGTTATGCGGGGTATGGCAAAAAATACAAATTTCGCTTTCAGTCACCCCCTTAACATCACCCGGGCCGCTGACAGAAAGATTGTGTTTTGAATTAACAATACTGGCGGCATGTAAGATACAAGGCGCAAAGTACAAGGCGCAAGCAGAAATTAAAAATGATAATTTTAACTTCCACCTTATGCCCCTGTGCTTTTGTGCCCTTGCGCTCATGTGTTCTTGTCCCTTGTGCCCCGTAAATTTACGCATCAGTCCTTGCCCACATAACGAAATATCTGAATACGCTGGTTGTATGAATCCGCGACATAAATATAATTACCGCTATCGATCGCCAAACCACAGGGGATCCAGAATTCTCCATCCCTCTGCCCTGATTCGCCTAAAAAAAGCAGAAATTCCCTCTCTTTATTAAATATTTGTATATTATCAAACAATCCGTCGGTCGTATAAATATGCCCAAAAGAATCAACCGCGACCCCCTTGGGCCGGGAAAAAGAACCAGAACTGTCGCCAAGCTTGCCAAAAGCGTATAAAAATTTATTATTTTTATCAAATACCTGTATTCTAAAATTCAAAGTATCTGCAACATAAAGCTTACCGTCATTATCTGCGGAAATCGCGGTCGGATAATTAAACTCGCCATCACCTTTGCCCCTATCGCCAAACCTGGAAAGCAGCCTGCCGTTTAAATCAAACATTAAAATACCGGCGCCAAGCGTATCCACAACATACAGCCGTTTGTTAACTATCACAATGCCGGTCGGCCTGGCAAATTTATCCGCGCCGCTAATCGAAAATTTAAACTTGCCATCAATATCAAGGCAAAAAACCTTTTTTAATTCAGAATCAGAAACAAAGATCAAGCCATTCTCGGAAACCGCCACCCCCACGGGAGAAATAAGTTTCTCCTTATTAATTATTGTGATTATTTTGTATTTCTTTCCGTTTTTCCGGAAAATATGCAGGGCTGGCGCTCCCGCGTCGCAAACATATACCCCCCCCCGGTTATCTACCGCAAGCGCGACAGGTTTATTTAAAACATTTTTTTCTTCTCCTAAAATCACTCCTTTTAATTTCTTAAAAAACCCCGGCTTTATCCCGAAATCAGCGGGCGAATAAACAGACCCGACAAAACTTATCCGCATTTCCGCCGGAGGCGCCGGCCAAAATAACGGAGATCCGTTTTCCGCGCCGTAACCAGGGGCACAAGAGCACAAGAATACCAAAGCACCGGAGCACAAGGACATAAGCGCGCAAGGGCGCAAAACAACCTTCAAATAAGAATACATACTCAATACCGGGCTTCTTCCCGCTTTAAATCCCTGATCAGCCATTTTTAAAATACGCGTTTTGCCTTAAAAGAAATAAAATGATTAATTAATGTATCCGTTAAATATTGCTGTTTCCGGAATTCATATTTAATATCCAGTGTAAACTTGTTTAAACTTAATTCATAGCCTGAGCCGGCGGTTATATCATCCAAATCAATACCTGTGCCTTCCTGCCAGCGAAAACCGGCTTCGGCATTCAAACGCGAGTAAGCGTTTAGGCCTATCGTATACCGGCTTATAAAATCAAAAAACTTCTGCGTATCCTGCGAACTTATAAATCTTACTTTACACTGAGAAGAATCAAATGTCAAAGTCGATTTTTCCGTAGGATTAAAAAAATACGATTCTTTGATCCGCGTTTGTTTATAAGGCGAAAGGTTTGAATCATAATCTTCGCCGGATAATTCAACGCTAAAGTTTTTATAATTAAAATCCACGCCGACGATCGTATCCGTCAGCTTTTGTAAAACCAAATTTTCCCCGCCGGACGCCCTGGGATGGCTTTCTTTGGATAAATTATAATATACGCCTATTAATTGTTCAAGAAAATCCATCCGGAAACGATAATTTTGCGATAAAGTATTAAATTTAACCAAGGGGCTTGACTGCGCGCGGTAATCAACAACGACATCCTGCCCGTCCAAAATACTGCCCCCCGGAACCCGTTGGATTTGGGTGCGCTCTGCCGCTTCGGTCAACAGATAATCCACATTTAAAACATATGTAATATCCCCCGCGGCGTTGGTCACTACCACTGTTGCCGTATCCGCGCGCGGCATATCCAGAAACGTTAATACACCGGTTGTCAAAGTATGCGCTTCATCAATAATTGAAATTACATTATCCATTGTTTCTCTTTTATCTTCAGAATAAGCTATTCCCGCGCCGGAAGTGAATTTGCCGATCTTTCCCAGCTTTTTCACATAGGCTTCGTCCAGCGATACCCCGTAAGTATCCTGCGAAAAAGAAGTGGCTTTACTGTTAAAATAATAGGTGTTAAACGAGGAATTCAGGCTTTCATATAACTGGTGCCGCAGCGCGGCGCTAATCCTGTTATCTTTCGCGTTCACTCCCGAAGAAGACTTATCTGAAAAACTATAATTATACGAACTGTCTAAAGAATCCGTGTGTTTTATATCAAAATTTTCGTTTAAATTCAACACACGGCTTTTGCTTGTGCCGGTAAGGCCATACGAACGCAAGGAAGAATAAAGCATTTTTCTTTCATCTTCCGATAAATACTTTCTATTTGTCAGATTAAAGTCCCTGGAAACCCCGTTTTGGTCAGGAGTGCCTGATTCCGTACGGGAAAATTTGTCCTGGTTGGCATCGAAAAAAGTTTCGCCAAGAAGCTCCGATTGATTATTTAAATTAAGGCTTAACTCGTCATCCTGAAAATCCTGAGACGGCCGGGATAACCTGTCTATTACTTTTTCGCTCTTACTAAAAGAAAAACTCGCGGGCAGCGCCTTATTCCTGAACCCAAAATTACCGCCGTATTTATTTGAATTTATGATCTGGCGTTCAAAAAATTCGCGATTCTGCACTTGCCTTGATTTCTCCGCTGACAAAGAAAAAACGTAAGGTTTTTTGTTGAGGAAAGAAGATAATACATGATACCTGTTCAAAGAGCTGTTCTTGAGTTTACCCGCGAGATTTGGCTGAAATTTCTCTCTATTTTGTGCCAAACCAACTTCTAAATCCGCGTCAACATCAACAAAATTAGGATGATAAACCGAGCCCTGGAATTTAGTCTCAAGAGTTTCCTCAAACAACAGCCTTTTCCTATGGCTGGGCAAAGGCGCAGATAAGATCTTTCTTTCTTCATTTTCTGATTCAAAAGAAAAACCTAAAGCGTTACGGGTATTTCTTACTGAAAAAAAATTCCCCGCGCCAAAATTTTCTTTCCGGGCATCCGGCGGAAAAGCGTTCCTTTTCATGGAACTTAAATTAAAAAGAAACTCCCCTGTTTCTTTTTTGCGTGAAATCTTCTCTATTTCTTCATCCATTGAGCTGTCCCTGCGGCTCATCAATGCCCATATTTCATCATCCATCGTTTGCCGCCGCAGCGAGTACAACTTATCGGTTTCATCAGTTAGCGCGCCTGCTTCTGTATTTTGCGCGAAAACATTACTCAATACTGAAAATAAAACAAAGAAAAATAAAAAAAGTATTTTAAACTTCATTTTAATAATTTTTCATCATTTGAAGAATGGGGATTATGGCACTCCAGGCAATTACTCTGCCCTTCGTGCGCGGGATTTGCTTTTATATCTTTCTCTTCATGGCAGTTAAAGCATATTTGCGGAGAAGGTTTTTTTAAAATAAATTTATTCGGGGATTGATGCGGGTCATGGCATTCAAGACAAGAGCCTTCGCTTACCGGGTAATGTACCGTTTTTTTATTTTTACTGAAATCGTCATGACAGGTAAAACACAGCTCCGAAGTCCGCGAAATAAGCTTCTGAGAAGATTTCGTATCATGGCAGCTATCGCATTGTTTTTCTAAAAAAGGGGCGTGATAAAAAGTAGCGGGGACTTGTTGAGCCTGGGCGGTTATTTCTATTCCCGGAGTAACAATTACTTTTGAACCGTCTTTAGCTCCGGCAGGAATATTTCCCTTAGCGGGAGGCACGCCATCGATAAAAACACGCAATAATTTATCGCGCGCCGGGCTGCTGCAACCTGCTAAAATGATATAAAAAAAAACAAAAGCGCTATATTAATTTTACTTTTTGGCCGGTTCATCGCTTCTTACGCCCAAAGCCAAATACGCTCAATTTCCTGTCTCCGTATTGGCTGGTAACTAAAACAAGGTATTCTATTTCAAACGAAGGATCCGCGAAAGGCAAAAAATAATCCGTCAGAGAATAATCAACCGCAATGCCTGCCGGCAATACCAGTGAAACAGGGCTTGCGCCCGGCTCGGCGAAAAATAACAGCAGTTTTCCACCCTTATCAAAAATCTGCACATTTTCAAAAGCGGCATCAACAGCGTAAACCCTGCCCTCTTTATCGACCGCGACGCCTTTAGGCCTGGCGAATTGCCCGGGGGCATCGCCGTGAGAGCCGATACTCATTAAAAATTCACCGCTGGCGCCGTATTTTTGAATCCTGAAAGCTCCGGTATCGGAAACATAAAGGTTCCCCTCGTCATCGATCGCCATATTTGTGGGTGAAAAAAGTTTAGCGCCTTCTTTCGCGCCTTCCTGCGGAATACTATATAGATACTTTCTATCTTGCACCCCGAAAACCTTAACGCATTGGGTCTTTAGATCGCAAATATAAATTTTATTATCCTTTACTAAAACAGCGGTAGGCTTAAATTCTGATTTATTTCCTACCGTTCCCAAATAATCTCCGCTATTAGAAAAAATTACCACCTGCCCGCGCCTTGAATCGGCTACATACATATCTCCATTAGGGCCAAAACATACATTTATGGGGTCCATTAACTGTCCGGCGTCTTTGGGGCGAAAATATTCCAGTTTTCTTTTTTCCAGATCCAAAACATCGATCGCGTTATGCACTGTATCGCAAATGTATATTTTATTATTATACGCGGCAACTCCGTAAGGTTTAACTATCGGCTTTGAACTTTTAGTGTCTCCTACAATAAATTTTCGAAACGCGCTTGGAGAAGACTCTAAATCATCTGACGATGAAAAACTGGTTAAAAACTGCAGGCGCGGCTCATCCGGTTCTGCGGGAAAGAATATGGGCTTTTGTTTATGCTGCGCGTTTTTAGGCATCGTGGCGCAGCCGCAAATAAAAAATAAAAGAAGTATAAAGGCGTATTTAAAATTATTTTTCATTTTATTAGTATACAACATTTTACTTGTTATGACAAGTTAAGCATAACTTATCTTGGGTGTTAGCTACTAATAATAGATGCGGCGCGATAGCAGAATCACCTTTGTTTGCGTGCACATCATGGCAAGAAGGGCATTCCAATCGGTTTTGAAAAAGCATACCACCCTGAATTGTTTTACCGCCTAAACTTGCCACAGGCGTACTTGCCGGATCCTGTAAAGCGCCGTCTTGTTGCGCCAGAGCGGTATCAAATATAAAGGATATGGGGTGATCATTGCTTAAAATACTGTTTTTACCGCTGCTGGAAAAATTTTTATGGCAAGCTAAACAATCAGTAGCGGAAGAAGTGGCAATCGCGCCGTCATGGCAGGTAAGGCAGGCTTTCGAAGAGGCACGCGGCTGGCTTACAGCCGAATCTAACGTATCAGAACTATAAAGGGTATAGGTTATATCCGTGCCGCTCCATCCAGACGTTCCAAGGCTTCCGCGCCACAAGGGAACTTCGGTTGAAAGTGAATTATGCGGCGTATGACAAACTTTACAAATCTCTCCTTCTCCATGATCCATCGTTCCCGCTCCTTTATAGGGCATACGCGGCGCTCTGGAGAAATCATGCGGGGAGCCGGAAATATATGCGAATAGCTTTGCATTATTAAACAATAAGAATATCCATATTATTAGAATAAAAAACTTTTTCAAATTTTTCATTTATTATGACAAGTCAGGCATAATTGGCCCTGGGCATTATTCACTAACAACAGCCGCGGCGTTGCCGCGGAATCTCCCTTTTTCGCGTGCACATCATGGCATGAAGAGCATTCCATCCTATCCTGATAAAGCATCCCTTGACGGATCGTCTTTCCGCCCAAAGATGAAACCACAGCGCCATTAGGATCGTGCAAAGCGCCGTCAGACTGAGCTAAGGCTGTATCATATGTAAAGGAAATCGGATGATCATTGCTTAAAACACTGTTTTTACCGCTGCTGGAAAAATTTTTATGGCAAGCAATACAGTCAGTCGCGGAAGACGTGGCAATCGCGCCGTCATGGCAGGTAAGGCAGGCTTTTGAAGGGGCACGCGGCTGGCTTACAGCCGAATCTAACGTATCAGAACTATAAAGGGTATAGGTTATATCCGTACCGCTCCATCCCGACGTTCCAAGGCTTCCGCGCCACAAGGGAACTTCGGTTGAAAGTGAATTATGCGGCGTATGACAAACTTTACAAATCTCTCCTTCTCCATGATCCATCGTTCCCTGTGCTCCCGCGGGAATGCCCGCCGCGCCGGAAAAATCATGAGGTGAACCTGTGATATACCCCAACGCTGCCGCTTCAGATAAAAATACAAACGCGATTGTTATTGAAATAAATTTAAGCATCGGATATTTCACTTAACATGGCAAGTTAAACATAACTTGTCTTGATCATTATTTATTAACAAAAGGTCAGGCGCTGTCGCGGAATCTCCCTTTTTCGCGTGCACGTCATGGCAGGAAGGGCATTCCATACGGTTCTGATAAAGCATGCCTGTTTGAATTGTTTTACCGCCTAAAGTTGCTACAGCACTCCCACCAGGGTCGAGTAACGCGCCGTCAGTTTGTGCTAAAGCAGCATCATATGTAAATGAGATCGGATGATCATTATTTAAAACAGTATTCCCGGGAGTATGCCCTGAATTCTTATGGCAGTCTACGCATCCGGTTAAAGGGCCTATCGCGATTGAACCATCATGGCAGGTTAAGCAGGCTTTTGACGGAACAAGAGGCTGATTTACGCTGGCATCCAAAGTGTCTGAACTATAAAGCGTATAAGTCCCGTATGATCCAAGGCGGCCGCGCCATAAAGGAGCTTCGCTTGAACGGCCGCTATGAGGAGTATGGCAAATCTTACAAATTTCGCCTCCTCCATGAACAAAGCTCACCCCGGAAAAATCATGGGGTGAGCCTGTTATTTCAGCAAATAATTTCACTTGCGTAAACAAAACAAGTCCTAAAGCTGTAAAAATAAATTTTTTATTAAAATATCTCACTTATTGTGACAGGTTAAACAAAGAGCACTTCCTGTATTATTTACTATAAGCAAATGATTACCTGATACTCCGGCATCGCCTTTACCTGCGTGCACATCATGGCAAGAACCGCACTCAAGATTACCGCCAATAAGCATGCCGTCCGTAATAGATTTTCCGCCTAACACAGCTACTGTTTTGGCTGTAGGATCGAATAACTCGCCATCGGTGGCCGCCAACGCCGCGTTATAAGCAAAAGAAACCGGATGATCATTAGAAATATCCGCAGTAAGATTATCCGAACCGGTTAAAAAAGAAGTACCGCTGGTGCTGCCGCCAAAAGAATCAAGAGCAACTGTGCCATCATGGCAGCTTAAGCAAGCTTTAGATGAAGCGCTGGGCTGGCCTACCGCCGCGTTTAAGCTCGGGCTGGAATATAGTGTATAAACCGCGGCACTCAAAGTATGATTCCATAAAGGCGCTATTGTACTGCTGGCGCTATGCGGGGTATGACAGATTCCGCAAGTTTGCCCTCCCGACCAAGTGTCCCCTGAGAAATCGTGCGCTGAACCGCTGATCGCGGCAAAAACAGGATTAACGGACAAAAAACATACCGCCATAATCCCCAAAAAACAAAACAACATTTTTTTTCCCATTGCCTTACCCCTCCCTTTTTACCGCAGGAGCTACAAAGACGTCCTCATTGACAATTTTCGTACCAACCCGCTTTTATGGTTTATAATAATATACAGAAGCAAAAGATTTAAAACAAATTAATACAACATTAATTTATTTAATTTTCTTGTAACTAATTTCACTAATCCGGCTAAAAAAAACAGGATTTCAACCCCAAGTACATATAAACTTTAGAAAGAGATTACCTATTAATAGCGTTTACATGTATTCCGCAAAACATTGCTTTGCCTGCGCGCATTTCAACTTCGCAAACATTTGATTTTCAGCACCCGCGACTATTTGCCCTTTTCTATTGTTTTTTACAAAAGACAGGTTACTTTGGGGCGGAATATTTATAAGAGCTAAAACAGCTTATTAGTGGAAAGTTTAACATATTTTTCCTCATTGTCAAGGTCTTTACAACAGTTTAGAAAAATATTCTATTTTATGCCGCTACGACCCGTAACTATGCAACCCGGATAAAAGATAGTTCACTCCAAAATAAGTAAAAAGCATCGCCACAAAACCTATCACTGACAGCCATGCCGCTTTTTTCCCCTTCCATCCTTTTCGTAAACGCGTATGCAGGTATATAGCGTAAATAAACCAGGTAATTAATGACCATGTTTCTTTAGGGTCCCAACTCCAATAAGTGCCCCAGGCAGAATTTGCCCAAACAGAGCCGCTAATAATACCCAGAGTTAAAAACAAAAAACCAAACGCTGTCATTTTATAACTGACGGCGTCTAAATTCAACTCATCTTTTCTCTTTGTTATAAGAATCAAACTGGAAATAAACGCCACGGTTAACGCCGCGTACCCGATAAAACAAGTCAACACGTGAATAGTCAGCCAATTGCTTTTTAAAGCGGGCAATAACGGTACTATTTCTTTATCTAATAAAGACGCTCCCCCTAAAGATAATAAACTCATCAAAGATACCAACGCGGCAATACTTTTAATCTTATACTTTAAATCAATAAAAATTAATACCAAAGCAATTGCCCAACCGAATACCACCAGAGATTCGAACATATTACTCAACGGCGGCCTGCCCGCGGCCTGCCAACGCAATCCGAGATAAACGGAAACGCTCAAAATACCGGCAATAAGAAAAAACCTTGCCAGAAATGCAATTGGTTTTCTCGCTGAGAAAATATTCGCGCTATAAAAAACCAAAGCTAAGAAATAAGCCGCAAAGCTAAGATTAAGGTATGTAGAAAGCATTTTACTTTTATCTCCTTTGGGTTAACGGCTTAACATAAAATATCATCACCAGCCCCACTATAAGCAAAATAAACCCAAAATAAATCACCGGCACCCCCGGGTCATTAACTACCTGCAAGCCGGACCAGCTAAGCCCTTGGTTATCGTAGCTGTTCTGAAAAAAAGTATACCCGCCAAAACGCAACGGTTCATTTACGCGTATATCCTGGCTTATAATATCTTTACCGTCTTTTATAACAGTGACCTTACTGATAAAATCTTTAGGCCGGCGCGCCTGCCAGTTATATACGAATTTAAATTCCGCGCCTGATTCCTGGTGCATATCGGGAAAACGGGCAAATGCCCACACTTTTTTTACGTTGCCGTTTTTATCTTTAATTTCTAATTCGATTGCCGGATTATTCGGCGAAGCCGACCTGCTGACAACTTGTTTAGTAGCGGTATCCATCATAAAATCAGAAACGTAGCGCAGAACCTTTACACGATAACCGGTATCACCAATATCAGATTCCGCTCCAATATCAGCCGTAATCTCCGCTAGAAGCTTATCATCCTTGCCCGGCTTGACAGAATCAGTCATACTGCAAACCGCTTCTTTTGGGCACGAATAAATCAATAATTTTTCTTTGGGATCAATATGTTCATTAAAAACAAACTCATTCAACCTGATAAAAAAGCCTAAATCGGCCTTCTTATTCTGTGATATAAAAGAACCAACCTCTTGCCCCACTTTAACTTGTATGTACCCTTTTTGGCCAAAAAACATCCCGATTAAAGCGCCAATCAAAATTACCAAGATACTAAGATGGCAAAAAAAACTGCCTAAAGAACGGTTCTTGATTGAAAACCTGTTTAATATGCATACGGCTAAATTCAAAGCAAAAAAAACCAACGTCAGAATAAACCACCAGGAAGCATAAACATTAGACAAACCTATTTTTGATAAAACCTGATAGCCGTATTGCCCATACTTGCCGAGATAAAACTCCGGATCCTGATTTTGCGGGATTAGTGTCCCTATCAAGGAAAGCAAAGCAATTATCACAAGCAACCATATCGCCAATTTTATGGAAGAAAAGAATCTCCAAAGCTTAGTATGTTTAATAGACATATTTATATACGCTGACAACCGTTAATTTATTCGCGAAAATCAGCAAACACGCTGACTGCCGCGAATAAATTAACGGATATTCACATTTATTTAGGCCTAGGATGATTAATTTTCGCGTAATATTCTTCGAAATTAAATCCTTTGAAATTCGGGCTTTCCGAATTATGGCATTTAACGCACAACTCTTTTGTAGGGATAACAAGCCCTGCCTCTATCGATTTAGCTTTATCTTTCATCACGCTTAACGGCGCATAATCGCTGCCGGCGCCGTGGCAGGCCTCGCACTGAACGCCATCAGCTTTTACAAAACCGGTATCAAATAAGCTGCTATCCTCGCCGTAACCGGTAACGTGGCATTTTAAACATTTAAGTTCCTCTTGAGGATTTCCCGTAACACCGGCTTTTTTCGCTGTTTCCTGAGCTTCCGGAGTAACAAGCCTTTCATATGCTTTGGCATGGCTAGTGCCGCTCCATTGCCCATATTGATTACCCTTTGCTTCAGACTTGTGGCACATGGAACATTTCTTAACGCCGATATATTTATGATTCCCTTCACCAAAAACCAAACCGGTCAAACAGAAAAAAAACACCATAACCAAACAACAAACTATTTTACGCATTTTTCCGCCTCTCCTTTCCAGTAAATGTTATTGATGCTCGATTATATCATGGCAATTAATACAATCAACCTTATTTTTCTTAACATGTATATTATGCATCAAATGAGAATCTTTTACTTTTTTAATTTGGTCTCTATCTTGATGGCAAAAATAGCACATTTCTTTGCGAACTTTCCCCTCGCCTTTTACAACTTCATTATGGCACTCGGTGCATTTAGAGCCGGAAGCAAGCGCTTCTTTATGCGTAGCATTCTCTTTGATCTTAGAATGGCATTTTAAACATTCACCCGCCAACTTCGCAGGGCTGCTGTTCTTAAAGTGACAGATAAAACACTGGTTATCCTCAACTGTCATATGCTGGTCATTCATCAACTGAGTGTGGCAATTTGTGCAGCGTAATTCAATGTTTGTCTTCAACATCTTAAAATGCTGGGCATGCGTAAAAGCGACTTTTTTTCTAAAAAGAAGTTCTTTATTTTCAAATTTTGCTTTTTCATGGCATCCGGCCCTTAAACAAGTGGCATCGGTTACGACCGCGTCATATTTCTTTTTGTAACCGTTAGTCAAGAATTTCGCCACTTCCAGCAATCCTTTTATCTTACCTTTAACATGCGCTTTCAGGCTAGGCTCATAATGGCATTCCACACAATTTACTTTGTTATGCGTAGACTTTTTCCATGATGCGTAATAAGGCTTCATTATATGGCAACTGAGACAAAACTCAGGCCTTTCCGTATAAAGGATAGAAGCAACTGTAAAGATTACAAAGAACACGAACATAATGCCCAAAATCAGAAGTATTTTTTTCTTTTTCATCCCCTCTCCCTTTAAAAATAATGTTATTATCCGGTGTTTATTTAATATTGTTTAAAGCGTATTCCGCCGCTGTTATGGTCTTCTTAATATCGGCAAAACTATGCTTAACTGAAATAAAATTCGCTTCAAACTGCGATGGCGCCAGATATACCCCAAGTTTTAACATCGCGCGAAAGAATTGCGCGAACGCGGCTAAATCGCACGAGGAAACATCATTGTAATTTTTAATTTCCGCTTTATCCGAAAAAAACAACGTAAACAAAGAACCTATTCTATGTAATATTGCCCCGCGGCCGGCAAGTTTAACAACTTGATTAAGCCCTGACTCAAGCTCACTTCCCAGAACGTCTAATGTATCATAAATTTTATTTTTTATCAATACTTGTATCGTATTAATACCTGCCTCCACAGCTACAGGATTACCCGATAATGTTCCTGCCTGGTACACAGGGCCTTCAGGAGAAAGGCAGTCCATTATCCGGCTTTGCCCGCCAAAAGCGCCGATAGGAAAACCTCCACCCACAATTTTACCTAAGACAGTCAAATCCGGCTTAATCCCGAAAAGCTGCTGCGCGCCTCCCGGAGCCACCCGGAAGCCGGTAATTACCTCGTCAAAAATCAAAACAATATTATTGTCTTTTGTAATCTCTCTTAACTTTTTTAAGAAACCATCTTTGGGCAATATTAACCCCATATTCGCCGGGATAGGCTCAACAATCACGCAAGCAAGATTATCCTTCTCTTTTTTAATTGCCTCTTCAACCGCTTCAATATTGTTAAAAGGCAGGGCGAGCGTATCCTGAGCAAAACTCTTATTCACTCCGGAAGAAGAAGGCACGCCAAACGTAGCGGCACCGGAACCGGCCTTGACCAAAAGGCTGTCAAAATGCCCATGATAACAACCCTCAAATTTTATAATTTTTTCCCGCCCGGTATATCCTCGCGCCAAGCGAATCGCGCTCATCGCGGCTTCGGTCCCCGAAGAAGTAAGGCGAACTTTTTGAATTGAAGGATAAATTTCGGCAATTAACCGCGCCAGCTCCACTTCTCTTTTTGTAGGAGCCCCAAAACTTGTCCCTTTTTTTAAAACTTTAATAACAGGTTTTAATATCCTTTCATCCGCGTGCCCTAAAATCATCGGCCCCCAGGAAAGCACATAATCAATGTATTTATTGCCATCCACATCGTAAATATAGGCGCCTTTTGCTTTCTCGATAAATAAGGGATCCATCCCCACCGCTTTAAAAGCGCGCACAGGGCTATTAACCCCGCCGGGAATAACTTTTTTTGCCTGCCTGAAATATTGTTTTGATTTTGTAAAAGAATTTTTCATTATTTATACTTTCCTATGCCATAAAATATTTAGGCGCGGATTTTTTATACTCTTCAGAAGAAAACAAAATCCTGTAATCCGTGCAATTTATCTTTTTTGAAATTTCACCGATTATCTTCAAACAACCTCTGTTAGTCTTAGCATGGACCATGGAATAAAGGTTATAATTCCAATCCGGCGCTTTTTTTCTTTGATAACAGTGGCTTACTGCCGCGAAAGCTGCCATTATCTTGCCCACTTTAGTAATAAGCGAATTCTCAATATTCCATACCACCATCGCGTTATGAGTAAAACCTATTTTCTTATGATTAAGGCTGGCGCAGAATTTACGCAGTAATCGATTTTTTTTATAGCGCTTTATCAGCTCCAGAAAAAGCTGTTCTTTTATGCCCAGCTGCAGAGCCATCTGCGTAAACGGCTCTTTCACTAAAGGAATATCCTGAGAGATCACCCGGATTATCTTTCTATCCAATATTGATAACATTCTCGCGCGTTCCTTAAATTCGGAAATTCACATCAATTTTAAACAATTTAATTGCGGGAAAATCCGATATTTTTTTGACAGCTTTATTTTTTTTAACCTGATTTATAATTTGCGCGATTCTCTTAGTATCTTTCGCGACGATCGTAAACCAAATATTATACTCAGCGTTTCTTTTATAATTATGCGTAACCTCAGGATAAGAATTTATTTTTCGCACCAATCCCGAAACTTCATTAAGCGGCGCTTTTACCGCGACCAGGGTAGAAACAAGCCCGATCTTCCGCGGAGAAAAAACCGCGCTTATCCTCCGGATTATACCTTTTTTTTTCAAAAAAGCAATGCGTTTTAGAAGGGACTCTTCTGTGATCCCCAGTTCTTGCGCCACAGCCTCCCATGGCCGCGCAATAAACGGCAAATCTTCCTGAATGCGGTTTAAAATACGCTTATCAATTTTTTGAAACTCCATACCTTCAACTCCAGCGGCGCGTTCGGGGAACGCGCCCTACATTTCGCGGCCTACAGGCTCACCGCCTGTAGTACCAGCTGTTACTCCCCGCACGCAAGTGCGGGATCCATACTTATTCTCTATTTGTTCTTTGGTTCATACATACAATACGGTTCCTCTCCTAAATAATTGCCGAACTTAACGTATGCCCTGGCGCGGCAGCCTCCGCAGACTTCCTTGAATTCGCATCTGCCGCATTTGCCTGTATACTTATCCCAATCCCTGATGTTATTAAACACTTCCGAATCCAGCCAGATCTTTTTAAATCCCTGTTCCCGCACATTGCCGCATTTGATTTCCAGATAACCGCACGGTTGCACCTCACCGATATGTGAGATAAAACAAAACCCCACGCCCCCCATACAGCCCCTGCCGGTTAGAAAAGATGCTGCCGCTAAATGTTTCTGCAGCAAAATACGGTTAAAATGCGGCGCGCAGGTGATCTTTATTTCCAAAGCGGAATTTTTCTTCTCCTGCGCCAGGAATTCAAGTGTTTCTTCATACTCAGAAACCGATAATTCATCTGCAATCATATCTTTGGCGCGCCCCGTTGGCACAAGTAAAAAGATATGATGTGCCTTAGCGCCTAAATCTTTGGCTAAACTTATTATCTGAGGCAGCAACCCGATATTGCGTTTAGTAATGGTAGAATTTATCTGAAATTCCAGCCCGGCATTTTTCGCCTTTTTTATCCCCGCACAGGCCTGATCAAACGCTCCGGGAACCTGCCGTAAACTATCATGCGAATCCGCGTCCGGGCCGTCTAAACTTACAGATATTCTTTTTATGCCGGAAGCGATAATTTTGCCGATATTTTCATCGTTAAGCAAAGTGCCGTTAGGCGCCATTACCAGCGTTAAACCTTGTTTTCTGCCGTATTCAATTATTTCAAAAAGATCTTTTCTTAATAACGGCTCTCCTCCGGTTAAAATTATAACCGGCTTACTGAATGAAACGATCTCATCTATAAGTTTAAAACATTCGCTCGTGGACAGTTCATTCGCGTATGGGCCATGCTGGCTTGAGGCACGGCAATGCCTGCAGGCTAAATTGCAGCTGCGCGTCAGTTCCCAGGCGATCATTCTTAAATTTACTTTTTGTTTTTCAGCCATCCTGCCGCCTCCAGGGCGTAATATGTGATAATCTTATCGGCGCCCGCGCGTTTAAAACCGGTCAATATTTCGAGAACTAAATTTTGTTCGGTCTTCGGTCTTCGGTTTTCGGTTTTCGGCGAACACCGAACACCCATAACCGAACACCGAGCATATGCTTTTATCATTGCGTATTCGCCGCTTACAGAATAGCAGGCAAGAGGAAAATTCAATTCCTTCTTCAATCTGTAAATTATATCTTCATAACCTAACGCGGGCTTAACCATTATAGTATCTGCGCCCTCTTCGATATCAAGTTTAGCCTCAAGGACCGCCTCATCAGAGTTGTGATAATCCATCTGGTATGTTTTCCTATCTCCAAACTGAGGGGGAGATTCGGCCGCATCTCTAAAAGGCGCGTAAAAACCGGAGGCGTACTTCGCGGAATAAGCCATAATTTTAACCTTTGGATAATTATTCTTTAACAACTCTTCTTTTATGGCCTTTACCTGACCGTCCATCATCGCACTGGGCGCGACAACATCAACGCCTGCCCTGGCGTAAGACAGCGCAATCTTAGCTAATACTTCGATTGTAGCATCATTATCAACATGCATATTCGGTTTTCGCAAATTATTTTCTCCGATACCCGATACCCGATAACTAATACCAATAACCGGCTTTATGATCCCACAATGCCCGTGAGACGTATACTCACACATACAAACATCGGCGATAACAGAAAGCCCGGGCACTTTCTTTTTTATCAATCGAATCGTTTCCTGGACTACTCCTTTGTCATCGTAAGCGGATGAACCAACTTCATCTTTATGTTCGGGTATTCCGAATAAGATTACAGCAGGGATCCCGGAATTATAAATCGTCCTGGCGTGAGAAACTGCGTCTTTCACCGGGAATTGATATATACCGGGCATGGATTTGATTTCTTTTTTTACGGATATGCCTTCTTTAACAAATATAGGCATTATTAAATCATTAACCGACAATCCCGGAATCTCGCGGTTTTTCGCGCGAGTTGCTTCGTCTTTTCTTCTTTCCCGCATGCGTATCTCTGGAAATCCCATATTATCCTATCTATCCGACTCCCGGTGTCGGAAAAGGTTAACCCTCCACTCGATTAACTTATCAGGTGTTTATTTGTAGTTTCTTTCTCTTTATAAGAAATAATATTGCACCAAGAGGAAAATATGTTGATAATATCCACGGCGCATAAAGCCCCTGCCTTACGATACTAAAACCCAAAAAAATTTCTAGGTTACCAGTCAAAGGTTGAAATATAATTTGACCGGTTGTCCAATTAAGACGTAAACTTGTAACACCGCAAAAAATCAAGATAATCCACAGCCATTTTTTTCTCATTTTAGTTTTTTTGCATAAGATAAAAGAATATAATATTACTAAACTCACAATTATAGCAATGCCAAGAAAAATATAGTTTACGGTTCTTTTTCCTGCGAATGTAAAAGCATTGATTTCTTTGAGCGATGCAGGTATGGGATTTACATTAATTCCAAGAATTTGCTGTTTCCCTTCAATATTCTCAACTATTACGTCTACCACTAACCAAGAATCTTTAAATTGATATTGATATGTAAAATAAGAAATTCTTTTGTAGACGGAATAAACAACATTACATCCAACCATTTCGATTGATACAGGTTCACCTTTCTTAAGAAGAGGAATTATTGCTTGTATCTTTGATTTTATATTTGATTCTTTAACTTCAGGACTCAATAATTCTATGGCTCTATCTAAATTATTTGTTTTTAATATCCCTAAATATCTTCTTGCAAATTCATCATCTTCTTTTGGTGCTGTTTTATTCAAAAAGGTTTTCATAAAAGTATCCGCATTGCAACCGGAAAAGAAAGTAATAGCAAATAAAAAGAAAACGAATTTTAAAATATTTTTTTTCATATTTATCCCTTTTTATTTGGACTTTACGCTTAACGTAACTTCTTTCTCCGTTAAATAACACGCCGGGTCTTCCTGCCAGACGTCGCCGTAAAACGCTTCGGCCCTGACCCGGAAATTACCCGCGCAGATATTCTGGAATTGACAACGCCCGCATTTCCCTTTTAAAAGAGGGTTCCTGTTTCTTAATTTTTTTAATAGGTCATCGCTTTCATCCATCCAGATTTCACTAAATTTTCTTGTCTTTACATTCCCGAAAGAATAATGCCTCCAGAACTGGTCAGCGTGGACAAACCCCAGATTATCCACATCCGCGATGCCGATACCGGACTTATTGCCGCCGTTTATTTCCAGAAGTTTTAAAACCTCCGCGGCCTCTTTAATTTTATTCTCTTTCTTCAAACGTAAATAAAGGTAGGGGCCGTCGGCATGATTATCAACCGTTAAAATCTCCGTGTCCGGATTTTTATCGCCAAGCCGGATGGTCCTGTCAAAAATTATATCCATAGTGTCCCTGGCCTGCTGATGCGTCAGATCGTCTTTTATCATTGCGCTGCCTCTGCCGGCATACACTAAATGATAAAAACAAGCGCGCTTTATGCCTTCGTTTTCTATCAGGTCGAATATCCCCGGAATATCCTGAAAATTATGTTTATTGATCGTAAACCGCAAGCCTGCCCGGACGCCGCTTGATATGCAATTCCTGAACCCCAGCAAAGTCTTTTGGAAAGCGCCTTTTTGCTTGCGGAACTTATCGTTGGTTTCTTCCAGGCCGTCCAAGCTTATACCGACATAAGAAAATCCGGTATCCTTTATTTTTTCCGCTGTTTCTTTAGTGATCAAAGTGCCGTTTGTGGAAATTACGATGCGCAATCCTTTTGACAAGGCGTACTTTCCCAGCTCAAATAAATCCGTCCGCATAAAAGGCTCGCCTCCGGAAAACAACAATACCGGCGCTTTAAAAACGGCCAAGTCATCTATCATTGCGCGTGCCATTTCAGTAGAAAGCTCGCCTGCATCTTTTTCCGCCTTCGCGTCGATATAACAATGCACGCATTTTAAATTACAGCTTTTTGTGGAATTCCACACCACAATAGGCCGGTTTGTATCCGCGGGCTTACCTTTAACATAGCGAATCTCATCATAAAAACCTTTTTTCGCGCAAAGTAATCTCGTACAATTTATCATGTTTTTTATCATCGCGTCATTGCGAGGAGCCGAAGGCGGCGAAGCAATCTAAAAAGATTGCTTCGCTCGCTTCGTTCGCTCGCAAAGACACAATATCATTCCTACTTTTGTTTATTTTTACTGTCATGTTTTACCATTGCATTCACCAACCCCTCAATGGTATACACTTTCGCTTCTATATCAGCTTTTAAACCGAATTTTTTTAATGTGCCGGAGGTAACCGGGCCGATGGAAGCAAATTTTACGCCGGAGAGTTTCTGCCGGTAATCTTTGCCCGAAAGGCCTATAAAATTTTCAACGGTTGAAGAACTGGTAAATGTCACATAATCCACTGTTTCTTTCATAGCGTCTTTTAACAACGAAGCGCTTTCTTTGGGAACAACCGTATCATATAAATCAATTATTCTGACATTAACGCCGGCCCCCTTTAACCCCTCAGGTAAAATATCCCGCGCTTTTTTTGCCCGTAAGATTAACGCGCGAGGCGCTTGCGTATCATTAACTTTTAAATTCTTAAAATGTTTCACTACCGCCTCCGCGACAAACTCCGAAGGGACATAATCCGCTCTTATTCCAATCCCGCGCAAGCTCTTTGCCGTTTCAGAACCAATAGCGCAAATCTTAGCTTTGCCTAATATCCTGGTGTCTTTGCCGGCCCTTTCCAAAAACGCGGCAAATTCAAACACCCCGTTTTGGCTGGTGAAAAATACCCAGTCATAACCTGCCTGGCAGCAATCGGACTTATCAGATAGAAACGCGTTCTTTAATTGCGCGTCAGCCTTTAAAGATACGATTTTAATCGTAGGTATTTCTATAACTTCCGCGCCTGCCCCCTTAAGCCTTTCCGAAAGTTGGCTTGCCTGCTCTCTTGTGCGGGTAACAATTATTCTCTTCCCAAAAAGGGGCTTATTTTCAAACCAATTCAAATCTTGCCTTAATCCCACTGTTTCACCGACTACAATTACCACGGGTGGAGCCATTCTATTCTCTTTAGCAAGGCTTTCAATATTGCTTAAACAACCGGTAACTGTTTTTTGTTTAGCTGTAGTGCCCCAGCGTATCAAAGCTACCGGAGTATTTTTAGGCTTGCCGCAAGCAATTAATTTCTTCACGATCAGGCCTAAATTGCCCACGCCCATTAAAAATACCATCGTGCCCAGGGCTTTTACTAACGCTTCCCAATCTATATTAGAATCTATTTTAGTAGGATCCTCGTGGCCGGTAATAAATCCTACTGTAGAAGTAAGGCTTCTTTCCGTTATGGGTATACCGGCATACGCGGGCACCGCGATAGCGCTGGTAATCCCCGGCACGATCTCAAAATTAATTTTGTTTTTCTTTAAATAAAGCGCTTCTTCCCCGCCTCTGCCGAAAACAAAAGGGTCGCCGCCTTTTAACCTGACGACACAATTATGTTTTTTTGCTTCTTTTACCAGAAGTTGGTTTATGCCATCCTGAGACAACGTATGCAAACCGGCTTTTTTGCCTACATAGATTAACTTACAATCATCTCTGCGAATTTTCAACAACTCCGGATTGACTAAATAATCGTAGATTATACAATCAGCTTTAGTTATAAGTTCAAAACCTTTAACGGTGATCAGTTTGCTGTCACCGGGCCCCGCGCCTACTAAATATACAGTTGATTTTATCATTTTTAATTCAGGAATCGCTAAGCTAACCAAAAATTCTTTTCGCTCAGAGACGATTTTCCGCCTGCGGCGGCGCCAAATTTCTTTCGTATTTTCGGTGTCTCAGAACTCACAGTTTTTGCTCTAGCAAAAACTGTTCGAACATACTGAGCCATCCCGAGACTTCCCCGCATTTGCGGGGCCTCGGGATTCCCGAAAATCCAAAACAAATTTGGCTAAAATCGTCAATTCGCTCAAAGAACTCTTGTTTACCTTATCAATTCCTTCACTCCAATGCGTTTTATTGAGAATTAACTTTCCCCTGCCTTTTTGATTTCATCAAGGATCTGCCGCGCGAATTTTTTTCTTAGGATTCTCTCGGCTAATTGCCTGCCTAAAGCTTCCGCGTCTTTTTTACTGCCTGTAATCTCATCTTTTACGGCAATCTCACCGTCCAACGAAAACACCCCCGCTTTTATTGAAATCCGATCCTTATCTACTCCGGCATATACGCCTATCGGCACTTGGCAGCCGCCTTCCAAGCCGGCAAGCAAAGCCCTTTCCGCGTCGATAGCGCAATGGCTGTCAGTATTATCCAAAACCTTAATCAATTTATCCGTATCGCAAGCGTCTTTATGGATTTCAATGCCTAATGCCCCTTGCCCTGCCGCGGGCAGAATATCTTCAATCGGAATCAATGATAACTTCAATTTTAAACCCAGGCGTTCAATTCCCGCGTAAGCAAGTATTACAGCGTCATATAAACCCTGGCCTAATTTTTTAACCCGAGTATCCAGATTACCCCGCAAATCCAAAATATTCAAGTCTTTGCTCATATGCAAAAGCTGCGCGCGGCGGCGTAAACTGCTTGTGCCAACCTTCGAGCCTTTAGGCAATGTATTTATTGTATAACCTTCCAAAGAAACCAAAACGTCACTTGGGTCAACTCTATCCGTAACCGCCGCAATTTTTAAGCCTCCCGGCAGCTCTGTAGGCAAATCTTTCATGCTATGCACCGCTAAATCAATTTCTTCTTTTAATAAAGCCTCTTCAATCTCTTTAGTAAATAACCCCTTATCCCCAATTTTACTTAAAGCCACATCCAAAATCTTATCGCCCACAGTTTTTATAGTTTTAATTTCAAAGTCATATTCAGGATAAAATGCCTTTAATTTATCCCGCACAAAATTTGCCTGGACAAGCGCTAACTTACTGGAACGTGAACCTATAACCAATCGTTTAGTATTCATTGAACTTTTATTTTCTCACTAGCCAGCCAGGCCATAAACCTGTCCGCGGCGGCAGAAATGATCGCGGAACATGAATCCAATTCATTCTCTCTGAGTTTTACATTTTCATTAACAATCTTCTGCAAATCGTCTATATCATAAAGATACACATTATCCACCTGGTTCACCTGCGGTTCCACATCACGCGGCACCGCCAGGTCAATGATAAAAAGCGGGCGTTGTTTTCTTTTAGGCATAAGGGATAAAATATCCTCTTTGCGGATAATGGAGTGTGGGGCTCCGGTAGAGCTGATAATTATATCAACTTCAACCAAACTGTTTTTAAAATCCTCAAAAGACACTGCCTGCGCGGAAAACTTAGCGGCTAAATCCCGCGCTTTTTCCAGGGTACGATTGGTAACAAAAATAGATTTAATGCCATTTTCCTTTAAATACAAAACCAATTGTTCCCCGACAGCGCCTGCGCCGATGATCAAAACTTTTTTATCACTTAAACAGCCTAGTATCTTTTCTGAAAGTTTAACCGCCGCGGAACTTACCGAAACAGCGCCTTTACCGATAATGGTTTCCGTTCTTATCTTTTTGGCGGTATTAAAGGCTTTTTCGAATAACCTATGCAAAATTTTGCCGATAGTGCGGCTAAGTTTAGCGTCCTGATAAGCTTTTTTAACCTGGCCTAATATTTCCATCTCGCCGATAACCATGGAATCAAGCCCGGAAGAGACCTTAAATAAATGCTCAATCGCTTCTTTATCTTTATAAACATAAATCTCTTTCTCAAAATCCAAAAGGTTTATATTATGAAATTTACTTAAAAAATTCTTTATGCCGCCTACATAATCCGCGCCCGGGGAAGCGGCCGCGTATATCTCCACGCGGTTACATGTAGAAAGAATTAAATTCTCAGCTAAAACAACGCCTTCTTTAAGCAAACGGTTAACTTCTATAATTTTTTGCTGTGAAAAAGAGAACTTCTCCCTGATCTCAACCGGCGCGGTTTTATGACTTATGCCGACAACTACCAAATTCATTTACGCTCTCCAACAATGTAATCTAAATTAATATTCTAAAATAAACTCATACTCAATGGCAAACGCCGAATATGCTAAGGATAATTACCCCAAAAGCAAACAGTGACAATAAAGCCACCTTTATGCCGCGAAGTTTAGCAGACAATCTTACATGCAGGATAACAGCGTAAATCAACCAAAGCACAAGAGAATAAACCTGGCGGGAACCATAACTCTGCCAATAGGCGCCATATATATTTTTAGCCCAAATAAAACCGCTGACTATAGAAAGGGTAAGCATGGGAAAACCTAACCCAATACTTCTATAATTAAGTTTATCCAGAAAAGACAAATCAGGCAGACGGTTTAAAATGCCCCCTGTCCTCTTATGTTTGAGAAGGTTATCCTGAATAAGATACGCAAGCGCCGCTAAAGAAGCCGTAAAGAAAACAATATAACTTAAATAAATAGTAACAATATGGAATATAAAATAAAATCCTCTATAACCTGGCATAAAATTATAGCTCGGCATTCTTTAAATACTCCGCGATTATTTGTTTCGCCTGTTTTTCGTTCTTTTTCTTAAGAAGCGACAATATCTCAGTAGAAAGCACTTTTTGAAAAAAAGCTTTTCTTGCCCGCGCGTTTTTTATTTTCTTTATCGCCAGTGGCCTGGCCTCTTTTAATATGCGCAATAAATCAGCATATTCCGCCCCAAATTCTTTTTCAAGATCCCGGCGTATTTTCTTGGCGAGCGCCGGGCTTATGCCGTCGGTTGATATACTGATAGTCAAATTGCCTCTTTTTACTATAGAAGGCAGAATAAAATTGCACTCCTGCGGGAAATCCACAACGTTAATTAAAATGCCTTTCTTAAGGCAATAGGAAGAAACAAAAGAATTTATTTTTCTGTCTGAGGTAGCGGCAATTACCAGGTAAGCGCCGTTCAAATCTTTAAGCTCAACCTCTTTATTTTTAAATAAGATTTTGTTCTTTGCCGCGAGGCGCTTCAGGCCGGGGGTGATCGCCGGGCTTATCACTGAAACTAGCGCCGCGCATTCCAAAAGCCGCTGTACTTTACGCTGCGCGACCGCGCCGCCTCCAACGACAACGCAAATTTTATTTTCTAAAACCAAATTTACAGGGTAATATTTTCTCATAAATCTATTCCCCAAAAAAAGCATATGTAGGGGATGCTTAAATATCCCCTACATATGCGCGCCATCTGAACTATTTCACAAACATTACGGCAAAACACGCCCGCAACTGCCGTAATTATATGCCTTTTTTCGCGATATATTCGCACAGATCCACTACCCTGTAAGAATACGCCCACTCATTATCATACCAACCCATAAGTTTTACAAGCCTGTTATCAATAACCTTGGTCAGTTCCGCGTCAAAAATACAAGAAAAATTGGAACCTACAAAATCTTTTGAAACAAGCGGCTCAGTAAGATACTGCAATATGCCTTTAAGTGTCGTTTCTGAAGCTTTTTTGAACGCGCTATTGATTGCTTCCACGGTGGCGTCTTTTTCCAAAACACAGCTTAAATCGGTTAAAGAAACGTCCGGCGTGGGCACGCGAATAGCTAACCCATCTAATTTACCCTTCAATTCGGGTAAAACCTCGCCGATAGCCTTTGCCGCTCCGGTAGAAGTAGGAATCATGGAAACTGCGGCAGCGCGCGCGCGGCGTAAATCCTTATGCGGCAAATCAAGAATCTTCTGGTCATTGGTATAAGAATGAATTGTCGTCATTAACCCGCTTTTTATGCCAAAATTATCCAAAAGCACCTTTGCCATAGGAGCAAGGCAATTAGTAGTACAAGACGCGTTTGAAATTATGTTATGTTTCGCCGGATCATAGTTTTTCTCATTAACTCCCATTACAATTGTGATATCCTGGCCTTTCGCCGGAGCTGTAATGATAACTTTTTTCGCGCCGCCGTTTTGAATATGGCCCGCGCACTTCTCTTTATCCGTAAAAACTCCCGTGGATTCAACAACAATATCAATGCCATAATCTTTCCAGGGAATTTCCGCGGGAGATTTGGCGCTTAATATTTTAATTGTTTTGCCGTTTACCACAAGGGAATCTTCCTTGGCCTCTACAGTGGCGTTTAATGTCCCGAAAGTAGAATCATATTTCAAAAGATGCGCCAAAGTTTTTGTGCCTACAGGCAAATCGTTAACCGCGACAAATTCCAGGTCTTTTGACCCTTTCGCTAAACTCGCGCGATACACAAGCCTTCCAATCCTTCCAAAACCATTAATACCAATTTTTACAGCCATTTTGTTCCTCCTTGTTAATCAGTTGATTATTATGGTTTCTTGAACCTTGAAACTTGCTTATTTCTCTATCTTCTTTATTTCTTGCCGCAAAAACTTAGCCGCCAATTCCGGCGGAGTAGGGACGGTATAAAATCCCGAACCCCATTCAAACCCCGCTACGCGCGTCAGTTTCGGCATAAATTCAATATGCCAATGATACCCGGCATTATCAACCTCGCAATTTGCCGGAGAAGAATGGATTATATAATTATAAGCGATATCTCCAAATATATTTTTTATTTTGGAAATAACATCTTTAAGCATAACTGCCAGAGAAGGTATTTCATCGGCGGATATAGAACAAAAACAACTGGAATGCTGTTTAGGCATTATCCATACCTCAAACGGAAACCTTGAAACAAACGGGCAAAAAGAAATAAAATGCGCGTTCTCCGCGATTATCCTTTCTTTCTCCTGCAATTCCTGGCTCATCATATCGCAAAATACGCACCTCTCGCGGAATTCGAAATATTTTCCCGAACCCCTGAGCTCTTCCGAAACACTCTTCGGCACCATGGGAAGCGCTACGATCTGAGTATGAGGATGAGCTAAAGAAGCGCCCGCTGCCGGGCCGTAATTTTTGAAGATCATAACATATTTAAAACGCTTATCCCGCATCAGGTCGTTAGAACGGCGGTAAGCCATAAAAATAATTTTTTCCACTTCTTCATTTAACAAATCCGAAATATCTTTATAATGATACGGAGTTTCAATTATCACTTCATGGGCGCCCACGCCATTTGAAACATCGTAAATCCCCAATCCTCTTCTCTCTAAATTGCCCTCTATCATAAGCGCGGGGAATTTATTTGGCACAACCCTCACCTGCCAGCCGGGGGTATTCGCGGTTGTGCTGGGATCGCGAAAAGATTCTATTTCATGAGGAGTCAGGTATTCATTACCGTAACAAAAAGGGCAACCGCTTTCCTTTTCATCATGCGTTTCACATTCATATTCATGAGGAAGACTGGGATGGTCCGTATCAACAATTACCCATCTGCCCCCAATAGGATCTCTTCTTAATTCCGCCATAGTTTAAGCCTCAACTTCCCTTAAGAACTTTGCCGCGTCTTCCGGAGATAAAGGACAGATATAAAACCCCGTCCCCCATTCAAACCCCGCTACGCGCGTCAATCGGGGAATAATTTCTATATGCCAATGATAGTCCTGATCAATACTCCTCCAATGCCCCGCTTTTTGGCGCCTGAAAGGAGCCGTATGAATCACATAATTATACGCGGGGTCATTCAAGCCGATCTTTAATTTTGAAAGCGCCTTTTTCATTATGCGCGCCAGGTTCAACCTTGCTTCAATATCAAGGCTCACAAAATCACAGGAATGTTTCTTAGGTAAGATCCAGATTTCAAAAGGGAACCTCGACGCGAAAGGCGCGACAGCGATAAAACCATCAATATCCAGAATGATCCTTACCTTGGATTCAATTTCCTGCTTTATCAAATCGCAAAAAATACATCTCTCATGATATTCATAATAATGTTTCGCGCCATGAAGCTCTTCCTTAACGCGTTTCGGATTTACGGGAGTCGCGATCAACTGTGAGCGCGAATGGCTAAATTTGCCTCCGCCGGCTGCCCAACCGTAATTCTTAAATACCAAAACATATTTAAAACGCGCGTCCCGTTCCAAATCAATCATCCTGTCAATATAACAAGTAAAAACCTTTGATATTTGTTCATCGCTTAGGTCCGCCATATTCGAGATGTGCTGCTTTGACTCGACAATAATCTCGTGCGCGCCAATGCCGTTCATAATATCATATATGCCTCTGCCGCGGCGCCCTAAATCGCCTTCTATCTTTAAAAAAGGCGAAATACTGGGGACTACTCTTAATTCCCATCCCGTGCCGTTAGCCGCGATATGCTTAGGCCTTATCGCATGAATCTCCGGAGGAGTCCTTGCTTCATGCCCTTCGCAAAACGGGCAAGGTTCTTTATCTACCGGCGCCTCGTTACTGCCGGCAATACTAAACTGGTCAGGGCGTTTTGAACGCTCTGTAGCAATAATTACCCATCTGCTAATGATCGGATCTTTTCTTAATTCAGGCATTTTTATATTGTTACGCTATATTAAAGCTAAATTTTAACACACTTCCCCCAAAAAGCAACTGTTTTCTATTTTCACCGGTAACCGGCCAGTAAATAAGGGCGAAATGCCTAATTTTTCCGGCTCCCGGTGTTAAGAAAGAATATTTCGCTTCCCAAACACCGGGAGTCGGAAAGGTAAAAGTTATTTTCCCCCGTTCACTAGCCGTTTGCTTTCAGTGTATACCTAAAATTTCCCCCGGCGCGATTTTGTGCCCGGCAATAAACTCCTCTACCTGCATCCTTCTCTTGCCTTCCAGTTGCAATTCACTGACTAATAAATATCCATGTTTTGCCGCGACAATTACCCCTTCTTTAGAAACTTTGATTATTTCACCCGGCTTCGCGGCAAATTCGCGGAATACCGCGTCAATAACCGCTGATTTATATATTTTCAATAATTTATCGCCATAATATGTAAACGTACCCGGAAAACCAAGACATCCCCGTATTAAATTATGAATGTTTACAGCCGGACTATTCCAATCAATTAATCCGTTATTTTTGCTTAATTTTGGGGCAAAAGTCGCTTTGCTTTCATCCTGAGGGGTTAAATCATAGTTATTTTTACTGATCAACGCCAGAGTATCCGCCAACGCTTTGGCCGCCAATAAAGATAATTTTTCCTCCAGAGTCAAAAATGTATCTTCCGGGTCAATATTAATTTTTTCTTGTGTAATTACCGGGCCGGAATCCATTTTAGCCGCCATTTTCATAAGAGTAATTCCGGTTTCTTTTTCCCCGTTGATAACCGCCCAGTTTATAGGGGCCGCTCCGCGGTAAAACGGCAGGATTGAACCATGCACATTAAGCGGCATAATCAGCGGTATATTCAAAAGCCGCTGAGATAAGATCTGGCCGTAGGCGATAACCACGAATAAATCCGGTTTGATCCCTTCGAATAAATCCACAGCCTCGGCAGTATTAATTTTATCCGGCTGATATACCTTAAACCCGTATTTTTCGGCAAATTCTTTGATTACAGTCTTGGCTACGCAAAGCCCGCGCCCTTTCTTTTTATCAGGCTGCGTAACTACACAGGAAATAGTATGCCCTGTATCCAGCAACACTTTTATTGAAGGCAACGCGAAACGCGCGCTGCCAAAGAAAATAATATTCATATGTTTACTTATTGTAATACGCCGGCAAATAAAGAAAAATAACGAAATATGCCACAATACGCTTTTTTTCCGGATAGGCGGGACTTTCCTGTCCCGCCAGCATCGCGGCGGGGTTAGAAACCCCCGCCTATCCTATAGGTTAACCGCATTATAACACAGCCTAAATGGCACGCCACCATTTACTAAACAGTTATTATTTACCCGTTAAACCGGATCCACATCAACGGTTACTATTATACCTGAATGCGAAAAATTTTTTAAGTAACTTTTTAAAAATTCACTCATTTTCAAAGCCGATTTCGACCTGGCTAAAATCTGCCAACAAAAGTTTCCCCTTAATTTAGAAGGATAAGAAGGATTAACAGACACAAACTCAATTGTTTTATCCTGTTGTAAATTAAGTTTACTGAACAAGGCATTACTTACGGCCTCTACTTTCTCTTCTTTGCTGCTGCGCAATTTTATAAGGGCAAAATGGCTATATGGGGGGAAATCAAGTTCTTTCCTTTGATTCAGCTCTTCCTTATAAAACATTTCCGGATCTTTGCTCAAAAGAGACTCAAAAACAAAATGCTGCGGCAGGCTGGTTTGAATAACCATCAACTTATCAGTCAATCCTGCCAGGCCCGATAAAACATCAAAAGCCTTTTCACCGGCGCGGAAGTCCACATGGTTTAATGAATTATCAATGCCTAAAACACCGATAAGCCCGAACTTTAATCCCACTTCCCTTATTATTGACTGCGTGGCAATAAAAATATCGGCAGCATCAATATCTATATTGTCATGATTTTCTAACTGCTTAATCCTTGCCTGCGGAAAAAGCCTTGCCAATTCACTTTCGATCTTTTCTGTACCGGCTCCCGAATAACGTATGTATCCGGCGTTGCAATTGGGGCATATCTTCGGAGGCGCCATTTTGAAGTTACAATAATGGCAAAGCAGGATATCTTCTTTATAATGAAAAACCAGGTTTATATTGCAACGCTCACACTTTAAAATCTTATTACAGCCAAAACAGAAAGCGGCAGTCGCGAAACCCAGGCGGTCTAAAAACAATAATACTTTCTCTTTTGGGCGCGAAATACCCGTCCCCCCGATAACCGCGGGGCTTATTGCCTCAAAGATCGAATCCGCCAGGTATTTTGAAAGTATTATATTTTTCCTTGGCGAAATTATCGGCAATCCTTTCATATCACAAATTTTTATTTCCGGGGAACCGGCCGGCCTTGGGATCAACGCATATTTAATCCTGTTTTTCTTATATAAATAGAAACTCTCCAATGACGGCATCAAACTGCCGAGAACAAGCTTTGCCTTCTCAATATTAACGCGCATAAACGCTATTTCTCTGGCATGGTAATGCGGCATCTGGTCCTGCTTATAACCATACGCCTGTTCATCATCGATAATAACTAACCCGAGGTTATTAAACGGAGCAAAAATGCCGGAACGGGTAGCGATAACAATAGCAACCTTGTCCTGCTTAATTTCCAGCCACGTCCGCAGCTCATCAGGCTGATTCCGGTATAAAACCGCAATAGGGCAATTAAAATTCATCCTGATTATTTTTTCCGCCCTTAAAACGGCCGGCTTATCCGGCAGCAAAATTATTACGGATCTATTTTTTTCCAAAACATCTTTTATTCGGCCAAAATAAACTTTATCCCATTTTCCATTAATATCCAGGTTATGCACAAGGGTTATCTCCGGGGTATCCACGGATTCAATGCTTGCCGGCAAGTTCATAACTTCAAGCGCCTTCCCTTTTCTTAACGCCGCGGGCAATGCCGTTTCAATAGCTTCCCCCCAGGAACAACAATAATATTGCGCTAATTGTTTAGTCAATAATAGCATATTCTTATCCAATACAGGGATTTCATCAAGCAAACGTAATATGCTTTTTATGTTTTTGATATCGCTGTCAGAGGCAAGTTTTACCACGTATCCAACGTTCTTGCGGCTGCCAAAAGGGGCTAAAACCCTGCAACCCGCGGAGATCTTCCCGCGGAATTCTTCCGGCACTATATAATCAAACGGCCCTTCAACCGGCAAACCAAAAACAACCTTAGCATAAAGCATCATAGATATCCTGATTCGCGTTAGGCTTTTTTATCCGCCTGATACGCTCTTTTACTTCCGTTAACTTTTCCGCGTGCGCCTTATAATCAAAAACTATCTCTTTTATATCTTCAACGCGCCTGGCAAACTTGCCTATTCCGAATTTTGCCAAAGCATTAATATTCATAGTTTCCTGCCCGGGGATAGGGCAGATAAATACCGGCACCAATTCCATATTAAGCAATTCCGAGGTCGTTAAACCACCGGGCTTGGCAATGACAATATCAGTTACCGCCATTAACTCCTGGATATTATCAATAAAACCAAACACTAATACATTAGGATAATTTTTCCGCTTCAGCCTCTTATATAGCCGTTTATTATTCGCGCAAACAACTATAAGTTGCACATCCTGATACAAAGATTCGACAATTTTATCTACCGGCCCTATGCCAAAAGAACCGGTGGTAATCAATACGTTTAATTTATCGCGCGCTATCCCTAATTTTTCACGCAGCGCTTCTTTATCGTAAGGCTTAGTAAATTCCGAAGGAACGGGTATGCCAAAATCACGAATAGACGATTCTTTAACCCCGTTATTTAAAAGCTCCCCCTTAGTAAAAGAAGAGGCAACAATGTAAAGGTCCGTGCCGGCTAATACCCAAAAGGGATGGATCCCGAAGTCGGTAACTACCGTAACCAGTTTTGATTTTATCTTGTTTTTTCTTTTTAAATAGGCCGCGATCTCAGCAGGGAGAAAATGAGTAGAGATCAAGATATCCGGTTGCTCATGAATTAAAAAATCCACAAACCTATCCGCGTTTATCCTGCTGATAAGCAGGCTTAAAGGTTTAATGATAGAATCAAAACGTTTGAATGATGTTACCCAAAAAAGTACGCCCCATAGCCACATGGTATGGCTGACCAGAAAATGATAGCCGTATCTGTAGATATTTTTAAATACAGGATTGGCCTTTTTTAAAACATCTATCAAACGCAAATCAATAGACGGCTGGGCCTTATTAAAATAATGATACAATGCTTCCGCGGCTTTACGGTGCCCCGCTCCGGCGGAAGCATAGGCAATAATTATTTTCATTGTCGCTTAATAATTAGATCAACTGCTTCAGATAGGTTTGCCGCGGTAAAATCAGGCGGATTCAGCCAGTTATTTTCGTTTTCCGGTTTTTCTTTACCGGAAAAAACAAGGATATTTTTTAAAGAGCTCGCTTTGGCAGCCTCGATATCTATAAGGCTGTCTCCAATAAAATAGCTGCGCGGCAATTCCAGATCCTGCCCTTTATTCCTAATGCTTGAAATTGCCATATCCACAAGCCCGGTTTTAGGTTTTTTGCAGGAACAATTGTCCTGCGAAAGGTGCACGCAATAATAAACGCCTGATATTTTTACTCCGCTTTCAGTTAACTCATCCAGCATATTTTTAGTAATTAAATCTAAATCCGCCTGCGCGTATAACCCTTTAGCAACGCCCGATTGATTGGAAACCACAAAAAGCTCAAAACCATGATCATTGAGTTTTTTAAGCGCTGTTTTTGCCTTTGGCAAAAAACGGAATTCCTCCCAGGATTTAACGTATTTAGAATGCCCGGGGTACTTATTTATCACTCCATCCCTATCTAAAAAAACAGCCTTCATCTTTAATTCCGGCGGGCCGTTTGGGCAACGGCCCCTGCGTTTGAAGAATAATTTTTTTTCAATTCCCAATATTTCGAGTAAGCCATGATCTGGTAAAAACTGTCGGCTAAAGCCATCATAAACCCGATAAAACCTTCCTTATAGCCTTGTTTAACAAAATAAAATTTTATAAAACGAGAGAAGATCTTCCCGATACAAATAGGAAAACTCATTTTACGCTGATCTCTCATCCATTTCCTGGACTCAAAATTTGTCTGATGGTTCAATTTACTGAACAAATTTTCGAAATTACGGTAAGCGTAATGTATGATATCGCATTTAAGAGTATAAGTCTTTCCTTCCATAAAAGCGCGAGGATGGTATTCCGCTTCTTCTTCATACTTGAACAAATCCTTGCGAAAAAGCTTGAGTTTGGCGTTCGGGTACCAACCGCCATACCGGATCCAATGATCCCCGATAAAATTCCTGTGCGGTATATTATACCCGTTGTATTTCGGGCCTTCCTGGAAAATCTTTATTATCTCTTCCTTCAATTCCGGCGTAACGCGCTCATCGGAATCAAGGCTTAAGATATAATCACAACTTGCTTTAGAATAGGCAATATTACGGTGGGCGCCTTCCTTTATCCATTTCTGTATAAAAACCTTATCCGTATACTTACTTACAATTTCAAGAGTCTTATCCTTGCTCATATCATCGACAATTATTATCTCTTTTACCCAGCCATGGACGCTTTTCAAACAATCATCAATTATCTCCTGGCTATTCTTTGTCAACGTAACCACGGAAAGACTAATTTTATCAGCCATATTTTTCTCCATACATTTTTTAGGTTCTGTCAAAAACTTACCACTGAAACACAGAAACACTGAAAAATTAATTAATAACTCTTTTTATCTTTAAAACTGCTTTAGAAAAATTTAATAATAACCCAACCTTTAACTTCGAAGCTTTACCTGTGCCAAATGGCTATCGTCAAACTCTTTTACTGCTTTCAGTTCTACAATTATCTGTCCTTCTACTAGTAAATCAATCCGATGCAATCCTATTGCTTTGTCATCATAAAATATCTTTATATCTTTTTGCTCTTCTACTTTTAAGCTTTGCTTTCTCAATTCCATTGGCAAAGCTGACTTATATACCGATTCCAAAAAACCAGGTCCTAATTTTTTATGAACAGTTATTGCACATTCAATAATCCTACCAGTCAATTCTCCCAATTCTAAACTCATCTTCTTTCGGTGTTTCCATCCTTCTGTGTTTCCGCGGTTTTCATAAGATTTTCAGCACTTCATTTTTTATGATTTACTCAAAAAAATTTTTATGGTATTGGCGACATATCTGATCTGTGATTCTTTTATATGCGGATACATTGGAAGCGACATAATTTCAAGCGCGATTCTTTCCGAAACGGGAAAATCGCCTTTTTTATAGCCTAACCCCTTATATGCCTCCTGCAAATGCACGGGAATAGGATAATGTATGAGCACGCCTACACCTTTCTTTTTAAGTTCCTGAAATAACGCGTCGCGTTTTTTAACCCGTATAGAATAAACATGATAAATATGCTCCGCGAAGGCCGATACGTAAGGAGTGATCACCGCCCTCTCATCAGAAAAACATTCGTTGTAAAAACCTGCCGCAGTTTTACGCATCTTATTCCAAACATTCAGTTTCTTTAATTTAATCCGCAAAATCGCGGCTTGCAATGTATCTAAACGGCTATTATAACCGATCATAGCATGCTCATATTTTGAAACTCTGCCATAATCGCGTAACATCAGGAGTTTTTTATAAATATTTTCCTTATTTGTAACGATCATGCCGCCATCACCTAAAGCGCCCAAATTCTTTGTCGGATAAAAACTAAAACAACCGATATCCCCCATTGCCCCAGCTTTCTGTGGACTGCGGACTGTCGACTGTGGACTAATATACGCCGCCCCATGCGCCTGAGCCGCGTCCTCGATTATCTTTAAATTATATTCCTTGGCTATTTTAATAATCTCAGGCATATTCGCTGACTGGCCGTAAAGATGCACGGGCATGATCGCCCTGGTATGTTTAGTAATGGCTTGCCGGATTTTAGTTACATCGATATTATACGTGTCTTCTTCGATATCAACAAACACCGGCTTGGCTCCGGTATAAGATACCGCCAAGGCGGTAGCTATATATGTAAAATCCGGGATAATCACTTCATCACCGAGCCCGATACCCAGGGACAAAACGGACAAAAACAGTGCCGCGGTCCCGGAGCTGACTCCTACCGCGTATTTTACGCCGCAAAATTCGGCAAAATCATTTTCAAAAACCTCTACATCCCTGCCTAAAATAAAATCTCCGCGTTTAATAACCCCGGCCATCGCCAGGTTCATTTCTTTCTTTATTTCTTCGTGCTGCAAACCTAAATCCGCGAATGGTACCTTCACAACTCCTCCTTTACATATCCAACCATTACCACCTACGCGGTGGATAAATCCACCGCGTAGGTGGTAACATCATTTTAACTGTTTTTCTACCGCAGCAAACACTTCTTCCACACTGATAGAATTAATGCATTCCCTGTTATTATTACATATATCCATTTTAAAATTCTGATAACAAGGCCTGCAATCTAAATCGTGTTTGAGAACAATATGTTTATCGGACGGCGGATACGGCCCATAAACCGAATCATCAACCGGGCCGAATATAGATACTGTTTTCACGCCTTGGGCCGCCCCGATATGTAATGGGCCGCCATCGTTAGTTATAAGCAGCCGAGTATTCCCGATAGCCGCGATCAACTCTCCCAAAGTAGTCTTTCCGGCTAAATCTATCGGTTTATACTTCATAGCCGTTACAACCACGTCTGTAATCTGTTTTTCGGAAATATCGCCTAATATCAATACTTTAACATTAAAACGCTCTATTATTCTATCTGCCAAACGCGCGTATTTTATCGCCGGCCAATGTTTAAGTGAAGCGTTTTCCCCCCAGCTGGCGCCGGCTCCGGGGGCGATCGCCACTAAAATATCTTTAGCAACAACTCCTGCCTGCTCCAGCGAAATCCGAGCTCTAATTTTATCCAGTTCCGAAGCAAATACCTCTAATTGATACTTGCCGTATTCAGGCTGCTTTCCTAAAAAACGCAACAATTCCAAATACCGCGCCGCGACAGGCTGATCTTTGTAGCCATTGATAGTTATTTTATCGGTTAAAAACCAACCTCTTTTTTTATAATCAAAACCTATGCGCCTTTTTATGCCTAATAACCAGGAGATAATTCCATAACGGTGGTCCAAAGAAAAATCAAAGGCTATGTCAAACGCGCATTTTTTTATCTGAGAGAATAAAGAAAAAAATTGGCGTACCCCCTCAAGAGGAGACTCATCATAAATTTTTTTAAGGTCCCCCCTGGATAACGCGAATACCCTGCTGACCTTTGGATTGTTCAGAAAAACTTCTTTTACCCGTTGATTGCACCAATAACTAATGTCCGCGTCGGGAAAAGCCTCTTTTATCGCGCTAATAAGCGGAGTCGTAAATAAAACATCGCCTATCCCAAATGGGTTTATGAATAAAATTTTTTTCAAAGCTGTTTTTTAAAACTGTTTTGCTTAAGCGACTGCACAAGTTTTTTAACATCCTGAGTTCTTTGCTTCGAACAAACAAGCAAAGCATCCCTGGTATCAACAATAATAATATCTTTAAGGCCAAGCGTGGCAACCAGCCTGTCCCCGGACCAGACAAAAGTATTTTTGCTTTCAATATCAAGGCACTTGCCCTTAAAAATATTGCCCTGTTTATCTTTTTTCATAACTTCTTCTATAGCCTGCCAACTGCCCAAATCAAGCCAACCGTAATCCGCCCGTAATAACAGGCTATTCTTAGTCTTTTCCATTATCGCGTAATCCATAGATGTCGCAGGCAAAGACGCCCAAAGCCGCCGGAAACTAAGCCCGCTGCTAAGGTTTTTATAAACCTCCGGGAACAACCTTTTGGTTTCGTTAATTAACGCTTCCGCCTTAAAAACAAAAATACCGCTATTCCAATAATACTTTTTATCTTTGGCCAGCTTCTCAGCCGTTGCCAAATCCGGCTTCTCAATAAACTTCTCAATTCGATACACTCCTGCGCTCCCGCACTTCTGCACTCCCGCACGTATTTTGATATACCCATACCCCGTCTCCGGCCTTTTAGGCGAAACACCAAAAGTAATAATATTGCCGCCGCCGCTAACCGATATTGCCTTCGCCAATAAATCGACGAATTTTTTATCATTTTCAATAATATGGTCGCAGGGCAATACAGAGATTACCGCGCCAGGGTCAATTTTCCGTATCCTGTGCGTAAGTAAAACAATCGGAGGGAAAGTATTCCTGCCTTGCGGCTCAAGCAAAACATTCTCGAGCGGAATCCCCTGCTTCTTCATGCAAACTTTTATTTTTTCTTTATGTATCTTATTGGTCGCGATATAAATATTATTTTTCCCGATCAATGGGGAAATCCTGCCGATAGTTTCATCTATCATCGGTTTATCGGAACAAACACTCAAAAACTGCTTTGGCTCGGTTTGCCGGCTCAAAGGCCAAAACCTGCTGCCCACGCCGCCGGCTAAAATGATCGCGTAATTCATTTTAATGAGTACCCGCTGCTTCGCTTTGCGAAACAAAGCGACGGGTACGAATTAATCCCGCAGCCTGCGAGTCCCTCTATTCTCATTCATGGGGACAAGCGCTTAGGCAAGGGATCCATTGTTATCTTAAACACAAATATTATATTTTCTCTCAAAAAACTCTTTTACTTTATCAAATACTTCATTTACAGTTATATCACAAAGATCGCTCTTTTCTACAACAATATGCCCTTTTCCCCACGGGCCCCAGCGTTTAGATGTTTTACCCGGCATATCATTGCGAAAAATAGCTAAAACCGGCGCCTTTACCGCGGACGCCAGATGAACCGGACCGCTATCCGCTGAAATTAACAAACTGCATTTTTTTAAAATCCCCGCCAAGTGTATTAAGGTAGTTTTATCTGTAATATCGACGATACCCGGCCCCAAATTCTGAGGTAATTGTATATCTTTTTGCCTGCCCGCGCGCGCGCCGATTATAAAAACCTTAATGTTTAACTCTGCCGCGATCCGTTTAGCCAACGCGCAAAAATTATTTATGGGCCACTCCTTAACAGCATCGCTGGTCCAGGGATGTAAGGCTATAAAAGGCGAGTGTTCGGGAAGATCGATCCCTCCCCAGCCTAAATCACCGCCAATATCCAAAAACAACTCCTGACAATTAACCTTTGCCCCGGAAAGCGCGGCTAATTCTAAATTATACTCTATCTCATGAGTATCTCCTATATGCTTTTTGTCACTAATTTTATGCGTAAGTAAACAACCTGATTTCCGATTATAGCCGATTCTAACCGGAATCCCCGCGAAAAAACTTATTATATTAAATTCCTGAGAAGGGTTAAAGATCACGCACATATCGTATTTATTCTTTCTGATTTGCCGGCAGAATTTTACTATTTCGCTTAATTTATGCTTTTTATTTTCCCATATAATAACTTCATTAACACAATCAACATGCCGCGCCAACTCCCGCAAATAAGGATTAACTACAACTGTTGCCTTTGCATTGGGAAAACGCGCCATTATCGCCCTAAACGCCGGTATATTCAGGATAAATTCACCTAACCTGTCATTACGCACCAAAAGTATATTTTTAACTGATTCAGGATTTATTCGCATGTTCCCGCCCAATATTTCTGATACCGTATTTAAATATGCAGAAAACGGCATAAAAACCGTCTTTGCAGCGTATTTTTTTTCCTTCAGCATAACTGCGGGGATGATACGAAATAAACGTTTCATCAATACGCAATTTACGCTTTGAAGCTTTGGCAATTATTTCAATTTCGATATCAAACCCTTTAGCTTGCAGCCCCAGGGATTTCATTACACTTGCGCGCACCAATTTATAACAGCTGAAACAATCATTTAACCTGCGATTAAAAAATATATTTACCAAATAAGTCAACACCCGATTACCCATTTTATGCATAAAAAGCCCTTTATAGCCTTTCATAAACCTGGCGCCCAAAACAATATCCACATTGTTCTTCTTTCTAGCTTCCAAAAGCTTCAGGTAATCATTAGGGTCATATTCCAAATCAGCGTCTTGCGTTATTACAAACTCTCCCTGCGCGTACGATAAGCCGGTTAATACCGCGGCCCCCTTGCCCCGGTTACTGGAATGATGGATAATTTTCAGGAATTCACGCTGCATACCCCTCAATATTTTATCAGTGCCATCGCAAGAGCCATCATCTACGACAATTATTTCCTTGTCTATATCCAGCGCGATTATCTTCTCCAGAATTTGCTGTATGGTTTTTGCTTCGTTATACACAGGAATAATTATTGAAAGTAAAGGCATATTTTATCCCGTAATCCGTTTGATAAGCGCCCAAACATATAACTTAATATAATTGGGCAAAAGTTTAAAGATTTTAAAACTAGATTTTCCTTTTGTGCGTTCATTCCAAACCGTAGGCACTTCGGTTATCTTATAACCCAAATAAAAAGCCTTAAGAGGCAATTCCATCGATATCTCAAAACCGGAAGATTTAATATCGATACTATCAATAACAGTTTTTTTATACATCTTAAAAGCATTAGTGATATCGTTTGTAGGTATGCCTAACAACCAACGCAACGATACCCCCGCCCCGAGGGATAAAAACCCTTTAAATTTGGAACCGCCAAACCTAGAACCGCCCGCGACATATCTTGCGCCGCAGGCGACATCGTATCCTTCATCGATTTTCGCGCGCATTTTCTCGATAGTCGCCAGGTCATCGCAGAGGTCTCCCATAACAGGAACCGCCAGTTCCGTCTTAACGTTAGCAAAACCTGTTCTAATCGCGTTAGCAAACCCTTTATCAAAAACATTCTCCACCAGCAACATATTAGGGTATCTTTCCAAAAGCCCTTTAACTAAACCGGCGGTATTATCCGAAGAATGGTCATTAACAATAATTAATTCATGCTCCAGGCGCACGGAATCCTCTATTTTTTTTATGACCTCAATAATATTGTCTTCTTCATTATGCGCCGGAACAATAATAGATACTTTCATTTTACCACCCTATAAATATGAATAGTTTCATTAGCAAAAACAGGATTAAACTTCCCGGGATTTGACAACGCCCATTTATCCTCGATAGAAAATGCCACTTCCTTGGTCTGATGCAGGGAATAAACAAATAAATAATCAATACTTCTTTTGCTTAAATTAACCAGCCAAACAGGGTAATCCGCCGCGAAACGATAATTCCCCCTGGCTTCAAAATTCCTGTGCTCACTCAAAAAATCATCTCCCCACTGATAACGGCTGTTGGGAAAATAATGCAATTTAGCCGGTTCAGTGGTATTTACCGAAACATAATAAACATTATTCTTAAAATTAGAGCCGTACAAAGGAAACGGCACGGGCCTTCCCACGTAAGCGATATTATTGCCCGCGGTATTACTATTAAGCCAATCCCAGGCAACAACCGCATCCGGCCAAAACCTTGAATATTTTACCATTTTCGCGTATTTTGGAAACTCATTTTTTATATAATTTTTTTCCAAAAAAATAAGCGCGCAAAAGATAGACGCTACAAACACCCCGATAAACGCCGGGTTTCTAAAAATTGGCTGTTCGCGCGCGTACCTAATTAAAAACGGGAAAGAAAAAAAGACAGCTAAAGAGATGCTTGCCGAAAACACCAACTCTTTACTCCTTGCCAATTCTCCCATCGAAGCGCATATACAGATAAAAACCAAAATTTTTATTGCCTTAGCCGGCATATTCAATAAATTAAATACATATAACCCAATAACAATGCCACAGCCCAGCAATGGATATAAATACCTGGTATTCGCCAAAGGGATGACATACCTATAAACAAAAAACAGCGAAACCGGCATCAATAAAAAACACAAAAACATAAAATTCAGCCGCTTTCTATTTTTTTTAAATGTTACCGGCAGCCCTAATAAAACGGCGGGAATAACAAATAACAGCGCCTGAATGCCCAGCCCCTCATGAAATAACATCTTGCCCCAGGCGTAGTCTTTTAATTGAAAATGCGCGGCATAAACACTTTTATCCATAACCCCTTTAAATATATTTTTTCCAAACAGGTAAAAATCCAAAGGGTACAGAGGATTTCCTGTTTCTATAAAATTACGAAAATAAGAAAACCCTCCAAGAAGCGCCGCTATAACGGCAAACCAGAGAAAAAAATACGCTTTTTTAAAATGCTTCAATACTAAATATACAAACGGTATGAATAAAAAAACAGCATACGGCAACGCGACAGTTTTAACTCCCACGAATAAACCAAAACTCGCGCTGAAAATCAGCAAATTCTGCCGGGAAAAATCTTCGGCAAGGCGGAACAAATAAAGTAACGCGGAAAGAAATAAAGCCGCTACCATCACATCCACATACGCGAACTGCATTTGCTTGAAAAAATTCGGAATAAGCAAAAATAAAACCGCCGCGTAAAACGACAATTCCTTACTAAGCCCGATTTTTCTTGAAATAGCGAATACCGAAAAAATTGCCATGGCATAAAAAGGGGCTTGCCCCAAATCAGCCAGGAACACATTCTTTAAAGGCAGCATCAACCATAGGAAATATAAACTGCCGTTAATCGGATAATAAGCGGGGCTGGGGTCGTCAAAAACAGTGATCGGGGTATCCAGATTGCCGTGCTTAAGCCACTCCACCGCGAAAGTAAAATGATAATTCAAAGAATCCCAGCCAAACGGCGGGCTGATCAGGTTAATAAATATTTTTACAGCGCTAAAAACCAATATGACGCAAATACCGAAAAAAAGTATTTTATTGGCGTATAACCGGCTGACAGTTTCTTTTAGCCCGGAAACGTTAAAAGACGAACTTTCCTTCCGCGATATCACAAGAAAAACAGCTGATATTCCCAAATTAAGCAAAATCAGATTCTTTAAATAAAGGCCGCCTGAAACACCCAATACTAATTCCGTAAGCACTATCTGAGAAAAATAAAGCACAAAACAAGCGACCAAGGAATCAATAAAACCGGAAATACGCAGGGACTTATAAGTTATTATAAAAGCGGTTACAGCGGCTATCAGATTTAAGATCAAAAATATAACTATATGCATAATTTATTTTATGCGGACAAGCTTTGCCTTTATTAAAATTCCGCTGGCAAAAACATTAATCAAGATGGGAATATTGCCGGTATCTTTGAGGAACACGATTGTCAAACTCGATTTATGATAAGGGTTCTTATCTCTCCGTTTAATCTCCGCCTTGACCGCGGCAAGCGCGTATGTTGTTTTCTTTAGGCTTAAGCTTTCCTGAGAAATAACCCCGTTTAATATATAATTTTTCTGATTATTATTTATGCTCAATTCAATATCTTTAGTTGTGCCTAAGTCAAGCCGCCTTATATTGAATACCGCTGAAAGGGGATCTTGCGTATTGGGAAGTATAGAACGTTTAACGCCGGATATGGTCATAACCCCTTTTTTCTGGTCATAATATACTTCGCGGCCGGCTTCCGCTTTGCCTTTTACGGCAAGGAGCTGTTTAAAGAAAACCGGGCTTAAAGACTTAACATCAGCGTAAGATTCTAAAAGAGCCGTCCCGCTAAAAAATGGAGCGATCAATTTTGTATTTTCAGCCGCGGCGCTTAAATAATAGGCCTTTTGCCCATTAAATGATTCTATCACCGGCATGCTTAAAGTAGCGTTTGCTATCGGTATTACCCCAAATAAATAAAACCGGTATTGCAAATCGCCATCCCTGATCTCTGCCTGCTTAAGGAGATTGGAAATAATAGCGCGCGGGGCGCAATTAGAATAAACAATAACACAAGAGATAATCGCCACCGCCGTAAGGAACACAAATATTTTTTTCATATCATATATCCAAGCTTTTCAAAGCCATAACAATCCTATTCGCGTATCGCCCAATTATATCATAATGAACAGCTTATGCAATTGATTATGTCCCCTTTTTTTAACAATAAAAAAACAGGGACGGCGCCCACTTTCTCTAGTTTTAAAAAAGTGAACGCCGTCCCTGGCCTTTAAAATTATGGGCAAGCCGCAAGTTTGATGTTCTAATCAGGCGTTATAAGGGGAAGCCTGAACTTGCCTTGCCCAAACTTTTTTCTTATATTGTTCTAAGATAAAACACCAGTTTATTGGATTCCTTTGATCATGATCCTGAAACTTAACTTGTTCTATTATACACCAATTCGAAACCTCACATTTTTGACATGGGCAAATCTCTATATTTAACATAGCCTGCCCCCCTCATTTTAAGAATCTTCTCTGCCATTTAACTCAAATAAATCATGTTGCTATTGCCACACGAGCGTGTTTTACAACACTGCTCTGTTCTGCCGATTGGGGCACCTCCACCTTCTTTGTTTTTTTAATATGGTGAAAATCAGCGGCTTTTTTCCTTTTCATGCCAAATGCTTTCCTGCCATGAGACATATCTGCTCCTTTTATATTAAAAATTTGGGCAAGGCACAAATTTTATTTATATTCTCAGGCGATGACGTACTGCCTGACCTGCCTTGCCCAAGGATCCCATGATTCTTACTGATTCTCGATTGAAACCAAACTCAAAGTATCGCCTACTTTCTTGGCTTCAATCACTACCTGAAGCTTACTCGCGGGATTACTTAAAAATCGTTTTATTTTAGCATTACTTTTTTTGTCAAACCGCATAAGCTTACTATCAAAGAAAATAGAATAACCGCTTGCCACACAACCCGGCATAAGCGCGCATTCTTTCGTATGCGCCTTCACAAATTCCGGCAAAGCTTCTATTTTTTGAGAACTCGCGCACAAATTATCAATTATAACCCCTTTAATCGTTATAGTAGCTTTCTCCTGGGCAAAAGCCAATGATAGCATGAAGCACAACACCAACCCTAAAATAGCTATTTTACGCATTGCCGCCTCCCATATTAGCGTAACTGCCCATTAAACTAATCCGCCCTGGATATCTAATAAAAATATATCAGGTATCAAAGAAAATGACATTGGCTGATTCTGCTTTTTTCTGACTTTTTTCTACTAAGAGAACTAAGGATAATACATTCGGTAAGATATAAACTATATTACGGCTGGCTGAATATTAACATGGTCATTTATTATTTCTTAAGCTTTGTCTTATCTTTTACTGTTTCTTTGAGGAAAACTTATTAACAAACTCATTCATTTGATAAAGCCATTCCAGCTTAATGCCTGTAGTTTTTTTTAATTAAGTGTCGTGTGGACTTGCCCCGAAATTCCCGTAAATTACCATAAAAATTACCTTTCATTCACAACAAATCTTTCAATATCACCAATTTCACCACTAAAAGCACCCATATGCCCATTGCGTTTGGCATTAAATTTTCCCATAATTAAACAGTATTTACCATTATATTGTTCTTTATTTTTTCCGATTTCTTCAGTTAGATTTAACCATACAGCATCTTTCGTCAAGCCATGTTTATAATGCTCTTCTGAAAGATAAACTGCATCCCCTTCAAATTTTAAGTTTACAAACCCAATAACTAACACAAATTTATTATGGAAACGTTCAGGCGTAGCAATCAATTGAATTATAGAAACGTTTTGCCAATTTTCGTATTGAGCAGACTTATTCTTTTTTACATTCGCACCATAAACCGTTACCTTAACGAGCAAACTAATAAAAATTAATATTAAAAATACTATATACATTCTTCTCATTTTTTATCTCCTAGCATTTTACCATTCCCAAACATAATTAGAACTACCCCCATAAGTAAGTTTTTTCATATCAAATCCTGTTCCCTTATATGAACATATACCCCTAGGATCCACAACATACTCACGAGTTGCACTTACTATGCCATTAGTAAAAGGATTCCTCCAAGAAGCACCATAATCTGTGTCCGTAGGCCCCAGATAAAACCTATGAGTATGAAATCTTGCCTTTTCTTCTAGTCTTAACGGGAAATATGTACTTTTATAATCATCTAGCGCATTAAATGCTAAACCAAGTTTCCCTCGTGAAGTAGTAACAACAGACCAACCATATTCGTATGATTTTTTTAAAGTGGGACCAAAAGATTTATTATGAGCATCTACATATAATGCTCGCATTGATGGATCATCAATATAATCTATCCCTGTATTCCCCCATTTACCTGCTCGTTTATCTACTGCCTCAATTATCTTATAATTATCTTCATTTCCAAATTGATCTTCCGCATAACGTGACATTTTCAAAAATCTTACAAAAAAATCAACTACACTCTGATTGCTCGAAGATCCCTCCCAAGAAGAATAGTTTGAGGATGAATAACCTTGATCATAACCAGAATAGCCTGAGGTTCCTCCCGATGAAGGTGGTGCGCCACCTGGACCAAATGGAACTGAAACACTCACTTCTGCATTAACATCTATTTCAGCATTTATACTGTCTTCAATCCGATTAATAGTTGTTTCAATGAAATTACTTAATTGAGTAAAAATGTCCCTTAACCAACTATGCCCACTCGGATCGACATAATTTATGGGATTGTTTCGACAGTAGGAGTAACGGTTTAGGCTTTGAGGATCATAAGGCGCTTGAACTATGGTATCAGCAGTTATAAACCTGCCAATCTGCGGATCGTAATACCTTGCGCCGTAGAAATATAATCCCGTGTTATCCAGTTCTTTGCCGGTATAAAGATGACGGACGAGAGAAGATGGACGAGAGACGAGTTCTTGAGTTGCGATGCTGCCGTAAGGAGTATATTCATAATGTTCGACCTGATTTCCGCTTGAGTCGGTAATAATACTACTTGAACCAAGATGATCGGAATGGTAATACGAGACGTCCGTCGTACCTCGTGCTTCGTCTTTCGTAATACTGCAAACTCTATTAGAGCCGGCAAAGATATGTTTGCGGATTTTTCCGTCTGAATCTTTCTCAAAGAGCGAGCCGATGTAAACAGTTGAGATAATCCCTGTGGCTTTTCAGAATTAAGTGTCGTGCACCCGGAATTTCCCGAAAGTTTATTTCATAATTTCTCTATTCGATTAGAATAAGGAAAAATATTAACTTTTATATGTCGACAGGGGAACATCCAAAAATAATAGTAAACAAAATATTCGTATGAACCAGTCGAAGTTCTTATACTAACTACCAGAAAATGTTTAAACAAAAAATCATGCCAACGAATACCTGTAATATTAAAAACAAAATAACCATCTTGCTTCGTTAGATAAACAGGATTTCCTTGAAAGCCATCAAATTCGACTTCAGCCTCAATCCCCTCATTATCCTCATTTAAAACATAGCCCGAAACAGAAAAAATTATTTTTTTCATCAGTATCCCTATATAATTAGTTTACTAGTAAACTTGTTTTTTCTCTAGAATTCTTGCTCCTTCCATTACCGCATAGTTTACAGTCATGGGGTCTCTTCTTGATTGATAACTAATTGCATTATAACCAAGTAGCCTCGCAGAAATTCCAATTCCAAGACTTATTGGCCATGAAGATAAAGCTTTATTAAAACCCAGACCAAGCATTCTTGCTTCTGCTCGATAATAATAAAGATGCGTTGCAAAGGGCTTCTCGGCAAATGCTCCATTTACTGTAGAACTCAAATAGAGCGCAGGCCCAAATCTATTAGAAAAAACCTTGCTTTTAGAAAAATCAAAATTATCGAATAATCGATTTGTTGCGTGATACCCTTGAATTTCAGCTAATGGAACTGAAGATTTTGTTAATGGAAACCTAAAAGATTTCGCTATATTATTAGCTTGTGCTTTACCTAACAAAAGGCCTGCTGCTATAACTCCTAAACCAATTAAATCCGCTGGACCAAGAGCTGGCGTATCCGCCTGAGAAATCACAAGTCCACCAAAAACAAAAGAATTATCCAAAAATCCGAAAGAATTATTCCCAAAGGAATCCGATATGCTCTGATTGCTTGACGATTGATCACAAGGAGATGAATGGTTTGGTGATGAATAACCTTGATCATAACCGGAATAGCCTGATGTTCCTCCCGATGAAGGTGGTGCGCCACCTGGACCAAATGGAACTGAAACACTCACTTCTGCATTAACATCTATTTCGGCATTTATACTGTCTTCAATCCGATTAATAGTTGTTTCAATGAAATTACTTAATTGAGTAAAAATGTCCCTTAACCAACTATGTCCACTCGGATCAACATAATTTATGGGATTATTCCGACAATAAGAGTAGCGGTTTAGGCTTTGAGGATCATAAGGCGCTTGGACGATGGTATCCGCCGTTATAAACCTTCCTATCACCGGGTCGTAATACCTGGCACCGTAGAAATATAATCCGGTGTTATCGAGCTCTTTACCGGTGAATTTGTATTGTGTTGAATCTATACCTTCTGTTTGAGCTACAGAGCCGTAAGGAGTATATTCGTAATGGCTTGCCTGATTGCCGGCGGCATCGGTAATAACACTGCTTGAGCCTAGGTGGTCGCTGTGGTAATAGATTGTTTCGGCAGCTTCGCTGCCTCGCAATAACACGGTAGCAATACGGTTTGCCCCTGCAAAAATATGTTTACGGATAGTCCCGTCTGAGTCTTTCTCAAAGAGCGAGCCGAGGTAAACAGTCGTATTAGACGGCGTAGACTTCCTTACCCTTCCTCCGTCTCCATCGTAAGCGAATGTAGTTATTATACCAAGCTCGTTAGCGCTTATCAAACGGTTTTCCGCGTCGTATTCAAAGGTTTTGTTTTTTCCAAAAATCATATTTCCGTTGGCATCATATTGGTATGAGAATCCGCCGGCTGAAGTCACGGCGTGCGGGCCGGCTCCAGCGCCATACGTCATTACACCCACATCCGATTTATAAATCATATTGCCTATAGCATCGTATTGATAATCAAAATTTGTGTATCCGCCTCCGACGGCGGGAACATTTTGCGCCTGAGTCAAACGGTCCAAATCATCATACGTAAATGTACGAATATTACTTCTTAAATTATCGGTAAGGGTAGTAACATTGCCATTTTTGTCGAAAAGATAGTTTAAATCCTGGAAAGTTGAAGCTGCTCTTTGCGTTAAAATACGGTTTAAACGCAAGTCTTGTCCGTAAGTGTAATCGGTCTGCGTATCGTTTCCGTATTTAATGGTTCTGATCTGTCCCTTGGCATTATAAATTATATCTTGAGCGTAATTTTGTGAACCGGTTACTTTCTCAAGTAAACCGCTATTAGCATCGTAAGAGTAATTAACAATTTCTCCATCTGGATATTTTAAAGTGGCAAGCCGGTCAAGAATATCGTATGTACGTTCCACCATGTAAGGGATTGCTTCGTCGCCAATGGCTCCTCGCAATGACTTTATACTTTTTATTTCTCTTCCTAACACATCATAGAAAAATTCAGTAGAACCGGATTGGTCGATGACTTCGGAAAGCCGGCCGATGCAGTTTGTTTTTGTTGCGTCATCATAAGAATATTGCGCTAAGATTGCTTCGCCGCCTGCGGCTTCTCGCAATGACACTTTCTTAACTAACCTGTTTAACTGGTCATACTCAAAGGTTAAAACCTGCCCTTTGGCATCAGTTTGTTTAAGCAAATTCCCCAATAAATCGTATTCATACAGCCATGCCCCCATATCAGGGTCAATCATCTTAAGCTTACGGCCAAGGGAATCATAAAAAATTTGCGTTATGTTTCCATGATTGTCTGTGGTCTTGGTAAGATTATTCTGTATATCGTATTCGTAATATGTATGATACACCCCGCCTTGAGTAAATTCGATTACCTCAGCAACATTTCCATACACATCTTTTCTACTGCCTTTTTTATTGCCTTGTGGGTCAGTAGATTCAGCATATAACGGACTAATATAATTTACTGTGCTTTGCGCGTCTTTTAGCGTGCCGGGAAAATCTGAAATTGTCTTTTTGAGACGGCCTCTTATATCGTATTCATAACGCGCGTAAGATATCTGTGAGGGATCATCATTTTCATAGTGTGCCAATGATTCACTGTCCACTAAACCGCGGGCGTTATACGTTACTTCACTTACCACATTGCGAGCTACAGCCCCATCCTCTCCTTGAGAAACAGTTTTATATTTACGCCCTAACCCGTCAATATATTCTGTTTTGAATAAATTCAAGGCATTTACGGCTGTTTTAGTATTAAAGTCAGGATACGTATAAGTAGTTGTGATTTGATCTAAAGCGTTGGTAACCTGCGTAACTCTTCCTAAAGAATCATAAGAAGTCGTGGTAACTGCGCCATTAGCATCAGTTACTGATTTAACTGCCCCAAACTTCGGCTCATAAGTATAAGTAACAAATTGCCCTAACGCGTTAGTTACCTTTTCAGGATAGGTATAATACGCGGTTTCGTAATCAGTGGTAACGATATTGCCTAAAGCATTGATAGTTGAAGTAAGATTACCGAAAGAATCATAACTATACTGTGTTACAGGATTAGAAAATCCTCCGGTTAAAGGGTTATAAATAGAAAGTATTTCTTTCGCAAGATTACCTTTTGTATCATATTCAAAATTTTTCTTCGACACAATGTTCCCATCTTTGTCTTTTAAATTAATTTCAAGCGGGCGGTTAAAGCCATTTTCATAAGCCTGAGCATAGATTGTTGAACTGGATTTCTCATCCCCGGTTTGTGAAACATCTCCGTTATCGGTTAGCACCAAGAGATTGCCGATATTATCATACGTAAAATCATCTATCGTTGTAAGAGAAACAGCATTTTCTTCCCAAACAGTTGTAGCTTGCTCTATTAAGGCGGGAAAGCCCAATACATTACTTGCCGGGCCTGCTTTTCTCACCTCATACGCGTTAAGCGTCTGGCTGATTTGCCGACCGTTACCGTCATAAGCGAGTATTTTATCAATTTGCCCTTTAAGCGCGCCGTCCTGCCCGGGTTTGCCCTGATAAAAATAGGTTTCTGTACAATTCCCGGTAATTGGATCCGTAACTTTAACTTTCGCAAACCCGCGGAATTCCCGTTCAACCGCGTCAAAATAACCTCCGGAATACGTAAAGTTTTGTGTATAAGTTTCCTGCGCCTGTTCTAACGGCAAAGTGTCAACTAAAGAAATAGCGCTTGCCACATACACCGGAAACGGCAATAAATCATTTTCATATTGAGAAGCATAGGTATAAGTAACCTGAGTTTTTCCTCCGATACCATTATCTATTTCAGTTAAAAGATCCGCGGGCTTATTGGTTGATATGCGGGTAGACCAACGGTCTATACCGATTTTGTCCCTGTCAAAACAAGCCGCGTCGGTTATCCCATCGCCGTTAAAATCTCCGGTAGTGGCGGATTCATCGGTAGTTGCGCCAAACACGTCAAGCCACAATCCTTTATTCACAAAAGCCGTGCCGGTTGAAATAGCGTAATACCATCTGCCGCTTGAGCTATCCCAGTAACCGATATCCGTAAGACCGTCATTGTTAAAATCAGAAATTAACGGGTCTTTATCTACGGCAAATCCTGAAAACCAGCTTGTGCCATCTATAAATTCTTTTGTATTCGAAAAGGCAATCTTAAATTCTCCGGTAGATTTTTTGAATAAGCACAAGTCAGTTAAAGAATCTCCGTTAAAATCTCCTCCCATAGAAGTATAATCAACCCCAAAATTATTCAGCCATGTAGTATATGCGCCAAAGCCTGCGATTGAGCCCAAATACACTCTTACTTCACCGGTATCCTTATTGTATAACGCAAAATCCGTATATTTATCGCCGTTGAAATTACCGGTTATCGCCTGCCAGGAATACGAGGAAAATGGCACCGTAAGCCATATACCTTGTGCCGTGAACCCTGAGCCCGATGATATTGCGACTTGTAACTGCCCATTAGTATTGTTATAAACTCCAATATCGGTCTTTCCGTCTCCGTTAAAATCTCCGCCCACCGGCCACCAGTCTTTAGAAGTGCCAAAACTTGTCAGCCAGTCAACCGCATTCCGGAATACGCCGCCATCAGATAAGCAAATCTCCCATTTCCCGCTTTGCGAATCATGCAAGCCTAAATCAGAAAGCGCGTCACCGTTAAAATCCCCCATTACAGGATTAATATAATCACGGTTTGCGTTAGGATCAACCACATCCACGCCCTTAGAATCTGTTGTAATCAATCCTCCTGAATCGGAAACTCGGGCTGTAATCGTATGGTCACCCGCGTTTGGAAAAGAAACAGTTGTTGTGAAAACGCCGGTTATAACTCCGGAAGAAATTTCCGAACCGTCTTTGTTAAGCGAATAAGTCATTGCGTCGCCGTCGGGATCGGAGGCGGAAAGCGAAATGCCTATCTCCTCATTGGGATTAACTGTATATTTGCCTAATGTTAAGCCCGCTTGAGGTGCGCGGTTTGTATTGTTAACGGTAATATTGACTGTCTGTGAAACCGTATCTGTTCCATCTGAAGCTGTAACTATGGAAGTGTAACTTCCCGCGTCATTGTATCCGGTAAGCCATTTGCCCGTGCTGTCTAAGGGACTGCTATAATAAATACTAATCGCATCGTTATCGGGATCTGAAACTAAAGGCGCCAGAGTTACCAAATCTCCTTCATTAACCGTTATTGCCGGAATAGCTTGCAATACCGGCGGGCGGTTAACATTTTTAACATTAATAAATACGGTTTGCGTATCGGTAAGCCCGGTTGAATCCGTAGCCTTAACAGTAACGGTATACGTCCCTGCGCTGGTAAAATCAGTCTGCCATTTGCCGGTATTATCCAACGGTAAGGTAAAACTATATGTTATGGTATCGCCGTCCGCGTCTATCGCGTGAGGAGTAATTGTAACCAAATCGGCTTCGTTAACCGAAATGTCGGAAATATAGTCCAACACCGGCGGATTGGTTACTCCTTCGACAAGAAGAGTTACTTCATTGCTTTGAATGGAATTTCCTTCCGGATCAGAGGCGGTAAATTTAATTTTTTCTGTGCCGTGCCAGTTTTGCGGCTGAGAAAAGCTAACAATATTATCTGATTCAATTGCATAGGGTACAACCGGCGGGATAAAATCAGCAGTCCACCTTGCTATGCCCTTTGAAATACGAAATTCATCCAAATATCCATTAACATAATAGTCAGTTCCATCATCACCAATATACAACAATGACATAAAATTATTTATGTTTGCGCTAAACGGAACCGTCTGCGTTAACGGCTGGCTTACTCCATCAATAAATATCTTCGCCGTATTCCCATTCCTGACAAAAGCGAGATGATACCACGTATTTACACTAACACTCCAAGCTGAAGCCATGGTAATATCCGCTATATCAACTCCGCCGGATGTAGCCAGTATGCCAAGTTTCTGGCTTGCATTCTTGTATATTACCCATCTGTTATTCGAAGACTCATATTGTCCAGAAATTATTTGTAATCCTGCAGTATTGTTAAATCTAACCCAAAAATCTATCGTAAAATCACCCGCGCCAAAACTCCAATCATCTGAATCCGGCAAGGAAAGATATGAACCGCCTGAAAAAAGCGCCGAAGATACCCCAATTTTCTTTTCCGTGGCAGTAATCGCGACTTTTCCGTATGGATTCGAAGAAGGCGTAAAATCAGCGGCCCATCGTGCAATGCCTTTAGATACGCGCAATTCATCTATATTGCCGTTAAAATACAAAACCCCGTCTGCTCTTCTTCCTATATTCAGGCTATCAGTGAAATTATCAATTGATTTAGTATCGGTAAATGGCGCAGTGCTTATCAAAGAACCATTTATGTATAATAATAAATTGTCCCCGGACCTTACAGCCGCCACATGATACCAGGTATTTAAAGAAAAACTCGGAAAAAATGCGACCGCGTCCATCACATACGCGGTTGTATTTCTTGCCTGAAACCTTAGTGAATATCTTCCGCCGCCTTCATTATTTATATTAAAATTAAAAAAATTCGCGTTATCATCTCTTTGGCTCACTATCATTTGGGTAGCATCTAAACTGGTCAGCCTTATCCAGGAATCTATTGAGAAATCTCCTGTGCCGAAATTCCAATCATCGCTGTCGGCCGCGCTTAAGTAAGAAGCCGTTCCATTAAACAAAGCTGATGCGCCTCCAAATACACCGTTAGCTGTAGTTGTTATCGTATTAGCAGTAATAACAGCCTTTGACATAGCTGAATCTGTAAAGGAGGCAGAGCCTTGCGCCCCGTCACAATGAAGCATTAATTTTGTATACCTATCATACGATTCCGGATTCGTAACAACGTTACCGGCGTCATCAGCAAAGGAAAAAGATCCTTCCGCGCCATCCGCGTGAAGAAGTAATTTTGTATTCAGCAGAGAAGAAATATTTACGTTAATATTGGTATTGCCGGAGGCTTGATAAGTAAGCTTGCCTGCATCCGAACTGAAATAATCATCCATATCAAAAGCTTCAGGTTTAGACGCGTTTTCATTCCAGGTTTGGTTAGGAATTATTTGAGTTTGGGTAGGAGGATTAGCTTGAATTACGGGGATAAAACCTGAATTCAGGATATAATTTGCGCTTTGAGATTTACCCGCGCAAGATTCTCCTATGGCATCCAGCCAAAGTTTGTTTGCGCTTGAGGCACGGCTATTGCTTCCTTGATTCAACATCCCTGAGGAGAGTTTATAATTCGTGCTTTGAGCATTAAAAGCAACAGCTTCTCTAACCGGGCCAAAGGTTAAAAAATGTAAAAATATTAATACACCAGCGCAAATCCTATAGAATAAATTGTGTGTATTCCAAATAAAATTCATAGCATTTCTTTTATTTTTTTTATTCCAATGCCAATAACAATATTCGTGCATAACCACTCGAAACTAATTTTTCGCCACTCGCATCAACCCATCGGAATACATCGTCAGTCAAACAAGAAAAGCCAATAGTCGTTGGGGTCAAACCGTATATTGATGAACCTTGAACATGATATCCCCCTCCCGATTCTGAACGATCCCTCCCACCCCAATCAATCTGAACAGCATTAGAACCATCGGCGCTCTGAGAAAACCATAACTGCATTAAAACTTTTGTCGTTCCTAAACTATGTGTTTTAGTATAACTATTCCCAACAGAAACAGCGAACCACCCGCTGTCATAAACCTTCAAAGCCGATAACGGTAATTTAGCATTTGCATCCAATTTAACAGCTTTGTTTGCGGTAGGAGCGACTGTAATATCAGCCGCTAACGCGTATTCACTCGATTGTTTCCCTCCCAACTTCTCTGATTCCTCCGCCCTAATCGCGTATCCCGCGGAAGTAATCCTTTGCCTTGGGCTCATCTCTGAATCTGCTCCGACCTGAATGGCAAGATAATATTGCGTATCAAACGGCAGATTCAAAGCGGTAACAGAACCCAGCAAAATACTAAAAACGCCTTTTTGCACCACTACCCCTGTCTGTGTTTCCTGCCAAAGCAGAGTGCCGGCGGTTTCAGCGTTATAAATTTTGAAAGTAATATTATAAGAGCCGGTCAAAGGAGCACCGCCAGAATCGGTTAGCTTTCCCTGATAGTTTATGAGATGTGGAATAGCAGCTTCAGATATTGTCAATAAGCAGCTTACGGATAACAGTAAAAAAAACAATATCAAAATAATTTTTATTCTGGTTTTCATTTTAAACCAACCTCCTTTATTTTGCCTGTTGGTAAGTAAAAGTTTGTGTCGGCAAACTCTTCCCATCCGAGCCGAACTGCGTAATTGACTTTAAAAGCGAACGGTTAGTATCAGGGCTGTAAGCGTATTCTAAAACATATCTCCAGACCATATCATAACCTGTTTTAACCTGAATTTCTTTTAATCTCTTCGCGGTAGCAATTCTGGCGCTGCTAATATAGCTTGACGCTATGTCATTTCTTGCCTCTAAGAAAAATTCCACACTATTGGCGGGAGATATTCCTATTTCATTTCCGGTATAATCTATGCGGCTCAGATACGGCTTACCCTGATCTTTAATATAACTATATCCGATATAATTGCCGTTTAAATCGCTAACTTTAGTCAGATACCAGCTAAAAGTACCGGATGATGAAATTTCTTTTGAATCCACAGACTGGCCAAACCTTAATACACTGCCGTCTTTTCCCACAACCCGCCAGGAATCATCAGAATCTTTAAAAAACTTATTGAATGCCGACTCTACTTTTGCCTGATAAAGGTTATCAATAAGATGAACCAACTCAGTTGTGCCGGAGTCGCTGATAAAATAAAATGTATCATTCACGTCTATATAACTGGGCGGGCCAAGCCGGGTTGAGCGCACAATATACCCCGGATTCAAACTATAGCCTAAACCAACCCATGAATTCGGATTAGAAGAACGATAAGACAGCGCTAAACCGGGCTGCATCCCTTTTCTTCCCGGCGGCACTGTTATAGGTATCGCGTGGCCAAATGCGCCTGTAAGCATATCCGGCAAGGGTATTTTCACTCCCGCGCCAATCGGCGCGCCCTGGGATATCAAGCTCTTTAATGCAGCGTAAGTAGAAAAATGCATTATAGAAAAATTTATAGTATACCCATCGGAAGGCACGGTGGAGACTTGCCCCGCGGAAATAATCTTATCCTGGACTGAATCATACAATCCCAATTCCACAGGCGTGCCGGGAATTTCCGCTTGATTTAAAGTATATATTATGGAAACCGGTTTGTTAAAAACAAGCCCGTACGGCTTACACTCCACAACACTAAGTAAGCTCGAATTACTCGGTGCCGCATTTTGTAAAGCCTCTTTATTAACCGTCAATACCTTTATTTGCTGGGAGTCATTCAGCGCTCCGGAAGGAACAATGATTTTTACCTTGCCATCACTTGACAAAACCTCTCCTCCTGCCGGCCCGATAAGCTGGCCCAAATACAGATAGACATTGATCGAAACGGAACTTGAGTTTCCGGCTGAATCCACGGCAGTTTTGGTTAAAACATTTTGCCCTTCAACGCTAAGATCCCTGGTTTCAGAAAAAGCTGCCCCGTCGATAGTACCTTCAAGCTGAATTTGCTGATTTTCAACAACCGTGCCATCATTGGGGCTGCTGATAATTATAACCGGCGGGGTTTTATCAATGGTAAAACTTACTGAGTTACTCGCACCATTCCCCGCAAGATCAACCGCGTTTAAAATTACATTCTGTGCCCCTTCATTTATGTAAGGAGAATTATCTCCGGTTATTACGATTTGGTTTAAAGGCGTAAAATTATCTGTAACTGTATAAACGAGTGTAACATCCTGATTTGTGGGAGTATTTACCGGATTAATTAAAATAACAGGCGGAGTTGTATCTAAAATAATCGTAGCGGAGTAAGTTTCCGACCAATTTCCCGCTATATCCTTATATTTTACATATACTGTCTTTACTTCATCCGCGGAAGTTAATCCCCATGACTTAGCAAGCGCATAATTTTCCGGCGTTGACCAGGTTACATTGTCATTTGAAAACTGCATTTGTGAAATACCGCTTCCTCCGGGATTATCTTGCGCTGACAGGGTTAAAGTTACAGAATTTGAATTGGTATATTGAGCATCATTATTTATTTTGATTGTTCCCGTGGGCGGGATTACATCTGCCTGAATGGCCCAGATGCCTGCCTGGGTCCAGTTTTTATACGCGTTAGCGTAATCTCGGACATATAAGTAAATATTTTTTATCCCTAAAAATACCGGTTTAAAAGTTACAGCCCAATTAACGGACAAAGTATTTCCCAAACCGGAAACAACCGTTGAAATACAAGACAATTTCGCATAAGAATTTTCTATAATATAATTTGAGCCGGGGGCATAGCCTCCTATCCAGGCGGTATTAGCATCATTGCGCAAATACAATTTATTAGTATCACGGTTATAATAGCCGTAAAAACAATTTGTGCCTCCGGAGGTAGTATTAATTAAAAAATAGACATATTGGATATTAAGCCATGTATCCGGATCGAAATAAGTAGAAGCAAAATTAACAATCTGGTCCGGTTGAGATTGGCCGGAAGATGGCGTTACCGTGCCTGTCGCGGGAGATTGATTAGGGATACTCCAGGTACCTACCTTGGTATAATTACCATACGCATTAACATCATCTCTTACATAAGAATAAGTATTCTTAGCCCCTGTAAAAGGCGTTTTTAAAACCAACGACCAGGTAACAGTCATATTCGCGCCATTTCCGGAAATAGAAGTATTGGCACAGTTCAATTTAGCAAATGAATTTTCTATTGTATTAGCTGACCCAGGCGAATATCCTCCTAACCAGGCGGTATTGGCATCGTTTCTTAAGTATAATTTATTGGTATTTTGATTATAGTAGCCGTAGAAACAATTCGCGCCTGAAATAGAAGAATTTATCAGAAAATACACATATTGGATATTCTGCCAACCGTCTAAGTCGGCATATGCGGTAATAAAAGTTGCGGCTGTTTCCACAGTTCCAGTTCCCGAAACAGGCGATACCGCGCCTATAGAAGGGGCATAATTAACCGTAAAGGCTCCTTTTCTGGCCCAGTTTGCATAAGCATTCGTATCATCTACGGCCTTAAGGTAGGTATTATAAGCCTTACCGGAAAATGAGGCTTTAAAAGTAAGATTAAAATTCACCGTTAAGGTATTAACGGTTCCTGAAACTGTTGTTGCGGAACAATTGAGCTTTACAAACGAATTTTCAATAATATTACTGCTGGCAGGAGAAAAACCGCCAAGCCAGGAAGTATTCGCGTCGTCCCGCAAGAAAAGCAAATTCGTATTTTGATCATAATATAAATAACAAGTATTGGTAAATACGGTTGAATTCGGATTAATCAAAAGATAGGCTTCTTTTATATTCACCCAGCCGTCAAGATCAGCATAAGTACAGGTAAATGTTTTAGCTATATCAGGCGTAGAAGAGCCGCTTGAAGGAATGATAGTGCCGGTTGTCGGGGCAGCAGCAAAAGCAAACCCGCAGAATAAGAAAAAAAATAAAACCAAATTCAACAGGATGCCAATAACGTTGAGTTTGGTTTTAATATTAAACATTAATTTGCCTTATTGTTATCCGTGGCTGTTTTAACTTTTGTGGCAAAAGTATAACATAAAATGAAAGCGTTTTCAAATTATTTTTACTGGAGCTTAACTATCTGTAATATAATGCCTTATAAGAATCAGATATAAATCATAATTTAGGTTCCATAGATTTAGCGTTTATTTCATACACATCAATCGGCCCGGTTTTTTGGACGCACATTATATCTTTATCGGGGCATTCCTGCGATGGAAAACTCGCGATTAATTTTAAGCCTGAATTTTTGGGGATTTTTGTTAGCTCTTCCTTATCCTCTATAAAATCTGTCTTCAAATAATCATCGCGATGAACTAATACATACTTCACCCCCATCCACTTCAAAATCCGCGCGGTATTCAAATCTGATAATTTCGTCATACTCTGCGCAACTTTATTGGCATATGTTCCAGGGGATGTGCCGTTTATAATCTTTTTTTCATGCTTTATCTGATAGAACTTATACATCTCGTTAGGCGAAGATGCATCCAAAGGATATTCCGCTATCGCTAAATCTTCCTTTTTTTCTTTTAGCCAGTAATAAACCGCGGGAACTTTTGAAACATCAATAACTTTAAACGGCGGCCAATTCCAAAATTCAAACAAAACCAATCCGCAAAAAAAAGCGGCTATCGCAATTTTTGTTTTACCGTTTTTAAATTTTTCTAAAATAAATTTTAAGCCGAATCCAGCCAATACAGCAACAGCCAGCATAACAACTATACCAAACCTGCAGTATGCTCGAAACATCGGCAAGATCTTATACATAAAAAACGACGGCATATAAATCTTAAGCGGGCCTATTTTCCACCACGGCGGCTGTGAAAACAACCAAGCCGCAACCGCCAGAAATATAAAAAATCCAATATAGAAATGCTCTTTTTCTTGTTCTGGTGACTTGGTGATTTGGTGACTTGATGACTCCCTTCTATTTTTCTTCCATTTTCTAACTGCCACAAACGCCAAAATAAGCGAAGTCCATCCCAAATAAAGCGTATGCTCTGTAAAACTAGCGCCATATAATACTGTCCCTACGAAATTTTCGGTAAATTTCCCGAATACAGGATGAACAGCCGCAGGTAATAAATAGCTAAGAGGTTTCGCAGACTGAATGAATAAATCTTCAAAAGGGCGATTATATAAATTATATGCTGAAGCAATTGAATTTTTTTTAAATAAATTCTTTAATAGAGGCAAAAATTGCGGCGTTAACAGTAAAAATACAAAAAAACCTGATATAATTACTTTTTTCAGATATTTAATATCAGGAAAAAGTAAATTTTTATCGCTTATTTTTTTATTCCAGTTATACAATAATAGATAAATAAAATACGCGAGCAAGGAAATACTCGTCATATACATAATAACATGATCAAAAGAATATAATAAAAATAAACTCAACGCGAAATAAACGCAATATTTTTTAGCCGAATTTTCTTTTAATAATATAGCAGTAAATAAACATAATGGTATCCATTGATTATAAGTCAATCCCAAATGCTGCCAAGATCTTATAAATTGATAAGGACAGAAAGAAAAAATCATCCCACTTAGAAATGAACTTAATACGTTCTTAGTTAAAAAGAAAACGAGCATATAGCTACATAAAAAAATAAAAAAGAAATTAACAACTATTTGGGTATTAAAAGTTACTACAGGAGAAGTAAGTATGCTTAAAATATGATGCCAGCTCATCCATCCATAGGAATAATATCCAGAGGAATACAGGTCAACATTAAAGGGATAACTAATTAATGAGGTCTGTTTTAACGACAAATGGTTGAAAACGGAAAACTTAATCCGCCAACTATCCCAAAGTAAAGATAAAGGTTCATCAGTCGAAAAGAAGCCTAATATATAAGTCGCAATTCCAAAAATAAACGGCAACGTTATTATAATGAATAGAAAGAAAAAAATTAATAAAATTACAATGTGTTTTCTCATCTTTATAAGAGGTAATTTAACAAATACTATTTTCGTGCTATCACAAGCAGATATTGAACATATTTACCAAACAACCCGGGGAAATATTTAAAACCAGGAAAACCAACTAAACCTAACCAAATATTTATTTTCTTAATAATTTGTAATTCAGCACTATTAACTAAATTACAAAGTTCTTCCATAGAATATTCTCTCAGATGTATACAGTTTTTCCCTACTTCAAGTGGATAAATAATTTTTCTTCCAAGAAATTGCCTAATTTTATGTGATAATCGAAGGCGATTGGGAGTGCCTAATATGATAAGGCCATTCTTTTTAGTTACACGTCTACATTCTATTAATACTTTTTTATCATCATTTATATGTTCAATCACGTCAAAAGATACTACGGAATCAAAAGTTTCATTTTTAAACGGCAAATCTATGCCATCCGCGGTAATAAAATTATATTTTCCGCAGAATTCCGGTTTTCTTTTATCAACTAAATCCAAAGAAGTAACTTTGCATCCGGCTTTTACCAACACTACCGTCCTTTTTCCGGTTTCACAACCGATTTCCAGTATTCTTTTCCCTGACAGATTTTCCTTCGCATAATTTAAAATTATTGTATCACGAGTTTTTTCAAATGTATTGATACACATATATTCAGCAACTCCTTTTTTGTTTTTACAATCTTAACCTAAAATAATAATAAACCTAGCCTTTTTCCGAACCTTTAACCGCCACAACCGTTAACGCTTCCCTGCCTAATATCTTAAATAACGGATAAAACGGATAAATCAAATATTTTAATTTTGATTCTCTAAGCGACCAAAAAAGATCTAACGGATAATCATAAAAATAGTTCCTGAGACATTTCACCTTAAAACCCGCCCTCTCAAGAAGCAAAGAAAGGCTTTTATAATTATATAAAATAAGATGCCGCGGAGCATCCAGGTGGAACCAATTCTTAAGCCCATACTTAAATCCCCACGAACCGGTGTTAGGCGTAGACAATATCAAAACTCCACCGGGCTTTAATATCCTGCGCGCTTCCCGCAACAGCTCGACAGATTTATCCAAATGTTCCAGCACATGCCACATAGTAATTACGTCAAAGTAATCAGAACTAAATTTTGCGTCAATTAGTTCCGTTGGGGAAACATTCAGCCCCTTCTCCTGACATTTCTTACAGCCTTGCGGATTTATCTCAACACCATATTTATCAAACCCGGCAGATTTAAGGCCCGCCAAAAAATCACCGGCTCCGCAACCTATATCAAGTATCCTAATCTTATCTTTGCCTTTGGCGCCGGAATACTTCAGAATATCAAATTCTTTGAACCGTATAACAATTTTACTAAAAAGCGATAACATCCGATTTACAAAACCGCTCTTTGTTTCATTTATATAATAATCCTTCGGGTAATATCCGGCATAATATTCGCCGTTTACTAAAGTTTCCGGAAAAATTACCCCGCACCCATGGCATTGGTAAATATCAAACGTATCCTTACTTAAAATATGCCTGCCATGCACATCTTGGGAACTGAATAACAGTTTTAGATTCCGGCTTTGGCAAAATCTACATTCCATAATTTGTAATTTAAGGGAAATTTAAAATTTTTGCGCGATAAATTCACGCAGTAAAAAATTAAACTGCTTTAAATATTCTATTTTTTTGCGCGAATGAAGAAAACTGCCCCAATACCTTTTTGTCAAATAAATTGAAACGTTAGGCAGAACACGGTTGTATTTTTTCATCGCGCCGCCAACCCAAGCGTCAAACGCAACCGTATGCGCGGCAAACCTGAATTTATCCGGCATTAAACGGATCAATTCATCGGCTGATTCCATCAATAACGGGTAATCCCTCACCTGTATCTTATCAGAACATGAATCGAATATCTCACAGCCGGGATAGGGAGTAAAGATATTAAATGAAACAATATTTGGTTTTATGTCCCGAACCAAATCTATTATATCTTCTAAATCCTTCATTGTTTCCCCCGGGACATTCACCAGCAGATTTGCAAAAGTCCTTATGCCGAGAGAAGCACAATCTTTAAAAGTCTTGCGAATCTGGCTTATAGTTATCCCCTTTTTCAAATCTGAAAGAGCTTTATCAGACCCTCTTTCCACTCCAAAATCAATCTGCACGCAGCCGGCATCCCGCATAGTTTTCAACATATCATAATCCACCGTATTAACCTTCGAGGAACAGGCCCAAATTAAATTCATATTATTTTTTATCTGCAAATTGCAAAATTCATAAACATATTCTTTCCTTAAAGTAAACAAGTCATCAATAAAATAAAAGGAGTCTATTCCGTACCTATCCTTCAAGCCTTTGATTTCGTTAAAAAGCGACGCCGGAGACCTTAAACGGACAAAGCTGGTAATGCCATGAAAATCCCTCAATCTCTTTGATACGCAAAAAGTGCATGAGGAAGGACAGCCCCGTGACGACAATATATAAAAACTCTTGGTAAACACCCCGCGGATCGCGTATGGGGAAGGTGTTGTATAAAATCCCATATCAATTCCTTCATAATCGGGAAATGAGACTTCATCCAAATTCCGTGTCAAATCGCGCCTTTCGGTGATCATACTCCGCGAAGAAACACGGTCAAAATAGCCTATTCCTTTAACATGCGAATAACAGGCTTTTTTTTCTCTGATCGCGTTCACAAGTTCCAAAAGCGTAACCTCACCCTCTCCTATAACCGCGAAATCAAAATCAGAATCTTCTTTCAGGAAATCTTCCGGGTAAAGCGTAGGATGAATCCCACCCACGATGATCTTCATCGCGGGAGATAAAGACTTAATACTTTTTGCCAGCCGCCTGACTTCATCGATCTCAGGGCTGTAACAGGTTATGCCTATTATGTCCGCGTTGGATGAACGGATCCAAGTAAGGATCTTATTTTCTACTTCAGATAAACACTTCTTCTTATCAGCATAAAAAGCTTTATCTCTTATTTGCCCTTTTATAGTAACATCTATTATTTCCGTATCTATCCCGTGTTTTTTTAAATAGCCGGATAAATACATTAATGCCAATGGCGGGCGATAGTGGTTAATCGCTCTTGAAGGTGGAGAAACTAACAATACTTTCATTGCCTTATTGCGCCTTTCGCACGGACTGATAAATAACCTCAGCCTGTTTATCCCAATTCCATAAATCACGGATCAATTCCACCGCCTCATTTCCCATACGTTCATATAAATCAGGCTGATCAAGAAGCTTGATCATATTATCGCAAAATTCCTTCAGAGAAAAACATCTGGTTTTCAAAATGCCTTTCGGATAATATGTCCTTAAGGATTCCAGGTCAAAACTGACTCCCGGCAGCTTCCACGCCATTGCTTCTGCGGCAGCCATTCCCCCGCTGTCATAAAAAGCCGGATGCACCACAATCTTACTATTCATAAAAACCCGGTATTTATCCTGCCCATCTAAAAAACCCAATAATTCAATATTATTCTCAAGCCCTAAACGGTTAATTTTATCCCTAAGCTCCTGCTCCAAAGGGCCTAATCCAATCACTCCCAGCAATGCCTGCGGTTTCTTTATGCAAAGCAACTTCCAAATATCCATTAACTCCAGAATTCCCTTCTGATAATGAAACCTGCCGATAAAACAAGCATCGTATTTGCGTTTATTTACAGGAATTACTTTCCCTGACATTAAATAACTTTCTGATTCGGTTATATCTACTCCACCTCTAACAACTACAATTCTTTCTTCATTACGATTTTTTGTGATAAACCTTTTAACATCAGGCTGGCTGGTTACAAAAACCATATCCGCTGTATTCTTTATTAAACAATAAACAGGAAGCTGCGTTAACCAATAGAATAAACCTACCCACCACTTTATACCCTTATATGGAGAATTTTTCTCCCAAGGGCTTGGAGCAGATAAATAAAAAGCGGCAACCCAAATAATTCCCGGATTTTTCATTTTGGCAAAAAACGCCGGCAAGGAATCCGGCCAAAAATCCGAACAGGAATATACGAAAGAACCGGATTGGACTTCTTCGTTAAACCGTTTATTCAATAAAAGATCGATAACCCGTTTCACATACGATATTGCCAACGAAAAATACGACAAAAGTTTTTTTTTATTCTTATTCAAGCTCGAACAAAAAACAAAGTTATCTCCAATATCTATCCCGCACTTTTCCCAGGTATACTTTCCAAAATTAGAAGTAAACACAAAAATATTGTTTTTTTTCTGCCAACGCCGGTAAAGTTCGATCGCGATCCTTTCGCCGCCGCTTAAACCTTCTTCATAGGCATGGCTATTAGTTATAAACAATATTTTATCCATATTTTCAGTGGCCCGCGGTTTTGCGGCAGACGATCTCCCAATTATAATACCCAAGAATAGGGATCTTGATCCGTCGCAAAAGCCTGAAAAATAAGCTCTTTTCATAAATATCCCGCGTAAAACCGATCCTTTTCAGGATAAAATCCGTCAGGGCGAACCAATGCAGTGTTTTCCGATTCTCAACGATCTCAAGCTTATGCTCTTTAAGGAGATCCAATAACTGGCTGTCATCGGTATATTCTCTTTCATGAGTAGGGTCTATCACCCACTTGCCCTTTTTATCTTTGTAAAAATACCAGCCGTACCATTTTTTAAATACCGTTGTTAAATAAACGGCGCCGTTGTTGTTTAAGATCCTGGACATCTCCTTTATCATCAATTCGCAATCCAAAACATGTTCAATAATCTGGTTAGAGATTATAAGATCAATTTCATTACTCTGAATTTGATGCAGATCGCAGACATCGGATATTAAAGTACTGATTCTATCATCAATCCGCTTGACTTTTTCAATACGTTCCGCGGACAAATCAACCGCGTATACTTTATCAAAATGCTCCAACAGCCTTTTTTTATTAAGCGCGTATAAAATAGCCCCATCGCCGCAGCCCAAGTCCGCGATTGCCTTCGCGCCCGAATTATTTTCAATCAGCTGCAATAATAACCACGGCGGCTGATCAGGATAATAATGGATATATTTCTTTGAGTATTTATCTAATTCCATATTTTCTTATCCCTTTTAACAAAAAGGCGTAAATATACGCGCCCAAAGTGAGTAATACCATAAGCGGATGCAATAGCCAGATTTTATCTTTTTTATTTTTATAGCCAATAATAGCATCGATGATCAAAGGAAACACCAAAAAACATTTTAAAAACAAAACTATCAATTTCATTTTACTGATCGGAAAATAATACTCCCGCTGCAGCCCTTTATAATCGCGATTTAATCTCCTGATCTTTTTCCGCAGAAAATTAACAAAAGAACCATCCTGTTTGTGCACAACACCCGTATTGACCTTAGCGAACAAATTATTATTAATTAACAAATTATGTATGGCATCCGTATGTATAAACGGGTCATACTTGATATCCAATAACGCTTTTCGCTTCATAAAACAGCCATTGGCGCCTAACGGCGGCATTTTATTTATATTCTTAAGCCTGATGATCTCATAAGTATCATTTCCGCTTAATACTTCATACGGCGAATCCGTCCAATCCGATTTAAAGTAACAATACCTGTCGTATATTCCTAAATATACGGCTACAGGATCATCCGCTCCTATGAGCGAAATATATTTTGTGATTATATCGTCGCGGTTACGGCAAGAATAAAACTTGGGCTCTGAAAATACGGCCTTATCGTTATCTATAAAAGGAGAAACCATTTTCCGCAAGAAATTAACGTCATTTAATAAATTATCCGCGTCGATAAAGGCGATAATTTCACCCGACGCTTCTCTTACGCCCAAAGCCCTGCCTTTTTCTTCAATCTTATCCGGATTATTTATGATTTTATCGGCGGATTTTCTGCAGATTTCCAGGGTACAGTCATTTGAACCGCCATCAACGATCAATATCTCAACTAATTCTTTGGGGTAATCCTGAGATTTTATGCGATCAAAGCAAAAACCAATGCTCTTCTCACTATTATAGGTAGGTATGCAAAGAGAAATCCTTGGAAATTCAGCCATATTTTCATTACACAGATTCAAATCAAGACCTTAAATCATTACAGCTATTTCCTAATCAAGAACCATAAAAGAAACGCCCCACAAACCAAAAGAGGATAAATAACTAACCGTTTCCACTTCCCATTTTCAAAAAATACGCCGCAAAACCTATAAAATAAACCAAACTGCTTCCTTATTATTGGGTCATTTCTACCCCATTTGTTTTTATACTTTTCAAAAGATATCGGGCACTTAATTTCTGGAGAGGCGTATATGTCAACCTCGGGTTTAAGTTTATCACGATAGGCCGGAGAATCTATTATCCCTGTCATACCGATCGCCTTGATCCGCCTGTCAAGGTCCCATTCCTGCCCGCCGGTTAAATCCTCGTCAAAACCCCCTATCTCCAGAAATTTATCCCTTCTGACAAACCGCGCGGAATCGATACAAGTGCCGTCATAAAAACTTCGCATAAAATTGCTCAGCCGGCTCCCAAAACCTTTACCCATGGACCGTTCGGGAATATATAACGCTATGTCATTTGAGCTTTCACATTTATACACACATTCTTTAATAACTTTTGCGGATAGCCTCATATCCGCTTCAAGATACAAAATATATTTTCCGGCGGAGTGTTTTACGCCTAAATTGCGCTGAGCGCCGCGATCGGGGCCCTTATTAAAGATTTTATCCGTAAATCTCGTTGATCTATTTAGAGTCCTGTCTGTGGAATTGTTGTCTACTACAATCAGCTCTATTTTATGCAGGGGATAATCCTGCTTTTTTACAGATTCAAGGCAATGCTGGATATTAACTTCGTCATTTTTAGTCGTAACAATTACTGATACATCAATTAAATGGTTTCTCATGCTTTAAAGGAAAAGAATTCAGCTCAAGTATATTCTGTGGCCGCTTTTATTCTTTGAGCCGCGGGAAGCAACCCGGACACTATCCCCAACAAAAACCAAAAAACCGTAGAATCTGTAACGCCAACCGTAATAATAGTGGCGGCGGAAGCAACAATTAAAGTGGCAAGCACGGAGCCGGACAAACCCAGTAAAATTGCCTGCTCATCACAAGGATAATTCAACCATAATAATTTATCTCTCAACAATAGAGTAAAAAAACCGGCAAAAATCAACATAAACAAGATCGCGCCGGTTATCCCCATATCCGCCATGACTTCCAGATATGTATTATGGGCATGCAAATGCTTATCTCCATCCGAAAAACCACCCGGCTGGGCGTATTGCCTTAAAAGTTTCTCAGACATCCCCAATCCGGCGCCATAAACAGGATAATCCTTAAAGATCTTAATTGCCGACATATATATATCAATGCGGTTCCAGGTAGAAACATCAAAAGTCGTGCTGGCTCTTTTTTTATAAACAGGAGATAAAAAAGACCAGCCAATGGTTATAACGAGCAATACAATTAAAAAAATATTTTTATTTTTTAAGAAACAGATAAACAAAACCGCCATAGGTGCCGCGACCCACAGCGCCCGCGAGGCGTTAAAAACCAGGCAAGGCCATAACAAAAATATATTGCCCCATCCGATGAACCTCAACAATTTATTTTTCGCAAAAAATGCCAGCGCGCAGCTTAACGGAATAAAAAACCCCAGGTAAATCGTAAAATCCACGGGTTTACCGAATATCGTAAAAAGCCTCATATTTAAAGAACGGAAATAATCCCATATGCCGCCTATGCCAAAAATAAAACCGCTCGCGGCAAATACAATGATCAACGGTAAAACATATTTTTTTGAATAAGAAATAAACGCGCCGTAAATAAAAAAAAGCGCGAAAAGAATATACCTTTCAATCAGGATACGCTGGCTATGCGCGATATTAACACTCAAAAGCGTGGAGAAAACCGCGCTTGACAGGAAAAACAAAACAAATTTATTTAAGGGATTAGGAGGCATAAAATTCAGGAAAAGCTTTTCGCCGGCAGGCTGCGGAAGTTTGGAGCGCAATACAGCTATCAGGCCCCAAAGTAAAAAACAGATGACGCACATTACTTTTACGAATAATTTCGTATATGGCGAGAATAAAACAAACACAAAACAGCACAACGCCAGCAACAATTGCAGTGTCTTGATCATTTTTTATAAATTATGATTTTAAAATAACGAATGGGAAGAAATTATTTCTTTTAAATTTTCGACGATCTCATCTTCGCGCATCAACTTGCATAATTTCTCCAGCTCTTTAATCTGCGAATGCAGTTTTATACGGTTAAATTCTTCGGATTGACTTACAAAAATCTTGTTATGCTTAGTTACCTTATCCTTCTCCCTGTCTAAAAGCAACTCTTCTGAAATTTTCTCACCCGGCCTAAGGCCTATAAACTTTACAGCCATATCCTTGTGTATCGTAAACCCGGACAACGCGATCAGATTTTTCGCGATATCAAATATTTTAATCTGCTCTCCCATATCCAAAATAAACAATTCCCCGCCTTTTCCGATCGCGCCCGCCTGCAATACGAGCAACGCCGCTTCAGTGACGCTCATAAAGTATCTTTCTGTGTCCGGATGGGTTATCGTAACAGGGCCGCCTTCTTCTATCTGCCTTTTAAACAACGGGACAACGCTGCCGGAAGACCCGATCACATTCCCAAAACGGACCGCCATAAACTTTGTTTTACTGTCCTTGGACTTGGCCTGCAATATCATCTCGGCTATACGCTTACTCATGCCCATTACGTTTATAGGGTTAACCGCTTTATCAGTCGATATTAACACAAACTTTTCCACGCCATAATGGTTAGACGCGTAAATAAGGTTGCGGCTTCCGATAATATTATTCTTTACCGCGGCCGCCGGGTTATCTTCTAATAAAGGCACATGTTTATGGGCGGCAGCGTGAAACACCACCTGCGGCCTGTTAGAAGAAAAAACCCGTTTTAACAATCCGATATCCTTTATATCTCCGATAACTGTCTTGATTTTTACTTTCGGATATTTTGTTTTAAACTCGATGAGCAAAAAATAAACATCGTTTTCATTATGGTCAAAAAGTATGATCTCTTTAGGGTACAAACTGATTATCTGGCGGCAAAGCTCTGAACCGATGGACCCGCCGGCGCCTGTGACCAAAATCTTTTTATCTTTAATATAACTGGCGATTTCCTGTTTATTTATATTCACCGTTTCTCTGCCCAAAAGGTCTTCCGACCTTACATCTCTGGGCTTTATTTCCAGATCGCCGTTTAATATTTTATTTAACCCGGGCACGATTTTTACTTTGACTTCAGGAATCTGGCAGTAAGAAATAATTTCCCTGATTGTTTCCCCTTTAGCCGAAGGAATGGCGATAATGATCTCATCGATGTTTTTTTCTTCGACAATAGAAGGTATATCTTTTCTGGCCCCGAGGATCTTAACCCCCTGGACATGCAGTTTCTTTTTAACCGGGCTATCGTCAATAAAACCCACGACTTTCATCCCCAAAGCCGGATTATGCTTGGATTCACGTAAAACCAATACGCCGGCTTCTCCGGCTCCAACGATCAAAACCCTTTGCGTTTTGATGCTCCGGGCGGGCTTGAATTTTTCCCTGAAAAGGCGGGTAGCAAAACGTACGCCGGTCACTAATCCCGTACATACGATCCAATCAAGCAAAAATATTGAACGCGGATAACCATAAGTGTTATGGATAAACATTACTCCTATAATAAACGCCAGCGTAGAGAAAAAAGACGCTTTAATGATCTTCCAGGTATCATCCACATTCACATAACGCCAAAGGCCGGTAAAAAGCCCAAAGTGGTTGAATATTATAAGTTTAATAAGAATAAGCGCCGGAAGCGTAGTTATAATTGTCCGAACATACTCCCGCGGAACACGATAATCAAAACGCAGCAGGAACGAAAGCATATAAGCGGCAATAATAAGCAGCAAATGCACTACTAATATAACGGCTTTCCGATACTTCAAAATAAGAGCCTTGTAATTCATCTTTTTAGCATCTCCCTGAATCAATTTATACCCTGCAATGTCTTAATATTATATACCAGAAAATGAATTTGGCAAATAATAAGATTGCTTAATCAAAAATAGCATTCTCAATGATGCACGCCTTCTTTTTTGGCCACGCGTAACACGGTAATAAACAGTATTCTCATATCAAATAAAAATGAACGCCTTGCGCGGTAAGCATCATCAAATTCTACCTTCACCGGTATGGGCAAATCATCCCTGCCATTTACCTGTGCCCATCCCGTGAGCCCGGGAATAAGACGATGAATTCCTTTAGCCGTACGCATTGCGACCAAATCATCCTGGTTAAATAACGCCGGGCGCGGCCCGACAAAACTCATATCTCCTTTTAATATATTAATCAACTGCGGCAATTCATCGAGGCTGTATTTCCGCAAAAAGCTGCCTATGGGCGTTAAATAGTTTCGCGCTTTAGCCAGCAAATGCGTAGCCACAACCGGAGTATTAATCACCATAGTCCTAAATTTAAACATTTTAAAAATCTTATTCCCGGCTCCTATCCTATCTGAGAGATAAAAAACCGGGCCTTTGGAAGTAAGTTTAATAAGTAAGGCTATAACAAACATGGGAATCCCTAATAAAACCAGCAAGAGAATTGAAAAAACAATATCGAAAAGCCGCTTAATTAAGAAATAAATCATAGGCCTATTTGTGAACAATATGTTGTAATAACAGCGCGTTCGCTAAAATCCCTAATAACCTTTAATCTGCCGTTTCTACCCATTTCTTTTCTTTGAGTCTCCGTCATTTTAATAACGTTATCCATTGCCTTAACCAAAGCGGCGGTATCCCTTGCCTTTATTAAAAAACCAGTAATCCCCTGTTCCACCGCGTCCCGGCAGCCGGGAACATCGGTAGCGATAACAGGCAACTCCATGGCGGAAGCTTCAAGCAATGCTTTCGGAATACCTTCCCGGTAAGAAGGAAGCACTAAACAATCGCAGTTTGCCAGATACGGACGCACATCCACTTCTTCGCCTAAATACTCAATAAGCCCCTCTTCAACCCATTTTTTAATCTGCAGATGGCTTACGCCGGCAGGATTTCCTTTATCTATCATCCCTAAGAAATTCACTTTCATTAACGGGTAATCTTTCTTTAATATTCGCACAGCCTCTATAAACTCTCCAATCCCTTTATCCCATAGTATTCTGCCCAAATATAAGAAAACAATCCCATCCTTCGGTGAGACGCTTTCTTTTTTACCGTTTGGCTTGAAAAGATCGGTATTTACTCCCGAACCGGCAACAAGCGCGCATTTACGCGCGTCAATCAATCCTTTATCCAGAAACAATTGTAAATCATCTTTATTCTGAAAAAATGTTTTCTCCGCGCAAGAACCGGCAAATTTGTAAAGAATCCTGATGAATTTAGAAAGGAAATTTTTTCTGATAAACAAATATCCCAACCCGGAAACTGTATTAATACAACGGCTGCCCGCGATACGCCCGGCGATAGTCCCGTAAATATTAGGTTTTATGGAATTCTGAAAAACCCAATCAGGTTTTTCTTTTTTATATATTCTTATCAAAGAAAGAAATAACCACAGGTCCTTAAAAATATTAGTGCCTTTCCTCTCCAGAGAAATAGGAATATACCGGAATCCAAGTTGTTCCAGCCTTACGGTATAATCATCCCGCGCGGCGCTGAAAACAACCTCATGCCCGCGGTTTTTGATTTCCGACATTAATCCGCGCCGGAAGTTAAACAGGCTCCAGGAAATATTAGAAACAAAAATTATTTTCATGAATTTATGCCGTTTGCTTCAAGCCACGAGTTAAACATAAGTATGTCCCATAGTTCAAACTGCCGGTTTTTAGACCCTTTTCTGTGCTCCCGCCATTTATCTTCCACGATTTTACAATCAAAAAAACCTTTCTTTTTTAAATACTCCGAGGATAAAAGGTCATCCGCCCAATTTTTTAACGGTCCTCTCAGCCAATTGTCAATAGGGATGGCAAAGCCCATTTTGGGCCTTTCCCAATACTTCGCCGGCAGGTATTTATTTAATATCTTTCTTAATATAAGCTTTGTGCCTGTTTCATTGATCAGCATTGCTACCGGTAATTTCCAGGCGTATTCAACTAACCTATAATCCAAATACACAGCCCTTGATTCAAGGCTCGCGCTCATAGTGGCGCGGTCAACTTTAACCAGTATATCATTAGGCAAATAATTAACCATGTCGGAATACATCATTTGCCTTTTAAAATCCTTTATAGCCGGCGCCACGGCATTATCGCCAAGCGCGCTGTTTTTATCTGCCAGCCCCAGGACTACCTTTTCAGGCTGTTTCCAATGCGAAGTCAAATTCAAATATGCCTCGGCAGGGTCCCGGGCGGATAAAACATCCGAAAACTTCTGAAATTTTATGCCCGGATTCCTGAGCCGCAAGCGCCGCGGCAATATTAATTTCATTTTTTCAAAAACAGCTTCGAAATTATCGGAAGAACACGAGTAAAATAAATTAGCCAGTGATTTCCTAATGCCAAACGGCAAGGGGCAAATCTTTTTCCATATTTTCTCAAGCCACATATACCTGTTATACCCCGCGAATATTTCATCTCCGCCGTCTCCGGAAAGACAAACCGTAACGTGTTGCCTTGCCATCCTGGAAACTAAAATAGTGGGTATCTGGGAAGAATCCGCGAAAGGCTCGTCATAAACCCCAGGCAAGCCAGGAATAACTTTAAGAGCGTCTTCTGCCGTAGCGTAAAAACAAGTATGCGCCGTGCCTAAATATTCAGCTACCCGGCGGGCGTCTTCAGCCTCATTATATCTTGAGTCGCCAAACCCTATGGTAAATGTCTTTACCGCCGCGCTGCTTTGCGCTTGCATCAACGCGGTAACCAAAGAAGAATCAATGCCTCCGGAAAGAAAAACGCCCAAAGGCACGTCGGATTCCATGCGTATTTTAACGGCATCCTTAAGGAGCGCTTCGGCTTCACTTAAGGTATCCTCAAAGCTCTTTTCCCAAACAGTATTATTAAAAGCCTTAGCTGTATCTAACGCCGACCAATAAAAACAGGTTTTAATGTTCCTTCCGGCAGGCTCAAAAGTTAATAGTTCGCCGGGCAGAATTTTTTTTATATTTGTATAAATCGAATGGGGCGCTGGTATGCAGTTATACCTAAGATATAAGGTTAAAGCGTGGCGGTCTATTTCAGCGGAGAATCCGGGAATTGCCTTAAACGCCTTTAACTCCGAAGCAAAAACAAAACTGTTATTAATAAAACCATAATAAAGGGGTTTTTCTCCCAGCCGGTCACGGCATAAATAAAGTTTTTTCTCCTGCCTGTCCCAGAGGGCAAAGGCAAACATACCATTGAATTTTTGTATGGCACTTTCTACGCCATAACGGTTAATGGCAGCAAGCACAACTTCAGTGTCAGAATGGCCGCGAAAATTGTATTTATCGGATTCTAACTGTCGGCGTAATTCTTTAAAATTATATATTTCGCCGTTAAAAACAATTACATAACGGCCGCAGGCAGATAGCATCGGCTGACGGCCTTCAACGGAAAGATCAATAATCGACAGGCGCCTGTGGCCGAGCGCGATACCAGATTTTTCATCTATCCATACGCCTTTGTCGTCAGGCCCCCTGTGGCGCAGAGTATCAGCCATGCGCGTTATTATAGCCTCGAGTTCGTTATTTTTTTTATGACTTGCTCCGTCTAAGAATCCGGCAATGCCGCACATAACACCTTTCCGGCTAGCAAAAACTTAGGATAGCCAACGAAACTTGCCTTGCAGTTTATAACGATGCAGCTGTTTCCATATAACGGGCGGCAAATATGTAAAAAGAAATAAAATAAAAAATTTTAGGCTGATAAATTTGTAAGGCGACAGGTGAATCCTTGCGGATTCAGGCGCGTCACGCTCCATATCGGCTTTGGCGCGCCAATACCCCAACTTTGCTTCATAATACTTAATCTGCGGCGCAAATTCTTGAGTAACCGAAACATCCATTTTTTTTAGTTTATTCAATGTATCTTCCATCTCAACCGGATATTTATGCAGCAGCCTCTGGCTGCTCATATTTTGATGAAGACGATACACCGCTAGCGGTTCATTGATGTATAACGCTTTAGATTTAAAAAGCAGGCGCATAAAAAAATCATATTCTTCCGACACTTCGAAATTAGCGTCAAATTCCTGCCGCAATCTGTTTACCGCATCCATTCTTAACATCACTGTTTGCAGGTTAACCGGATAATCACATAAAAAACGCCCAAAAACATCTCCTTCGGGCTGCCTGCCTCTTAATCCTAATATCAGTCTATCAGTTTCAGGCATTATCAGCCTGAAATAGTTGCTGTAAACAAAATCAATATCTTTTCTCGCCTCTAACAACTCAACCTGCTTCTCTAGTTTTCGCGGAAGCCATTTATCGTCGCAATCCAGAAAAGCAAGATACCGCCCTTTTACCCGCGCAATGGCCAGATTCCGCGCCTGGCCAAGCGTTAAACTTTGCTCACCTTTAAAATAACGCAATTTCGTATTATAACTTTTAGCGATAGCCGCGCTTGCGTCCGTAGATAAATTATCCCAGAAAATTATCTCCCAATCCGTATAACTCTGCGCGTATATACTGTCAAGCGCTTCCCGTAAATACGCTTGGCCGTCCCTGCAATTCATAATAATGCTTACAAACGGAGCATAGCTAAAAACGTCTTCCATCTGATTATTTCCAAATATACGGGATTCTTGTATCGGAGGAATCTGCCCTGTCGGCCTCGGCAGGATCATGGGGAATATCGGCACAGTTTGCGATAAGCGACGGCGTCTTGGATATCCCTTGGAATCCATACCATAGCAAAGGGGGAACTTTTACCAAAACATAATTCTCTTCTCCAAATTCTATTTCCCAAACCTCGCCTTTGGTCGAAGAATTATCCCTGTCATCACATACGACTAATTTAACCTTGCCAACCGGAACCGCGAAACACTGTGTCATCTTTAAATGTTTCTTCCAAGCTTTTACAGCGCCGCTATTTATCGTTGAAAAATATATTTCGCCGAAAGCGGTAAAAAACGGCGAATCACAGCGCAGCATATGCATAACGTTACCGCGGCTATCTTCTATTTTTTTCAATTTTTCCACCAAAACGCCCTCAATCATCTCTTAACCTTTCGCCCAGTTAAGATTGTGCTTTTGAGCCTCAGAAACATAGGATCCTATCTGTTCAGTGGTAAAATTCAGCATATCCCGGCTGTTACTCTTATAATATTCCACATACCACTCAGCCGCCATCTTTATGGTATCCGCGAAAGATAATACCGCGTACCAATTCAGGTGTTTTATAGCCTTATCACAAGATACTTTTAAAAACATGCTTTCTTTAGAAGCCGTAGTATTACTCAAATATTTCCATTTATTATTTCCGCTAAAATACTTTGAGAATAGTTTGATCAGTTCGCCAACCGATTCGCTTACCTTATAGTCCGGGCCAAAATTAAACGATTCACCGTTTAGTTTATTGGATTCAAAAATATTAGCCCCCAACCACAAATATCCGCTTAACGGCTCAAGAACATGCTGCCAGGGACGGGTAGCTTTAGGATTTCTCACATTCACCACTTTATTTTTACTCCATGCCCTCACGCAATCCGGCACTAACCTGTCCACAGCCCAATCCCCTCCGCCTATCACATTTCCGGCCCTGGCGGTAACCATTCTGCAGTGATTATCGGGCCTATGAAAAAATGATTTAAAATAAGAGTAACACACCAATTCCGCGCAAGCTTTTGAAGAGCTATAAGGGTCATTTCCTCCAAGCACATCGGTTTCTCGGTATCCCCAACCCCACTCCATATTCTTATAACATTTATCGCTGGTTATAATAATGGCGATAGCCTGGGTTGAAAATTTACGTATGCATTCCAGGACATTAACCGTGCCCAGTACATTTGTCTCAAAAGTTACTTTCGGGTCAAGATATGCCCGGCTTACAATGGGCTGCGCGGCAAGATGGAACACAAAATCAGGTTTATATTTCAGGAACACATTCTTTAAAGAATTGTAATTCCGGACATCCCCTTTTATATGCCTGATATGTTTGTCAATATTACACACCGAAAATAAACACGGTTTGGAAGGCAGGTAATCAGAGTACCCTATGACTTCGGCACCCAACAAAGTCAGCCATATAGAAAGCCAGGACCCTTTAAAACCGGTATCTCCCGTAACTAAAACCTTTTTCCCACTATAGATATTTTTAAAAATAAACTTCTGTTTATTTTCCATAATATTCTCCAGATTGAATTACGTTGTGCTATTATATCCAATAGCGTCGGAATGAACAAGCTATTTTTTAGCAAAAAACTTTTTTACGCTCTTAATGATATATACCTGTTCTTCTTCGGAAATATCCGGATGTAAAGGCAGGCTGAGTAATTTACGGTAAATTTGTTCTGTCACCGGCAGACTCACTTTCTCCTTATAAAAATACTGAAGCAAATGGTTAGGATAATAATGCACCCCGCATTCAATGCCGGCATCTAACAAATGCTGCCTTAAACCGTCCCTCTTGTCTTCTGCCGCCTTTACCGGAAAGATATGCGGCACAATCTGGTCATAATCATCCGGAAATAAAACAATATCCGCGATCCCCTGTAACTCATTGTAATATCTTTTAGCAAGCTTGCGCCGATACGGTTTAAATTCTTTTTCAAATCTGCCCAGCTGCGCCAGGCCGATAGCCGCGAATAAATTGCTCATATGATACCGGTACCCCTGATGAAAAACTTCAAACTCCCAACTGCGCTGCCCCTGATATCTTTTTTCGGTATCTTTATGCACGCCCAAAAGCCTTGAGTCCATCACAAATTGAGCCACTTTGGCGTCTTTTGTTACCACAGCCCCACCTTCGCCGGAAGTAATATTTTTTATTCCGTCAAAGCTAAAACACGCCACATCGCCAAACGAACCGACCAATCGATTCTTATGCGTTGTACCAAACGCGTGCGCGGCGTCTTCTACGACTCTCAAGCCGTGCTTTCGCGCGAACCGGTAAACTTCGTCGATATCCCCTGTCCTGCTTGCGTAATGAACCGGCATAACCGCTTTTGTTTTTTTGGTTATCCTTTTTGCGGCATCTTTTAAATCGATAGTACAGGTTTCCGGTATAACTTCGCACGCCACAGGAATAGCTCCTACAGCGCTAATAGCTTGAAAACAAGCCACAAAAGTAAGCGACTGCACCAAAACCTCATCTCCGGGCTTAAGGCCTATCCCCATCAACGCAAGATGCAGCGCGGCAGTGCCGGAAGAGACACACGCAACAGTACCGCCCCCAATATATTGCTCGAGTGATTTTTCAAACTCACTGACAAATGTGCCCATACCAAGATAAGATTCATCTATTACCCTGCCGAGGGCTTTTTTTTCAGCGGACCCTACTACGGATTTGGAAAGACGGATTTTTTTCATGAAGCTATCCTTTCATACATATAAACAAAAATATCATTTTTGAGATCAACCTTCCCTCCGTAAAACAGCAGATGTTTTAAATCCGGATGCCTGTATAATAAAATAAACTTATCCCGGGAGATAGGATACTCATGCGCTAACAACCCATGAGTTTTGTCGCCATATATATTGCGGCTGCGGTCACGGTTTAAATGAAAAAAATATTTTGTTGATTTTGATATATATTGGAGATAATTCTCCGCCGCTTCCTGCGTCATTTCTCCCAGGCTTGTCTCATTGATAAAAAGGTCAATACAGCAAGCTGAAAGTTTGCGGATTTCATAAGATGGCATAAATATTAAGTCATATTTCAGATGCGCGGAAGGTGAATATTCCTCTTCGCCGTAAAGCAAAGTTTTTTTACCGGGAAAAGCTTTCATTAAATAATACGCCGCAAGGCATAATACTTCCGGCAGATCAAAATCAACATACGCAAAAGATTCCCGGTGCCTGATTGTGTAATAAGCCAGCCTTGCGCATCCCCCGCCTATTTCTCCAATGACAGGCCGTTGAACAGGCTCAAGCAGGCCGGATAACAGGGAACCGTATATTTCACCGAAAAAAGAATCGACGGTTACCAGCACCCCGTCGATATAAGCGCCGGACAAATTACCGTAATTAGGCCTTTCCAAACAACCCACCTCTTTATTGATGCTGCAATATTCCCACAATTTAAAAAGGTTATGGAATATTTCATTTTGCAGGTATCGCCGCGTGATTAAAGAGCCGGACAAAACATACTTTTGCATCAAAGAGCCTTCTTCAACTCCGGTATATTCTTTCCATACTCCAAAGTTCGCCAGAAAAAAATGGAATTTCCCGATATCGTTTTTTTCCAGGCCTGACAGCAAATAACTATAGGATTTATTTAATTGCGCCTCCCAAAGAGAAGACGGCTGATAAAGCCGCGCCGCCGAAACCTGGTCTTTTTTCATTTTTTTAAAGGCGGCAAAAATCCTTTCGACTAATTTCTCCTCGCTTTTATCCGGTATACAGTAAGAAGGGCAATGCAGTTTTACGCGGCTGGCGGCAGGATTATAAAAGACATATTTCATGCCTTTCAAAAACGGCCTTACGCGGGAATAGACAGCGGTTCCTAATCTCCCTTGCGCATAGGCGGCGGTTATTTGCGCTAAAATCTCCCGGCTAACAAGGCTCATTTTTTTTATCTGCGGCAATCCAATAAGTGCCCCATCTGGTTTTTTTCTCAAAGAATCCATCGCGTATATTTATTAAACCGGCCGAAGCTACCGCATTATAAAGCTCCTTTCGGCTCCTTATGTATCCCCAGAACTGCCCGCGTTTCCTAAGGCCTGTTATATGCAATAAAAACCTTATCCAGTCTTTGATATCAGCGGCGGCCCTCGACATAAAATCTCCGGGCCTAAATGACCAGCTTATGATCAAGCATCTGCCCCCGGGCAAAAGGCGTTCATTTACAGCTTTAAGAAAATTTATGAGTTCGGGCTGGGTAAAAAAAGTTTCAACGCCGGCCAAATATATAAGATCGTAAAGGCGCGGCGCCGGCAGGCATTCCGGGAAAAAACCGACATGAACACGGCCCGCAGAAATATATGGCAAAAGCCACTTGAGAGGCGTAATACTGACCTCTGTGACTTCCAGGCCGCTAAAACCTTCCTCTATGAGAGCCTTTTCTACAAAACCTAATCCGCATCCTATGGAAAGAATAGCGCTATCTTTTTTGAATTTGCTATCCTGTTTTAAAAATTCTTTCATCTGCATTTTTAGTTTGACCCATGAGGGGTCAAGATCTTCCAATTTTTTATATTTTTTAAAAAAAACGCTGTAAAAACGCGAATAGAAATCGGCGTCAGCTAACTTCCTTGACGAAACAGGCGTAAAAGAATTAAAAGAGATTCCGTGCCAATCCGACTGATACATTCTTTTCATAGCATTACTTTCGTTTTAGAAAAAAGATACTGGTCCATGAAAAAAACCTGCTCATCCGTAAAAGAAATAACCGGAAGTTTTCTGGGTGCCGCCGACAAATGTTCTCCCCATAAGGCAGGAAAAGCCTGAATAAAATCTCTAACCGCCTTCAATGGGCACTTAATGAAATCGACCTTCAGATGCTTACTCCTGCCAAGCAGGATTATACAATCGGCAATAAAGTTAAGCTCCCGGAAAGAAGGTTGTTTACGGGAATTCATTCCAAAATATAAAGTTTCAAACAACAGGTATACGGCATCAAACCCCCAAGGCGCGCCTTTACGGCTAAAATGTTCCCAATCAATGATATGAATGCCTTGCGCGTTATAAATAATATTATCCAATGACAAGTCCCCATGCATCGCCGATGAACCATCAGAATTATACGGCCAAATGCCGCAGTAATGCTCCATGGTTTTTTTTATTACTGCTTCATTTTTTTCAAATCCTTTTTTATAATCCGCCTTAACGCCCTCAATAAACTCAATCTCGATCTTAAGATACCCTGCCCTCTTCTGGTTGATACGGCAAACCGAACGGGTTCCTTCGGGATAACGTAAATGCCGGTACCATTCCCATCCTTCTATTTCCCGCTCCAGGCTGTTAATGCCGGCAAGGCTCGAAGCGGTTTTTAAAATCCTTTTGTTTCGCGTATTTTCTGTGACTAAATACGTCGCGGTTTCACTTTCATGAGAGCAGTTCCTTAACAATTCAATCATTTATGGCCTATGGCAATAATCGAAGGCGCCAGGTATTTCAGGCGCAGGGTTTTAAAAATAAGGTATTCTCCCAGCCGCGCTAAAAATCTCCGGGCCGATTTCTTGCCCATTTCATTTGCCAATGAAATGGTAGGGGAAAAATTTTTAAATGACCCGGAGTAAGGAATGATGCGTTCGGGAAAACGATAATCGGGAAAACACATAGATAATTCTATCCTGGAAAAACCGGCTTCATGCAACAGCTTCTTGATCCCTTGGAATGAGTATAGCCAGTTAATGTAAGGCCTGCCTAATTTCATCTTCGAAACCCAATTCGCCATTTTACGCGGCAGGAAAGAAACGAACAACAAATCCGCGTGGGGATCCTTTGCCCCAAAAAACATTTTAAAATCTAAACTGTTTTCGATCGCAAGATAAAGCTTGCCGTGCGCGTTCAAATTCTGACATACAGCTTTTAAAAAAGACAACTGGATATTTCTCGGGTTGCCGGCATAGCCCTTACGTTGATACTGCCCGTAATAGTTTTTTAATTCTATAGTTCCCTCTTCCGGTATCCACTCAAGTACCCCATTGATAACGGCTATATCGAATTTATTCCGGAAATTTTTAAGATTCTTTAGATTACCGCACAAAAGGTCAATATTGTCCAGTTTTTCTTCCCTGATTCGCGCCTTGAGTAATTGCAGGGAATCCAATGTCTGGTCAATACCAAGAACATAATTGCATCTTTTGGCCAAAGGGATTGTCAAAGCTCCCCACATACAGCCATAATCAATACAATTTTCCCTGCCTGAAAGATCAAGTAATTCCAGGCCAGCCTGCCTTTTTGGCGAGAAAATTATGCTAAACAAATGAGGATAATGCTGCCGGATGGCATCCTGCGCCCCTGTATTCTTTAAAATATCCGCAAGAATTTGATTCTCACGTTTATCTAAATTAGACCAGTATCCTTCTTTACCAGAGACAAACATATTCTCTGCTATATTCGTATAGTTATCTTTCAATTCTTCCCGAAAATCCGCCGGTGTTTCACAGATCCTATCTATTTTCATGAACTACTCCAAATTCTTTTGCCCATACGCCAAGCCAATCATCGGAGGTTAAGGCAAAATGACTGCAAAATTTATTTTTAAATTCCTGAGTTTCTTCCATCCTCCACCAGGCCAGGGGATCATCACAAATCTCATCCACTTTTCGCGCGGCATCTTGAGGGGTTTTATGCAAAATACCCGCCTTTCTCAAATATTCAAAATATGGTTCGGCCTCAGCTCTTAACGCATTGACCTGGTGGTCCCAAAATAAAACGCATGGCACATTAACAGTCAAAGCTTCAAGAAAGGTTGTCGATAAATGGTCTATGATCACTAGCTTCGCCTTCTTCATCCTATCCACTAAAATTCCACTTTGAAAAAATTTCATATCAGGAACAAATTGACTGACGGAATCTATCTCATTCCATCCCACCTCCGGGTAGGGACGATACATTACTTTCCCGCGTGTTTCTTTTTTTAAAGCCCCGAAAAAGATCTTTTTATCATTAAAATATTTCGGCATATCATCGGGTAAAAGATAATTACAAAACATGGAAATATACCGGTGTGTACTTGTACCGATAAAAAGTAATTCCTCAGCCTTTGGCCGCGCGGAATTTTTCAGCCTTGAAAGATACGGGCTGGGCAGCGGTTTTGCCCTGCTCTCTATCCCATTTCCCCAGCCCCAGGTATAAAAAATATCTTTTTCTAATCCCATGAATTCAGAGGGCACAGATAAAGACATACCATAGCCTCCTCCATGCTGAAATTCAACAACTTTAGCGCCCCGCAAAAAAGCTTCAGCCGCAAAAAACTTAAATTCTTCATTAAAATACCATCCGACAGCTGAACCAACGATTTGAACAGGACGCTTTACTTTAATTGCCTTCTTATACGTTTTGTAATGCTCTACAAAAGCCAAAGGAACAGCCCGAGGGATCATTTTATACAAAAGCCCGGGAAAATCGCCCGCCGTACCGTTATCAAACGCAAGCCGTTGCCGGAAATCAAAAAAGTTAGATTCTTCACAAGGCGGCTTTTTAATTCTCGAAAGGTCTTGGAAACGGATATTCAAGCAAAGTTCAAGCCGCAGCATCTCTACATAAGATAAACGGTACATATCGCTTAGTATAACACGGCTGGTAAAAAAAATATCGCTTATCTTCTTAAAGTTTCTAAAAATTTTCCTCCTAAAACTTGTAAGTTGCTCTTGATTTTTTTCCTGAGGGATAAGTTCATTTCCCGCGGGCACAGCCTTTTCAGGGCATAAATTGCGGATACATATGCTGAATAACTTCAAATTATACAAATCATCACTTACTTTGCCCTTAAGAGAAAGAAAATCATACGTATCGCGGCTTACCAGCATACACGTTTCCTCAGGGAGAACGTGAGTATAAAAATCAGGGAACAACTCGAGCGCTTTTTTTATCCTTACATACCGCTCATAAAGAATCTCTATAAAATGCAGCAGCCACGGCCCTAAAAGGATCTGCCAGTATTGAAAAGGATATGAAACTCCGTGCAAAATATTTAACTTTTCCGACAGAATGGGCAAGATCTCATTATAGATATTTTGCGTATATAAAGCCGCTTCATGGACCCTTTCCACAGGCTTCCACGGAGAAGGAACCACGGAATAAGATTTTCCATCAACTAAGAGGCAGTTTTTTCTTTCCGCAAGGCACCACGGGCCGAGAAATAAGATACCGCCATTGAAATCCCACAGTTGCGAAATCCCTGTGGTCGCTAAATAACAGCGCTTATTTGGAAGCATTGAATACTCCCGCAAGACTGTTGAAACCCAGGGCTGTTTTAACTTCCTGCCGCTCTAAAGGCTCGAGCAGTTTTAGATAATAAATAGCTAAGGAAACACCGTAAACTACGGACATTTCAAAAATGACAGCAAAAAAATTACGGGGATAGAACCAAATTAATACAGCCGTTGCCAAAGTTGCGGCAAACAGATATAATTTCAGGTTAACCTTTATACTTTTGCTGAAATATTCCTTAAAAGAGACATTTAATGTTTTTAATGCCAACCGAAGATATAACGGGAACGCGACAAAAATCATGGAAAAAGCCATCCCGATAGACACAGCGATGATGCCCAAAACTTTTATCAAAGAGATACTGATAACTACATTTAAAACCGCGGCGGCCAGCAGTATCATAAGGGGCTGGCGCACTACTGCCTTCGCGGATAACATCCCTGTAGCCAATTCAGCGGTTCCGTTAAAAAGCCAGAATAATATTATTATCCGCGCGGGGAGAATACTTTCCCGGAAAGAAGGCCCCATCCAATAATTTATAAAAGGTTCGGCAAAAATAAAAACTATTATAATAAGAGGCAGGAACACCGCCGACATAAACTTTGTGCCTTTAAACAAAAGCTGTTTTTGGCGCCCATAATCAGAGGCCCCTTCCATCTGGGAAGCAGATATCCAGGAAGGCCCTCCAATCGTTGAATTTATGACGCGAAAATAATTCTGCAAGTTATAGGCAACCGCGTAAACAGAAACGGCAGACATAGAAATAAAATAACCGATAATGACATTATGCACCTGATATAAGAATACGGCTATCAGCGAACTCAGGAACATAAAAAAACTGAAATTGAATATGAATTTAAACGTATTAATATCTGTATAAGGAAATAATATCCGCAGGCCGGTACGTTCGCGCGCCAGCCAATACAAAATTATATTGCCCGAAATGGCCAAAGCCTGCATAACGATAAAAAGCGGCACGATACCGGATCCCCGTGAAAGCATGAAAAAAGTAGCCAAGGCAAGCAAAACCTGGTTAATTATATTGACCGTTACGTCTGCTCCCCACATATTAAGCCCCTGTATTGTTCCGCGGAAAGTGCTCATCGGCCAGACAAATATCGAAGACAGAGACGCCACAATTAAAAGGTTCTTCATAACCCCGAGATTGGCGGGATCAACTGTAAAAAAACGGGTAAAATATACCGAACTTAGAAATAACAAAAGCGAAATTACACCGCCAATAATAACATAGAATGAAAAAGAAGCATTAACAATTTTATTTATCCCGCTAACGTCTCCTTTTCCGTTAAATTCAGAAACATATTTTGTAAGCGCCGACATTACGCCGAAATCCAACAGCCCGAAATAACCGGTGACACTCATGACGATCAAATAAACGCCATATACCTCTTTGCCGACATGGCCTATTATAAAAGGAAAAAGCATAAAAGATACCAACATAGACACAATGCGGCTTAACACTATGAAACTTATATTTTTTCCTATTATTCTTGCTTTTGACATACTATTCTCTATCTAATTATCCCCAAAACCCGTTTTATTCCAAGCCCGTCAACAAGCCCGCGGCTCTTCTCAAATATGCCCCTGCGAATACCTATATCGCTTTCATAAAGATTAAGAGCTTTGGAAAGCCGGGCGGGACTCTCGCGGTCATTCCATGCGCCTATATCTATACTACCCGTAAGAAACGAATACTCGCTCGATGTTTTTTCCTCATGTTCTATCGAAGGCACAGATATTACGGTTTTTCCAAAAAAAGCGCACTCGTAAAGTGTGCGTCCCGCAGCAGTTACTACGATATCCTGTAGGCTCAAGAGCTGGAGAAAATCAGGCGGATTCTCATAAACCTTTACCGACGGCAGATTATCCGTTATCTTACGTACTCTTTTCTGTTCGGTAAATAACGGGCCCAATACAACGTTGATATTAAACCTAAAAAATATCTCCGGCATAGAACGCAGTATCTTAAGCGTCAGTCCTGCGGGGTCTGAGCCGCCCATTGTTACCATAATATTGCGTATTGCTTTCGGCATCCGCGCGGGTTTACTGCTATTTTCCATAACGAAAAATTTCGGCCCGAGGTATTTTTTTGTTCTACGCGACAAGCCGGAATAAGCTGTAAATTGTTTAACAAAAGAATCGTTTATCACTACATCCGCGTCTTGAGAGAACTTTCCCGTTATATCAAAAACAATGGTCTTGATCTTTTCTAAGCGCGCATATTCGAAAAGCGCAATATAAGGACAGGTGTGCAAATCTATAAGCAGCTTGTCAATCTTATACTCCCGGCATAAGTCCATTAGCGTCTGATCACTATTATCGTCGATAGCCGTTGTCCTTACTTTAAAACCTCTTTTTTTAACAAATTCCACCCCGTCAGGATAATCTTTCATGACAAACAAGATATCATATTTCCTTGTTAAATGTTCAGAAAGTAAGAGCGCTCTTTTAATATGCCCCATAGAGGTACCCCAAACCTTGCCTGCGTCAACCCTGAACAATGCATTCTTTTTCATCTGATTTTATTCAACATAAATCGTTTAAGGTAATCAACTCATTGGGAGGAATGTCCCGGTTTAACCTGCGGCCCTTCATATTGGGCCAATCCGTAACTCTGCTATTTTCCGCCGAAGGAGCAAAAAATACAACGTCACTTTCCTTAAGAGTGCTTCCTGCTTTTATGTATCCGGCGGCATACACTCCCCGGCGCTTATAACAACGCGCCTCCTGCTCTTCGAAAGCCGCTTCCTTGCGGCCATGCCCGAAGGCTCTTTCAACATCCCGGATATAGCTGATCAACTGTTTTAAATCTTTAGGATCCATCGAACATTTTTGGTCAGGCCCCGGTAATGATTTATCGATAGTAAAATGTTTCTCTACCATATTCGCCCCTAACGCGGCCGCGGCTAAAGCGATATGAATCCCTTCTGTATGGTCAGAATATCCAACCGGGCAATTCAATTGCTGCTTCATTGTTTTAATTGCCGTCAGATTACAGGCTTGCGGCCGGGCGGGGTAACAGGAAACGCAATGCAAAACAACATACTCAAAATTCCCGGCTTCCTCTACCCATTTTACGGTTTGTTTAACTTCTTGCATATCGCTCATTCCCGATGAAAGTACTATTGGTATCTTTAGCAAAGCCGCCTTCTGGACAAGAGCTTTATAATTAAAATCCATTGCCGCTATCTTAATAAGTTTGGGTTTTTGTTTCTTAATAAACTCAAGGCTGCGGAATTCTTCAGGAGTGGAAAAAAGATTGATCTTCTTTTTTCCGGCATAATCCCATATCTTTTGTTCTTTCTCATGAGGAATTTCCGCTTCAATATCATAATGATACCCGGGATGGCCGGGATGCAGAAATTCTTTCGTGATAAAAGTCTGGATCTTAACCGCGTCAGCTCCCGATTCCCAGGCGGCACTCACCATTTCTTTCGCAAGAGAAACATCGCCATTATGATTAATACCGATCTCGGCTATCACATACGCCGGATGCCCATCTCCTACCGTTTTATTGCCAATCTTAATTGATTTCATAATTTTTATCCCCCCGCACAGCCTGCGTTATCTATGGAACTTGCCCATGCCATCAGCTGTTCATCAGGAAAAGAAGTAAAATTTACGTACGGCCTGGCATACACCGGCCCAAGATTATCACAATACTCATCATCATTTTTGATCATACCCCTTATTTTTGCCATATCGTAAAGGGCCGTGCCCGGAAAAACGGTCAATATGCCGGCGCCCGCGTGTTTAAGCCCAACCTCTTTAATGAAATTTATAGTGCGGCCGATTGTGCTTTGATTTTCTCCCGGCATTCCCACAATAAAAGAACCGTGAGTTTCCAGCCCGGAAGGAAGAGATCTGATATTCGCGCTTGCCTTATCAATATCCATTTTCTTATTCATCGCGGCTAATATTTCTGCCGCCGCGGATTCCAGCCCGAAAGAAACGTCATAACATCCCACTTGCAATAATGCCTCCGCGAGGCTTGCGGTCAAACGGTCCGCGCGGCCCTGGAACCTCCATTTAAAATCTATATCGCTTCCCTTAAGCGCCGCGCAAAAATCCCAGGCTTGTTTTTCGGAATTAAGAAAATTATCGTCCACGAAATTAAACCTGTTTACTCCATAAGCCGCGTAAAAATCTTCCATCTCCTTTACTATCGAGCAAGCCGAACGCGAAGTTATCTTACTGCCGAACACAAGCTTACAAAAGATACAATTTCCATAGCATCCCCTGCTGGCGTTTATCTCCCAGCAACGATTCGTTTTATTTACGTATTCTACGTATTTTACGGTATCAAATATATCGTACGCGGGCGGGGAATGTTTATCCAGGTCCTGTATCCGCGCTCTTTCAGCCGTAAAAACTACGCCTTTTTCTTTATAACAAACCCCCTTAACCCTGCTTAAATCAGATTTATTATCTATACAATTTAACAGATCAATTATAGTGTCTTCGCCTTCGCCTATAACGCAAATTACCTGTTTATTTACGGCAGCGGTATTCTCTAAAATCAGCTCCGGGATCGTCGAAGGCATCGGCCCGCCTACGACCACGGTTAGCTGTGGGAAAATACGCGCGAGGTTATTTATGAATTTTTTCAGGTACCTGTATTGATAATTACCCAGATACATGGAAACAAGGATACAATCGATCCTGTTTTTATCCATGTAATCAAATATAGCTTCGTCCTTAATATCCTGTATATAGCTATCGATTACAAATAGAGTGTCTTTTCTTTTTCGTTTAATTTCCCCGGCAATTATGGCAAGGCCTGTGGGGTAATGCAAGTGTTTCATTTTCTCAAGGCTAGAGTCTAAGCCATAACTCCAATATAAATTAGCCAAGAGAATATTCACTTTCCCTCCGGCTTATTGCCGATTTGCTCCGTAGCAGGCCGATGGCATTTTTTACAGCATCCTATGGATAATCTCTCTTTGTCCAATTGCATCTTCCGGTATTTTTCCATAGTTTCACCAAGCCATACATCACTGATCGTCTCTGTTTTCAAATCGCCTATTTTTGTATGCTGGTTCCAATCTGAGATGCACAGGGGAATTTCGCCGTTCCAGGTAATCGTAATCCTCTGCCAGGGATACTGGCATACGAAATCACTCTCCTGCGGCACTTCCTTCAGAGAATAATCATTTTCAGGGTCAAAATTGATCTTATCCGTAAAGTCCTTAAAAGCATCATAGTAGGCTGCCGGATCTTCCTTTATATAAGTCCAAATCGCCTGAACTTTAAGCAACGGGAATCCGCCTCCTATCCTGTTTTTCAAATTATAGAAATCACGCAATTTTATAGAAATATCCTTAAAAGTGTTCGGCGCGCGCAACTTATTGTAATGCACTTCCAGGCCATCCACGGACACGGTCAAGTAATCCAACCCCGCTTTTATAAGCCCCTCGGCGAGCTTGCCCTCAAGCAGGCGCCCATTGGTAATGAAAGAAACTTCTTTTATCCCTTTATCTTTTGCGTATTTGACCATCTCGACTATGTTCCTGTTTAAAGTCGATTCCCCTCTCCAGCTCAGGCGGATCGAATAAAGATCATTCCTGGCACACTCGTCTATGCCTTTCTTATAAAGCTCAAAATCCATATCACCATAATCTTTTTTATCTATATGAGGCCGGAAACACATCGGGCAATTCAAATTGCACCTGAAACTTGCCTCAAAATCCACGTGCAAAGGAAACGGCGCGGTATATTTCCACTTCGGATAATTAAACCACTGGTAACGATTCACGCAATAATCCTTAAAATAACGCCTCTTCTCCTCCCATAAGCGTTCCCTCCGGCAAGAATCAAGAGAGAACTGATGGTGATTTATTTTCATCTCCTGCGCTTCTTCAGCAACTTTTAAGATATCCGCTCCTGTTTTCATTTTTCATCCTTCAATACTTTTAATAAATTTTTAAAAGTAAATTCCAACGAAAGTTTTTTTTTGGCGAATAATTTACGTGTTTTCTCAATGTCTTCTGCGCTATCAATAGAAAGTTTAAACCGTGAATAATCGATTCCCTCGGTATGATTATAATAACGTATTTTATACTGAGAAGGCCTTTTTAAAAAATAATGGTTTATATGTTCAAACTCTTCTTTTAAAACCGCGTATTTCAACGCATCTTCCAGCATTTTCATTGTAAATATCTCCGTATCCAGGCCTTCCGGAAAATTCGTAAACTGCCTGTTACTTAAATAATCTATCTGCCGGTCATTGTCCAAATAATATTTGATCATTTCATCAACGATTTCAGGGACAACCAGGGGGCAGTCGGAAGTGATACGGACAATGATATCTATTCCAAATTTTTTGGCGGCTGCATAGTAGCGATTTATACAATTGCTTTCGCTTCCCCTGAAAAAAAGGCAGCCTTTTCCTATAAGCCATTTTTCCAGGGCATCATCTTTGACATTGGTGGTAGTCGCCACGATGATTTTATCGGCGCGCCGGCATTTTGCCAGGCGCTTTAAAAGATACCCCAAAACAGTATCTTTACCCGTCAAATCCATCAGGACTTTTCCCGGAAGGCGGGTAGAACCCATTCTAGCTTGAACTATTACCGCAACTTTTTTTTTATTAATATCTCTTAAAGACATCTATAGCCGCCTTGCCTTTTAATAAGGCTTCCAGATTGCCTCGCGCGATTCCTTTTCTTATAAAGCCAAATGCTTCGGACGCCGCCTTTACGCTAAATTTAATATCTTCTTGCGTGTGCGAAAACGATATAAAATGGCCGTATCCAAGAAAAACCCCCCGGGAAAAACATTCCTGCCGGAATATCGTTTCTATTATTTTGCCGGATACTCCGGAAATATCTTTAAATACAAGAAAAGTTTTATGCGGCAGTCCTTCGCAAGAGGCGTTAATCCCGTTTTCCTTTATAGCCAGGTTCAACCCATCTTTTAATTTCTGCCCAAGCGACAATATATATGGATTAACTTTTCGTTTCTTAAGTATCTCGATAGTTTTAAGAGCGGCGCGTATCGATAAAAGGTCTCCCGCGTAGGTTGAAGAAATAAAAACCCTGTCCTGAACAGAATCCATGATCTCTTTTTTCCCAACCAATGCCGATATGGGGTAGCCATTTGCCATCGCCTTTCCGAAAGCGCTTAAGTCAGGGGTAACAGAAAAGAATTTCTGCGCTCCTCCGAGATGAAGGCGGAATCCCGTAATGATCTCATCAAATATCAATAACGCCTTATTCTTCTTTGCGAGAGCGGCCGCCTTTTCCAGAAAATTATCCGTGGGCGGATACATTCCCACCGGCTCCATTATTACCGCGGCGACCTTTCCGGGATTCAGGGTGAAAATCTTATTCAATGATGCTGCATCATTATATTTAAATTCGAAAATAAGGCCGCCTAAGGCTTTAGGCACGCCGGCATTGCGTATAGTCCGTGCTATCGTCCAATCGTGCCAGCCATGATAACCGCAGACCGCGACCACTTCTTTACCTGTATAGGCGCGCGCGACCCGCACAGCCGCTGACATCGCTTCTGAACCTGTCTTAAGAAACCTGACTTTCTCCGCGGACGGGATAACATCGCGCAAAACACAAGCAAGCTCCAGTTCCGCGCTGTTTGAAAGGCTGTAGAGAAACCCTTTTTTCATCTGCGCTCTTACCGCGTTATCCACCTCAGCATACGCGTGGCCCAGAATGACCGGCCCTAAAGCCAAAGGATAATCTATATACTTGTTGCCGTCGCAATCCCAGAAGTACGCGCCCTTGGCTCTTTCGGCAAAAACCGGGCAGGAACCGTTTCCGATGGCTTCCGGAGATTTTGAAAGCGTCAAAATACCGTTAAGGAGCAGTTTATTCGCCTTCTCCCATAACCGGTATGATTTCCTATATCCAAAAGTATTTTTTTTCATCCTGCCCTAAATATAAAATTCTTTCTTTTCTTTCAGCCAATCGGTCAAATCCCCGATCGAAACCCAAACTACGCAATCTTTGCAAACCTTATATAAGTCATATTTTTTTTCTATCTGGGAACGCCTGGCAGTTTTTAACTCCGGAGATTGCCATATCCGGTGAATGGACTGATTATTAACGTTACCCACCTGTATCTCGGTATTCCAATCCACAGAACATACAGTGGCAAGGCCATTCCAATTTATAACAAGAGAATACCACATGATCACGCAAGGATACCTTACCTGAGAACTCTCATCGGTTACCTTAATGCCTTTTATCGCGCCGCTCCAATTATGTATGCCGGTAACCTGCACAAAATCCGCCACGCCCTCCCATTTATCAAAAAATTCTCCTCTTTCTTCCTGTGAAATACCTTCAAATTCCATAATTTTTGCTCTCACCAGCGGATGGGACAAGCCTCTCTTCTTTCTCTTCTCCAAAAGCAGGCGCACATTGTTTTCCGCCAGAGACAGGCAATCAACTCCTTTATGTTTTATGTACGTCTCCGGCCGCGCGGCATCAAAACTCACTGTAATATCATCTAACCCGCAATCTATAATATCATCTATAACCTGCTCTGTCCAAGGCACCGCGTTAGTATTTATATGTATCGTTTTAGCCACGCCTTTCTTCTTGGCATAACGCACCATATCAAAAAACTTAGGATGCAGAAAAGACTCGCCGTCTTTATGAAAATTAAGCATTATTAGCTTTTTATACTCTGAAGCCTCGTCTATGATCCGGGTAAAAAGGCCCCACTCCATAAGCCCTACCCCTTTTGACGCGCTTTCCCTGGGGCAATAGACACACTTTAAATTGCAGCGATTAGTCGGCTCTATATTGAGTATATTCGGAAAATCCCTGTTTATTTCCCGCTTTATAGTCGCAGGCTTGAGGCAAGTCAGCGTGCCTTCAACATAATCCGTGTTAAGCTGCTTATGATAATTTTTCGTCGGGCCTCTTCCCATTTCTATTCCCGTTAGATCCCGCTTTTGAAATCCGGTAATCGCCTATATAAAGTTCATGTATCCCTGTTCCGAAGAAGCTGCGAATGGCCTCTTTGGGTGTGCAAACAATAGGCTCATCATTGTCATTAAATGAGGTATTCAAAACAACCGGAACTCCCGTAATTTTACGGAATTCATCTATTAGTTTCCAATATCCGGCATTCGTTTCTTTAATAACAGTCTGGACTCTTGCGGTCGCGTCTTTATGGACAACCGCCGGTATCGTGTTGCGTTTATCTTTCCTGACCGTGTATACTTTCTGCATAAATAAACTCGATGAATCCATTTCAAAATAATCTTTCTGATACTTATCCAAAACGGAAGGCGCGAAAGGACGGTACCATTCACGATGTTTTATAAGCCTGTTTATTTTATCTTTCATCTGCGGGTCGCGCGCGTCTGCCAGTATTGAACGATTGCCCAGGGCCCGCTGCCCAAACTCCATTCTACCCTGGAACCAACCGATAACCTTGTTCTGAGCTATCGCTTGCGCCGCCTCTTTTTCGGGATCCGCCAGACGCTCATAGGCCACCAAAGAGTCATCGAGAGCGTTTTTTATCTCTTTATCCGAAAAACCCGGCCCCCAATAATCGTTTTTCATTATGAATTTACGTTTTTTTCCCAAAACTTGATTCCAATAATAAAAGCAACCGCCCAGAGAACAGCCCGCGTCGTCGGCGCTCGGCTGGACCCAAACTTCAGAAAACCCGGATTCAGCCTCAATACGGCCATTCATCTTGCTATTCATTGCAACTCCGCCGGCAAGGCAAAGAGTCGAAAGCCCGGTTTTTTTCTTAAGATACACGCACATCTCCAATACAATTTCTTCAACGCGTTTCTGAAAACTTGCCGCAATGTTTATGTGGCGTTTATTCAATTCCTCCTGCGGATTACGTTCCTGCCCGAAAGTATCTATAAACAGGTCGGAATAGCGGCGTGAACTCCATATATAATAAGTAAAATAATCCAAATCAAAACGAAGTTCTCCTTTATTATTATCGAAACGCATAATTTTTTTAAACTTATCGTAGTATTCCGGTTCTCCGTAGGCTGCCAAGCCCATCACCTTCCACTCATCACAGTTTGCCCTATAGCCAAGATACTGAGTTATCCCGGCGTATACCTGGCCCATCGAATACGGAAATTGAGTTTGTCCGATAGCGCGTAATTTATTCCCTTCTCCTACGAAAAACTGCTGCGAAATATCATCCCCATAAGCGTCTAAGGTAAGGATGGCCGCTTTTTCAAAGGGAGAAACGAAAAAAGCGCTGGCCGCGTGTGTAAAATGGTGCGGGACAAAATGAAGATTAATTCCGCCTTCCGAAAAACCCACCTGCTGGTCGATAAACGAGATCTTTTTATTACGTTTATCCCCTTGTATATGGCGCAACAAGTTATTGGGGACATAATGCAGCAAATGTTTATGGTACCTCACCGTCGCGGATGAATCCAGCGGCTCTATCTCATGTCCGGGATTCCACGCGAAGGTTACATGATCGATATCTTTAAGCTTCACGCCGGCTGTCTTTAAACAATATTCCACGGCTCTATAAGGATATGAATCAGAAAATTTTATTCTATCGAATCTCTCTTCCCTGGCGGCTGCCAACAATTCCCCGTTTTTAATTATTGCCGCGGCAGAATTAGAATCATTTAGCCCTAATATATACATGGTTTTAACACTCCTTTTTTTGGGGAAGATTCATCAGGATATTCAAGCTATCTTCTCCGTGATTAAATAACAGGTCCAATGTAGACATATTGGCTGTAAAACCATCTGCTAACTGACTATACTCCGGAGACTTATAATCAAGCCATTCTATACGGATACCCCGTTGCGAAAAATCATTTTCTTTTAAATAATCCCGCCCTGAAGCCCCACAAAGATAAACTCCAGCCTTATTTAACAGGCAGATCTGCAGAATAAGATCAGACCCTTTATATGCCTGCACATTCATCTGAGAAGAAAAAACCATCGGCGTGGCAATGCCGAGATTTTCTCTGAAAAAATTTATAATATCCATATTAAGGCCCATCAGCCGGCTATATTCCTTGCCATTAAGCATTGCATAAAGAGAATCATAATACTTATCGAAATAACGGGCTTTCGAATAAAAATATCTTATCTTTTTAAGCAAAACCTCTTTCCAGTTTTGGGTATTGTCAATTTCAGTATCCATAATTGACTGTATATACCTGCCTTTCGATATGACGGGGGCAATTATATAGGATACCTCTTTTTTAGCAGAAACTATACGGTTTCTGTTTTCAAAATACCTTTTCTTAAACTGGACATGGTCAAACACTACAAATTGGTCAGCCAAAGCCATTTTGTTGAAGAAACCTAACCACGGCATAAATTCCGGTTGATGGATCGCTATTTTCATATGCCCGTGCCCGGTCATTTTACAAACATTTTCACAATATGGAACGTCTCAGCGTATGCCACGTTTACCTTAGCCCCCGCCGCGCTGTTCTGCTTCTTCACAAAATCTATCCAGGAACCATTTACATTTTTCATCTCCGATTCAAAAAAATTAAGCAGCTTAACTTTCTCTTCCACAAAATCAGAAATATTCACATAATAATTATCATCCTGAGTATTATCCATGATATACCAGTTGCTGCGGTAGAGAAGGACTTTATCGCATTTACGGCACGCGCGCATGGAAACATACCCCACAGCGGCATGATCGCCATGGCTGTCATTAGGCTGATGCGTATACACGCAATCCGGCTTTACCATATTGACAATTTCTTCAAGTTCCAGGACAAGTTTTTCCGTCGGGACCAATACTATCGGCTCTTTATCGCAACAAATCAGTTTCGCGTTGAGATATTTTGCGCTTCTTTGCCCCTCTTTCTTGGCTTGAGAAGCATCCCTGCAACATTTCTTTGTCTGACTTTCATAACCAGAATCGGTTACCACCAATACAGTAATATCATCCCCGTCTTTTTTGTGCTTCAGCAAAGTACCGCCGCAGCCAAGTTCCACGTCGTCAAAATGCGCGCCTATTGCCAAAATTCTCATGCTATTTCTCCCCTTTTATTCAAAATCATTTATTCTTATTATTAATTAAAATATCCCTGTTCCGAGACAGATAAAGCAATAATCCTAAAAATATCGGCAGTATCTGCAATCTATAACGGCAGACTGTCCCTAAATTAAAACCGACAAAACTATACGCGGCCGCCCAGATCACAATTAACAAAATGCTCCATATAGGTATAGGAGATAACAATTCCCGCCAGCGCGCCCTCTTAAGAGCAAGCGCAAACAATATTAGCAAAAAAGCATCCTCCAACCCTGAGAATAAGCCGAATATATTATTAACCTCTCCCGGCAGCGGCCTGAACAAAACAGTAAACATCCCCTGTGGAAGAAAAAACAGCATATCCCAAAGATTATTAAATTTTGTTTTTTTTATTTCAGGCGCGCTTTCTTTTTTCGCGGGAGCCACACTCGCTATTTCCTTCACCGCTTTTACATCCGCGGTTTCTTTGACCTGGGCCTCTTTAACTATTGTTTTTTCCAAGCTGTTAATACCGGCATCTTGATTTACCATGCTGCCGCCTCTGGAAAAATTAGTTGATTTGAGGTTTGCCGCGGCAGAAAAGTCACTTGTAGATTTTACATTAAAACTCCTGGAAACCTGCCGGGCAAAAAATAAACATGCCGATATAAGAATAAGTGTCGCCGCTATTTTTATGCGCATCTTTTTTACACCAATAAAAAAAGAAACCATCAAAACCGGCAACACCATAATCACCCCCATCCATACCCGCATATATGTCACAAGCATAACCCCGCAGAGCATAACAAATATGAATAATAAATTCTTATTTCTGAACCAGTTTATTGCTCCAAAAGAATAGATGGCAATGCCTAAAAAGACTATAGCCTCCTTGCCTAATGTCGAAGACCAGAATAGAATAGATGGGAAAAGCGCGAAAACATACAAAAGCCTTACTTTTTCCTGCCGCAAGAAAGCCACTACCGCGCGGTAGAAAATGTATGCCGCGACCAGGCCTATCATTCCAAAACTGACCTTTGTAGCATGAAACGAATTAAAAAAAGTATGGTTATGCAGCCATGCAATAATAACAACCGCTGAAGAAGGCCCCGATATTTCCATTTTCTTCCACTCGCTGATATCGTGCATTGAACCGGAAAAATAACCAAAGGCGTCTGTTTGATAATAATACTCGTAAAAAAGCATAAAACCGAGCATGACCGCGCATTTTACTAACCACACCAATAAAACTGCCTTCTTATCGGAGGAGCGGATTGGCCAGCAAAATATCGAAGCACCTAATAAAACAGACCAGAGAACCCCTTTTAAATAATCCAATCGCACGTTATTTTGCGGGATCCTATGCCCTAAAAATTCCACAAGGCTTAGAAACTTAGGCATAAAAAAAACACCCAGGGCTATTGCCGTTATCCCCGTCAAAACAAATATCCAGCGGCTTTTCTTTGTCAATTTAATATTCATCATTTACCTCGCCATTTAAATTTCCTTGCATAAAAAATGCCAATACGGAATATATTCTGAAATAGTGACACTTGCAAAGGTATCCTTTAAGGCCATGATTTCTTTCCTGCTGAAACGCTGTTCTATACGGGTAAAAAAGCGGTCATAGACATCTTGTTTAATGCGTGACACAGTCTTATCCTTATACCCTTCGTAAAGAGGAATGGATTTGGAAAACTTAGCGAAGCTAAAAAACTGCCCGAGTTTAACCAAAGGTAAATAAATAAAAATCGCGCAAAAATTGGTAAAAGCGCCGCGAAAAACCTCGTTCCTGATACGCGATACGGCTAAACGGATAACCGTAATGCACGAAAGCAATACGCGAAAATGAACCGGACGGTTATCTAAAGAATAATACAAATAGATCAATAGATTAGAGGAATACCTTCTTAACTTCCGGGTTGAATCCAGCGCGTTTACCGGGATATGGTGTAAAACCCCCAGGCAAAATAAAAAATCCGCGAATTTATCCCGCAACGGTAAACTATTGATATCCGCCATTATAAAAATAGCGCTGTCGCGTTGCAACAGGTTTTCCCGCGCCACAAAAATTGCTTCAGAAAAATCAACAAGCACCAATTCACGGCATTTATCCTGAAGAAAATAACTCCAACGCCCGATCCCGCACCCCAAATCACAGACACGCGATTTTTTAAGGCTCTGCAAATCGACTAGATCGAAATAAGAACGGAATTCATCCTGATGTTCAGTAAGTATCTTAGGATATTTCTTCCATTCCGCGCCAAAGGTAAATTGAATATCTTCAGCAAATTTTGAAGGGCTGCCGATATCAGACTGATTATTCGAGGGAAGCCTTTTGGTAACCGCCTCCGGCCATTTCGAGGGCTCTAATAAAATAATAACGTCATTAACAATGGGAAATCTTTTATTACCGACAACAACACATTCCGGTTCCAGGGCCAGATCATCCGTTCCAAAAATATCTTTAAGCGAGGCAATCTTATTTGAGTAATACATTGGCAATGTCCTTCTTCTAAGTTATGGTTTTATTAATTTTTGGCGCACTTGGCCTATACAATTGACTTAAACACATTATCCCAACGCGCAAGGATTTTTTCTTCGCTATAGTTATCTTCGGCATAAACACGCCCGAGCTGCCCGGCGGAACCCCGCGCTTGCTTATTGTTAATGTACTTTTCCAAAGTTCCCAGCCACTCTTCTTGCGTCCGGCATGCCATCGGCAAACCGCAGGATTGCATCGCCCTGGAATAAGCCGGGGTCGCCGACACAATAACAGGCATACCCATACGCCAAAACAACAACAGCTTATTTTCCGGTTTGCCCGCGGCAAGCGGATTATTAAGGGGGATAGGAATAACCGCCATATCGCAACCACTAATGATCGATGAACATGTTTTTTCTTCCCAGGCATGCAAATGCACATTATCGAATAATCGGCGAGTCAGATTGGAAGTATCGCGCCTGAGGTATCTACCCATGTATTGATAATAGTAAAGATCGGTTACAACATGCAGGGCTATCTTATATTTCTCCTTAAGCCGCGCTAAAACTTCGCGAATCTCAAAAAGCGAACCGATGTTGCAAGGCAAACCTTCCCAAACAAAATTAAAAACGCTTCCGCAGGTGTAATCAGTTTTCACATTGCGCACTACACTGTTATGAAAATCCAGGACAATATGCACGTTTTTACATAATTTAAGTATATTTTGTTTTTGTTCTTCCGTGCTGCAAAGCACCGCGTCAGCCCTGCTGCACATACCTTCAATAGCCTTCCAATAGTTTAACTCCAGATGACGGCTTTCTCCGGCACAATATTTAGCCAACCCTCTCAGCAAGCCTTTCGGGTCACACCGGGATATCGCCAGATACGAATCCACAAAATCATAGACGATTTTCGCGTTTCGATATTTACTCCAGACGCTTTTATCGCCACGTTCCGTTACAATAACTAAATCATACTTTCCGGACGGATGGGCAATCTCGAATTTAATATTGCGCTTCAAGGCGTAATACGCGAACCTCCTCCTGTCACCCGGCTGGAGAAGATCACAGCTGCAGGGAACATATCCTACGCGTAAATTATTCAAGGCCATTGTCATCGTTTTTTATCCACCCAGTCTCTAAAATCTTTAATATTTGAAACATGTTTAACAGGAACTAAGCCATACCATCCTTTTTGGATCCTATTATTTTTACGCAATGACACCATCCGTAAAAGGCGCACCCAGCTTTCCCGGTCAAAAATAAACAAGAATAACCCCAGAGAATCAAAAGGAGTTAAAATACACAGCCGATTTTTCAGCTCCCGGAAAGACATTCCCTTCGATCTATACTGCATATACCAATGATAAACCTGCCTCCTGACATAATTGGGCCTGCTTATTTTAATATCTTTTAACCTGTCATGATAGTTATTTTTTAACAGGGCAAGCCAGATATGCATATAATTAACAAGCTCATTGCCCGGCAGGCGGCCTTTAAAATCAGCTCCGATCCCCAGATAGCTCAACCCTTTATCCTGTTGGTTACTATACACAAAATGGCCGAATGATTTTGAAGATACCCCCACGACAAGTAAATTCGCGGGAACATATACCCAGCGCGCGGCATTTAAAAGCAGCGCGTTCAAAGCATAATGGTCGGGAAACGGCGGTTGAAAAATCCCGCCTTTGATTAACCCTGCCGCTTTACGGGACACCAAAGTAGTTTGCATATTCAGAGGAATGCGTACCCTGAAACGATACATGTCCTTAACAATTGAAAAGCGCTTTTTATCGGATATCCACCCCTCCGCCTTAAAATCATCGCCGAATCTAAAATGCGTTTTATTATAATAACTTTGCGTGTTGCCGTTTATCGAATCAGGAGCTACATACGTATACGCGTTGTAAATAACGCAATCCGGATTATCGTATTTTTTCAATACCTCCTCCATGCGCTTAAAATACCCCGGCAACAGGCAATCATCATCGCCCATCATTAGGATATACTCCCCCTTGCTGGCTTTAAGAGCGGCATTCCAATTGTCGGTAACACTCACCGGCTTTTCCAGCCTGATAACCTTTAAACGCCTATCGGCACTAAACGAACGGATAACCTCAGGCGTCTCATCGGTATTGGCATTATCGGAAATAACCAGCTCCATATCCTGATACGGCTCTTCAAGTATAGAACTGATACAATCTCTTAAAAAACGCCCGCCGTTACGGGTCGGAAGAAGCACAGAGAACTTCACGCGGCCTCCTTTTTTTGAAAAATAGCTGTATACGCGCAGCCGTTAAAATTTCTCTTATCCCACAAAGCCATGGGCAGGCTTAACAAATATCCGGCTATAAAAAATACCCTCTGCGCCAATTTTCCGGAAAAACGATTCATTAATAAGCGCTGCCATCCGAATCTATTCCAACTTTTCCCGCCTGCATCATTTGTAGTCAACATAACCAGGGACAGTCCGAACTGTTTTAAATACGCTGTTAAAAGTTTTTCAGGGATCAAACTTACGTGGCGAGGCGCGTCAATATGCGGCCAGGAAGCGCCGAGGACTTTCAGCTGAAAAGCCTCCGGATTAGGGGTCGCGATAAGCAATATCCCTCCCGGCAATACATTTTTGGCTAATGCCTCAAGGCTCTCCCAGGGATTCAGCAAGTGCTCTAAAACATGCCAGAGCGCTATCACATCGTGTTTTTTCATGGATGCCACAGTTTTATGCGGCATATCGCTCTTCACAGCGTTTACTCCGAGTGTCTTAGTCAAAAAATCACAACATTTACCATCCATTTCTATCGCGTCCACCTTAAAGCCCGCCTCTTTGGCTTGATACACGAAAACACCGAATGCCGGGCCAACCTCAAGCAAAGTTCCCGACTTTACATGTTTTTTTACCATTTCTATCTTAAACCGCTCAGCTCTGGCAACCTTTTTAAGCTTATTCAAAGACGGTATTTGGTAATATTCCTGCGTATAATAATTCCCGAGATCCTCCGGCACATCGGATATAAATATAAGTTTACAGGCCGGGCAACGAAAATAAACAAATTCCTTTCGCGAAATTTTCCGGTTAAGGTCTTTTGCTTTAAATAATACTTCTGATTTTTCTTTGCAATAAGGGCACGCAGGCACTGCTTACCTCCCCTTCATCTTATCCAGCTTTTCTTTCCACCATCTAATCGTCTGGTCAAGCCCGGAATCAAGTGTATATTCCGCAGCCCACCCAACTTCTTCCCGCAACCTGCGGGCATCGGCTACCAATTCCGCGGGCTCATCTTTTGATGCAGATATCTCTCCCAGGCGAATAAGTTCCGGACGATTCAGTTTTTCTCCTATCTTAACTATCACCTCTTTTAACGCTACCGGCTTGCCTGAAGCGATATTTACCGGCCCGCGGACATCACTTTCTAAAAGCGCCACAAAAGCCGAAGCCACGTCTTGCACATGCAGAAAATCACGTATCTGATTACCGTGAGAACAAGCTGCCGGCTTATCCTGCAAAACCGATATTATTACAGAAGAAACCAGCCGCCCCGGATGCTCATTAGGGCCGTAAAGAAAAAATATGCGCCCCCAGGCGCTGCTTAAGCCGGTTTTTTTAGAAAATCCCGCCAGTTCTTCCTGAAGCGCGTGTTTACATTTTCCATATACTGTTGCCGGTAAAAGAGGCGTCAAATTCTCTACGCAACGGCCATATTGCCAATCATATTCAGCACAGGTCCCGGCCATAACAACCCTGCGCCCGCCATGCGAATAAAATGCTTTTAAAAGAGACGCGCTGGCACTTCCCCACTTATAATTCTCTTCTGAATTCCAATATTTTTTCGGTTCCGCGTACCAGGCGAAATGCATTAGATGCGTAGCCCCCACATCCGCCAACAACTTTTCTGACTGCTTTATATCTAACAGATCTGCTTCATGCCATATGACTTCCGGGCCTCCATCTTCTATGGGAAAAGGAGCGGCCGCGTGCACTTCATAACCTGCTTTTACTAACCCCGATAGACAGTTCCTCCCGATAAACCCCGACCCTCCCGTAATCAATACTTTTTTCATGTTTAATAATCAGGAAATTCCTGATCTCTGGCGTTAATTAATATTTTCTCATCCGGCCATTGAATATTAAACGCGGGGTCGTTCCACCTGACTCCCCGGGCGCATTCAGGATAATAAAATTCCGACATCTGATAAAACAGCTCAGTATCGTCTTCAAGCGTAACATATCCATGCGCTAAACCTTCCGGGATATATAACATCCTATGATTATTCGCGCTTAATTCCACAGCATACCATTTCTTAAAAGTAACAGCCGCCTGCCGCAAATCCACTATAACATCGTATATCGCTCCCCTGGTAACCCGTACAACTTTTGCTTCTTCATGGGGCTTAGCCTGGTAATGCATCCCGCGTAAAGAACCCTTTTTTTTATTATAAGCAATGTTACACTGGCTGATATTGGAATTAAGCCCGCGGGAATCAAATTCCTTTTTACACCAACTTCTGGCAAAAAAACCGCGCTCGTCTTCAAAACGCTCCAATTCTATTATATACGCCCCGTCTAAAGGAGTTTCTATGAATTTCATATTTTTTTTAAACCTATTTTAATAAATACTCATATTTTCTCAAAAAACTTCTTCCCACCCTTGAAACCGCCCCGTAAGAAAAATGCGCGGGATTCATAAACGATTTAAACCGCGCCTGCAAACGTTCCTCTTCCGGAGAATAAATAAGTTTTCCTTCCAATCTATCTAACATCTCAACCGCGGCTTCTTTAATATCCTCAGGCGAATTCTCAACAACCCGAAGCCCGGCAGCGGCAAATAAATGATCTTCACGAAAATTCCCAACAGGCGACGATAAAATCTCCTGAAAAACAAGGTAACGCTTCTCTTTTTCCGAGTAAATAAGTTTAGGAATACCTATATCTTGCGGGCCATAAGGCAACACCGCCGAAACCGGCCCGGCTATATTGGTAATCACGCTGGAAATCCCGAATACGCTGGCCAGATTAGACAACCCGGAATTACTTCCCAGGAAAAATTTACAACTCGCGCATAAAAACACATCCATCCAATCACTCTTAACGCCAAGATGCGCGTAATCAATAACATTCTTCATGGGCGGGATCGGCTTCATAGCCGCTTCCCCCATGCGCAAAACCCAACCGCCTCGCCTTGCGATCTCTTTCATAGCGAGAAAATAATTATTCACATCAACATCGCGAAGAGTCTGCCCCTGTTTAAGGCCGAGAGACCCGCCCTCCCGGCAATGCACACATACAAACCAGGCATTTTCAGGGACTCCGGCATTCCTGAGCGCTATTTTGCCGCGCCGGCGGTCAGAATCAGTTAAAAAAAGCACCGGCGGCCGACCATGATACCGTTTTTGAATTTCGGGAAATACCGCAGCCGTATAATCAGCGCAAAAATACTTTTCCACATTATACCTGATCAAGCCACTTCTGCGCAACGGCCCCAGTAAAAAACAAAACAAGGGATTTTCTACAATCAATATGTATTTTTTCCAATAGTTCAGAAAATAAGGATTCGCCACATTCTTACGCAGGGCAAGCAATATAGATTTATAACGAGGACGTAACCCAAGAGCCTCTTCCTTAACATAACAATCCAACTCACCGGCCAAATGCCCCATAGCAGATGTATGCACCGGAACAAATTTAATCTTACTCATCCGGCATAAAGGATACGCAAAAACACCCATCAACTGCCCGATAACAAAATAAAGCGTTTTTCTTAAACAAAAAAATACGCCTTCTCTATGAAATATCTTCAAAGCATATTTTAACTTAGGCATTAATTAACACCCCTATTATTCTATATTCACCTTACGCGTGCCGTCGATTATAACGGGACATCTGTATGCCATTGTTTACGGCAATAATACCAGATCACGGCCACGAAAGGAGTAACAAGCAAATTCACCGCCAAATAACTCACGGCAATCCCCAACACTCCGTAACGCTTCCCCAAAATAAACGTGCACATTCCTGTCAATATTCCTGACAATATAGACAGCCACAAAAGAGGTTCTTTCTTATGCGCCCTTAAATAAGCTGCCAATGGCAGAGATAATGTTGAAATAACCTGAGCCGTCAGAAAAATGCCCGCGGCCATTGGAGAAAGGATACGCTGGGATATTGGATGCCCCGCAAGATTAAGTAAATAAATCAAAAGCCACACAACAACTGATAAGCTCAAAGCGATGAATATAAATATCTTCGTTGTACGGCGAAAAAGTAAATCAAGTTTTTGATACTCTTTGCGGGCGATCAACATACCGAATTGCGGGACTTTAGGAGACAACCAAGAACCCGCGATCCCGCCGATAGCGCCGACAACGCTCCAGGTCATGCCGAATTGCCCGGCGATAACAGGGCCTTGATAACGAAAAAGAACAGGCGTAAAAAATGAAAAAACAAAATAACCGCTCATCCAGCTAAGAGCGATTCTCCATTGCATCGGAAAAATCTCTTTACGCCAATCTATATGGGAATCAGAAAACTTAGCGAATAATAAACTCTTGATAAATTTCAAATATTTATATTTAATAAATATCACCCCGCATAAAATTGCCGCCGCGACCGAAATCGATGCCGACCAAAGCTTCGCCCCGGTAAGGATCGCTATCCAAATAGCTAAGCTGGAAACAATCCCCTGGATAAACCTGTAAGTATATAAAGCCGAAACCTGGTTACAACCTTCAAGCAACGACCACACGGGGATAAGACAAATAGTTATGCCGGTAAGAAAACAAAGCGTAAACCACTGCCAGGACCAACTTACAGAAAAGCTTCGTGAATGCAGAAAAAAACTATAGCCGCCGAAACCTAACCCAAAAGCGACGATTATACCTCCAACCAGGTACCATTTGACGGTAATATTAGCTAAACTCGAAAGCCGTGACAACGATCTATTGTCCCCCGAAACACTCCCATCCTCAGCTATCCTCAATTTAGACCACTCGTGGCTGGCAAATTGAATAATAACGGTACCCAGGCCTAATTCCACAAAAATCTGCATGGCTAAAAGGCTGGCAAAAGTATAATAATACCCTTGATATTCCGGGGTGAATTTTATGGTAATCAATAATGCCGTCAATGGCCCGGCAATCACGCTCCAAACTCTTGCCACAATGCCAAAAAATACGGCTCTATCTATTTCAACCTTATGGAGTAAACGATGCAACCTTTCATACATTAAAACCGTTAATGCTTTTTTTTTGCATAAGATCGTATCCATAAATTCTAACATTCACCCATATTTATCAATACGCGGCCTACCGAATGCTGTTGCATGTAATCAATGGCTTGATTGATCTGTTCTAATTCATATACTTTGCATATCAAATCCTTCAAGCCCAGTTTACCGGAAAGAACCCACTCCGCGTACATAGGAATATCCCTGTCCGGCTGAGTTTCTCCGCCCCAGGTCCCAATAATGTGTTTACCTTTAATAAAATCAAACGGGTCTACTTGGATCTTCTCCCCATGTGAAAGATTGCCCGCGATAACGCATAAACCTCCTTTATCGCGTACTGATTTAAAGGCCGTTTCCATGGACTGTATCTTTCCCGCTGATTCAATAGCGTAATCAACTCCCTTATTATCCGTTATTTTCATTATGAAATCCAATACATTTACTTTACCCGCGTTCAACATGTGCGTAGCTCCAAATACCCCCGCCTGAATAAGCTTGTCTTCGGCTATATCGACGGCAATAATTATGGAAGCGCCTTTAATCCTCGCGGCAAGCAAAGCGCTAAAACCTATCCCCCCCATTCCGAAGATCGCGATACTTTTTCCGCTTGAAACATTTGCCGTGTTTATCACGGTACCCGCGCCTGTCGGAATAGCGCATCCTAAAAGCGCGGCTTCTTTAAGGCCGAGCGCGGCCGGTATCTTAACCAGGCGATTTTCAGAAATCACGGCTCTAGTCAAAAAAGTTGAAATTGCCCCGGAATTAACCTTTATGCCGTCATTTCTTTTATACGAAACAGACGGGACATCCATTCCGCTGCCCTTGATCCAAGTCAATACTACACTGTCGCCTATTTTAACTTTCGTTACGCCGAAACCCACCGCTTCGACAATTCCGGAACCTTCGTGGCCGAGCGTATGAGGAAGGAATTTGTCTTCGCCTTTTAACCCGCGTATTTCGTTTATTTGAGAGTGGCAAATCCCGCTATAGGCGATTTTAACCAGCACCTGGCCTTCCTTAAGTTCCGGAATAATAAGCTCTTCGATGTTCAGAGGATTGTTTATTTCCGATAAAACAGCTGCCTTTGTTATCATAGCCTGTGTTCTCCAGAATGAAAACGGTTTAGCGCGCCTCTTATTACATCAGCCATATCCAAATTTTTAATTTCAGAATAAGTAAAAGCCCCCACGGATTTCCCCTCTTTCAATTTATGAAAACGCCAAACACTGTCCACATTTGACACATAAAACCATATTCTGACCATACCTTTGACAAAATCTTCATAATATTCAACATTCCACAAAAATTTAATTCTGCCCGGACTTATTGATAATTCTTCAAAAAGTTCCCTTTTTACAGCCTTTAAAGGCGTTTCTGCCGGTTCAATTCTGCCTCCAAACAAACACCACAGCCCAGGCGAGGCTATATCCGGTTTATCATCACGCAATTGCAGAATATACTTTCCCGACAAACGTAAAATAGCGTGCGCGGTTTCAACTTTTGGGATAGATATACCCATTAGTCCGCTATAAACCACCAATAATCGCCTGTATAACCGGTCTCACGAAAAAGTTTCTTCCAGTCATCAACATGCATCATAGTCTCTGCGGTAAGCACCCATTTAAACAGATTTTCACGCTCCAATTCGTTGCGCCAGGCGTCTATAGTAATATAACTATCTTTCCGGCAGACACGCTGAATCTCCTTTAGTGCGGTTTTAAGCCTCTCAAGCGGAAGATTATGAATAGAATTAATAGAAATCACCAAATCAAATGATTTATCGGGGTAGGGTAATTTTTCAGCGCTGGCTATTTTAAGAAAAGGCTTAACCGAAGGCATGGCGTTTTCAATCGCGTACTCACTGACATCTATTCCGGCGGCCTGCGCGCCCGGCATAAGTTCTTTGAAATCATGCAGCATAAATCCTTTGCCGCAGCCTATATCCAAAATAGAACAATTATCCGAAAGGCTATAATGGTCTTTCATCCGTTTTACAACCGTTTTCCAGCGGCCGTCATATTTATAGCCTCCATAACCGCATTTTCTGTCGCCGTCAAAAAAATCCCTGCCGAACTGCTTGGCAAGACGGATAATTTCCGGAGTTTTCTCTTTCGCGCGCTTATCATAGTCACGAGCAGTTTTAGGGTACAGATCCAAAAGGTTAATTTCTGTTTTCAAATATGCCTCCTTAATGACCCCCGTCGCTTTGCTTCGCAAAGCGAAGCAGCGGGGGGAATTAATCCCGCAGCCTGCGAAGTAAATTTCGAAGAAATTTACTAGCGCCTAGGCAAGGGATATCGTTCGCTGTAGTATGTCTTGCCAAGTTATTCCAGCGACGCCTTATGCGGCTTGACAATCATGCAATCAAAAAAATCTTTTCTATCCAACAAAGGTTCCCCATCCTCAACCGCCCTTCCAAACTTCACCTGGGGAATTACGCTGTATTCAGGTAATATCTCTATATTGCAGAAAACCGGGCCGCGCGCGCGCAACGTTTCCTTTACGCCCTTCTGTATATTATTAGCTTTTGTTATGTTAACTGTTTTGAAACCATAAGCTTTTGCTACTTTTAGAAAATCCGGAAATGCCAGGCCGCTTTCCACGCTAGAAGCCTCGTATTGCGAAGAAAACCATTGGTCCTGAGTCTGCCGTATCATGCTATAGCCGTGATTATTAAAAAGGAAAATTTTTATCGGCAGGTTATGCCTGATAACGGTTGCCAGCTCCTGAATATTCATTTGTAAACCGCCGTCCCCGGTTACGCATAAAACAGGCTTTTTGCCTATGGCAAATGACGCTCCAATGCTTGCCGGCAAAGCGTACCCCATGGGTGTATTATTGAAAGCGCTAAAAAACTTTTGCCCTTTTTTAAATTCAAACGCCTGCGCAACCCAGGCCAAACTGCACCCGGTATCGGCGAAAATAACATCACCCGCGCTAGACTCCGTGGAAAGTATTTTCATAAAAACATAAGGATTTACGTTTTTTTCCTTATAATATTCTTTACGGCAAATGGGAAATTTGTTTTTCCACTCAACGATCTTTTTATGCCATGCGCTTATGTCCGGCAACTCTATTCCAATAAGTTTTTCATTTAACTGCCTGAGAAAATCTTTCGCGTCCGAATTAATCTCTAAATCAATTTTCATTTCCAATTTCTCAAATTTCTTCAGTTCACTTGCGTCTATATCCACAACAATTTTTTTCGCGCCTCTGGCAAATGTAAAATGAGGAGAACCGGCCTGGCGAGTATCTAAGCGAGCGCCAATAGATAAAATAAGATCTGAGTTCTGAACCGCGAAATTACCATAACGCGTACCATGCGTGCCGAACGCGCCTATTAACTGCGGATGTTTAACGGGAAATAAATGACGTATCCCCCACGTAGGCGCCACGGGCAATTTTGATTTCTCCACAAATTTCACGGCTTCTTCCTGCGCGCCAGCCAAATAAACTCCCCATCCCAGAACGATAACCGGCCTTTTGGCTTCACAGATCATTTTCAGGCATTCACCTGTTTTGACTCCCAAGCCGGATAAATTTTTCTCATGTTTTTCCGGCGCAATAAAAGGTTTCAACAGACCGGGATCAATATCAACCCTTTGCAGATTATCCGGAATATCAATCAGTACCGGCCCCCGCCTTCCAGAAAGGGCAATGCTGACAGCTTTTTCCAATTCATACCTTATTTTTTGAGGGTCAGTAATCCTGACCGCGTATTTCGTGATCGGCGTAAAAATCTCGGTAACATCCGTTTCCTGAAAACCCAGTTGGCGCACGCCGGTATCTCCTTTTGCGCGAAAAGTAGAAACCTGGCCGGTAATATATAAAACCGGAACCGAATCATAATAAGAGCAACAAACTCCGGTAAGCATGTTAGTCGCGCCCGGGCCGCTGGTAGCTATTGCCGCTGCCAATCCGCCTGTCACCCGCGCGTACGCGTCAGCGGCCATCGCTCCGGCCTGTTCATGTTGAGGGCAAATGTATTTTATCCCGCGGGTTTTAGCGATAGAATCTATAAGATGAGCCGACGCCCCTCCGGTTATAACAAACACATGCCGTATACCCTGCTTTGCCAGAAAACCCGCTACGTAATCAGAAAGTTTCATAACTATTTTCCATTATAGGAACGAACACCCGCTCCCACTGCCCAGATATAATGGCACATTGGCGCGTAACCGGTGTGCAAAACCTCATCATTCATACCGAACATAAACACATTCTCAAAATACCTTTCCATAAGTTTTCGTAATGTCTGTATGCTCTTAAGGTTAATATGCTGCACCCGGCTTCTGGGTGTCGCGTGTTCGGAAGCAGTGATATTAGGAGTGCCTATTATCAAAACGCTGTCTTCTTTTAAACATTTCATAATATTGCCTAAAAATATTTCCTCTGTTTCAGGCTCTAAATGCTCTATCACGTCAATAAGAAAAGCCCCGTCAACCTTTACGTCCGGAAAACTTTTATTTAAATCCACATGCAGATATTTGACGTTTTTCAAATGCTTAAGGCGTTTTGCATTGCCTTCAAGAAGCCGGTTATCCCAGTCAACCGCGTATACCGTTTGCGCGGCCTGGGCAATAATGGGAAGCCCGAAACCATCCCCGGAACCTATCTCCATAACAGTTTTCTTGCCCTCCAACATCTTAGCGCAAAATTTATACCTTGCTAAAACAAAACACATATGCTTTGGGTCATTGATCAAGCTATAAGATGTCCACGGCCCCAGGCTCAACCCCTTGGTATCAAACTGATAATCGGTTCCTTCTTTATAGGCTTTTTTAGCTGATTTCCTGATTTTTGCGCTGTTCACTATCTTCTCCTTTTATTTATTATTTATTTTTAAACCGCCTTAATTTGAATTTATTTGAATCGGCGCGCAACCGGCGCGCGAGAATAGCTCCGCCGTTCTTCCATGGATCATGAACAACTGAAAAATTGCGCCCGCCGGAAACGGCATTCCCCTGTCCAATGCACCAATTAATACAATCGTATATATCCTTGTAATCCGTTCCTGGCTCATTTGATTTTAAAAATTCCAATGTCCGCCCATAATTCCCGCCGGCGCCCAAACGACTGTTAAGAGTTTGAGAATGTATCTTTGTCCTGACCCAACCCGGCCCGATAATAAAAGCATTGAGATCCTTATTCTCATCATCCAAAAGCTCACACATTTTTATTAACATGATCTTTGAAACACAATAGGCGGAATAATTGGTAAACGGGTTATTCGTCCCGCCCCCGGCAAAAAATACCGCGTGGTTTATGCTGCTTTTCCTCCTGTATGGGTATATCCCGTGTAAAAACCGCAATTGCGCTATAGAATTCACGATCACGGATTGTTCCCAATTATCAAAATCAAAATCAAAAAATTTTCCTATCGGCTGCATGGAACCTACGCACGAAATAAAAATATCCCAAGGCAAGGCAAACTTTTTATATATCTCCAAACTCTCTCTTACGCTAGATTTTCTTGAGATATCACACTTAATAAGGCGTATATCGCGCTTAGCCAATAAATTCTTTACGCTCTTTTTTTGCCTATAGGTACCGGCGACGGCATATCCTTCGTTCAAATAACGCTCTGCCAGGGCCTCACCTATCCCGCTGCCTATACCTAAAATAAAAACATTTTTTTTCGGTATTTTATATCCGGCCATATCCTATTCTTTTAAAGAAGGCATTATATTCTTGACCAAATTATTTACGCCAAGATTCCTCCTTGTATTCATACGCCAATCTTCAAGTTCCTGCATAGTTATACCGTTCATTCTGACAATCGCTTTTTTTCTTTCCGGCGAAGAAAAATTTATCCTGTCCCATTCAAATGACCTTAACACCTCCAGTTCAAAGGGCGTAAATTCCTTAGTCGTAATAAGCCCTTTTCCATAGCCGGAATAATTAGAAATATTCTCCAGATAATCATCCGGCACCACCTTATCTCTTAAACAAATATCCATCAGTTCCGTCTGAGGCAGCGGAGTGGCTATATGAAAATTAACAATATCAACGTTGAGTTTCTCGGCGTATCTAAACGTATCCCTGATCTGTTCCCAGGTCTCGCCGGGAAAACCGATAACAAAATTCGCGATCACGTCAAAGCCAATAGCTTTTGCCATATCCAGTTTCTCAGGGATCTTATCCAGCCTAATCGGCTTCTTTACGATCTTCGTGAGGACAGTTTGATTCCCTGATTCAATAGAAACCGTTATATGGGTACACCCGCTCTTATACATGAGCTTTAAAATTTCTTCATCAAGCAGCCAGGCGGTAACATTAACACATTTCCAGGTAAGATCTTTGTACCCTTCCAGGATACCGTTAATTATTTTTAAAGCCCTGTTCTTATCCGCCAGGAAATGATCATCTAAAAAGATAATTTCTCTGATGCCCTGTTTATAAAGCAGGCTGATTTCTTTAAGCACATTTTCCGCGCTTCTAAACCGCACCTTCTCTCCGCTGACTGTCCTGCCCGCGCAGAATATACACCTATAAGGGCATCCTCTGGAAGTAATAGTGACGGCTGACGGATAATTTCGCGCCAACAATCCAGGGGCATACTTAAATTTAATATTTCCGTAGTCATGCAAAGTGGCGCCTACGACAGCCGAATAATCGGGAAAAGGCACTTCGTCAAGATCATTTATGAATTCCGTTTTGTTAATAACCGGCGCAGCCCCCTGCCAATACGCCAAGCCGCTGACACCGGAAAAGTCTTTAGAACCCGCGCGCAATTTTTCTATAAGGGCGGGAAAAGAACGCTCTCCTTCACCAAGAATCCAGTAATCCACATTCTTATCTTTCATGGCTTCTTGCGCCATAACGGTGGGGATCACTCCTCCTAAAACGATTATGGCTTGCGGGAGATGTTTTCTGATAAGCGCTACCGTATGCCGCGTGACGTTAAAATATTCCGTTGAAACAGAACTTACTCCGACTAAATCAGGTTTATTCTCCTTTAGGAATGAAATCATTTCCGCTTCAGAAAGATTTTTAAAATTTGGATCAAAAACAACCGCTTGCGCCAAATCCTTGATCACGGCTTTTAACAAACATAACGTGTAGGGCGGAAACTGCCACGTCCGTTTAGAAAGCCAGGCATAATTAGGCTGGGTTAAAAGTATCTTTTCTATTCTTCTGGATTTTATGGGCATAGTATTTTTAACTCCGTTTTTTTCTAAGGGCATCTCAAGAAATTAAAATGGGCCGGTAAAATATTTGTCAGGGACATCCAGCGGTATATTTAGGCAAGGGCCGGCATTTTTATCCGATACGCCGGAAATATTGAACATTTCTTTAACTGCCTCCGCTACATCTATTGCTCTGGGATAATAGTGATTCGCCAATGCCCAGCTCGTAGAAGTCAGGGTATCCTCAAAAGCGACCCGCCGGGGAGCGCATTTAAGTATGTCAAAACCTTTCTCCGCCGTTAAAGCCAAAACCTCCGCGGCAACGCCGAAACTACGGTTTGCGCCATCAACCACAATCAGGCGGCCAGTTTTTTTAACCGAACTTAAGATAGAATCTTCGTCTAAAGGCTTAATCGTGCGTAGATCGATGATCTCCGCTGTTATTGAATGTTCCTTTAACATCTCAGCCGCTCTTATCGCTTCCAATGTCATATAAGAAGAAGCCACAATAGTTATATCCCGGCCTTCCTTAACTATTTTAGACTTTCCCAGAGGGACCTTGTATATCCCTTCCGGAACATGCCCGGTAATATTATGCAGCCACCTGTGTTCTATAAAAATAACGGGATTATCATCCTCGATTGCCGAAATAAGAAGCCCTTTGGCGTCATAGGGCGAAAAAGGCATCACCACTTTTAAGCCGGGAATATGCGCGAACAATGCCTGTAAACTCTGGGAATGCTGCGGCCCCTGGCCCCAGCCGCGCCCTATGATCAAACGGATAGTAATGGGCACGCTGGATTGCCCTCCAAACATAAAATGCCATTTGGCGGCATTATTGATCAACTGATCCATGGCTAAAAGGAAAAAATCTATTCTTTGATGGCACATCACGGGCCTGATGCCGTTTAAAGAAGCGCCGATAGCCACGCCGGTCATCGCGTTTTCAGCGGTCGGCATATCAAATACCCTGTCTTCTCCAAATAATTCTTTAAGGCCTAAAGTTGTGCCAAAAATACCTTTGGGGTCATCAATACCCAAACCATAGGCAATAACATTCTTATTAAGCCGCATTGCCTCAATATACGCTTCGTTTATCGCTTTAGTAAAATTAATCTGCCTCATCGCGCGCATCCACAATAAAGGTGCTTCGAAAACTCTTCCTGTCCGGGAAAAAGAGAATTTTCCGCAAATTCAAATGCGGCTTCTATCTCTTTTAAAATATTCTGTTCAATACCTTCAATCTCTGCTTTTGAAATTACATCCGCTTTTAAAAGCCTCTTTTCTAAAAACGGGATAGGATCATTTTTCTTCCAGGATAAAAATTCCTCTTCAGTGCGATAGCCGATATCATTATCATAGTTAGGCCCGCAATGCTCTCTCCACCTGTATGTTTGAAACTCAAAAAATACCGGGCTTTTCTCCGCGCGGGCAAGCTCAATCCCTGATTTTACTTTCTCATAAACTTCCAGTGCGTTATTGCCGTCGCCATGAATAACCGGGCAACCCATTGCCTCTACCATCTTATAAATTTTCCTGCCTTCCGGCTGGCGGACTTTTAAATGAGAATAAACCGAATAAAGGTTGTTTTCGCAAATAAATAATACCGGCAGTTTCTTTAAAACGGCAAAATTAACGGACTCATAAAAAACCCCTTCTTCCACGGCGCCGTCTCCAAAAAAAACGCAGGAAAGCTGGCCCGATTTATGTAATTTTATGGAAAGCCCCAGGCCCACAGCGACAGGAATAGTCCCTCCCACAATAGAAGTACTGCCCATAAAACCAACGTTTTTATCTATTAAATGCATGGAGCCGCCGTTGCCTTTGGAACATCCGGACGCTTTGCCGTAGATCTCCGCCATCATCTTTTTCAGATCACCGCCTTTGGCCAGATAATGCCCATGCGCGCGATGAGTACTCAAGACAAAATCATTTTTACGCAGTAACGCTCCCACAGCGGAAGCAATAGCTTCCTGCCCAATGCATAAATGCGTGGGGCAGCGCATTTTTCCTTCACAGTATTTCTCCGCGATCTTTTCTTCAGTCAGGCGTATTAACTTCATCCGCCTCAACAGATCTATACAAATATCCTGATTTTTTTTTATAAAATTATCCATAGGATTTTATTGCTATCCGCTTCAATTATCCAGTTTTAGCGCCTTCATAGTCCTGATATTATACCACTTATCTTCGTCTTTAAGGTTTCCGGATTTAAATTGTTCGGCAAGTTCTTTTATCGCGTCGTCAACGCAATATTTCGGCTTAAACCCCGTTGCCAACAATTTACGGGAACTCAGGCGGTAAGAACGAGGGTCATTAGATTCACTGACGACTATTTTAGCGGGGACATATTCCACCACCTTATTCGCTATATCAAGAATAGAAATATTTTCAAATCCGGCGTTATAAATACCGGCCAGCTTATTGCCTTCTTTAAGGCAATGCAAATAAACGCCTACCATATCTTTCAAATGAATATTAGGCCTGGTCTGATTTCCGCCTAAAACGGTAATTTTGCCGTTTGCCAGCGCTTGCATGGTAAGCATATTTACCGAAAGGTCTAAACGCATCCGCGGAGAATAACCGCAGACCGTAGCCGGGCGTATCATTTGGACACATATTTTATCCTGATAACTTAAGAGGACTCTTTCGCTTACCATTTTAGTTTTGTTATAATCCGAAATAGGCACAAGAGAAAGTTCTTCCGTCACTTCAGGCTCATCTTTTACGCCATACACACTGCCGGAACTGGCGAGAATAAACTGCTTTACTTTATGCTCTATAGCCCGCTCAACTAAACGCATAGAAGCTAAAACATTCACTTCCCATGCCAGCTTGGAATTCAACTCTCCGCAAGGGTCATTCGCGACATTCGCCAGATGAATAATTACGTCTATATTATCCATGGGGATTTTTTCAGAATTACGTATATCCTCTTTAATAACACGCAGGTTTTTATGCGCGGGAAGATAATTACCGAACCACATAATATCCGCAACTGTAACAAAATGCCCCTCATCCAAAAGAGTCCGGGTGAGCGTGGTCCCCACATACCCGCATCCGCCTAATACCAATATCTTCATTTATATCTCCTTAATTTTGCCTTATTCAGGTTTATTCCTTACAAAATTAACTCCGCAGCTTGCCTCAAAATTATCGTTAGAGAATTTTGAGGCGCTTAAGCAAGGAGTCAACATAACTTATCCGCGCGAATTAACCCCGCTGCCTGCGAAGGTTAAAAACTTAACAAACTCATTCCGCCTTTGAGAAACTTGTTCTTATTGATAGATTCCGCGTTGCCGACAATACGCACTGCCTGCGCTCCGGCAAGCTGGCCCATAAATGTAGCCAGGTCGATCGGCAAATTTTTTACCGCGGCAAGAGAAGCCAACGAAGAGAACGCGTCCCCCGCTCCGATAGTATCAATTATTGATGTTTCAAAAGGCGCGCAAATGCATTCCGGTTCTTCCCGTTTAATACCGATAGTATCGGTTGCTCCTCTGGTAAGCCAGCCATAGCGCGCGCCAAATTTATCATGCAGTTTTTTAAGCTCATCGTAAAATTGTATTTCGCGTTTCCCGCAGGCTAAAGTCAATTCCGTCTCATCAAGAGAAAATGAATCCGCGCGGCAATATTGCCTATCGATAAGATTAAACCCGTGGTTATTACTGTTAGTCTGGCAGTTTAAAGCGAGGAACCGGGATTTCTCCTGCACAAGCTGCCTGACGGACTCCGCGCATAAGCCATGGCCAAAATCCATCACCACGACTAAATCATAATCTTCTATACAGCCGTCTATACGGTCACAAACTTCTTTTTGGATCTCTTTGCCGGGATGCTTTTCTTCTATAATATTCACCGAAAATAACTTCGACAACTCTTTCCCCTCGTTAAGCGGCTCGACAAAACGCTCCTTTACAATAGTGGTAAACTGTTTATGGCGGATTATCCCGTCTTCTTTTTTACGCCCCACATATTCAGATAAAGCTTCATTAACCCACGGCTCTTTGCCTACCAGACTGATCAGCTTTATCTGAGGCGCGAATTGTTTAATATGCCTAAACACGGCCAAAGCCCCGCCCGCCTGCATATCCTGCTTGATCAACCTAGTCGAAATAATACGGTTCTTAGAGGTTAACCCCTGCACCCGGACAGTAGAATAATAATCAAAAATAATATCGCCGATCACTAAAACTTTAATATCCTTAAATCCTTCCACAATTTTTCTAAAATCATTGGGAGTATACGCCTTCGCTAAATTCTTGCAAAATTCCTTTACTTTTTGCGGATGGACCTCAAAATGTTTATTCAATAACTTTGTGGAGCTAAAGACAACCGACCCCACATAGGCAACCTTGCCGCCTAAACGTTCGACAGTTTTGATATCATCGTGAATATCCCCGCTTACGTCAACTTCAGGATTTTCATATTCTTTGCCCTTACAGTATATATGCGGGCGGACCAATTCAATCGCCTCTACCGCCGCCGGATATGGGATTACCACCACATAATCAACACATTGTAAAGCTGCCAAAGATTTCATTCTAAGAATATCATTAAAATAAGGCCTGCCGGGGCCTTTATTAACGTATTCTTCCCCTGTGATAGTTATAACCAACACTTCTCCCAAAGCCTTGGCTTCCTCAAAATGCACTATATGCCCGGGATGAAGCAAATCAAACGTCCCATGGCATTGAACGATCTTTTTGCCCTCTTTTCTTAACTTTTCAAAAACTCTTTTGGCGTCCGTAAAAGTAAGTATTTTTTTTGAAGTGCTCATAGTTTATTCCTTATGTATATAATCAAAAGGCTGTGATTTTAATTCTTCTAAATTATTAGAGACCCAATCAATAGTTTCCCGTATGCCGTTTTCCAATCCGATAGAATCATTCCATCCCAATTCCCGGCGCAATTTGGAGCTATCCAAGAGATAAGCCGCGTCTTTACCCGGGCGCTCATCCACAATCTCCACAACATCTCTAAAAGCTGCTCCCATCATCCGGCAAATCATCTCGACTAATTGGCGGATCGATACGTGCTTATCGGTTGAGATATGAAAGCTGTCTCCAATAGTTCCCCGCCGGGCAATTTCAAGAGTAGCGGAGGCGACATCTTTGATATGAATAAACGAACGCACCGAGTGCCCTCCGCCATGAAGAGGAATTCTTTTCTTAAGTTTTATATAAAAAATTGTCCGCGGAATGATCCTGTAAAGCTGTTGCCCGGGGCCATACACATTGGCCGCGCGCGTAAAAACAACCGGAAATCTATAATGTTTTAAAAAAGTAACCAGGTGCAGATCACAAGCGGCTCTTGAAACCGCGTAAGGCGTAGTAGGATTAAAGGGGTAAGACTCAGAAACCAATCCGCTGCAATTACCGTACACTTCCGGAGTGGAAATATGAACATATTTCTTTAAAAAATCAAAACGCCTTAATCTATCATGTAATTTTACGGTGCCTACCACATTAGTCTGATACCAATGCTCCGGATGCTCCCAACTTTGCGCAACCATGCTCTGCGCGGCAAAATTAAAAACATAATCGGGGCGGAAATCGCCAATAGCTTCGGCAATCGCGTCGGTATCACGATTTATATCAAGCTGCGCGAATCTAAATTTATCATTAAAATTGCCGGTTTTATTCCATTTATAAGGCAAGAATACGCCATTAATTTCTTTAGACCGGCTTATGCCCAATACCTCAAGCCCTTTAGCAAGGCAATCCGCTATAAAACTTGCGCCGGAAAAAGAATTACTTCCTAATATGACTATTTTTTCAGCCATTGCCGCCTCCCGGGGGCGCAATACATAACCACTGCGTCAGAATATGCCCTGCTATCAACTGTAAATCTTCCGATATCTGCATATCGTTTACCGCGAAATGTATTGGGACATCCACAAGCCGTAAACACTTACCGCCGTCAAATCCCAGAAACGCGTAAGTTTTCATTTTTATTTTTTTCGCGGTTTCAACAACTTTTAAAATATTTGGGGAATTACCACTGCCGGAAAGAGCGATTAAAATATCCCCTTCTTTTCCCAGCGTTTCTAATTGGAAAGAAAATATATTCTCATACCCTATATCATTGCCAAGACAGGTTAAAACAGACTGATTAGCTGATAAAGCGGTTACCTTGATCCCTTTCCCTCTGATCTTCGCGGTTTGATATAAAAAGTCATTGGCGATATGCAAGGCGTTGGCGGCACTGCCTCCATTGCCGCATAAAAATAAATGCCTGTCTTCTTCCCATAACAATTTAATATCGGTTGCCAATCTTAAAACGACAGAACTATCAAAAAGATTCAAACAATTAATCAAGCGTTTTTTATAATCTTCAAAAATATCGGCTGCCATAGTGATATGCTCTTTAGTTAAATATAATTTTAATTAATATCTATCTTCGGCACAAAAGTGACAAATTTGCCGCCCCAACTTTTTATAAAAGACATCTGCCCCATAATTTCATCCTTGATGTTCCAGGGTAAAATCAACACATAGTCCGGCTTTGTTTCTTTAATTTTCTCAGGCGGCGCTATAGGAATATGGCTTCCCGGCAAATATCGGCTCTGCTTATAAGGGTTTTTATCTACGGTATATGCTATATGCTCCGTGCCGATACCGCAATAATTCAGTAAAGTGTTGCCTTTGGCCGGAGCCCCATATCCCACAAGAGCCTTGCCTTCTTTTTTAACAACATCAAGAAACCTACGAATATCTTCTTTTAACGCGCTGACTTTATTTTTGAACCCGCAATAAGCCGCGATATCGGCAAAACCTGCCTTCAATTCTTTTTGTTTCAAAGACGCTATTCCTGCGGAAACGGTTTTACTTGAATCTTCTTTGTTTTTCGCGTAAATACGCAAGGACCCTCCGTGCGTAGGCAACTCCTGGACATCAAACAATTCCAAGCCATGCTTATTAAATATTTTTTCCGCGGTTATAAAAGAAAAATAAGAAAAATGCTCATGGTAAATAGTATCAAACTGATTTCCATCCATGAGTTTCATAAGATGCGGAAACTCCATGGTGATCACGCCCGCCGGCTTTAAGAGAATTTTTAACCCTTCCACAAAATCATTTATATCCGGCACGTGCGCCAAAACATTATTGCCTAAAAGTAGATCCGCTTTTTTGCCTGTTAGAGCTAATCGTTTAGCGGTAGCAGACCCAAAAAAAGTTGTTTCAGTAGGGACGCCGTTTTTTCTGGCTATTTCAGCCACATTTTGCGCCGGCTCTATGCCCAAAACCGGAATATTTTTTTTCACGAAATTTTTAAGCAAACAGCCGTCATTACTGGCTACCTCAACAACAAATGAACTTTCATTAAGGCAAAACCTCTTAGACATTTCATCCGCGTATTCTTTGGTATGTTTCAGCCAGGTATCGGAATACGAAGAGAAATAGGCGTAATCCCCGCCAAAAATGTTTTCAGGGCTTTCAAACTCCGGCAGCTGCACAAGAAAACAACCTTCACAAACATACACCTCCAGAGGATATAACGGTTCTTTTATCCCCAATTGCTCTTTCTTAAGATAGGCGTTAGACAATGGAGATACCCCCAAAGAAACAAATATATTGCTAAGCTCTAAGCCGCAAAATCTGCAATTCATCTTATTCCCATACCTTCCAAGGAGCTTTCTCCTTTTTCCAAAGATTCTCCAACTCGCGTTTATCTCTTAATGTATCCATGCATTGCCAAAAACCGAAATGCTTATAAGCGTTGACTTCTTTAGCCAAAGATAGTTTAGCCAAAGGTTCCCTTTCCCAGATACTGTTATCATCTTTAATATAATTAAATACTTCCGGCTCCAATACAAAAAAACCGCCATTGACCCATAACCCATCGCCTTTAGGTTTTTCCTGAAACGACAAAACATTAAATTTCTCATCAATATCTACAGCTCCAAACCGGGCAGACGGCTGTATCGCGGTAAGTGTGGCAATTTTTCCTTCCCTGGTATGAAACCCTAAAAGATCTTTTATATTGACGTCCACAAGCCCGTCTCCGTAAGTCAACATAAACGGCTCATCTTTAATATATTTCTGCACGCGTTTGATCCTTCCGCCGGTCATGGTATTTAGGCCGGTATCAATAAGCGTAACCCTCCAGGGTTCAGCTTTTGATCCCAATACTTCAATTTTATTATTCTCCAGGTCTATCGTCGCGTCGGCAGAATGAAGAAAATAGTTGGCAAAATATTCTTTGATCATATACCCTTTATACCCCAGGCAAATGATAAAATCATTAAACCCATAATGAGAATAACTCTTCATAATATGCCAAAGGATCGGTTTTTCTCCGATTTCCACCATTGGTTTAGGCTTCAAATCGGTCTCTTCGCTCAATCTTGACCCAATGCCGCCGGCTAATATCACCACTTTCATACTACCGCTCCTTAATGAGCCCCCGCCGTTTTGATTCGCTTTTGCGAATGCAAAACGAATCTGCGGGGCGAATTAATCCCGCAGCCTGCGAAGTAAATTTCGAAGAAATTTACAAGCGCTTAGGCAAGGGATACCGTATCATCTCTTTAATAATTTCTCCAAGAATAACTTGGCTTTGCTCAAACGCATCTCTCAACTAAATCACCGACATATTTACTTATCGCCACGCAAGAAGTCAACCCGGGAGACTCAATGCCGATCAAATTAACAAATCTTTCAAGTCCATTCGCGGCTTCTTCTTTAATAATAAAATCGCGGAAAGCTTTATTCGGCTCCATCAACTTCGGCCTGATACCCGCGGTATCGGCAGACAGGCTGCCCACATTAAGAAAAGGCATAAATTTTTTAGCCGAAACGTAAAAATCATTCTTTTTAGAATCATCTACAATATAATCCTTAATCCGATTATTTAAATATTGGTCATCAGGGCCCAACCGCAGGCCTCCGGATAAATCCAGAGTGGCATGTATGCCTAAACCTCCGCTTTTTGGCTTAGGCACAGGATACACTAAACGTTTAATCAACCCGCCGGCATTACCATTAACGCGAAAATACTGCCCCTTGCAATAATGTAATTGATAGTTATTCTTCTCTATATTTATACCGGCAAACTGGGCGATTTTATCGGAATCAAGCCCGGCGCAGTTAATTACAACATCAGGCTGCAATTCAATATTTTCATTATTATTATTAACCGTGATTTTATAGAAATTTTTTACTTTATCAATCGCGATTACTTCTGAATTAAAAGCGACTGTAGCGCCGTTACCTTTGGCGGCGTCTAAAAAATATTGCATCAGGCGATGAGAATCCACAATACCGGTTTCCTCGGAATAAAGCGCGCCCGTTCCGGAAACAAAAGGCTCGATTTCCTTTAACTGCCGCTCGTCGATAATCCGTAACCCCTCGACCCCATTACTTTTGCCCTGGGTAAAAATCTTCTCTAACTCCGGTATTTCGCCGTCTTCAACCGCGACAATAAGCTTGCCTATTTTCTTAAAAGGAATTTTTGCCTTTTCACAAAGCCCGTACAAAAGCGGCCTGCCCTCAACACACATCTTCGCCTTTAATGTGCCCGCAGGATAATACATACCGCCATGTATAACTTCGCTGTTACGGCTGCTTGTTTCCCTGCCGAAACTATCAAGCTTTTCAAGCACAATGATATTTTTATATTTTTGCGATAATTCCGAAGCGACAGCTAAACCTATTACGCCTGCCCCAATAATTGTTATATTCGCGTTTTTCATAAGAATTATTCGCAATTATACAAGGAAATTTTTTAGAACCTCTTGCCGTTTCTTGACCAGAGCTTTAGGATCATCAATTAAATCAGTAGAACTCCAGGCGTCGGAACAATACTTCTTTATATAGCCGTAAGGCAGATAACCATAGCCCTTATCCGCCCATTTTTCGCTCCAGGAATTCTTAAATTTAAACAACCCTTTGTTATCGTCAAAACCCACAATACAAACAGCATGCCCTCCGGCGATTTCCTCATAGCGTTTAGGCATGGGAATCAAACCGGTCTTTTGAACTTCCTTTTCAAACCAAGATTCAAAAACTTCTACGCCGGCAAGAAAAGGGCCGTTTACCAACAGGCTCCTTTTCATTTCTATGAGCGATTTAAGCCGCGCGTAAGCCTTTATACGATATTTTCTTGCGTTTGTATCAGCGTTTTTTTCAGGTAAATCTTTTTGATGCGGCTTATAAGGCCAAAAGGATTCCGGGCATACGCCGTAATTCAAAAGGACCTTCATTGCCACACGCGGGTAAGTCCCTTCTTCATCAGGCGCACCGTCAAACTTTTTGCATAGATTATATACAAAACGAGGTGAGAGTTCAAGTGATTTTTTATATTCTTTTGAATCAAAATATTCTTTTACACCGACGACACTCGCGAAAGCGACACAAGTGCCTTCATCCGCCTGGTCGCGAACGGGCGTCATGTTATCGGTATAATCAAGACGCTTAGGGACAGGTATTGGAGGCAACACTAACCCCATGGGAATATCGCGCAAATCTTTGGGGTCTTTTTTGCAGCCCAATTTATACATTTTTCGATTACCTTATTTATATTTGTAATATAAAACCAGCGCGACAAGAAGCGTTGATAAACTGACCGCGTTGGCAACGATTATTATAGCATCTTTAAGGTAAATTCCATAGAGAATCCAGAGAAAAATACCAAGAGTAAACTGTAACAACGCGATTAAACTGATGTCTTTAGCGGATTTGGTATTATAGATTTTTATAATCTGCGGGATAAAACCAAACATAGTTAAAGAAGCGGCTGTGATGCCGATTGCTTTCCAGAACATAATAACTCCTTCAATGTTAACACATTAAAATGGGATACGAATTCCTACGTCAACACCCGATTCTTTTTGGGAAGTTTTTAGGCGCGTAAAAAATTCCGCGTCCAGTTGTTGTAAAAACTTCCGCGTAAATATCAAACTGAGCCCAGCTTCTCCCGGTTCTTTGTTTGTCAGGCGAAAAACGGCTTGATTCCTTTTATCAAAATTCACTGCCGCGCCGAAAGAAAGAGAATTTATTTTTCCTTTTACATATTCCATATCAAAAGTCAGGCCCGCTTTCCGGCTAAACTTCCAATCGCCGTACAACGAAATAATTTTAGCGCGCCCTGCCTTAGGCGCTTTTAGCCCCATACCCACTCGATATTTAATAACCCCGTCCTTAGGATAAAGATTAGCGGTTTCAATTTGCGCTTTAAAATCAAACTTTGAATTTGTGCCTTGGGATAAAATATAAGTTAATTTATTTTCAGAAGTTATCCGCCAGAAACCGGTAAAAACTAAAGTATAAACGGTTTTGTTTTTTCTTTTAAGCGCGGCTTTTTCGTATGTATAAAGGACCTGCTGATATTCGTTTACCTGCCAGGCGCCCTGAAAAATCAGGGTATCGGAAGAATCTTTTTTATCTATTTTAAAAGAGATCTGATTCCTCGCATCCGCCGCCCAAATACCTGTCAGCTTTAACAGCCTGAATTGGCTTACGCCGTTCTTGTTAACCGATTTTATTTCAAAAACAAGTTTATCACTTTCACAAGAAATAATTTCGCCTTTTAAAGTAATAGTTTCTTTAGAAACCGTATCGCCTGGATTACCGTTTTCACGGAAATGGGATAATTCCAGATCATAATCAGAATTAAGTTTCCAACGGCCGGTAAAAACTATTTTTTCGGGGAATTTGTATTGCTTGCGCCATACAGCCGGTTCATTAAGCCAAAAGACAAGCCGATTACTCTCATCTATCTCAAAAGAGCCGTTTATAGGCATAGCTGATCCATTTTTTCGAAAAATAAGGCGGTTGTCGGAATCTATGAAAAATCTGGTTGGCATTAAAATAAGCTTTGTTTTAACTGATATTCATTAGCCCGTATCCAATTATAAATATCCCGCAGGATATCTTCGGAAATTTTCGCGGGCTGCCAGCCTAAATCAGCGGAAACTTTCTCGTTATTGGTTAAATATATAGCGATATCGCCCGGGCGATTAGCCGATTCGCTGCCGATAGAGACCTGGTTGCCGGTTATCTCCGCGCAAATTTTTGTCGTCTCAAGCAGAGATAAACTGCCTTTTCTGCCTCCGCCGGCATTATAAACCTTGCCGCTGATACGGCCTAACGCCTGCAGTTCCAGATCTATTAAATTAAAAAGGTCGTCAATATGTAAAAGGTCCCTTACCTGTTTGCCTTTACCGCCAAAACCAATATATTTGAGCTCTTTCTTAAAATAATGCGCCAACATCCAGAATGTAAAAACCCCCTGATCGCTTTTACCAAATTGGCCCGGACCGGCAATAACGCCGCATCTGTTGATCACGCCTTTAATACCATAATTAGCCATATATTCCTGTAATAAAATCTCCGAGCAAAGCTTAGTCGCGCCATAAAGAGTCTTTACGCCCCGCGTCGAAAAATCAACATCTATGCCCTGTTTAGACCACCCTTGCGCCTTCTGAGCATCCTGCCAGTCAAGCCGCGTTTCCAATTCCTCAGTACCTATATTATTAATCGCCTCATAAGGATAAACGCGGCTGGTAGAAAGAAAAATTATATCCGCGTTATTTTTCCTGGCTAATTCCAGGCAATTTACCGTTCCTGTTAAATTGGTATTAATGATATAAGCGGGGTTATCTCCAAAACCGGCTAAAACAGAAGGTTCCGCTGAACACTCTATCAATAAATCTACTTTAGCATTCAAAACGAGGTCTTCGGGAGACCTTATATCACCGTGCAGAAAAGAAATATTATTTTCTTTAAGGCGCGGGATATTTAATTCACTGCCGCGCCTTTTTAAATTATCCAAAACAATGATATCAACATAAGGATATTTTTGCTTGAACGACACCGCGAGGTTACTGCCGATAAAACCCGCCCCGCCGGTTATTAGTATGGTCTTATATTTCATGTTTAATCCTATTCTAAATTATCATTTACCCCGTAGGATAGGCGGGATTTTCTAACCCCGCTCGAATATGGCGCGATCTAATTACAATAAAGTCTTCTGTGTTTCGAAAATCTCTTTTATCGTATCTTCGATATTGTATTTATATTCCCACTGCGGATAATGCGATTTGAATTTCGAGACATCGCTTACCCACCAAATATGGTCGCCGACCCTGTTTTTATCCACATATTCATAATTAAGCTTATTATTTGCTGTCCTTTCGGTTATCTCTATCGCTTCCAGCATAGAAACATTGGCAAACCTTCCTCCGCCGATATTATAAACCTCGCCGCTCCTTGGCTGCTTGAAGAAACAATAAAAAGCACTTATCAGGTCAGAAGAGTGTATGTTGTCCCGCACCTGCTTTCCTTTATAGCCGTATACCATGTATTTTCTTTTGCTAATGCAGCACCTTACTAAATACGACAAGAATCCGTGCAATTCAGCCCCTGAGTGCGACGGCCCGGTAAGGCAGCCGCCTCGAAACACGCCGGTTTTAAAACCAAAATATTTCCCGTATTCCTGTGTCAATACGTCAGCGCTGACTTTAGAAGCGCCAAATAAACTGTGCAGGCAATTATCTATGCTCATTGATTCGTCAATCCCCTTATAATATTGATGCTCTTTCGGCAGTTCGTACCTTTTGCCAAGTTCAATCAGCGGCAATGAATTCGGCCTGTCGCCATAAACCTTATTGGTGGAAGTAAAAATAAAAACAGCCTTAGGCGAATATTTCCTAAACGCCTCAAGCAGTACCAAAGTCCCTACGGCATTAACTGAGAAATCCGTCATCGGCGCTCTTGCCGCCCAATCATGCGAAGGCTGTGCCGCGGCATGAATAACTAAAACAGTGTTCTTGCCGATTTTTTTAAACAATTTATTGATCTTGCCGGTTTGCCGGATATCAATAGAATAATTAGTAAAATTTTTATATTTTTTCTCCAGGCGTTTTTTATTCCAAACAATAGAGCCGTCTTTGCCGAAAAAAGTTTTTCGCATATTGTTATCTATACCGATAACGTCAAAGCCTTTTTCGCAAAAAAAACTTACTGCTTCAGAACCTATTAACCCGCAGGAACCGGTAACTAAGACTGTGGACATGTGTAATCTCCGTGATTCTATAGATTGCTTCGTTCGCCTTTGGCCGGCTCGTAATTACACAATCTATATTATATCGCAAATTTTACCGTTATACGTTTCTCACCGGATAAGCGAGACATCCTTGTCCCGCCATCGTAGCGGCGGGGTTAGGAAACCCCGCCTATCCTGTGAGTATACAACTCTATCGATACAACTTAACAATATCTTCCCACTTGCTTAACAGCCAACCTTGGTTCTCGACGCACCAATTTACGGTTTGCTTCAGTCCATTTTCAAAATCAACCTTAGAGCGCCAATTAATCTCACTATTTATCTTTTTTGTTTCTATACTATAGCGAATATCGTGCCCGGGCCTGTCTTTCACAAACTCTATCCTGTCATTGCCGGCTTCCATGGACCGTAAAATAGATTTTGCTACCTGAATATTTTGCTTCTCCAGGTTACTGCCCAAATTATAGGCCTCACCGATTTTTCCTTTTTTCATCACCTGATAAACACCTTCCGCGCAATCCTCCACATAAAGCCACTCACGGACATTTTTACCATCAGCGTAAACAGGTATTTTCTGATTCTTGATCACTGTTAAGATCGCCCTCGGAATAAACTTTTCCGGGTATTGCCAAGGGCCGTAATTATTGCTTGGCCGCACAATTATCGCCGGGAAATGGTAAGTCCTGATATAAGACTGCACCAGCAAATCCGCTGCCGCCTTTGACGCCGCGTATGGGCTGTTAGGCTTAAGCGCGGACTTCTCATTAAACTTGCCTGCCGCTATATCGCCATAAACCTCATCCGTTGATAAATGTATAAACCGGGCAACGTCATATTTTCTTGAACAATCCAACAAAACCTGCGTGCCTTTAATATTGGTTTCGATAAAAGGTGAAGCGTCCTGAATGCTCCTGTCAACATGCGACTCAGCCGCGAAATGGATAACTATCGAGGGGCTTTCTTTTTTAAAAAGCTGCCCAATCTTATCTTTATCGCAAATATCAGCGTTGTAAAATTTATATTTCCCCTTTATTGCCTTTAACCTCGCCAAATCGCCGGCATAAGTCAATTTATCTACCACAACCGGATTATATCCGTTCTTTACCAAAAGCCGCGTAAACGCGCTGCCGATGAACCCGGCACCGCCTGTAATTATTATTTTACGTAATTTCGCACGCATTCCTCTAATACCTCCTCAATCTTACGCACCTTAAACCCGGTTTTCTCTAATTTTTTTGTTGAAAGAATAAGGTTGGTCCTGTTTAATTTAAGTTTTTTTAAAATAATTTTCTCATATTTAAAACCAGGCGCGTATTTGCTATATTCATCCATAAGCTGCGGATACCTTAATCCGCCTTTATTGACCACATTGTAAATCCCCTTAGCGTTAACTTTAATCAAATGTTTCAGCGCTTTTAAAAAATCAGGGATATAAGTAACCGAATTCTCGACATCAATAACCTTCTTGTATTTAATCAATTTATCCAATAAATTCTTAGGGTGAGGCAAGTCATCCAGAGGAATCCGGATCCTTACGATTAAAAACGGGTATCGCGAAGCTAAAATATTAAGCGCCTGTTCTGAATAGATCTTCGTACGGCTGTAAAAAAGCTCGAAGTAATCGGGTATTTTTTCTTCGACGATCGGCAAGTCTTTCGCGTAATCAAAATGATAAATACAGCCGCTGCTGATATGCACGAACCGGATACCATGGCGCAAAGCGACTTCAGCCAGAATAATCGGGACAAAACTATTGGCGGTTAACGCTTCATCCTTTACTAATTCACAATCATCAACATTGTTTTTGCCGGTGATCCCGATACAATTAATAAGGAGCTTCGGGTTATAACGCATTACTTCCTCCTCGGCGTCTTTAAAGGAAAGAATCATTTTATCCGAGATTTCACCGCCTAATTCTTCTTTTAGTTTATTGCCGATAAACCCCTTGCCTAAAATAAGAATTTTACCCGCTTTATCCTTCATCATTTAATATGCTCCTTAGGTACGTACCATAATTAGTATTAATACCCTCTGCTAATTTTTCCAATTGGTTTCTATTTATGTAACCCATCCGGTAAGCTACTTCTTCAATACACCCTATTTTTAATCCCTGCCTGTCTTCGATCGTCTTAATAAACATCGTAGCATCTATAAGAGAATCACATGTTCCCGTGTCAAGCCAAGCGTAACCGCGGCCTAATAATTCAACTTTTAATTCTTTATTCTCCAAATAAACCCTGTTTACATCGGTGATCTCAATCTCGCCTCTGGCCGATGGCTTAATATTCCTGGCAATTTCAACAACCTTATTATCATAAAAATAAAGCCCGGTAACCGCCCACTTTGATTTAGGCAGTTTAGGCTTTTCTTCTATTGAAATCACATTCTTTTCTTTATCAAATTCCAAAACTCCGTACCTCTGCGGATCATTTACATAATACCCGAACACAGTGGCACCCTTATCGACTTTAACCGTTTCTTTCAAAATATCAAAAAGCCCATGACCAAAGAAAATATTGTCGCCCAAAATCAAACTTACCCTGTCATTACCGATAAACTTTTCACCCACAATAAAAGCGTCTGCCAGTCCGCGGGGATTAAGCTGTTCGGCATACTTTAAATTAACGCCTAATTCTCCCCCATCTCCCAATAGGTCCTGAAACCTGGGAAGCGCCTCAGGGGTAGAAATTACAAGGATATCCCTTATTCCGGCAAGCATTAAAACCGACAGCGGATAATAAATCATCGGCTTATCATAAATGGGAAGAAGCTGTTTGCATACAGCCTTTGTAACCGGATAAAGCCGGGTTGCCTTGCCGCCCGCTAAAATTATGCCTTTCATATTACTCCTTTAAAAGTAGGGACAGCGCCCACTTCTGGTGAATTTTCTTTTTTACAAAAGTGGGCGCTGTCCCTAGTTTTTTTAAAATCAAAAATATGGCCAAAGACTTTCTTTGCCGCGCGTAAATAATATTTAACATCATCTATATCTTTTATGGAAGAAAGTTTGCGCAATATGAATTCCGGCTGAAATGCAACCCCGTACATCCCCTGGACCAGTTCCATTATTTTCTCATCCGCGACAGAAGTTTGCATTACCGGATGCTTCATATCATAATCATCCCAATCCAATGTCCTAAGCCGCTTATTTTGCTTGCATTCCTCAAATAATGGCGTACCCGGATAGGGAATAACTACAGTCGCCTGCATAGTATACGCGTAACCTTTCTTAAGCAGCCATTTGCCTAATTTTAACGTACGCAGGGCGTCATCATAATCTTCCCAAGGGTAACCGAACATAATAGTTATATGCGGGAATAAACCCGCTCTTACCGCTAGTTTGCAATCCGCGACAATACGTTCCGTTTTAAGGTTCTTGTTTACCCTGTCTAACGTAGACTGATTCGCGGATTCCAGCCCAAAAAGAAGCAGGCGGAAATTAGCTTTTTTCATCAAGGAAAAATCTTCCGCGGATAACGCGCCAAAACGCATATTACAATCAAAATATATTTTTTTATTGTACCCGCGCTTAAGCATACCGCGGCAAAAATTTTTCAACCAATCTCCGGCAGGAAAACAGCCGGTATCATCCATTATTTCTCTGACATGATAGTTATCTATCAAACTGCCGATCTCATCTATGACATTTTCAGGCAGGCGGCTGCGGAATGCAGGGTAAATTGTAGGCCAACTGCAAAAGGTGCATTTACCCCACCAGCAATCACGGCCGCTCATTATATATGTGCCGGGCGTTCGTTTATAGTTGCCATTTTTAGCAGCATAAAGCTGCCACTTAGTCAGATCACGGTCAATAAACGGCAGTTTATTTAAATCATGGTTAAGCTGAAATTTACCGGTGTTCTTAATGGTTCCGTTATCACGATAATAAATTCCCGGTTCCAGTTCGGTTAGCGGCTTTCGGTTAGCGGTTTTCGAATTATTTAACCAATTGCATAAATTTAGAAGCAAAAAGTCGTAGTCGCCTCCGGTAAGGACAAAATCAACACTGGAATTTTTAAAAGATTCCTCCGGCAGAGCTGTTATATGGTCGCCGAATAAAACAGTCCACGGTCGACAGTCCATAGTCGACAATTTCTTTATGTCATCGATAATCTTCCAGTGCTGTTTAACTACCGGGGTTTTAGTCTCAAAAGCGATCAAATCAGGTTTTTCTTTTTGGATTATTTTTATAAACTCTTCATAGGATATGTTCTCAGCTATACAATCAAGCCAGGTAACTTCGTGGCCTGCTAGTTTCAGCAAAGTTGCCGCGGAAGCGGGAACAACCGGATAAATATAAGTTGGCTCCTTAAAATACTGGAACTGCCTGTTCTGCCCTAAGGTAGGATAGCCCTGCCTGCCGGCAGGCAGGCTTTTTCCGCAAGTCAAAGGCGGATACGCGATAACTATCTTCATGATTCCTCTTTTAATTTCTTAGTTAACAATCCCTGAATAAAAAAAACTCCATATGTAAAATGAGAAGTTATTATACCAAGAAACACATACGTAATCAACCGTAACTTATTATTTATGGATGACATAAATATCAGCGTTAAATATAAAAACACGCAAAAGATATAGATTATTTTCAGCGGAATAATTGAAAAAGATAATGCCGCGCCCAAGATAACGGCAGAGACAAATATCGAAGGAATAAAATATGCTGATTTGAATGAAGTTTCCGGGTATTTTTTGACAAAATAGCCCCTATGCAGCGCATAACTGGCTATTTGTTTAAGGTGCGGCAGGAACAACTGCCTGCGGTGATGGTAAACTAATACTGCGGGGTCATAAATTATCTTTTTCCCCAGCCGTTTTGTTATTTCCAGGCATAATTTTGTGTCTTCACCGGGCCAAAAACTGGTATTAAACCCCCCTAATTCAAGTAACACTGATTTCCTAACCAATAAGTTGCAGCTTGGATAATCATCAACTTCCTGCATATCTTTCGGCAGATACCTATAAACAAACTTGCCGCTGACTAAAGCCGAAGAATATACCGCCCCGCTTGCCTCCTGCAGCAAATTATCTCCGGGCGGAGTTACCGCAGGCCCTCCCACAGCCGCGATATCTATATCGGAAAAATGAACTACCGCGTTTTTTAGCCAATCCTTTACCGGATACGCGTCATCGTCTAAAAAAGCGATAATTTCACCCAAAGCATGCGCCAACGCCATATCTCTTTTATGCGCGGGGCTGACAGGGCCGGTAGGAACAATACTAAAAGGGACCGCCAAAGATAAAGCTAAAGGCAACGGCGCGGGGATAGTGGATTCATCATCCGGAAGGATAATAATTTCAAAATCCGGATAATCAAGTGCCAAACACTTAGCGGCGCACTCTTCTAAATTTTTTTGCCAGGTTTTTACGGCGATAATAATCGATACGGTCATAATATTTTAATATGCGCATGCGGTAAAATACCGCTAAAGTATCCCACCCGGTAACGAACATCTGTTCAAAACTGATCCTGCCATACTTTCGTTGGGGTTTGAGCACTATCGGGGCTTCCGCGATACGATAGCCCAAATGATGCGCGTTAACCAAAACTTCCAGATCAAACGCAAATTGTTTTACCAGGATCCTGGGAAAAACTTTGCGCAACACTTCGACTTTAAATAACTTTAGCCCTGTTTGAGTATCATGGCACGGCAGGTTAAATAAAACCTTGCCTGCCATATAATAAATTAAACTTATTATTTTGCGCTGTAACGGGTATGTAACTATGGAATTAGGGTGCATCTTAGAGCCGATAACAATATCAGCGTTATCCAATCGCATAATATCAAAAAGCGTCTGTATTTGAATCGGATGCAAATCCATATCCGCGTCAAGAAAAACCGCGTAATCACCGCTAATATAACGCAGCGCTTTTTTGATCACCCGCCCCTTGCCGAGATTGATAGGGATCTTTTTTACAATCAAATGCCGCGGGTATTTTTTAATCAAGCCGCTTGCCTTGCTATAAGTATCGTCAACAGAGCAATCATCAATTACAACGAGTTCCCAATGGCATCCAAATTCATTAAAGGTCTTAACCGTTTCTTCAATGCTGGAAATTATCCTGTCTGCTTCATTATAAGCAGGCATAATTACAGAAACTTTGCCTTTAAGGTTTCTCATAATTATCGGCTGCCTGGGTTCTCTTTCGCATCAAAAATAAAAAAATAACCAAAATAAAAAACGCGTTACCGCAAAGTACTGCCTGCACCTGAAAAATATTTTGATGGAATAATAGTATCCCAATAAATTGCAGTACAGCGGATAAAACTAAATACTTAACAAAACGCAGGTCTTTTACGGACAAAAAATAAGTGATCAAAACAAATAAAAGCGCGAATAAACTCATTGAAAAACTAAAAAGCCGCCCTAAAGCGATTGACTCCGCGAATGCTTTGCCGGTTAAAATCTTTATTATAAACGCGGGGAACAAATTATACACCAAACAGGCGATAACACATAAAGCCAAGGCATATAAAAGCGACCTGTGTAAAGTACGCGTTGTATCTGAATTACTCGCGTTTAACCCGCTTACCCTGGGGAACATCACAATACTGATAGCGCTGGGCAAAAATAAGAAAATTTTTCCCACCATTTGCGAAAGTGAATATACTCCCGCCTCTTGCGGCGTAAAAAAATGTTTCACCAGGATCATGTCCATATTAACCAAGGCTATAAAACAAAAAGAGCTTAACGCGACAGGCAATGCATAACCGGATATTTCTTTATAATTAATATATACTTTCTCCGCTTTAAAAGAAATAAAATGCCGAAGAAAAAAATAAAATATGCTCAGATTTACCGCGTAAGAAATTAATAACGCGCCCAGAGCTCCGGCTATTCTGAATCCTAAAACAATAAAAACATAAGCAATAACCAACTTAAATATGCCGGCAATAACTACCACTAATGACAGCCGCCCAAAAAGCTCCAGCCCCTGAATGCCTCCTAAAAATACAGGGATTAAACAAGACAAAGCGATTACCGCCGTTAAAAGGTATCCTGAGGCGGGTGAATTAATTTTCAGCGCGTTTAAAATACTCCCGGAGGAAAACCAAAAAATTACAAAAAGAAACATGGCAAGAATAAAGGCTTTTCTAATAAAATCTGTTATGAGAAAAGTTAGCTTAAAATCCTGTCCCAGGGCTTTATATTCAGCGCAATATTTTGCCAAAACGTACTGAAGAGTGCCCAATGGCAGAAAAACCAGCATAAAGATTGAAAGCAATGAATTATATGCCGCGAAATCGGTAGGAGATAACTTATGAGCGATCAATAACTGAAAAAGAAGGTTCAGGAAATTGGCTAAAAAATTACCGCTAAAAACAATAATTATATTCTTTAAAAAAGCATCTCTATTTTTAAACATCTTAAATGGGGTCAGACCCCATTCAAGGGAACATCTAATTCTTATTAAATGGGGTCTGACCCCTTAGGGAATAATTTTTAAGAATCTTCTTGCGCCAGCTTTTAAAATACCGGGTTGATTAAGAATAAAGCTTTCTTTTTCAATCTTCCCCTCGTTAAAAAGCACAGCGCCTTGTTTCAACAGCCTGCGCGCTTCATTGCCGCTTTTTACCAAACCGCTGTTCAACAAAACAGTAATTATTGTCTGTTCGCCGCTTATTTTATATTCAAGAATATCCTCAGGGAGTTTTTTCTGGCTAAAAACCCGTTCAAACTCCAAACGCGCGTTTCCGGCATTTTCGGGCGTGTGGTAAAAACTTACGATATTCTCTGCCAGGCGCAATTTAGCTTCCTTAGGATGCAGGCTTTTAACAATATCCAGGTCATCATCGGTAAGCAAGGTATAATATTTAAACATCAACTCATCAGAAATAGACATAATCTTGCCAAACATCTCGCTGGGGCTGTCACTGATCCCGATATAATTCCCGTAAGACTTGCTCATCTTCTTTACGCCGTCTGTGCCTTCCAGCAACGGCATAGTAATAACTATCTGCTCGTTTTGCCCAAAGTCTTTTTGCATCTGCCTGCCGACTAAAAGATTAAACACCTGGTCTGTCCCTCCCAGCTCAACGTCAGCTTCCAACTTTACAGAATCATACCCTTGTAAAAGCGGATACATAAACTCCAACAAAGAGATATCCTCATTTTTAGATAAACGCTTTTTGAAGTCTGCCCTTGCCAGCATTTGAGATACCGTAGCGTGCGTTGTTAACCTTAACATTTCCAATACCTGCATTTTATCAAACCATTCGCTGTTAAAAACAACCTGAATTTTATTTATATCAAGGATCTTGGCGACCTGCGCCTTATACGTTTGCGCGTTTTTAACAACTTCTTCCTGCGTTAACTGTTTACGGATCTCAGACCTGCCGCTGGGGTCTCCGATACGGCCGGTAAAATCACCAATCAGAAAAAAAACCTTATGGCCCAATTCCTGGAACTGCCTCAATTTCCTTAAAAGCACAGTATGCCCCAAATGCAGGTCAGGCGCGGTCGGATCAAAACCGGCTTTTATGTTCAAAGGCCGATTTTTAGAAATACTCTCCTCCAGCTTTTTCTTAAGCTCCTCTTCAGAGATTATATCTACCGCCCCGCGTTTTATGATTTCTAATTGTTGGTTTAAATCCATAGGAATTGATGCGTTGAAATGCAACAGAGAATGAAGACGTGTCATTGCGAGGAGCCGCAGGCGATGAAGCAATCTTTTCTTTAGATTGCTTCGCTCACTTCGTTCGCCCGCAATGACACAGTTAGTTATTTCACCGTTAATCGTCCCAATTATTAAATATTATTATATTTTCGCTGATAACCCGATCTTTGCCTGCTCAACATCTACCTTAGTTACTTTAACGGTAATTTTATCTTGAGGCTTCAAAGCAGCAACTTTTTCTTTATCTATTTCACTGGCATAGATCAATCCTTCCAATTCATCGGTTATCTTTACAAAAACACCAAAATCAGTAATATTAACAACCTCTGTTTCAAGTATTGTATCTAATGGATACTTAGCGGCAATTTCCGTCCAGGGATTAGGCTGCAGTTGTTTAAGCCCTAACGCAATACGCCGATTTTGCGCGTCCACTGAAAGAACCAACAGTTCAACCTTCTGCCCTTTTTTCAGTATATCTTGCGGATGAGCAATTCTTTTTGTCCAAGACATATCTGAAACATGGATCATGCCTTCTAAATTTCCGTCTAATTCAACAAAAGCGCCGTAATCGGTAAATCCCCTGACCTTACCCTGAACAGTCGCGCCTAAAGGATATTTTGTTTCCGCCTCCATCCAAGGATTTTGTTCCAACTGTTTAAGGCTCAAAGATATTCTGCGGGATTCCTTATCAACGCTTAACACTTGAGTTTCTACCATATCTCCTACGGCAAACATTTCAGCCGGATTACTTACTCTTTTAGTCCATGAAATTTCAGAAATGTGTACCAAACCCTCTATACCTTTCTCCAACTCCACAAACACCCCGTAAGGAAGGATATTCACTATTTTGCCCTTCAATTTGGAGCCAATGGTATATTTTTCCGCGGCATTCTGCCATGGATCCGGCAATCTCTGCTTCAACCCTAAAGAAACCTTTCCGGATTCCTTATCCATATTAATAACCATAACTTCGATTTTATCTCCAAGAGCTACGATTTCGGAAGGATGGCTGATCTTCGACCAGGACATATCTGTAATATGCAAAAGGCCATCTACCCCGCCCAAATCAATAAACGCGCCAAAATCGGTTATCGCCTTTATTGTGCCCGGATAAATCGCCCCTATTTTTAACACCTGCCAAATTTTTTCTTTAGCGATCTCCTTCTCTTTATGCATCGCTTCGCGCCGGGAAATTATAATGCTGTGCCTGAGATTATTTATTTTAACAATCTTGAATTTAAAAACTTTATTAAGAATATCTTTATCCGCAACGCCTTTAAAAGCTGATAACGAAGCGGGTAAAAACCCCTCAATCCCGCCTACATCCACCAGGAACCCGCCTTTTACTTTTTTAACCGGCTTCCCATCAACTAAATCGCCTTCCTTCTGATTCTTGATTATCTTATCCCAGCCCTTCATACGCAAAGCCTTTTCGCGCGAAAGTGTGATTATTCCTGCGTCATTCTCTATATTTTCCACTAGGAAATCCAGTTCTTTACCTACCTCAAGATCATCCTTGCTGAATTCAATTATAGGGACTATCCCTTCGGATTTAAAACCTACGTCAATCAGTACTTCTTTTGTTTTAATAGAAACGATCGTGCCTTTTACTACTTTTCCTTCGTGAATTATTTTTATGCTCTTAATATAAAGTTCCTCTAAAATTGCTCTTTCATCAACAATATTTTGTTCCGTCATTTCAAACTTCCTCCTAAGTAGATATTTTTTGTAATTTGGTGTTTAAATTAATCAATCATACTTGCTTCGTGAAAAAAACACCTCCTTACTCCTATTTCTTCTGTTATACGCCAGAAAACAGGTAAAATATCCAACACTTGCTGTGATACGCTTGTAAAATTTATATTTTGTCATGAGAGATGCCTTATATTGTCCATTATTCTTTGCGCGATTTCCTGATAAGGCAAGCCCCTTTCTATAATGATTTGTTTACCAAAAATAACAGAAACTCTTGACGGTTTAATAATTCTAGCCCCTTTAGGCAAAGCGATCTCTGTGCCGCTTATAAAAACAGGTATTACAAAAGCGTTAATCTTGGCAGCCAAAAACCCTATACCTGCCTGAGGCTCTAAATCATTTGTGCCGTTTTTTCTGCCGCCCTCGGGAAATACCAGTAAGCCGTTGCCGGCCTTGACTCTTTTAATCGCCTCTTTTAAAGCATATATATCCGCGGTATTCCTCTTTACGGGGAAGGCGCCCAAAGACCGTATTAAATTAGAAAACAGCGGGATTCTAAATAATTCCGCTTTCGCCATAAAATTCACTTCCCGCGGGCAGGCTATAGCTAAGACCGCGGGGTCGAGATAACTCAAATGGTTGCTGGCTAAAATGAAACCGCCTTGTTTCGGGATATTTTCCTGCCCTGAAATCTTTATCTTGAAAAAAAAACTAAAAAGAAAATTAGATAAAGATGTCGCTATTTTATACAGCATTTCAAGAAAATCGCCTCCAGCGATAACCTTCTGTCCGCCTTTCGGCGAATCAGTCGATTTTCAGTGGTTAGTAGACATTTATTTACTTTCCTACACCATTAAAAATCAGCTTCCTTCCCAATTCAAGCAACGCCTTGGATTTTGCCAAACTTTTCGATTCCGCGTAAACGCGCATAATAGGCTCGGTACCTGAACCGCGGAACATAAGCCAACTGCCGTCACTGGCGATCAATTTCAACCCGTCGTAATCCTTAACTTCCACCACTTCTTTATCAAGCAAAGACTTGACCCTCTTAAATTCCTGCACATCAATATCTAAATTCTTAAGTTTCAGGTCATCCCTTAAATAATAATACCTTCCCCATTTACTTTCCATTTCCTTCAATATAGCGCCGATCGATTTTTTACGGTAACACATCATTTCAAGAAGCAGAAGCCCCGCCAAAGAACCGTCTCTTTCAGGTATATAATTTTTAAAGCCCATGCCTCCGGCCTCTTCCCCGCCTACTAAAATATCGTCATTGATCATCAATTCTGAAATATATTTAAAACCAACCGGTGTTTCGTATAATTTCAAGCCTAAATCGCGCGTAATATTATCCATCATGTTGGTCCCGACAATAGTTTTAACCACGCCGCCGGTCATTTTACGGTCACAGACAAGATGATAAATCAACAGGCCCAATACCTTTTGCGGGTTAATGAATTCGCCATCGCCGGTAAAAGCGGCGATCCTATCCGCGTCGCCGTCTAAAACCAAACAAATATCAAACTTGCCTTTTTTAAGCATCTTCTGAGTATCCAAAAGGTTTTCCAGCACCGGTTCAGGCCTCAACCCTCCAAATGAAGGATTAATCTCACGGCGGGTATATTCCACTTTAATACTTGAGCCTTTCAGGGCTTCCGCGATAAAACCATTGCCTGAGCCATGCATGACATCCACCAACACCTTGAATTTCGCGCTCTTTATTTTAGGAAAATTAATATACTGGCGCAAAAATTTCACGTAATCTTTAGTAATATTTTCCTTAACTACCTCGCCTTTTACTTCTTCGCCGGAGTCAGCCCCCTGATCAATAAGATTTTCAACCGCGCCCGTAATTTCAACTCCCGCGGCTCCGCCTAAAGAATTTTTGATTTTTATCCCGTTATACTCAGGAGGATTGTGGCTTGCGGTGATCATAACGCCACCGTCTAATTTACGCTGCTTGACCGCGAAACTTAAAGCCGGGGTAGGCACAAAACTATCAGACATAACCACATCGATGCCATTATGAATCAGGATCTGGCAGACAATCTCTGCATATTTTCCTGACAAAAAACGCGTATCAAACCCCACCGCGATCTTAGGCCTGGAAACTTTATCGTTTAATTTCTGGTTGTAATAATCCGCGATCGCCTGCGCTACCCGCTTGACATTTTCAAACGTAAAATTATCGCTGATTACCCCTCGCCATCCATCAGTCCCGAATTTAATATTAACTTTCATTTCGCACATTTTAATCTCCTTATAACTTCCGCGTAATCTTTTGATTTAAATATATACGAACCCGCCACTAATATATTTGCCCCGGCGCAAACCGCGTCCCGGGCAGTTTTATCGTTAATGCCGCCGTCTACAGAAATGTCCCCTTTAAAAAGAGCGCGCAATTGCCTTATTTTAGGCAATACCTCCGGGATAAACTCCTGCCCGCTGAATCCCGGATTAACCGACATAACCAAAACAAAATCCACAACGCCGAGCAATTCTTTGATTTTTTCCAATTCTGTCCCTGGATTTAAAGAAACACCTACCTTGATCCCTTTATCTTTTAATCTTAAAGCCTGAAACTTGAAACCTGAAACATCTATAGTCTCGATATGTAAAGTAATCATATCGCTGCCCGCGTTAACAAAACTATCTATGAAATTTTGCGGGTTCTCAATCATCAAATGCACATCCAGCGGTAGATCCGTATGGCGTTTTGCATCCTTAATCACAACCGGGCCAATCGTAATATTCGGCACAAAATGCCCGTCCATAACATCCACATGGATCAAATCAGCGCCGGCCGCTTTTATTTTCTTTAACTCTTCGCCCAGGCAGCTAAAATCAGCCGATAATATTGAAGGAGAGACTTTAATTCCCATATTGTTTAACTACAGGCTTCCGCCTGTAGTATTAATATTCCCCACACGGAAGTGTGGAGTACACATTATTTATATAGTTTATTCTTCACAATATATTTATACACCACATCCGGAACCAAATAGCGAAAAGATTTATTTTCCTTTATTGCCTGGCGTATTTCAAAAGCCGACACATCTACCGCCCTGATAGATAGCGTTGAAATGTACGCCGGCAGAGAATCCAACGCGTAACCGGGCCTGGTTGCTACAATGAATTTTACCAATTTTATAATTTCCGGCAAATCCTTCCAATCATCAAGGTATCTTAACACATCGGAACCCGCGATAAAAAAAATCTCCTGTTTCGGGTATTTCCTGGTAAATTCCCTGACAGTATCTATAGTGTAAGACTTGCCTTCCCTTTTTATCTCGGCATCAGACGCAATAAAATGTTTATTCCCTTTGATAGCTTCGCGAATCATCCTGTGCCTGTGCGCCGCTTTAGCAATATCAGAATTATTCTTATGAGGAGGAAGATATGCCGGGACAAAAATAACTTTATCTAAACCGATTTTTTCCCTTACTTCTTCGGCTAAAATAAGGTGCCCTATATGAATAGGATTAAAAGTCCCTCCCAAAATGCCTATTTTCATTCGTTTGATTAAGCAGTCCGTATTTGCCCGTTTCCAAACACGATATATTTATAGGTCGTCAATTCCTCAAGCCCCATTGGGCCGCGGGCGTGCAATTTATCCGTCGAGATGCCTATTTCGGCGCCCATGCCAAATTGATAACCGTCGGTAAACCGGGTCGAAGCATTAACATAAACACAGGCAGAATCAATTTGCTTCAAAAATTCCATCGCGTTCTCATAATTTTCAGTAATAATCGCGTCTGAATGATGCGACCCGTATTCATTTATATGGCGTATAGCTTCCGTTAAATCATCCACGACCTTAACCGCAACGATTAAGTCCAGATACTCCGTTCGGAAATCTTTTTCAACCGCTTTTTTTATCAATCCCTTAGCTATCTTAACGGTTTCCGGGCAGCCGCGGATTTCAACCTGCGCCTTTTTAAACCGTTTGATCATGGCGGGAAGAAACTCAAGAGCAATTCTGGAATTCACCAACATACTTTCCATCGCGTTACAAACCCCGGGGCGCTGGACTTTAGCATTAAAACATATATCTTCAGCCATGCGTAAATTAGCCCATTCATCAATATAAACCTTACAAATCCCTTTGTAATGCTTTATTACGGGTATGCGCGAAGATTCCATTACTCTATTTATAAGGCCTTCTCCGCCGCGGGGTATCACCAAATCGATATATTCATTCAATTTTAACAATACATCGATCGCCCGGCGGTCTTTAACAGCGATAAGATTAACCGCATTTTCAGAGATACCATGATCTTTTAAAACTTTCTTAAGCACAGCGCTAATTGCCAAATTAGAATTCAGTGCTTCACTTCCGCCTCTTAAAATCACGCTGTTGCCGGATTTAAAACACAACCCCACGCAATCAGAAGTAACGTTGGGGCGGGATTCATAAACAATCGCAATCACTCCTATAGGCGTACGCAGCTTATGTATCCATAACCCATTTGGCCTGCGCCAGGCCTTAATAACTTCTCCGACCGGATCAGCTAAATTTGCCAACTCCAATAACGAATCGGACATATCTTTTATCCGTTTAGGATTAAGAGTAAGGCGGTCGATAAGAGCGGCCGGCAAACGGCCTTTTATGGCATTTTTTACATCTTCCTTATTGGCTTTCAGTATAAAATCCTTTTGTTCTAATAACGCGGCTGCCATCTGCCGCAAAGCTTTATTCTTGATTTCAGAAGAAACTAACGCTAAACTTCTGGAGGCCTCCCTGGCGCCCTTAGCAATCTTTATCAGCTCTTTCTTTAACTCCACCGTATTTTCTCCCAACCAACTCCACCTGCGCGGTGGAATTCCGTGGAATTCCACCGCGTAGGTGAATAATTGGTAAATTACAACACAACTATATTATCGCAATGAATCACTTCTTTTTCAGACCGGCTGCCCTTAACCTTATCCAACTGTCCGAAGGAAACACAAACCTTGCCCCTGGCAAACTCGTTTCCCTCTCCATCACTTATACTGACAATATCACCGCGTTCAAAATTACCCTCAACTCCCCTGACACCTACGGAAAGCAGGCTTTTATTATTTACTAAAGCCTTTTTAGCCCCTTCATCAACAATGACTTTCCCCTTAGGCTTGGCGCCAAAAGCAATCCAGCGCGCTTTAGCGGCCAAATAATCTTTCTTAGGCAAAAATATTGTCCCGGCGTCCTGCGGATGATAAGCGATAGTTGATAAAATATCCGCGCGCCTGCCATTGGCGATAACGCATGGAATATTAGATCCCACGGCGATTTTTGCCGCTTCAATCTTGGTGATCATCCCGCCCACCGATGTATTTTTATCTGTTGGAGAAGCTAAAGCTTTGACGCGAGGAGTAATTTCATCTACGACATTAACCACGGTCGACTTATCTTTCTCCAACAAACCGTCTACATCCGAAAGTATCGCCAAAAGATCAGCGTTTACGAGAATTGACACCAATGCTGAAAGCTGGTCATTATCCCCAAACTTTATCTCTTCTGTTGAAATAGTGTCATTTTCATTTATTACCGGAACAGCTTTCAGTTTTAACAAAGTAAGCAGCGTATTTTTCGCGTTTAAATAACGTTTGCGGCTGTCAAAATCTTCCCAAGTTAAAAGTACCTGCCCGCAATTTATTCCATCTCTTTTAAAGAACTCGCGATAATTATTCATCAGCTCGTTCTGGCCTATCGCGGCAATAGCCTGCAGATAAGATAACTCTTTAGGGCGGGACACAAGCCCCAAAACCGACATCCCCAAGGCGATAGCTCCGGAAGAAACTATCACAATTTCTTTTTTTTCGTTGGCCAGCCCGGATATCTGCCTGGTTATGCCGCTCAATAAATCAAAATCAAGCCGTTTCTTGCCGGAATAAAAAAGGCTGCTTCCGATTTTTACGACAATCCTTTTATAATTTTTTTCCAATGGCTTCAATTAACTCCTCCAAGCCTTGTTTATTCAACGCTGATATCGGATATATTTTCTTTTTTACCGCCTTTTTAAACCGCTCTAAATTAACTCCGGCTGCTTCTAAATCTATTTTATTCGCCACCAAAATTTGCGTTTTTTTATAAACATCTTTACTGTAATTTTTAAGTTCCGCGTTTATAACCTTATAATCTTCCAGAGGGTCCCTGCCGTCGCAACCTGCCATATCTATAAGATGGACCAAAATTTTTGTGCGCTCTACATGCCGCAAAAATTTGTCCCCTAAACCTTTGCCCTTTGACGAACCTTCGATAAGCCCTGGGATATCAGCAATTACAAACGGTTTAGCAGACTCTTTAACAACACCTAAAACCGGGAATTTTGTCGTAAATGGATAATTTGCTACTTTAGGGTGGGCATTGGAAATATTCGAAATCAAAGTAGATTTCCCGGCATTAGGAAAACCTATAACGCCTACATCAGCGATGACCTTTAAATCAAGAAGCAGCTCTTTTTCTTCAGGTATTTCAGGATCGGTAACAATGTGCCTGCTTTGATTCCCTTTGCCGCCTTTGCCTCCGGCAGAAACAACTACCTGGTCTTGATCGTGATCTAAAGAACGCAGCACGCAGCCAGTCAAAACGTCCCTGACAATGGTGCCGCAAGGAACTTTGATGACAAGCGGTAAAGCGGATTTCCCTTTTTTTTGATTTCCCGAACCATGTCCGCCGTCTTTGCCGTAAAAATGCCTATTATACTGAAAATCCAGCAAAGAATGGAGATTCCTGTCTGCCATGATAATAATATCAGCGCCTGAGCCGCCATCCCCGCCATCCGGAACGTCATAACGCGTATACTTATCGCGATAAAAACATGTGCAGCCCTTTCCGCCTTTACCCCCGCGCACATATATTCTGGCATTATCAATGAACATTTTTATGATTAATTAACCAAGTTCTATCTTTTTTATAAGCAACTGAGTCAATTGCTGGCGATGCCCTTTCTTAAAATGATGCGCTTTACGGCGGCGATATTTATAAGTAATCTTTTTTTCGTCTTTTATGTCTTTTAATACAACTACACTAACTTTAGCGTTTTTTAAATAAGGCTGGCCAATTTCAATTTTATTCTCGTCAGAAATCAAAAGGACCTTATCCAATAAAATTTCTTTATCTTTTTCGGCGTCCATTTTTTCAACCTGAATAATATCATCCTTTTTTACGCTATACTGCTTTGCTCCAAGTTCAATTACCGCATACATTTCTATCTCTCCTTTTTAGGTTTAAACATAGACCATAAGACTGTAATATTAGCATATAATGAAATTGCAGTCAAGGGATAAAAACTGCTACAGGCGGGCATATTACGTAAGTTACTTAATAACAGACTGTTAAGATATATTACTTCGTAAAATATTTCTCAATATACTGCCGCATAAGTTCAATCGATTTTTCCTTACAATTACCGCAAACAGTCCCAATTTTAGTATGTTCCTGAAGTTGAATATAATTTCTGGCGCCTTCAAGGACCGCGTTCTCTATCTCTCTGTCACTGATTCCCAGACATTGGCAAATAATATGCTCTTTTTCCTCCCTGACTTTCTCCGACATACCGTTACGCGTGTAATAATCATCAATAGCTGCCCGCAAAGCCTTATCTCCCAACACAGAACAATGAATTTTGTGTTCAGGCAAGCTTCCTAAAGCCTTAGCAATATCATGTGATGAAATCCTGTACGCGGCATCAAGAGACTTTCCGATAGCCATCTCGGAAAGTATAGACGTGCTGGCAATCGCGCTTGCGCAGCCAAAAGTCCTCCATTTACAATCAGTAATTATGCCTTTGGCTTTATCAACTTTGATCAACATACGCATCTCATCTCCGCACTTAATATTGCCTATTACGCCAATGCCATCAGACTGATAATTGGCATCATCCCAAAGCACATTGCGCGGATGCATAAAATGATCTTTTACTTTTTCTGAATACAGCCACTCCTGATTATTTTCCATGCCCACCCCCAAAAGTAACCGTAGAAATGCCTCTTACAAGCTTTATAACGCTGGTGAGCTTTTCTATAACATATTTTATATCTTCTTCCTTAGTTTCCCTGCCCATGCTCATGCGAATAGAGCCATGAGCCCCTTCCTGAGAAAGCCCGGAAGCAAGAAGCACATGCGACGGGTCTAAAGACCCGGACGCGCAGGCAGAACCGGTAGAAACAGCGATCCCCTCCAGATCAAGGTATAAAAGTATTGACTCGCCTTCCACGGCCGCGAATGAAACATTTAAAGTACTGGCAAGACTGTCTGTAGGATGCCCATTAAATTGCGCGCCGGCTATACTCTTCTCGATGCCGTTTTTAAGAAGTTCTTTAAGTTTAATTAATCGCCGATGCTCATCGGCCATTTCTTTTCTTCTCATTTCAATGGCTTTTCCCAACCCCACGATACCCAGGGTATTCTCCGTCCCGGCGCGCCGGCCGCGTTCCTGGTGCCCGCCACGCACAAAAGGGCAAAAGGGGACATTTTTTCTGATATATAAAGCGCCCACTCCTTTCGGCCCATATATTTTATGCGCCGATAAGGAAAGAAAATCCACTTCAAGTTCCTTAACATTGATCGGTATCTTTCCTACAGCTTGAACCGCATCAGTATGAAAAAAAGCACCCTTCTTATGAGCGATATTAGCTAATGTTTTAATATCCTGAAACGTACCTATTTCATTATTAGCGGCCATAATTGAAACTAAAGCTGTTTTTTCAGATAGGCAATTATTAAATTCTTCCATATTGACTTTCCCGTACCTATCGACGCCTATATAATGCATGCCGGCTCCCCGCTCCGCAAGGCAAGCAGCTGATTCTAAGACACAGGGATGCTCTATTTTAGAAGTTAGCACCTCTCTTTTGTTAATATCCAGGCCCGGGACCTCACATTTATTGAATCCGCCGCAGGAAAACAGATTAAAAACAGTATTGTTTGCCTCCGAACCGCTGCCCATAAAAATAACCTCATCAGTATCAGCTCCAATAAATGAAGCCAACTCATGCCGGGCATCTTCCACCAGTTTCCTGGCGCGCCGGCCAAATTCATGCAGGCTTGAAGGATTACCGAATTCCTCCATCGCGGAAATCATTGCCGTTTTTACTTCAGGATGCAACGGCGTAGTAGCATTATGATCAAGATAAACTTTCCTGGCATTTGACATAGTTAAAATACCTCAATAAATTAATAATTTTCCGCCAAAATTTCAAAATACGCCTGAGGATGTTTACACGCCGGGCATTCTTTTGGCGCCTCAGTACCTTCAATAACAAAACCGCAATTGCTACAATGCCACTTAACAGGCGTTTTCTTGCTGAATATCTCGGCGTTTATAATATTATTAATGAGCTTCCTGTAACGTGTTTCATGAAATTTCTCCACTTTTGCCACCTGCTCAAATGAACGGGCTGCTTCGGGAAAGCCTTCCTCTCTGGCAACCCTGGCAAAATCCTGATAAAGCGTTGTCCATTCCAAATTTTCTCCCGCTGCCGCCGCCTCAAGGTTACTTTTAGTATCTTTAAGTATGCCGGCAGGATAAACGGCTGTTATTTCCACATCACCGCCCTCAAGGTGCTTGAAAAAAATTTTGGCGTGTTCCTTTTCATTCTCAGCAGTTTCGATAAAGATATTGGACACCTGCAGATAACCTTCTTTCGCGGCTATAGAAGCAAAATACGTATACCTGTTGCGCGCCTGAGATTCTCCGGCAAACGCTCCTAAAAGATTTTTTTCAGTACGCGAACCTTTTATCTTTTTTTCCATTTTATTGCCTCCTTTTAAACACAACTCCTTAAAACACCGCGCAAAACGGGCCTTATTCTTTATGGATAATTATTTTATCCGACGTAATCTTTGCATTCGGAACAATAATCTTTTTCTTATCCTTTGTTTCCATGATCGTGCTGAAAATCTGTATTTCCTTCACAATACCGCTAGCTCCGGCAGCTTCAACTTCATCGCCTACTTTAAAAGGATGAAAAAGAATTAACATTACTCCAGCGGCAAAATTAGCTAAAGAGCCTTGAAGGGCAAGGCCTACCGCTAAGCCGGCAGCTCCGATTAACGCCACAAATGAAGTTGTTTCAATGCCTATCTTATTCAACGCCGCTATACAAACAAAAATCAGCAAACCGTAATAAACAACATTCCTCAGAAAAGAAATCAATGTTTCATTCAACTTTGCCCTTGCCATAGCAACGCCGGAAAGTTTCGAAACAAATTTGGCTAGCCATTTTCCGACGATAAAGATAAGTATGGCATACACGAAACTAAGGCCATATTGCATAAAATACTCAACAGCTTTATCGATTACAGTCTGCATACGCGCTCCTTTTTCATTTTTTTAATTACAATTTACTATCTGCCGAGTTACGGCCCATTCCCTTTTTTTGTTATTATACCATAAATTATAAGCGAAAAAAGTAAAATAAACGCGCATGCATTAGCAATTTAAAAATGTCCTATTTTTAGCAAGATTAAAATGTCCTATTTTGGGTTTTTAAAGAACAACCGCTAAAACTTTTTCGCTAATTTGTGTTTTATGTGAACCAGCCAAACGAAACATCCTCCAGGTATTATCCATAGCCGCAGGCTTACGGTAGCGCGACTTACGCAACTCTTGTTTCTTTAGAGGACGCTGAATTATTTGCCGAAAACGCAATACCCTATTTTTGTACGTAATACGCAAAGACCCGCCACCAATAGGTTCTTCTATAATAACTTCTTTGGTACGCACATTATCTTCAATCTGGTACAACTTACCTTCATGCACCACGGTAAAATCATTACGTAACACGCGGGGTGTCCGTATCGAGAAAACCCTGACAAGATCAATCCCTGGAGGTAAAGGACGATGCAAATCTTCCGTTTTCAACGCAACAACATTGAAACATTTATTAAATACCGAAAGGTAATGGCCTAAGAATTCATTACCTTCTGCAATACTCTTAAGCCCCCTAAGGCGCATCTCCTTAACCAATCTATCCTGTAACGTCTTAAAAAGTCGCTCAATTCTACCTTTAGCTGGCGCTGACTGGGCGTGAATTAGATGCACTTCTAATTCTTCCAACGCCCTGCCAAACTGACTCAAAGCCTGCCGATTAAGAAGCTCATCTTCTATCGCTAGGGTTTTACGCCCTTTATACGTCGGGTGACAATCAAGATAAACATTCTGTGGTAATCCGTATTTTAAAGCATACCGTTTAAAACTATCCATTGCGGGAAAAGTGCCTTCGTATTCATAGAAACGCGCATAAACACGACTAGTAGCATCGTCTATGTACCCCATGAGCACACAGACAGGACCTCTGCCCTCAAACCAATCATGATGGCTGCCGTCCATTTGCACCATCTCTCCGCAATAAGCTTTACGCTCTCGCCACTTACGATGTGGCCGGGCTTCTCGCTTGTCATAAGCTATACCTTTTGCGATAAACCATTGCCGTAAAGTCTCCCGACTAATAGTAATCTTGTCTCTCTCAAAGAGCTTCTCCGACGCAAAGGTCGGATTGAATCCCTCGTAGCTGGCCCGGCACAAAGCAAGAATTCTCTTTTTCGTTGCTTCATCTGTTGCCCGGTGCGAAGACTTGCCGCGAGAACGATGTATGATGCCTTTATAAGATAATCTCGTATTTATCCTGAATGGTTGTCTCGCGCACGGACCATTCAACTTTTACTAAATCGTAACTTAAGAAAACTTCTTCCGTTACTGTAATACCGGGTTTTACCCAAATCCTGCCATTCTGCTGGCTATACTTATCCGCAGTAACCCAGTATTTGTAACTGCCGGAAGGTAAATCTGTAAAGAATGCCTCGCCTTTACTGTCTGTAGTGTTCGCCTGCTGGATTGAAGCAACAAGATCATTTTGAATAGTAACGCTAGCTCCAGCTAAGCCCTGAATGGGCTGGTTACTTGCATCTAATGTCCCGGTAAATATATCCGACACCTTAAAAAGCAGGCTGCCTACGCTGGAATTTGTAACCGTTACAAAAAGATTTATATCCGTGGTTTGGTAATTCGAACTGGTTACCCTTAATTTAAAGGGATGGATCCCTTCAGGGACAACGCCTTGAGTCGGAGCAAAGGAAATAACTACGTCTTTCTTTGCGCCTACGGCGATACTTCCGATATCAGGCGCAACGTTTAACATCACCCAGCTTGGCGCAGGAACTGGAACAGCATCTGCTGTAACAAGAGAAAGTTTTACATCCCTTAAATCGGCAAAACCTTTGTTTTCCAGAACAACAGTTTCAGTTACTATCTCATCAAACTTTACCCCGGTTTCCACATAATTGGGGCTAAAATTTAGCACTGGAACTGCCTGGCCAAATTGCGCATTTAGAATGATTGTCCCCCAGGAATCAACCGGCGTCTCATCGCTTTTTACTTTTAAAACAACTGTTCCTCTATCCGCGGCAAAGTTATCTGCCCAGATTTTGAAACTTAAATTTGCTGATTGAAGAGAATTTAATACGGGAACAGCCGGCTCAAATGTTACATGCACCCCATCCGCTAACTTCCCACCCGGCTGATCACCTGCTTCATAAATCAACTTTAAATTATTAACATTTGTGCCTTCGCCCGCGGTTACCTCTATATTTCCTGTGTGTTCGTAATTACGCGAGATGTTCAGATTTACTTGGGCAGGCGCGATCTGCAAACCATTGATCACAAACTGCGCCTGATTGGGCCGGTCAAGCAAATCAGGATGGATCGCGCAAACCTTATAAAGCCCGGATTCACCTATCTGCGGCTTGAATTTATAACTAAAGGTACCCGCGGCGTCGGTATAGACATCGCTCTTTCTTTCAAAGCCCTGCACAGTAATAACTAATTTAAGCGGCACAAAAGCCAGAGGCTGGCTTGTGCTTCTGTTTACTGCCCTGCCGGTAATAGTGATATCTTCATTTCCTCGTGATACTTCCGGTGAAACAGCCGTTACCTCGCCGTAATAAGAGGTATTGATCAACGTTAATTCTTTTGATGTGCTGATACCGGCTATCTCAACATGCACAGCTTTACCTAACTGATAATGCGCCTTGGAAATTTCAAGCCTTACGGTTACTTTATCCGGCGCGTTTTGCGGAATGGGGATAGTGATTGCGCCTGAGTTAAATAACGCACCCGGCTGAATCCGGGCTGCTGTTGTCCCGTCCGCCAGAGTGATCACGCCTTCGCCTAACTGCTGTTTAAACAGCTTTTCCGCTAAGAAATTACCGTCAACATCCATTAATAAAAATCTGATCTCAGCGGAAGGATTTGCCCCTTGCGCGGTAATAATTTCAATTTCCTCATTACCGGTATTCTGCAAAGTGAAACTTATCTTACCGCCTCCGCCGCGGATAAACTCTTCATTTTGTATCTGTGCGGCCAACACCCCGGCTTTAACTTCTATTTGGCTGTTTCGGATGATCTCTACTTTTTCACCGGAATTAGGGATAATTTCAATGGTAGTTATAAAATCAGCTGGATCCGGTATGTCTGAATAGCCGCCGATAACTACCGGAATTATTTTTGTCTCGTTGGCTTCTATGTTAAACGCTTCAGAGGAATAACTATAAGTATGCAGTTTCGCTTTTAACCGTAAATTCTCTATTCTCTTCGCGGATTGATTCTGCACACTGAATTCCACGCGATTCATTAATCCGCGTTTAATCTCGGTATTTTCTTTAAGAGCCGCCTGTATCTTCGGCAGGAATATGCTTCTTGTTATACTTTCAACGGAATTATTATCTACCACGATAACGGAATACTCCCTTTCATTCTGGGTATAGCCTGTATCTGTATAGGTAGGATTTGTTAAAAGATTCGAGTTAAGCTTAACTTTGTTCGCGTCCGCTCCTAGATAAATATTATAACCGAAAATATTAGTTCCTGAATGCGTCCAGCTTATAACCGGCGCGCTATTGTCTGTCTGGGTAACACTAATGGCTGATACCGGCAGCAGCTCAAAATTAAGATAGAATGAATTTGAAGGAAGCGATTCGTTCCCTGCCGCGTCAACCGCGGTTACAACATAAGCGTATTGCAGAACCGGAAATTATTAAAACAAAATTTGCCAGAAAACAGAAATTTTTACGGTTACGATAACAACTTGGCAATATTACGACGCGATTTTGGCAATGCAAAGTTTACAATGATATTTTGGTAATAAAATAGTTACGACGATAATTCGGGAATTAACCTATCGCTATTACCAAATTACCGTCGTAACTATCTAAAAACAACCAAATACGATGACAATTTGGGAAAGAAAGAGTCTTTTTGCGTCATTTTTTGCTCAAACAATCATTTTTACGACGCATTTGGGTCCCAAAATACATTTTAATTCGGTAAAACCGCTTTTAAAGACCAATTTCTATACATGTTTAATTTGGGAAAAGTTACGATGAGATTTTGGACGGGCACATTTAATTCGGCAAAAGTTGCGATGGAAATTTGGGCGGGCACATTTACTTCCACCGCATCGCCTTTAGAAATAATTAAGTCTGGCGGGTTATTTTGGTTGCCAATATAAGAAAAATATTTACTATATACTTTGTCTTTTTCGTCAACAGATTTTTCTCGTAAACAATCGCAAAATAAATCCTTTACATAATATTCTAACGCCTCCCCCATTATATTAGCCCTATTCTTCCCTCTATATATGTCCTCAAAATTATTATTGCTATATTTTTTCAGGTTATATACTGACCCCTATTAACAAAACAGGTATTTTAAGTTAGAATATAGCTCATGGGAAATATCCCAGAAAGGAGCTCATATTCTATGGAAAAACGTAAATGGACCAGTCAACAAAAGCTACAAATCGTGCTTGAAGGCTTAAGCGGACAAATCGAAATCTCTAAACTCTGTGCCAAATACCAAATCGCTCAGACTCAATATTACCAGTGGCGCGATCATTTACTAAAGCACGGTCATTCAGCCTTTGAAACCAAAGATATTACCAAGAAAGAACAACATCTTGAACAAGAAAACCAAAAGCTCAAACGAATCATCGGTGACTTAACCGTTGAACTTAAAAAAAACGACTTTTAACTATGAAAAGATCAAAATCACAATCAGTCATCCAACGTAACCTGGCGCTTTTAGAACAAATCAAAGAAATTAAAACTGATCATCCACTCTGGGGCTACCGGCGTACCTGGTCTTATCTGAAATATCGTCAAGGTATACCCGTGAATAAAAAACGTGTTTATCGCCTCATGAAAGAACAGAATCTCATTGTTACTCCCAATGTCCGGCTTAAAGCTAAACGTGGCCCCATTCGTCCTAAACCACATGCCGAACGCCCCAATCACTTCTGGGGTATCGATATGACAAAAATCAAGATGGCCGGCTGGGGATGGCTCTATTTAACCGTAGTCCTAGACTGGTACACCAAAGAAATCGTAGGATACCATCTTGGTTTGCAGTCTAAAACCGAAGACTGGCTCAAAGCTTTATATCAGGCAGTCGATTCTAGATTCCCTAAGGGCATCCAAGAAACTGAAAAAGAACAATTGTTCCTAATCTCTGACAACGGCTGCCAACCGACATCTCAGAGATTCATGATGAATTGCGCTATCATGGGCATTAAACAAATATTTACAACTTGGTCGAACCCAAAAGGCAATTCAGATACCGAACGCGTAATGCGCACCATCAAAGAAGATATTGTCTGGTGTTACGACTGGGATAACCCGTTTGATTTTGAAATTGCGCTCAACAAATGGATCAATAATTACAACACGGATTATCCGCATCAGGCCTTACACAACCTGACGCCGAAACAGTACTTTGAAACGTATCTTAACAAAGAGCCGGTTCTAACTTGAAAACCCCTTGACTAATGGGGGGCATTACAGTTATATATAGCCTTTAATATATTGGTTTCCATAAAATCTCCCCCAAATAGTAAAACCCTCGCCATTTTTGAGCGAAGGTTTTAGTTATATTATAGTGGCAGTTCCCCCTTCGAAACAATACCACTTCAGCTTATTGATTATTTTATACATCATAATCCTTCAGATATCAATAATATCATTACAAATATTTTTGTGTTGAAAGCGTTACCTTGAAACTAATATCGTTGCTAACTGAATCGATTACCTCTACAAAAAATATCCCTCTTGATTTACTCTCTTTAATGTTAAAAGTATCCATAGGGATATAATTAATATTCTCGCTAAAATCAACAATTTCTTCTTTGTCTAAAATAAAATGTTGATTAGGAATTTCAAGCCTATAATGAATTTTGCACCTACGATCTTTTTTAACAGTATTCTCTTCAATCTCGGAAAAAATAGTATAATCTCCTTTTGGCAAACAAAACTCTACAGCTTTAATACTATCTGAAATATTTTGTTTTATAGGTAGAGTAATTTCTATCCATCTATCCGGGGAATAATAATTAACAAAGCGCCAAATATAAACTATTGCAAAAAATATAATAAAATTTATCACCACCAAATTAATAATTAGATCACGTTTACTTGTATTATTGTTAAATACTTTATAAAAAGAAAAAATAAATATGCTTACAAAAATTATACCGATAATTAAAGATTTCATCTGCATTTTACTCTCCATTAATAAACATAATTAATGAGCAAAGTTAGTTGCTGACACTCCACATTTGGAAAAAACTTGAGTAGCCCAATGATAACAATTAAACTTATAGAAAGAATAATACGACATATACCCTGAAGCTCTAGTCGCGGTTTCTGAAACACACTTATCTTTACTATCATCGCTATTTTTTGCGACACAATAGCCTCCTATGTCATGAGTTACTCGCCCACGAACAGGTCTACCAGAAAGAACCTCAGTTATATTAGCCGATCTCCAATCAGGATTAAATCCCCATGTGCCATTATATTTTTCACATTTACCTTTTACTTTAATATACACATGTTCGATCGGAAGTACAATTGCCTTATAACATTCATAAACGATCAACCCAGTTGGATCTATTAAATTAATCGGATTGCTAGTCACATACGCATAAAAATTAACCCCTCCTTCAAATCTAATCGGATCCGACGTAAGGAATCTCCCTACGTTCGCATCATAATACCTCGCCCTGTAGAAATACAACCCTGTTTCGATGTCATATTCTCTACTCGCATAAGTATACGGATTACCTGTTGCAGGTGGAATTTGTAAGTTTCCAAAAGAATCGTATTTGTATGTCTCGACGATATTTTGGCTTGCGTCGGTTAATTCGCTTACGCTGCCTAAGCCGTCGAAGGTATAATAATAAGTGTTATTGGCGCGTGTCATTGAGATCGGCTCATCAATTCCTTGACCGTGAACATAACTTGCTATTAAGTTTCCAGAGTTATCATACTCAGCGATAATATCTTCGTTGTCGTAAAAATAATATTTGGTTACGCCGTTTACAGTTTTGCTTAATCTTTTGCCGAAGGGGTCGTAGGTATAGATTGCTTCGCCCGCCTGCGGCGGACTCGCAATGACACCAGAATCTCCGTCGCTCACCGCAATGACACGAGAGAGCCTGTTCTCATAATCATACGTATAATTCGTTGTTTCGGTAGTGCCAGTTTTGGCAATAGTATTTCCGTTATTGTCATATGAAAAAGTTGTACCATTAAAAGATGTAAGGCGGTTGTTGGCGTCATAATTCCACGTCGGATATTCCCTTGAGGTTTTTCGGTTGCCTACCCTATCATAGGTATAACTTTCAGGTGAACCTATTGGATGGCTGGCGTTGGTTAAACGATAAATATCATCGTATACGTAATTATGTGCCCCTTCTACTGTTGCCATTGAAAGCCTATTCCCTACTCTATCATGTGTATAGGCAAAATTCGAAATTACTTCTTCACTGCTCTTTTTATTTACTAATGAAGTTAATCGGCTGAGATTGTCGTAGGTGTAATCTGTATATACGCCGTTAGGCAAAATCTTTTTAATTAATCGGCTCATATTGTCGTATGAATAATTCACAGTCGACATTCCACTGTTCACAGAAATTAACCTATTTAAAGAATCATAGGTATAGATTGCTTCGCCAGCCTGTGGCGGACTCGCAATGACACCCGTCGGCGCAATGACACGAGTTCTGTTCCCTACCTTATCATACGTATAGGAAATTGTTTTTGCCCCAAAAGGATACGTGGTTGTTACGTTGTTTACTCTGTTTAACTCATCGTAACTCTGTGCCGCTGAATAAACGCCGTCATCCCAGGCCAACATATTACCTAACTTATTATAGCTAAAATTTACTGTTTTAACAGCGTTAATTTTACCTCCGTAAAAAATCTTAGTAAGACGATTTGACAAGTCATATTCGTATTCTGTAGTCTGATTATTGGCGTCTGTTTTCCTGATTAGGCTACCGCTGGCATCATAGGAATAGTGCGTAACAAAACCTAACGGATCCGTTATTTTAGTAAGCCTGCCTAAGTTATCATAAGCATTACTTGTGCTGTGGCCTTCAGCGTCGGTTATGTTTACGAGATTACCGACGATATCATAACTGTATACGGTAATGCTACATTGACTGTCAGTTACTTTACTCATCCTGCCCATATTATCGTAGGCATAAGTTGTGATATTGCCGTTGGCATCTGTAGTAGTCAATAGTTTATCTTCGCTATCATAAGTATAGATTGCTTCGTCCTGCTTCGCTTCGCTCGCAGTCCTCGCAATGACACGTGTGAGCCGATTATACTCGTCGTAAACAAATGCTTTAGCGTTACCATCAGGATAGGTAACGGAAATATTATTTCCGTTTGTATCATAAGCATAAGTTATTGTATGGTCCAGTGCATCAGTAACCCCGATTACCCTGTCCGCAGAGTCGTAATTATACTTAGTTGTATTTCCATTAGCATCCGCCTGGTTAATTCTGTTGCCCCTCGAATCATAGGTATAAGTTGTCGCATTCCCCAATGCATCGGTTATCTTTACCAGGTTAGCGTTTATGTCGTATTCATACGCAACCTTATGCCCTAAAGGATCGGTCGCGCTCGTCGGATTGCCTTGGCTGTCATAAATATATCCTGTCGTCCTTTCACAATCTGTCCCTACTGCCTCAACTGTCTTTACGAGGTTTCCCTGCCCGTCGTATGTGTAAGTCGCAACAACTCCCTTTTCATTAACCATCTTCGTTACATTCTGGAAAACAGGTTCATACTCATAGCTGACGCTTGTCCCGTCAGGATTGGTCTTCTTGATTAAATTGCCCCATTCATCATACTCTTGCAATGTCTGATTGCCGGCGGCGTCAATAATAGTTTTATTTCTTCCATCAAAAAGAACCTGCTCTGTTTCTATGCCGTTAATAACGGTTCTTATCTTCCTGCCTAAACGGTCATACCATCTCTCTATAGTTTTCCCGCTGGTAAACAGAACCCGCGAGTAATACTCCTGTTTCCCCGCATTATAGGCGTAATCAAAAAATATCCCTTTTCCATTCCCGTAAATAACACTTTTTACATATCCATACTCATTATAAGCTATATCTTTTGTTAAGCCACTAACGTATATTTGTTTACTTAGTCTGCCTTGTTCATCATAAAAATACTGCGCGGCATTGCCTAAAACATCTACGACTTTTGACAGCCTTGTGTTTTCATAATAATATTCAATTTTTCTATCAGAAATGTCTCTGGCCCTAAACAATTTTCCTTCAGCGTTATATTCATACCACAACACCTGCCTGTCATTGTTATCCTTTACCCCAATCAGCCTGCCGTTTTCTCCGGGCTCGTATATCAAGGTTACTTTAACGTTATTTCTGTTGCCGTAATTAAGCAGTTTTCCTTTCGCATCATATTCATTCCATTTGCCGGTTTTGTCCTGCCAGCGATAACCACCGCCTTCT